>Ga0326728_10010644_pt1 | contig 21440 bp, 17 predicted proteins | sample MB3enrmetagenome_FD_207602 | JGI IMG/M metagenome (GOLD analysis project Ga0326728, IMG submission 207602) | Lab enriched peat soil microbial communities from McLean, Ithaca, NY, United States - MB31MN | ecosystem: Environmental > Terrestrial > Soil > Wetlands > Peat | place: USA: New York... | reverse complement strand
ATACCTTCGAAAGGGTACAATTCAACGCATCGGCCCAGAAGAAGATTTCAATTCAGGGCTCCGCAAGAATGTCTGAGCAGAAGCCAGTCCGATGTGTTGTCGTCCCGATCGTGATTCTCCTGTTGGTACTGGGGATCACGTTTGGAATGGTCTGGCATCATCACGCTGATTCCTCTGCCACTGCTTGTCCGATCTGCCATATGGTCATCACGCCGTTGGCAGCATGCATCCAAGCATGGTGGGTTCCGGTGCCCGTAGGCAGCGTTCTTGAAGCGTTCTGCATGGAGCCCGTCACCCGCTCTGTTCCACATCTCCCCGCGCGAGCGCCTCCTGCATAGCGTCTGCATACCCTCCGTGCCTCTGTGGCACGTTCCATCCGTGTATGTCTGTCGTGAAGGAGGCTGATTGCCTATGCGTTCGCTCCGTATGTGCTTGCCTGTATTCCTGGTATCGGCGCTTTTTCTTGAAGGCGCCGGCGCTCAATTCCCACCTGCTGCAAGCCAGTCGCCGCCCTCTCCTCAAGCGCAAACGCTTGCCCAGAAACCCGGTGCGGTGACGATTTCACTGGAGGAAGCGATCCAGATGGCGCTCCAGCATAATCACACTTTGATGGCTGCGCGGACCGTGATTCAGCAGAACCAAGCCGAAGAAACAACGGCCAATCTCCGCCCTAACCCGGTGCTTCTGGGTGACTCGCAGTTCTTGCCGGTCTTCCAGCCAAGTCAATTCAGCGCCGATTACCTCGACAATATTGCACAGTTCGATCTAGGCGTCAGCTATCTGTTTGAGCGCGGCCAGAAGCGGCAACACCGCGTGCAGGCAGCCAAAGATATTACCGCGGTGACACGCTCTCAGGTGACCGACAACGAGCGCAGTCTCAGCTTCAACGTAGCTACTCAGTTCATCAATGTCGAACTCGCCGAATCGACTCTGGAGCTGGCACAGCAGGACCTCAAGAGCTTTCAGGACACAGTGACCATCAGCGAGGAGCGATATAAAGCAGGCGACATAGGCGAGGACGACCTGCTGAAGATGAAGCTGCAACTGCTCCAGTTCCAGACGGATGTGTCCGCGGCAGAGCTCTCCAGGGTGCAGGGACTGTCCGACCTGCGGCAACTGCTGGGATATGAATCGATCGGCCCGGACTATGACGTAACCGGGGCGTTCGACTATCAGGCAGTAAAAGGCAATCTGGATGACTTTCAGGCAAAAGCCCTGATAAATAGACCGGACTTGCAGGCGGCCCGGGTGGGAATCAACGCCGCAAATAGCCAGCTTGCGTTGCAGAAATCCATTGGCAAGAGGGATGTCACGGGGCAAGTGAGCTACACGCACCTGGGCTATACCAACGACATTTCACTCTTCGGACAAATCGAACTGCCGATCTTCGACCGCAACCAGGGCGAGATTGCGCGCGCCGGCTTTGCCGTCACACAGGCACAGGAACAGGAGAGGTTCGCGAGCGGACAGGTGCTGACGGATGTGAGAGACGCGTTTGAGGGTCTGCGCGCTAATGACCAGATCGTCTCCCTGTATCGTTCCGGATACCTGGACACGGCGCAGCAGTCCCTCGATATCACTGAGTACGCCTACAAACGCGGGGCCGCGAGCCTGCTTGATTTTCTCGACGCGGAACGCAGCGACCGCGCCACGCAACTCGGCTACCGCCAGGCGCTGGCATCGTATTTGTTGGCGCTGGAACAGCTTCGTGAAGCTGTAGGAACCAGGAGCTTACCATGAACATTCAACTCATCACTCCCCGCAACCGCAGAATTCAGAGTGCGATGGCGCTCGCTTTCATGTTTATGCTCACAGCCTGTCGCGCAAATGATCGCGACCAGGCAAGCCAGATGACATCCTTCTCCACCAATGCCGTCAAGTCCGCGACCCCGGAACTCTTCAATATTCCGCAGGACCAGATGCAGCATGTACAGGTTGTCACGATTGAGCCAACCACGTTGAAGCGCACGTTCCGGCTAACCGGCGCCGTGGCCTACAACGCATTCAACACCACGCCGGTCATCACGCAGGTTGGCGGCCCTGTGAGCAGGATACTGGTAGTGCCGGGACAGCATGTCACAACCGGCGAAGCAATGCTCGACGTGAGCAGCCCGGACTACTCGCAGCTTCTGGACTCCTATTTGAAGGCTGCGGATTCCTTCCGCCTGACGGAGAAGTTCTACGCCCGCGCGCAGGACCTGTTTCAACACCATGCCATTGCCGAACGCGATCTTGAGCAGGCTGAGTCTGACCGCAACCAGGCCCAGGCGGACCTGAATGCGGCGGAACAAGGAATGAAAATTCTCGGAATCAAGAATCCCGAGGAGCTTGCCAAGGCTCCTTCCTCGGCGCTGATTCCCGTGCTTGCACCAATTAGTGGTGAAGTGGTCGAGCGTCTGGTCTCGCCAGGCCAGGTGGTGCAGGCGGGCCAAACCCAGGCCTTTACGATTTCAGATATGAGCACGGTGTGGGTCCTTGCAAATATATACCAGGCTGACCTTGCTTATGTTCACAACGGAGATGATGTTGTGGTGGAAACAGACTCGTATCCCGGCAGCTTTCATGGCCGTATCTCCTATGTTTCACCGGCGCTCGATCCAAACACTAGAACGCTGCAAGCGCGCATCGTTGTGGATAACCCAGACGAGAAGCTGAAACGGGATATGTATTGCACCGTCACCGTGACCGCCGGAGTGCTCTCCAATGTCGTTGCGGTGCCAAACGCATCCGTGCTGCACGATGACAATAACCAGCCGTTTGTCTACGTTGCCACCGGTGCAAACCAGTTTGGCCGGCGCGATGTGGATCTGGGTGAAAGCCAGAATGGCCAGACGCAAATCCTGAAGGGCATTTCCGTTGGAGAGAGGGTTGTGGGCGACGGCAGCCTGTTTCTACAGTTTGCCAATTCGCTGCAACACTGAGGAGGCGGATTCCAATGATTCATCGCATCGTTCAGTTTTCTTTACGGCAAGGTCCATTGATCCTGCTACTGGTCGCGATCATTATCGTCGGCGGAGTGATCTCGTTTGTGCATATGCCCGTGGATGCCTACCCCGATCTCTCTCCGCCAATGGTAGAGGTCATTACGCAGTGGCCGGGTCACGCCGCCGAAGAGATCGAACGCCTGGTTACTGTCCCCACGGAAGTTGAGATGAACGGAGTTCCACAGATGTCGGTGATGCGTTCCATCTCTCTCTATGGCCTCTCGGATGTCATCATGACCTTTAACGAAGGCACCGATGACTACTTCGCGCGTGAGGTGGTGTTTCAGCGACTCAGCGAGGTGGCATATCCTCAGGGCGTAACCCCGACGCTTGCTCCGCTCGCAAGTCCATCGGGACTGGTATATCGATATGTTTTGGTGAGCCCCGACCGCACGCCGCAGGAACTGAAGACCTTTGAAGACTGGGTGGTCGAACGCGAATATAAACAAGTGACCGGGGTCGCCGACGATTCCGGATTCGGTGGCACGGTCATGCAGTATCAAGTTCTGCTGGACCCGGCAAAACTTTATGCTTACCACCTCACTGTGCCGACCGTGATTCAGCAGCTTTCCGTCAATAATTCCAATGCGGGAGGCGGGTTCTACACCCAGGGCGACCAATTCTATTATGTCCGGGGCATCGGCCTGGTTCAGGACACCGCGGATATCGGCAACATTGTGGTGGGCTCGCAGAACGGTACCCCGATACGTATTAAAGATATCGGTGAAGTTGTCATAGGAAACGCCCCTCGCCTGGGTGAATTCGGGTTCAACAAAACGGATGATGCCGTAGAGGGCGTCATGATGATCCGACGTGGCGAACAGACACAGAATGTGCTGCAAGGAGTCGAAGCAAAGACCCGCGAACTCAACGAGCGCGTCCTGCCATCCGACATCAAAGTGCTCCCCTACTACGACCGAAGCGATCTTGTGCAACTGACCATCAACACGGTCGAACATAATCTGCTGCTTGGAATGGCCCTAGTTCTTCTCGTCTTGATGGCTTTTCTGGTCAGTATTCGCGCTGCGGTCATTGTGGCGCTCACCATTCCCGTGTCCTTGCTCTTTGCATTCATTTTCTTGCACGCGCAAGGAATACCTGCAAACCTGCTTTCGATCGGCGCCATTGATTTTGGAATTCTTATCGACGGAACATTGGTGATGGTAGAGAACATCTTCCGCGAGCTGGGTGTGCGCGAAGGCCAGGAATATAACCTCCAGGAAGTGATTCTGAAGGCAGCTAAGGACGTCGATCGCCCGGTCTTTTACTCCGTCGCGGTCATTATTGCGGGTTATCTGCCGATCTATGCACTGAGTGGCCCCTCAGGGAGACTATTCAAGCCGATGGCCGACACAGTGGCTATCGCGCTGGTTGGTGCACTGATCTTAACCCTCACATTCGTCCCGGTCATGTGCGCATATTGGTTCAAAAAGGGAGTACACGAGCGCGTAAACAAACCGTTTGAGTGGGTACGCCATAAATATGCCGGACAGCTCGAGTGGTGCCTTGATCACCACAAGACAACCATATTTGGGGCCACCGTGATCTTCGCCGCCACGCTCCTGCTGGTTCCTTTCATCGGCGGAGAATTTATGCCCCATCTCGACGAAGGCGCGTTATGGATTCGAGCAACGATGCCATATACGGTATCTTTCGAAACGGCAAGCAAGTTCTCGCCACAGGTTCGCAATATCTTGTCGAAGTATCCGATGGTCACCGACGTTGCGTCTGAGCTTGCGCGTCCGGATGATGGTACCGATCCCACGGGGTTCTTCAACGACGAGTTTTATATGGGCTTGAAGCCTTATGGCGATGCCTCCTGGAAGACGAGTGCGATTCATAACAAGGCAGAGCTGACCGAGGACCTCCAGAAGCAATTTGCGGCGTTCCCCGGAGTCATCTTCAATTTCACACAACCTGCCGAAGATGCGGTCGACGAAGCACTGACGGGTCTGAAAAGCGCGCTTGCCGTAAAGATATATGGCCCCGATCTGAATGTTCTGCAGAGCAAGGCGCTGGACATCAAGCGCAGTCTCTCGCAGGTGCCTGGATTCACGGAACTGACGGTGGTTCGCGAACTCGGCCAGCCCAGCCTGCTGATCGATGTTGATCGCGATAAGATCGCTCGCTACGGCATCAATGTAGCCGACGTCGAGGCGGTCGTTCAGGCTGCGGTAGGCGGTCAGGCGGCTACCCAGGTTATCCAGGGCGAAAAGCTGTTCGATCTGGTAGTGCGTATGAAGCCGGAATTCCGTGAGAATTCAAAGCAGATTGGCAACCTGCTGGTCGGTACTCCATCCGGCCAGCAAATCCCAATGAGTGAGCTGGCGAATATTCATGAGGCCAGTGGTGCGTCGTTCATCTATCGCGAAAACAACTCACGGTATATCGGCGTGCAGTACAGCATCGAAGGACGCGACCTACAGAGCGCTGTGGTAGCCGGTCAGCGAGCGATCGAGGACATCGCAAAATCCTTGCCCGCCGGGTATCGGCTCACCTGGGGCGGAGAATATGATGAGTTGCTTCAAGCAAAGCGCCAGATGGAATTCATCGGTCCGCTTGCCGTGCTCATCATATTCATGATTTTGTTTGCGCTTTATGGGAACTTTAAATTCCCGTTCACCATCGCTCTTGGGGTCCTGTTGACTGAGCCTGTCGGCGCCCTGATTGCTCTCAAGCTGACCCACACGCCGTTCAGTGTCTCGTCGGCGCTGGGACTGCTTGCGTTGATGGGTGTTTCGGTGGAAACTGCCGTGATTCTAGTCTCCTACATCAACAAACTCCGCCTGGAAAACAACGATATCCGCAGTGCAACCCGCGAGGCTTCGCTCCTGCGGCTACGGCCCATTATGATGACTGCCCTGGTTGCTTGCCTGGGACTTTTGCCTGCGGCACTCTCCACCGGCATCGGTTCTGATACACAAAAACCATTTGCCATCGTAATTGTCGCGGGACTGATCTCGCGGCTCTTCCTCGGCTTCTTCGTTAACCCTGTGCTGTACGAGATGGTCGCCCACGATGGAGATGTTCTACAGGTCTGAGCCTGTCTGGACCTGCCTAGAGCGGAACCAGAGTAACCGTGCCCAAGTGAAGAGCATCGATGGTTGCTTTTCTTGAGGAAAAAGCAAATCGGAGGGATTGCCCCCTGGGTATCCCTGCTCTGATTCCGCTATAGTAGTCCGCGGTGCAGGTTCAGGTTAGTGTTTTGGATTATGAGCGATTGAACGCTGTGCTGGCCGCAGAGGGCATTGCCTGCCCATCGCCTTCCACCTCGTTGCTGTCTCCGTAGGACCGTCGCCGCACGATCGCGACTTTGATAAAGAAGGCGTTGGTTAGCCGGGTACCGGATCAATCGAGCCTGCACCCCTCTGTCGTTCCTGCTAGGCCAAGACCGCGGTCCCTTCCTTGTTCCAAATGTGGTCAGATAGACCCACAGCCATCGCGGGCGCAATCTGAGCGTCTTGTGTATCCTGGCGAAGTTGTAATGGATGAAGTGCAGGGCGACCGCCGCTGCATGGTTCTCCAACGAATTTCCCTGCCAGTTGAAGCCGTCATTGACTTTTACTACTCTTGGGAGACGATGACGCCTCGTACGCTCACACGCTCTCTCGCGCTTCTATTGGTCACCTTGATTGCTGGCCTCGTCATTCGGCTGGTCCCGCTGGGGCTGCCGCCCTTCTTCGTCAAGTACGCCGGATCGATGCTATGGGCCTTGATGATTTACTGGATCGTCTCCGCCCTGTTTGCCCGATGGCGTCTGCCGATGGTCGCGCTGATCTCTGGCGTGATTGCCGCCGCGGTCGAGTTCCTCAAGCTCTACCATGCTCCTGGCCTGGACGCCCTCCGCCTTACTCTGCCTGGAATTCTTGTGCTGGGCCGCTACTTCTCCCTGTGGGACATCCTCGCCTACTGGATCGCGATCAGCCTGGGGGCCTATGTCGATGGGATGCTTCGTCCTGCACTCAGCTAATTCGCGGGTGGAGTGGGGCTGTCGGCCCAGTAGCCGTTGCGCGCGGAGACCGTAAGTCCCGCATAACCGGGCACGCGCAGCTCGATTGCATGGAATCCCGCGTGCGGCGACTGTGCCTGGAAGCTGAGGACATAGCGGTTGGGCAGGTGATTGGAGATGGTCATCAGGCTGCGTTCCATGCTCTTCTGGTTGCCCAGCTTGAAGTATTCGCCGCCGGTAAGGTGGGCGACGGTCTCAGGGATGTTCTTCTGCATTCCGTCGAATAGCGCGATCACAACTGCCTTGGCGATGCCCAGCGGAGGGGCGAGCAGGCTGAGGCAGCCAAATGCCTGTTCGGCCGGGCTTTGCTTCAGGTTCACGTTGGGATCGTTGGGGTCGCGACTCATGCAGCCATGCGCCGGGCCGGGGGTTGGGTCGCTGAGCGCCTTGGCGGACCCGGTCTTCAGCTCATCCCTGCCGCTGGAGAAGCCGAAACTGTAGATCACGGTGTTGGTGTCGCTGATCTCGCGCAGCGCTTCGTCCAGCCGCAGCTTGCTTCCATGGTCGTTGCTCTCGCTCACCAGCAGGATGGCTCGGCGATATCCGGGCGGTTGCTTGCGCAGCAGATCGACGGAGAAGCCGAGCGAGTCGAGGATGGCGGCCCCATCGTCTCCATTGTCGTCGTCGATCAGCGCGTGAATGGCGTGGGTGACGGCGTCAAAGTCGGGAGTGAAGTCCTGCACCAGGACGGGCGAACTGTCGAAGCCGACTACGGCGATCTTGTGAGGCACGTTACCAACCACAGCGCTCAGCATGGGAGCCAGTGTGACGGATTTGTAGAGTTGGTTGGCACCCGCGCCTCCGCCCTCCAGGTCGACCACCAGCGCCAGGGGCTCGCCACCGGTGTCCTGCTCCAGCGTGAGCTTCTGCAGCACGCCGTCGTCCGTCAGCACAAAGTCACTGGCCTTCAGGGTGTAGACCAGCTCCCCTTCTTTGTTGCGGACCAGGGCTGGAACCAGAACGAGGGTGGAGCGAGCGCTGAGGGTGGGGACTTGCGCGGAAGGTGACTCAGGCGTTGTCCCGGCGCCGGTGACCGGGTTCTGCGCCCGGGCAGAGGTCGCCGGAGTTGCCCCAAGGATGCAGGTGAGCGCGAGGGCGGCTGAGAACCTCATCGGGGAGCATCCTTGGCTGAACTGGGGGCCACTGCCGAGGCACCCGCCCAATAGCCGTTGCGGGCAGAGACTTTCAAGTTGACGTAGTCGGGAAGTTGCAGCGTAATGAGATGGAATCCAGGGTGGGGCGACTGCGGCTGGAAGCTCAGCACATACCGGTTCGGAATATGGTTGGAGATGGTCAGTAGACTGGTCTCGAGGCTCTTCGCATCGCTGAGCTTGAAGTACTCACCACCGGTGAGGCGGGCGACGGTTTCGGGAATGTTGCGCTGCAGGTCATCGGTGGCGGCAATGGCTGCGACCTTTGCCAGAGCAAGCGGAGGGAAAAGCTGGCCGGCGCAGTCGAAGGCACGAACGGCAACATTCTTTGCGACGACCACTGTCGGATCGGATGCGCTCATGCAGCCGTGAGCCGGGCCTGGGTTGGGATTGGCCAGGACTATGCCGCCGCTCAATATCAAGTCGATCAGGCTGCCAGAGATCAACTCAGCCTTATTGGGTGAGCTTTCCATCTTCCTCAGCCAGAGACAAAGCTGATCGTCGTCGGCACATGGCTCGCGCTTGGTGGGAAGCTCGCGGCTTGCATACTCAGAGGCTTTGGTGTTCCCGGTCGAGTAGGTGATGCTGTAGATGGCCGTGTTAGTGTCGCTGACAGCGCGCAGAGCATCATCGAGCTTGAGCTTGCTGCCGCGGTCGTTGCTCTCGCTGAGGAGCAGTACGGCGCGGCGATATTGCAGTGGCTGCTTGCGTAGGAGGTCGAGCGAGAAACCGAGCGCGTCGAGGATGGCGGCTCCGCCGTCGCCGTCGATATTGGTGCTGAGGTCGTGGATAGTGTCTGCGACCGAATCCATGTTCGTGGTGAAGTCCTGCAGCAGTTCGGGCCCGCTGTCAAAGCCGACCACGGCGACTTGATGAGGAACATTGCCGACCATGGCTTCAATCATGATGGGAAGTGTGCTGAACCGGTCGGGTGGGGCACCGGGCGTGTCTGGATGCCACCCAGCCGATTTAGTCGCAGCGCCAGCTTCAATGAGTACCACCAGCGCCAGGGGCTCGCCACCGGTGTCCTGCTCCAGCGTGAGCTTCTGCAGCACGCCGTCGTCCGTCAGCACAAAGTCACTAACCTTCAGGGTGTAGACCAGCTCTCCGGCTTTGTTGCGGACAAGGGCGGGTACAAGGACGAGGGTGGAGCGTGCGCTGAGGGTGGGGACTTGCGCGGAAGGTGACTCAGGCGTTGTCCCGGCGCCGGTGACCGGGTTCTGCGCCCGGGCAGAGGTCGCCGGAATTGCCCATAGAATGCAACTGAGCGCGAGTGCATAGCGCCTCATGATTCACTCCCTCAGGACAAGTGTATCTGTGATGGAGGACAGCTTCACGGTGCCGCGTTGTCTACGGGAGCGGCAACCAGAAGAATCCGATGGGAGCGAGTGCCACGCGCTGGGAGTCATCGCTGGGCTGCTGCAGGCTGGAGCGCTTCTTGCTATCGGGGGTCAGGGTGAGGGTCTGCTCCTTCTTGTCGCGCAGCACCACAATGGTTAGGGGCCGTCCGTGACTGTCCTTGATCGCCTTGGTCCAGTCCGCCGAGTTGGCCACGGCCTTCTCGTTGGCCCGCACCACCACGTCGCCTGCGCGCATTCCAGCGAGCGCGGCGGGTGAGTTGGCCTCGACACTGCGCACCAGCAGGCCGCCGCCGCTGGGCGCGCCGAAGAAGTCGGCCAGTTGCTTGCTCATCGTCTCCAGCATCGCGCCAGTATAGGACGGGTCCATCAGCAGGGTGCCCAGGAAGCTGTTGCCGCCGCGTACGGCTGGCGCGGGGGTAGCCGGGCCGGGGAGGAAGTCGCCTCCAGCGTTATCGGAGGGCAGCGGCTCGGGGACGGTGAGGTGCTGCTCCCATGCTTGGCGTTCGACCTCCTCGCGATTGGCGGTCTGCGTGGTCACGCTCATCTGCTGTCCGTCGCGGCTGACCAGCAGCACGATCGTAGTTCCCGGAGGCGATTCGCGCAGCATCCGGCGTAGCTGCTCTTCGCCCACGATGGCCTGGCCGTTCACGCGCAGGATGACGTCGTGTTCGCGCAGGCCCGCCTTGCCGGCAGGAGCATCGTGGTCCACCAGGACGATCTCCGCGCCGCGCGCCTCCTTCAGCTTCAGCGCCGCCAACTGGTCCTCGGTCACATCGCGCACATCGACGCCCAGATAGCCCTGTCCTGCACGCACGGCAGGCGCGCCGCTGAGGAAGAAGAGCGCAACCCTGACTGCATCCGGACCGCTGGCACGGGCGCACGGGGTCGCCGCAGCCGCAGCCGCCAGCAGGACCAACGCGTATCCCAGTGCCCTCTTCATTCCCTCGAGCCTCGAACCTTGCCCCTTGAACCTGTCTTACTGAATGTCCGCCGTGCCTGCCAGCGCGTGTGTGCTGACGGTGCGGATGTATGGATTTACATCCGTGGTGGAGACGGTGCGCATCACCTGGCGTACGCTCGAATCCGATTCCACCGGTTGCAGCAGGCTGATGGCGCGTGTGCGCACATCCGGGCTGGAGTCGTGCATCAGCGATTCCAGCACCGCGTCGCGCACTCGCTGGTCCTGGGCCACGTAGGGCTGCAATCCCTCCAACGCGTTCATCCGCACCGCGGCGCTCTTGTCGTAGCGCAGGCTCACCAGCAGCGCGCTGCGTATGCCTCCGTCCTGTCCGCCCACGCACTGATGTCCGACGCGGCACTCGTTGGCCAGCAGCGCCACCGAATCTGTGCGCACTCCGTTGTTCGCGGCGTTCATCCCAATCAACAGCAACTTGCGAATCTGCGGATCGTCAAACGAGCCTTGCACCGTCTCCGGGACCACACGGTTGTAGTTGACCTGCACGATCTGCGAGTTGGGTGTCCGAACAATTCCGCTGACGTTTGCAATGGTGCCGTTGGTTGTGTTGCTCAGTACCACCGGAGAGGGCAGCCTGGGCTGGTGCGCCACCTGGTAGCGGTTGGTGAAGATGCCTGCCAGAAAACCCACCCCGACCAGTAGAGTCATCAGTGCCGGTGCGCCCTGTATATGCCCCAGCCAGCCGAATAAATTGCTGCGCAGGCGAGTCAGGAAGCCATGCGGCGGAATCATGTCCAACGCCTCATCCAGTTGCATCCGAGCGCTTGCCAGCAGGTTGGGCGAAGGATCGACCATGGGGTGGCACGCCAACGCCTCATGCATCGCAAGCTGCGCCTTCAACTCGCCGCTGCACGCCTCGCAGCCGGCCAGATGCTCCTCCAGCGAGGCCATCTGCTCATCCGGCAGTTCGCCGTAGGTGACAAGAACGATATTTTGTTGCGCTTTTTCGCACTTCATTGCTCTACCTCAACCGGCCTCAAGGAACTGCCTCTTCAAAATGCCTTCTCCGGGTCTATGCGTCCGCCCGTCTGCTCATTCGTATGCATCTACAACTCGAACCTCGAACCTAGTAACTCGAACCTAGCCTCTCAACTCCGCCAGCTCGGCCCGCAGCTTGCGGGTTGCGCGGAACAACGTATTCTTGGCCGTCTCCTCGGTGGTGCTCAGCATCTCTCCGATAGTGCGCAGCTTCAATCCCTGATAGTGCTTCAGCTCGAAGACCGTGCGCTCGCGCGGCGTCAGCTTGTCCAGCGCCTGGTGGATGCTCTCGCTCATGCGCTTGCGTTCAAGCTCGCGAGACGGATTGGCCATGGCCCGGTTGTCCGTGATGTTCGACAGCAGGTCCATCTCGTCGCCGTGCATGTCCAGCACCGTGGCCGGGTCCTCGCGGCGGCTCTTGCGGCGGCGCATATGGTCCAGACAGAGGTTGGTCACAATCCGATACAGCCATGTGTAGAATGAGCACTCGAAGCGGAAGTTTCCCAAATGGCGATACGCCTTGAGAAACGCCTCCTGGTGAACGTCCTGCGCGTCCTGCTCGTTGCTCAGCATATGCAGCGCAAGGCGCAGAACGGGCTGGTCATAGCGCCGCACCAGCGAATCGAATGCGCTGCGGTCGCCGCGCTGGGCCTCGCGGATCAGGTCGTCGTCCTCGGTCCGCTGCAGGGCGCGCGCGTCAAGCTGCGCCTGCGTCAGCTTGCCGCCATGTTGGTCGGTCCTGGTTCCGAGTTGCGCTGCTGGTTTGGCCATCGCTGGGGACGATTCTATCGCCCTTGAGCGACTTGCGCCCACACGGATCGCCGCGTCCAGCAATGCGGAGAGTTGCAGCGCAGGGGGCAACGTGGTCGCGCCGTGCGCGCGGCCCCCGCCAACCATCGCCGAAAGCGCGGTAGAAAACTCTCCGCCGGTCTCCAGACCTAAAGCATCTGCATTCATCGTCTCTGACTCCGGAGTCAGCAAATGGATCCACTTCAATAGACCGCCCCGCCGCCAAAAGGTGAGCGGAAAAGACAGTTGCAGGTTGCGAGTTGCCCGTGCCGTCATCCTAAGCGAACCTCAATTCCGAGGGAGCCACCACCTGTAACTTTTTCCTTGAGTGAAGCTCGACCCGGAGGGAGCAGGGGCCTTCAGGCCCCTGAATTTAGGCGAAACGCTAAGCGGGCTTCAGCCCCGGGCCTATCATGATGCTTCCGCTTCTGCTGTCAACTACCAACCTGCAACTGACAACCTATAAACTCAACCCATGCCCTCAAGCTCGCCCCAGCCCAGCCTCTTTCCCGTCTTATCCTCGAAGCCAGCCTCCAAACCAGCGACTGGCCCTTGGATCACCGCCCACTGCGATGGCGGCGCGCGCGGCAACCCCGGCCCAGCAGGCTTTGGCGCGCTCATCCAGGACGCCGACGGCGCGGTGCTGGCCGAGCTCTCCGAGTTCCTTGGAATCCAGACCAACAACTTCGCCGAGTACTCCGGCCTGTTGGCTGTGCTCGACTTCGCGCTCAGCAACGGCCACCCGCGCCTGCGCGTCGTCTCCGACTCGGAGCTGATGGTCAAGCAGATTCAGGGAAGCTACAAGGTCAAGAGCCCCATCCTGCGCCCGTTGTTCGACCTCGCTAAAAAGAAGATCGCGCAGCTCGACGCCTTCGAGATCACCCACGCCCTGCGCCACAAAAACAAGGACGCCGATCGCCTGGCCAACCAGGCCATGGACCGCGGCATGAGGCGCGGGTGAGGGATGTTATGGCTTTAGAGAGAGATGTCTCGGCAGAGCAAATCAGAGTCTGCTCTTCAATTCGTCAAGTAGATATTTCATGTTCTGATTTTTAATCTCTGGATCTAATACCTGTATAAACTCCGCTGCGCGAAAACGGTCTCCACCTTTTCTATTCTGGGGAGGTTCGAGACCTTCGATAAGAAGTGCTTCCATCGTCGCTATGAGCGTGGGCGTATCAAAGGACTGTGCCTTATTGGCCTCTAGCTCCCCACTGTCCGCCACAGAATAAATCCCAAACCATGAGAATCGATCCCAGCGCCCATTCAACCTGTCAACTGTATGTTGCTGTAGTCTCAATCCCAAAGGTTGATCTATTGCTCTGCCAACATAAATAACCTGTCTACCGTCATAAAGAAGATAGACCCCTGTTTGCTGAGCAAAATCAACGGCGCTACTGTTTTGTTGTTGCCTTCCGAGAATTTTGGGCTTTGACTTCCATACAATTGCATTTCTAGACCAATACATACCAAAAGCATTAATTAGCCCAGTTTCTTGCAATACATCTTGTTGCACAAGCTTTGCTGGTATGCCTTGATCTAGATATTACTCTTTCAACCAGTAACGTCCACGATCTACACGAACAAAGGGAGTCTTATCAGTATCATTCTTGAGTGAGTCAGTGATATTAGCATTGACTGTGCTGTCAGGTGTGGCCCCAAAATGAGTGCGAAGCTTTCTTTCTGCTATTGCACTAGCTATGTCGGCGTAGTGCATAGCTCCGTCACTGCTTTTCAGGACTTCAATTATCGCTTCACGCCAACCTAACTCTTGCATCTGTCGGCTCCAAATTGTGTATCAACTCCACTAGGTTGACAATTGTACGCCGCCTAGTTGTAGGTGACTCGCCGGTCGCCGCGGGTGATGCGGCCGATGATGTGGAAGCGCTCGTTGGCGCGGTTGAGCACGGCCTTGGCTTTCTTCACGTCCTCTGCAGGCACCACCACAATCATGCCGATCCCCATGTTGAAGGTGCGCATCATCTCGTCCTGCTCCACGTCACCCAACTGGCGCAGGTGCTCGAAGAGCGGCGGCACGGTCCAGCTTGCCAGATCGACCACCGCTGCCGTTCCGCGCGGCAGGATGCGCGGCAGGTTATCCGTAATGCCGCCCCCGGTGATGTGCGCCATGCCGCGCACAATGCCCGCTCCGATCAGCTTCTTCAGGATGGCCAGATAGCTGCGGTGGGTGCGCATCAGCGCTGCGCCGGTCTTGTCCTTCAGCTCGTTGACGTAGTGGTCCGCGCCGTATCCCGCCACATCGAAGAGCAGCTTGCGCGCCAGCGAGTAGCCGTTGGTGTGCAGCCCGTTGGAGGGCAGCCCGATCAGCACGTCGCCCGCCTCGATCTTGTCGCCGGTGATGACGTCCGGCCGGTTGACGCAGCCCACAATGGTGCCTGCCAGATCGTACTCGCCGTCGGCGTAGAAGCCCGGCATCTGCGCCGTCTCGCCTCCGATCAACGCGCAACCATTGGCGCGGCACGCTTCGGAGAGGCCGCGAACCACGGTCTCCACCGTGGCGCTGTCCTCGTCCCGCATGAAGCCTGTGGCCAGGTAGTCGAGGAAGAAGAGCGGCGTCGCGCCCTGCACCGCGATGTCGTTGACGCAGTGGTTCACCAGGTCCGCGCCGATGGTGTGGTGGATGCCCAGTTCGAAGGCGACCTTCAGCTTGGTGCCCACGCCGTCGGTGCTCGATACCAGCACCGGCTGCGGGAACCGTTCCAGGTCCAGAGCAAAGAGCCCGCCAAATCCGCCAATCTCTGACAGCACGTGCTTGTTGAATGTTTTGCGCGCCAGCATCTTGATGCGCTGCTTGGCACGGTCGCCCGAGGTGATGTCCACCCCCGCGTCGTAGTAGGTGGCGTGGGCCTTGGCCGCTTTGTGTGCGGCGGGAACCGTCTCTGTGTGTACATTGTGGAGCGCGAAATCGTGCGCGGCATGGGCCGGTTGGTCTGCAATGGGCGTGTCGGCGTGGGGTTGTTCTGCGTGGGACGGAGCGGGCGATTTGGAAGGCTCTTCAGGCACTCGGATTCTCTTGGACTCTTTGCGTGAAGACTGCTCAGAAGCAGCTGGCGCAAACAGGTCGAGCTGATTCCATCTACGGACCCGCACATCGTCAGGCCCGGCGGCGAAGCTCCAGTCTATCAGCCGCGCATGAGGATAAATTCGCAGACCAGTTCCTACGGGTGCAGATTTAATTTGTTGCCGGAACCGCGACGTGCGAAGATGGCTGCGTTCATGACAGGAGAGCGAAATGCGTTTTAGGGCAAAGATAGCGTTATCGATTCTTGTCCTTTGGATGGTTGGATTTACGATATCTCAAGCCCAGGCCCAGCAACCCGGCGTGATGTCGGACGCAGAGATAAATAAAGAGGCGGCCACAGCCGACTCTCTCTACAGCAGCCAGAACATGGTTGGCGCATTGCCTCTCTATGAAGACCTGCATAAACGCCAGCCAGACAGTAATGTCTGGCGAGAGCACCTGGCCATGTGTCTGCTCGGCGCAAACGGCACGGACGCGGAGAGAGCGGCGAATGTTGCTCGCGCACACCAGTTGATGCTCGATGCAAAGGCTGCCGGCGACAACAGCGATCTGCTGCAAACAGTCCTGGAAAAGCTGGATGCGCCCGTCAGCTCTGCGCCCGCAGTCCCTCCCTCTCCCGGTCTCGATGCGTTCAACCGGGCAGAGAAGGCCTTCTCCAGTGGGGACCTTCCTACCGCGCTCAAGTTCTACCAGGAGTCCGCCGCGGCCGACCCGAAGCTTTATGAAGCTCCGCTCTACGCTGGGGACACGGAGTTCAAGCAGGGAAATTGCGCCGTGGCCGACAAGTGGTACGCGCAAGCGGCGAAGATCGACCCCAATCGCGAAACAGCCTTCCGTTATTGGGGAGATTGCCTGATGAAGCAGAACGATCCCACGCAGGCCGAGGCCAAGTACATCGAAGCCATCATCGCAGATCCCTACTCCCGTACGCCCCGGTTGGCTCTCAAGCGGTGGGCTGACGCGACCAAAGCACTGCTCGCGGCTCCGCCCATTACACTTCCCGCGCGGCCCACAATTGACTCGAAAGGGAATGTCAATGTGACCGTCGATCCGTCTCTCAAGGACACCGCAACCATGGGTGCTTCCATGATCTATTCCATGAATGTAGCTAACTGGCGCAGTAAGAAATTCAAGGAGACCTACCCGAACGAGACGCAATATCGGCACTCCCTCGCAGAAGAGTCCGACGGTGTGCGTTTGGCGCTCACGGTACTGAAAGAGCAGAAGGTTACGCCCGAGAAGATGGACGCAAGCTGGAGGGTGTTGTCGGCTCTCGACGTCGACGGAATGCTCGAGTGCTGGATACTGCTCGACGACGCGGATCAGGGTATTGCGCAGGACTATGTTGCATTCCGGGCGACCCACCGCGACCTGCTGCACGCCTATATTGCGAAGTATGATGTGCATCCCAACTGAAAACCAAAGCTCATAGGGACGTTTTACCGATACGCTCATCGGCAGTGGGCAGGCTACAGCTCTCGCCCTTTGCGAACAGCCAGTGCCGGTTCCGCGCCAGCCAGTTGTAGACACAATCGCGCAGCGCGCGTGGCACCAGCCGTACGATCACAGTCAGCAATGCCCACCCGCCGCCAAGCACGCCGAGGCATCCCAGGATGGCGTCCGAACGCACAACCACGCGCTCCCCAGGCTCGCCGAAGTGCAGCACCAGCACTGCGGAGTTGATCTGCTGCGGGTCGAGCGCGTGCCGTGCGAAGATCTCGGCGGCCAGCGGTTGTTGCAGGGTCGCGAAGGAGAGACGACCTTGTGGATCGTGACGCAGCATCCAGTGCACGGTGTGCCGGCACAGGCCGCAGAGGCCGTCGTAGAGCAGAACGCAGGGGTCGCTGGCAGGCTGCGGCCTCGTTTCCCCTCGGCTGGATTGGCTGACGGGCACACTGCCCTCCTATACTGATTCGATGCAGTCTGAAACAGGAAAGTTCAAGCCGCTTTTGCATTCGCTCGACCTCGAACGGCGTGCGAAGGAGGTCTTTCCCGGCGGCGTCAACTCGCCCGTGCGTGCCTTTCGCGCCGTGGGCGGCCATCCGCCGTTTGTGGAGCGCGCTGAGGGTGCGTATCTCTTCGACGCCGACGGCAACCGGTATGTGGACCTTTTCGGCTCCTGGGGGCCGATGATTCTGGGCCACGCCTTTCCTCCTGTGGTTGCCGCGATTCGCGATGCCGCGGGGCGCGGCGCCAGCTTTGGCGCATCCCATGCCGGCGAGGCTGCGTTAGCAGATTTAGTCCGGCGCTGCTTCCCGTCCGTCCAGAAGATGCGCTTCGTTAGCTCCGGCACCGAGGCCTGCATGTCGGCCATCCGGCTGGCGCGCGGATTCACCGGGCGCAACTTCGTCGTCAAATTTGAAGGTTGTTATCACGGCCACGCCGACGCGCTGCTGGTGAAGGCAGGCTCCGGCGTGGCGACCTTCGGTATTCCCGGCTCGGCCGGCGTACCGGCGGAGACGGCGCAGCATACACTGGCCCTGCCGTACAACGATCTCTCAGCCGTTGAGGCGGCATTCGTGGCCCATCCAGCGCAGATCGCATGCATCCTGGTCGAGCCGGTCGTAGGCAACGCGGGGACGATTCCACCCGCTCCGGGCTACCTGGAAGGCCTGCGGCGCATCGCGACTGAGCACGGTGCGCTGCTGATCTTCGACGAGGTGATGACCGGCTTCCGGCTCTCGCTGGGCGGCGCGCAGCAGATCTACAGCATCACCCCCGACCTCACTACGCTGGGCAAGGTCCTGGGCGGCGGCCTGCCTTGCGGTGCCTTCGGCGGTCGCGCCGAGGTGATGGACCTCCTCGCGCCGCTCGGGCCGGTCTACCAGGCCGGAACACTCAGCGGAAATCCCCTGGCGATGGCCGCCGGGATCGCAACCATCGCGTACCTCATCGAGCATGAGGGCGAAGTCTATCCGCAACTGGAGCGCGTGACAAAGAGCATCGCCGAGCGTGTGGCGAAGCTGGCGCATGATGCCGGTGTACCGTTGACCGCCAACCGCATGGGCTCGATGTTCACCTGGTTCTTCACCGCCGGCCCAGTAACCGACTTCGCCTCCGCCAGCGCGTCGGACACCGCTGCCTTTGCGCGCTTCCACCGGCACATGCTGGAGGCCGGAGTCTGGCTGCCGCCCAGCCAGTTCGAGGCCGCATTCGTCAGCGCGGCACACGGCGAGGCTGAGGTTGAGCTGGTGCTCGAAGCCGCGCGCACGGCTCTGGCGGAGTAGGGATTGCGTCGTGATTTTCGCGGTGCATCGAGCAAGCATCGGAGATTGAGGCTCCTGCTTCAGTCGACGAAGTGGCTTAGCCGGCTGTCGTACTCCTCCTCCACTTCGAGTGGCGCCTCCGGCGCCTCCGCTGGCTTGGGATGAGGGGCCGGCGGTTGGCGCTCTTTCTTCGTTGGATCGGAGTACGAGTCTGTCTGAAAGAGAACGCGCAGAGTGCGGCGCAGAAGTTCCAGATTCTCGCGCACAACCTCGGGGCCCTGCCTTGCCTTGGCAAAGATGAAGGAGCCCTGCAGCACCGCCTGGATGAAGGTGGCAACGCGCATGGCGCTCCAGGAGGCGGTCGGCGCGTAGAGTTGCCGGGCGGCCTCGACGTCGCGCGTCAGCTCGGCAATGTGGGCCGACCATGCTTGTTCGCAGGCAACACGGATCTCTGGGTGGGTTGCATAGGTCTCCTGCACCAGGGTGCCCAGCAGGCAGGTGTAGTCGGCCAGCTCGCCGGTGAGGATCGCATCACGAAAGTCAAGATAGTCCAGCAAGCGGGCCAACGGGTCCGGTGCCCGGTGGTACGGCGCTGCCGCAAAGAGGCTGGCAGTCTTCGCTTCCCAGTGCGCGACGGCGGCCAGCGCCAGATCGTCCTTGCTCTTGAAGTGGTGAAAAAAGCTGCCCTTGGTCACGCCTGCTTCGTGGCAGATCTCATCAACCGCCGTGGCGGCGTAGCCCTTGGCCCGGATCAAATGGACCGCCGCATCCAGCAACCTGGTTCTGGATTTGGGTATTTCCTGGAACGGTAGCTGTGTTCGAGAGTGGGATTGTCCTTGGTTTGCCATGATGCTCCTCGCGCCATGAGATACTTATCGGTATGGTACCGACTAGACGGTATGACGTCAAGGAGCTTGTCGGTTAATGCATAGACAAGGATCGCCTAGTTGATCCAGAACGATCCAATGCAATGAGATGAACCGTTTAGGCTGAGACTGCGGTAATGCTGTGGCTAGTGGCCATCGGGGCTGCGGGAAGCGAGTACTTCTTGGGGCCTCGTTTGCGGGCAACGAGGATACGCACCCGTTCCAGCAGTTCAGCAGGCGTGCATGCTCCCTTGGGCAGAAATATGTCGGCCTGCCCGGCGCGGTCGTAGCCTGTCACCGTGCCCGATACGATCAGTGCGGGCAGTTGCGGGTGCAGGTTCTTGGCGCGGCGGACCAGTTCGTTGCCGTCCATCTGCGCCATCATCAGGTCGGCCAGCAGCAGATCCAGTGAGCCGGGCAGGGAACGGGCGATGACGTCGAGTGCCTCGTGCGGGTTGGTCAGTGCGATCACCCGATAGCCCCTGGTTTCCAGCAGAAAGGTGCGGACGGATAGGACATGTTCGTTGTCGTCGACGCAGACGATGGTCTTCTTGGGGCGCATGGCTTCTCGCTTCTGCCTGCTCCTGCCGATGACCGGCTTCAGAACCGGTCGAGCGGCACAGCCTGGCGTATGAACCACCTTGCGCGTCTGTTGGTTAACGGACGCGCCGGCGGGTTAACTTAAGTTGGCCCGCGGTCCGCGCCCGTGTACTCGGCTCGGCGGATTGGAGGCTGTTTCGGCGCGGCAAAGAGGAGGGAGGATCCTTGACGCCATGCCCTTGAGCGCAAGGCTCTCCTCTCTGCTCCGCCAGGAGGCAGCTTCCCGGTCGTCGAACGGGCTTATCTCCGGGCTACAGACCGCGGGTGCGAGAGAGAGCCAGCGGGGTGGCGGATTGCCACGCGAGTCTCCGCGAACACAAGCGCAGTGGATGCAGCGGGCCGAGTAAACCGGAGTGTCGTCAGACCATGTGTCGGAGGACCTGATGCCGGTTCGTCGGCGGCCGATAAGCCAGGTGCGATGTGCCGGAGAGCCGCGACCGCGAAACCTTCGGCTTCCCTCAACTAATCTGGTTGAGATGCAGTTACGTTACTGGTTCTGGTACTGTGACTGGTTTGCTATTGCCGGGGAATGTTTCGTTCCTCAGCGCTTCCTCACAGTACGGAGGGTTACCCGGATTGGCAACTGCGAATAGAAGACGAATATCGGGAAACAATTTACTTGCGCATTCACCGGATTATCAAAGTGCGCGTCCCTGTTGGCGATTCGCATCTTGCGGCTGTTGAAATTAAGTGCATCGCGACAGGAAAAAGCGTCCACTTGCTGTAGGAATGGTGCGTCCTCCCACGCGCACATCCCAAATGCGGTCGCCTTCGCGTGCTGCCTGGACGTAAATGCGGCTGGGGCGAAGCATCTCGATGCCCTGTTCGAAGACGATCGGCTGATTGCTCGCGGCAAGCCCATGGCGAACCATGTAGGCAATGGCGCAGCCGGAGGCCGAGCCAGTGGCAGGGTCCTCTCCGGTGTAGAACTGCATGCGCGCGTGCCAGTCCACGTCACCCCTGCTGTCAGCGCGGGTCGTGCAGTAGAAGAACTTCGCGTCGCTGCGCGCAAGATAAGCCTGTGCCGCCGGCTGCGGAATCGCAAGCCGAGCGGCCACCTCCAGCGATCGCAGGGGAACGATGCAGAAGGCCGTCCCGGTGGAGACAGTCTGGATGGGCACGGTGGAGTCGAGGTCGTCGATCGCCAGGCCCAGCGCCTGGGCAACTGCCGGTCGTTCGTGGATCTCGCCGAATGTGGGATCGTTTTGGCGCATGGTGCCGAATACGCCGGGACCGCCCTGTTGCGCGGAAAAGCTCACCGGGATGGGCCCCACCCGGAGATCGAGGGTGATCTCGCTTGCTCCGTGCACAATGGGGTGGTTGCCATAGAGCCAGCTCGCGGTGCCAAGCGTGGGATGGCCGGCAAACTCCAACTCCTCGCGCACGGTGAAGATGCGGACCTGGACGCCTCGCTCGCGCTCCACTTCGGGCGCGCGCGGCAGGATAAAGGTTGTCTCGCTCAGGTTGATCTCGCGCG
>Ga0326728_10010643_pt1 | contig 21441 bp, 16 predicted proteins | sample MB3enrmetagenome_FD_207602 | JGI IMG/M metagenome (GOLD analysis project Ga0326728, IMG submission 207602) | Lab enriched peat soil microbial communities from McLean, Ithaca, NY, United States - MB31MN | ecosystem: Environmental > Terrestrial > Soil > Wetlands > Peat | place: USA: New York... | reverse complement strand
TTTTGCCACGCCGCTTCCCGACCTGCGACTACTTCCAGGTTTGCGCCACCACCATGCCGACGGAACATGTGGGCGGAGACTACTACGACATGGTGCACCTGCCCGGCGAGCGGTACGGATTCATCGTGGCGGACGTCTCGGGTAAAGGCCTTCCCGCGGCCATGCTGGCGGCCAACCTGCAGGGAGCCTTCGCCGCGGTGGCAGCCGGCGATCCGGACCTTGCTCTCTTGTTTGAACGCGTGAACGATTTCCTTTGCGAGCGGACACCCTCGGAGATGTTCGCCACCATACTCTACGGTGTCCTGGACCGTCTCGGCGGGTTTCAGTTCGTCAACGCCGGGCACGTTCCGCCTCTGATTATCCGCGCCAGCGGCGGGGTTGACCGTTTGAGTCCCGCGAACTTCCCCGTGGGATTGTTTTCTGGCACGACGTTTGAAGTCGCCGGCGCACAAATGCTAAGCGGCGACGTTTTGTTGATTTGCTCGGATGGTGTCACCGAGGCGCATGCCGCTGATGACGAGCTGTTCGGAGAAGCCAGGTTGCGGAATCTTCTAGAGGGTTGTTCAGGCCTGACTGCGGATGAAATCTGCCACCGTGTGGTGGGCGAGGTGCACGAATTTGTAGGTGACTCTCCGCAAGCGGATGACCTCACGCTCATCGTCGTGCGGTTTGCAAAAGAGCAGTGACGAGTGACCAGTGACGAGTGACGAGCGGGAAACTCGAAAATCGAAGATCGAAACTCGAAACTGAAAAACGAGATTGGAAATTAGAAACTGGAAACTGGAGACCGAAACTCGAAGTTCGAAACTCGAAATTCGAAGCTGGAAATGACCGCATTCCCGTGCTTCTGTTTTCCCGCTCGTCACTTGTCACTCGTCACTGCTCTTCCGGCCCCTAACACCTGCTCTTCCGCTCGTCACTCGTCACTCGTCACTGCCCTTCCCGCCGCAGGCTTTCGAGAAGCTCTTCCGGTGGCAGGGTGTTCAGGACGTCTTCCTTGCGCATCCAGCCGCGTCGCGCCGTCACCACTCCGTAACGCATCAGTTTGAAATGATCGGGGCTGTGCGCGTCGGTGGAAATGATGACTTTCATTCCCCGATCTCGCGCCAGCTTCAGGTGCCGGTCGCAGAGGTCAAGGCGTTCGGGGTGGCCGTTCAATTCCAGGATGACGCCGTATTCCTTTGCTGCCGCGAAGACCTTTTCAAGGTCGAAAACGAAAGGGTCGCGCTTCAGAATCTGGCGGCCCGTGGGGTGTCCGAGGATCCTGACGTAGGGATTGGCGAGAGCTTTCAGTAGGCGGGCGGTCATTTCCTGGGCGGGCATGTTCATGCGGGAATGGACGCTCACCAATACGATGTCGAATTGCTTCAGGATTTCATCCGGATAATCGAGACTGCCATCACCCAGGATGTCGACCTCCGCGCCTGTCCAGATTTCGATGCCCTTGACTTTCTTGCGCGCCGCTTTGATGCGGCGGATGTTCTCCAGGGCGCGTTTTTCGTCCAGGCCATTCGCGATGGTTACGGCCTTCGAATGGTCCGTGATGAGGATGTATTCATAGCCGAGCTTTTTGGCGGCTTCCGCCATCTCCTCCACGCTGGCCTTGCCATCCGAGGCGGTGGTGTGCATCTGCAAGTCACCCTTGATGTCCTCCAGTTCCACCAGCTTGGGGAGCTCACCTTTTTCCGCCGCTTCGATCTCGCCCTGGTTTTCGCGCAACTCCGGGGGAATCCACTGCAGGTTCAGCTGGGCGTAGATTTCTTCCTCGGTTCGGCGGGCCAGCGCTTCTTCCCCTTTGAAGAGGCCATATTCGCTCAGCTTCCATCCTCGTTTTTTGGCGCGCTCGCGCAGCGCCACGTTGTGTTCCTTTGAACCGGTGAAGTACTGCAGGGCGGCGCCGTAAGATTCGCGTTCGAGCAGGCGGACGTCAACCTGCAGGTCGTTCTGGAGCTTCACGCTCACTTTGTCTTCACCTTTTGCCAGCCACTGGGCGACCCCCGGGAACTTGGCAAAGTGGTCCGCGATGCCCGCGTGGTCATAGCCTGTGACGAGCAGGTCAAGGTCCCCGACGGTTTCCCGCCCGCGCCGGAGTGAGCCGGCAGGTGTGACCTCCTCCACTCCAGGAAACTCCTTGAGGTAGTGGGTGAGCTGTTGCGCGGTTTCCTGGGCCGTATCCAGCCGGAAGCGTCCGGCGGCTCGCCGGTAAACCTCCAGGGCTTTCAGGATGTTCTCCTCGGACTTAACGCTCATGCCCGGAAGGTTCCGCAAGCGACCCGCTTGGACAGCGGCCTCCAAGTCGTCAATGGTCTTGATGCCAGCTTGTTTGTAAAATAAACGCACTTTTTGGGGACCGACGGTCTGCAATTGTAAGAGTTTGAGCAGGCTTGCCGGCACTTTTGCCAATTGCTCCTGGTGGTACTTGCTTTTCCCGGTCTCAGCGAGCTCGATGATTTTCTTGGCGAGGTCTTCGCCAATCCCTGGGATGTCGGTCAGTTTCCGGTTGGGGTCGCGAGCGATGTCTTCCAGCCGCTCAGGGAGATCTTCGATGGCGCGTTTGGCACGATCATAAGCAGCGGCCTTGAAAGTCCATTTGGGGTCGTCTTGAATGATCTTCATCAAGTTCGAGATTTCTTCAAAGACGGCTGCGATGTCGCGGTTTTCCATGTTTGCCTCCGGGACGAACCAGCGCTACCGATAGTTTACTGCCAAAGTGCGAAAAGGAGGATTGGCTGTTTGAATTGTCGTCGGGTGGCAATGAAGCCGGTGTATTCCCTACGTGCGGTACGACAGGTTCCTGAGCGGCGGGGGTAGCATGGACGACTTCCGTATGCAGGGGGTGCGCAATGGCGACCCGCGCCCGCCCCTCGCCCCGGGGGGAGGGCGTAGGGGCATCCGCCGCGGCGGACGCTGTGCCCCTACAACGGGATGAATCGCGGAGGAAGCTTATTCCTAGGTCAGGTGCTTCCGACCGACGGCAAGAGGTTGCTTGTCCAACCCTCGTGAGCGGACGTACATCCGCATACCCACCCAGATTACCGCTGAAGTGGCCGCTGGCCAGAGGGCGGTGGCCAAGACGTTGAGCAACGGTCTTGCCCAGGGGGAAAGAACCGCTATGTAATTAGGTAGGACCGTTCCCAATGCTAGCGTGCTGAGGCTCAGCGTGATCATCTCGACGTCGGTCGCCTCGCGTGAGCTTGCCCAAAGAAACGTTAAGGGGAAAACCGCGAGGAGGAAGTGGTGACCCCAAGCGAAAGGTGCCACCAGAAGGCAGACGAGGGGGAGCACGGTGAGCTCAACGATTACGCCACTTGCGTCCTTACTTTTTTTCCAGCACCAGAAAAGGAAGACCAGAATGACCGCCACGCCAAAAGCTTTGTAGAACAGACACAATCCTGCAGGGACTGGGCACTGTGAGCTGACGACGCACCCGGGAGCGTACAGTGCGTCAATCAGGCCCGGCAATGATCGATTGTCAGAATTCCCCACCCCACAGGAAATGCCCGGGTACACGGCCGTTAGCCAAGTCAGGTTGTTCTGCCATCCCAGCCGCCATACAGAAATTCCTGTCAGGACAATTACCCACACGGCGTAGGCGACCAGCCAACGCCACTGCCGGCGCAAGGCGAGGAGCGGAACTGCGACAGCGGGGGCAAGCTTAATTACTGTCCCAAGGGCAAAGCATAATGCCGAAGCAATCGGCTGGCGACGGTTAAGAAGGTAAACACCCAGGACCCACAGAAACAGAACTAGGGCATTGACCTGGCCCAAAATAAGATTGTCTCTAAAGGGAGAGAAGCAACAGACCGCCGCAAGTGTAATCGAAAAGGTTGCAAAAAGTGACTCGGAAGGAACGAGCTTCAAGGTCAGGAATATGGCTGCTGCGGTCATCGTTATGATCAGCAATTGCCAGGCGAGATAGGCCTGCCGCCAGGGCATTTTCGCGAAGGGCGCCATCGCAAGTGCGGAAAAAGGGGGATTGGTATATGGGAGTGTGTGTGAGAACCCACTCGCCCGTGCCATCTGCGCCCAGGCCGTTGAATTGTCAACCCGAGAATGCAAAAGCGTGTACCCTTGGCTGCGGTCGGCGGGAGGGTAGTAGAGAGGCTGGGCACCGTTCTGCAAGGCAATTTTGCCGCCGACGTAAAAGACCGGAAAATCGATGGGAACAAGGTCCTCCTCTGTCATGTAAGCCCTGCCCGCTGAGCTCTCAAAATTCGCCATCAGCGTGAGCCCGAGAAGAGTCAGGAACACACACACATACCAGAGGCGAGGCGCCTTTGGTTTCACTGTCGGTCCCATGGCGGCCTCCAAATTTGTATGCTCCTCGTGAGGCAGGTGGCTAACCTTCTGAGGTCCCCCGAGGACTCGGACCACTTTGAACTGCGCGCCTCAGACTCGGGTGTCTGGGCCCGCTGCCCGGGGAGTATACTAACCGGGACTTTGCGTGTAAAGCGGGCAGGTTAGGGGCGGGGTATTTTTTCGCTTCCAGCGCGACCGTCTAGCGAGAGCGTTCCCAGGCCTCTTCAAAATTATCAGCAAATTCTTTCACAGGATGGTAATGAGCCCTGAGATAGGCGCGGAGAGGGGCTAATGAACTACCGTTCGCGCCCCGTGTACGAGGAACGTCCAGCCATGCGGACCACATCACGAATCGCACTTGGTACTTTTCCAGCATTTCAATGACGTTCTGCACCTGCTCAGGCCGGGTGTAACTGCTCTCCGTAACAAAGGACACCTCGGCTGGATTTCGCAAATCCAGCAGAAAATACTGATCACAATCGTCAGCTTGGAAGTAGAAGTCCCCTGGGTGTGTTCGATTGAGTATCCAACGGTATTTTTCGAAGCGGTCCGGATCGAGGAGAGCCGCGCGCCCCGTGGGCGACTGGAGATATCCCCTCCAACTCGTTTGCACAATAACCGACTGGGCCACCAAAACCACCAGTGCGCAAGCTGCGATAAAATGGGTGACCGTCCGGGGGAGCTTTGGGGAGGATTTGACCAACCACACAAACACAATCAGCTCAGGCGGGGCGACGGAAATCAATCTGAACCACACCGGGGAGAACGCGATTCCGAGGAATAAGAAAATCCCAAGGGTATTGACGAGCATTAGGCGATCCCACGGCTCGTCGGGATGCGCTTTTGCCCGCCGGTGGTACCGCACCAAGAATAAAACATACACGAGTGGCAGCAGCGCGTGGATGAAAAGCCAGACCAACAAAGCCGGTGGCTCCAGCAAGAGAGGGAAGGACGGCGGTTCCGCCATGTAGACGTCAAGCGTTCCCCAGTACCATTTGGACCAGTACTTCATCAAGAAGACGACCGTGCAGGCGATGAAGCGTCCGAGGCCGACCTTCCAAACAAGGTAAGCGACGGGCGGCAAGGTTGTGGCGAGGAACGGTACGAACAAATGCATTTCAGCCTTGACCAGCCAACCCCAGCCCTGCTTTTTTGCACGACATTCCCAGAGCAAAAACGTGGCGAAGCCCAAAATTGCTATCACACCCCGGGACTGAGTGAACAAGGCGGCAAGGCCGCAGAGCGCTCCGGCTGCCCCCAATCGAGCCGGGCTTCTTTTCGCAATCAATACGGCGATGGCCCCCATGCATGCGATGGTACTGAACCAATGGTGGGTAGGGTCACGCTCCGTGACAAACCCAAAAGCCAAAAAAAGCAGGCTAGGCAAATAGACATACGCCCCGCTCAAAAGGTGTCTTGAGATAATGACGGACAACCATGCCAAACTTATTCCCAGCACGATCCACGTGGCACTGGGAATCCAAGCCCGGACTCCGAACAATTTGAAAAGCAGCAGATAAAACACCTGGGTGCCTGGAAGCGTAAATTGGAAAAAGTCTCGATACATAACCTGCCCCTCGAGCATTTTCACGGCTTCCAACAGGTAGATGGGTACGGTATCTCCTTGGTAGATAGGAGTAGACGGCGGGATGAAGGAGTCGAGGTAAAGGCAGCCAATCCCCCCCAGAAATAGAAGCGGGCCAAGGCGGCTCAGCGGAGTTTGGAAAGGGGCTTTCTTGATTGTGGAATTCTCCCTACAGAATGTTCCGGCCCTAGCCGGCATTTCTCACCACGGGTCTGAAAGAGGGGGGCTTTACAGGCTGCGGAAAAACCCTTCCAAGCTGTCATTCCGAGCGGAGCCCTGGACCGTCCGGTCCAGGGCGGAGCGAGGAATCTCGCTCTGAGTGTTTTCAAACCAATGCGAGATTCCTGGTCCTCCGCCAATAAGAATGACGGACTCCTCGGAATGACACGCCAAACGAGTTTTTCCGGAGCCTGTGAAGCCCCGCCCTTCCGGACCCCCCGGCACGAACTCAAATTGCATATTTTAGGCGAGACGCATAAACCATTGAGTCAGAATGTGTTTTCGCGCCCAGTTACGCCGCTACCGAAATCCTTAATAATATAACCCCATTAGAATTAACCGGTTACTAGAATTTAGCAAGTGTTTCTTTTTGCCACATACGATGTTAGAATGAGGGTTTGGCAAGCCTATGGTGACTCAATCGCGTTTTGGCCTCCAAACCAAGATTATCATTATATTCGCCATTGCAGTTGTCTCTGTTGTCGGGGTCTCGACTTACATTGCGATGCTCCTAACCCAGGAACTAGTTGAGTATGAGGCCTTCGGCAAGACAATGGCACAGGCGAGAGCTACGGCCCACCAGTTGGTCAACGAAGACGCGCTTCAGGACGCCGGAAAACTTCAACGAGTCTTAAAGCAAATGCAGCGCGACCTGCCGGGCGTGCGCCAAGCGGATGTTTACCTGCATGGCTCACCGCACCGTCTCGAGGCAACGACATCACCTCAAGGAGAACACCTGGAGTTGGACAATACCCCCGGCATTGAACATTACCCCGAGTTCGGGCGACCAGACGATGAGTCCATCATGATTGAAACCAGCGATGGCAAGTTCTGGTTTATAGGGGTGACGATCCTTTCCGAGGGGCAGCCAGTGGGTTGTTTGAATCTAAAGGTCTCCAAGTCGCAAACCAGTATTGTGACCCGCCAGTTGGTGATGCGCAACTTGCTGTTGATGTTGGCGAGCCTGGTGGTGGTCATTCTGGTGGTTCATATCTTCTTCTTGCGGGCGGTAAGAGCTCCGGTGAAGGATATGATTCGCGTCATGGAAGGGGCTGAAAAGGGGCAGCTCAACGTTCGGGCTAGGCTGCGAAGCTTGGATGAGATTGGCCTGCTCGGGGCGCACATGAACCGGATGCTGCGCCGGATTGAGAATTTCAATACCGAATTGGAGCGCAAAGTTCAGGAATCCACGGCATGGCTGGCAGAGGCCAATGAAGAGTTGCGGCGCATCAACGAGGAGCTTTTCGAGACCCAGAAGAAGCTAGCGCGCTCAGAGCGATTGGCCATCGCCGGCCAGCTCGCCGCCAGCCTGGCCCACGAAATTGGGACGCCCCTTAATTCCATATCCGGACACGTGCAGTTGCTCGCGCGCCGAAAAGATACTGACCAAGCCACAAGCCGGCGGCTGCAGATCATCGAAAAGCAAATTGACAACATTGTGCGGACCGTCAAGCAACTGCTTTCCTGGAGCCGCAAGTTTGAATTGAAAATCGAATTGGTGGACCTGCGGCGCGTAGTGGAGGAGGCGGTGCTTCTTTCCTCCCCCGCCCTGCAACTTAGGAAGATCAACGTCAAGCTGGGCCTTGCGAAGGATTGTCCGAAGATTTACGGGGACGGCGGGTATTTGCAGCAAGTTTTCTTAAACCTCATCAATAACAGTATGGATGCGATGCCACGGGGAGGCGAACTGCGGATTGAAACTCGGCTGGCGAATGGAGATGCGCGGGGAGTTGCCGTCCGTGTAGCAGACAATGGCACGGGCATGTCGCCGGATACCATGGCCCACGTGTTCGATCCCATGTTTACAACCAAACGGATGGGGACAGGAACCGGCTTGGGCCTTGCGATTTGCGACCAGATCATTCGCCAGCATGGCGGTACCATTCACGTGGAAAGCGCGCCTGGGCAAGGAACTACCTTTACGTTGCTTTTGCCCGTCGATTGCCGCGAGAAGGCAGAGGTAGTCGGCGTGCTAGTGGGATCGGGGCTGGAAAGGACGGCGCAATCCTGAAAGAAAAGTTGTCAGTAGTCAGTTGTCAGTTGTCAGTTGAAGCTGGACCCCCGCTTTCGCGGGGGTGACATTCCCTCGGATTTCAGCGGTCGAGCCGTCGAAGAGTCGCGGGACCGCGGAAGCCAAGGGCAGCGTCATTCCCGCGTAAGCGGGAATCCACTTTCACGATCGCCAAGTGAAAGAAGAAATCCCTTTTGAGGCGTTGGAATTTTGGAGACCACAAAGATTGAAAGAGCGGACGAGGCTTCGAAGCGGGCTGGCGCCAACATCCTGGTTGTGGATGATGACGCCGAGACACTGGAATTGTTGCGGGAGATCCTGGGCGAGGAGGGCTATCGCGTCGTCACTTCTTCCAGCGGCGAGGAGGCCCTGGAGGTTGGGAAGCAGGAACTGTTCGACGTCATTATCAGCGACATGAGGCTGGGGACGAGTCTGAACGGACTGGACGTGTTGCGCGCTTACAAGACGATCCAACCGGAGTCCGAGGTCATCCTCATCACCGCCTTCGGAAGCATGGAAACCGCCATCGAAGCCGTCAAGGCAGGAGCCTTTGACTACATCTCAAAGCCCTTCAAGATTGATGAAGTCTTATTGCAGGTTAGCCGCGCCCTTGGCAACCGGAAGCTGGTCCGTGAAAACCGTAACCTGAAGCGGCAGCTTGGGAGCCAGGGACAGCTCTCCAGCCTCGTGGGCCGAAGCCCCAAAATGCTCGAAGTCTACAAGAAGATTGCGATGGTAGCCGACTCGCGTTCCACGGTTCTGATTTGCGGGGAGAGTGGGACAGGAAAGGAACTTGTCGCACGAGCCATTCACTGTAACGGGCCCAGAGTTGCGGAACGGTTTTATGCCGTCAACTGCGGCGGGCTGGCGGAATCGCTGCTGGAGACGGAACTTTTCGGGCATGTGCGCGGCTCATTTACGGGGGCCGTGGAGAACAAGCGGGGCATCTTCGAGGAGGCTAGCGACGGCACCGTCTTTCTGGACGAGGTCAGCGAGATGAGTCCCGCTCTCCAGGTGAAAGTCCTGAGGACCCTGGAGGAACAGGAGGTGCGGCGGATCGGCAGCAACCAAGTGATCAAGGTGGACGTTCGGATCATCGCCGCCAGTAACCGCGACCTGGCTGCACTTGTCGAGGAAGGCAAATTCCGGCAGGACCTTTACTACAGGTTGCGGGTGATCGAAATTGACCTTCCGCCCCTGCGCGCGCGCCTGGAAGATATCCCGTTGCTGGTTGAGCATTTCCTGAAGAAGTTCGGAGGCGAGCGGGGAAGAGGGTTCTCGATTTCTCCTTACGCGCTTTCCGCTTTGATGAGCTATGAATGGCCAGGGAACGTCCGCGAACTCGAGAATGCCCTCGAGGCGGCTGCGGCGCTGACGCGCACCGGCTTCATTGCGCCGGAAAATCTGCCTCCCAAGGTGTGCGGGGGCTCGCGTGAGGACAATCGCTTGGAGAGCTTTTACGCGGAGTTGCCTTCCCTTGACGAGATGGAAAAGCGCTATCTGACGCATGTTTTGAAGGTAACCGGCGGTAACAAGGTTAGAACCGCTTCGATTCTTGGAATCAATCGGCGAACCCTGTACAGAAAAATCGACGAGTACAAGATTGGGGAATAAGAGGGAACAGGTTACAGGGAACAGGTTGTAGGGCAAAGGAACAGAGAACAGCTTTTCGCCTAATGTCCCCCGTGTCGCCTCTGTTCCCTGTTCCCTGGAATTTCGGTATCCTGAGTGAGGGCTTAATCGACGTTGGGTGGTACGTAGCAGAATAGACGTTTGTCCCTGCCGACAACTCAGGGCATGCCATGAAGTATACCTACATCGCCAAATGCGCGTTGAAGCATCTAGGGTCGGGCTTCAAACTCCCTTACATGGTGATGTTCGAAACCACGCTGATGTGCAATATGTTTTGCGAGTATTGCATTTTCGGCGAAGAGGGGAAGTTCAACGACCTGCAAAGTCGGGCGATTCGCGAGCGTATCTTCCAGCGCATCGACGAATTCTGCGGGATGGGTATCTTTGCGCTCAGCTTCTCGGGTGGCGAGCCGCTGTTGAATCCCTATACCTGCGATTACATCGCCTACGCCGAGGGCAAGGGAATGTGGACCTCCATGCCCACCAACGGTCTCCTCATCCGGAAGTACGCGGAGGGCGTGGCGCGACTCGGCATGCTGGAAGTCTCCATCGATTCACTGCACCCACAGCGCTTTGCCAAGCGCCGGGGCATCGACGCACTCCCCAAGATCATTGCCAACCTCGAATACGTTTTGAGCAAGCGAAAACCCTTCAGCACGCAGATCAACGCCACCGTAAACCTGGAAAACCTCGAAGACCTTCCCGCGCTGGCAGAGTTTTCGAAGCAACGGGACCTGGTGTTGCATCCGGAAGCCATCCACAACGTGATGCGGGACGGAGAGATGCTCCCTGACGCGGAATTGCACGGGAAGGAAATCGACAAGGTGGAATTGTTTTTGCGTGAGTTGCGCGGCGCCTATCCCAAGAACGTGCGTTTCTATTCCCACTACTATACCTTCTACCGAAATGGCGGATTCGGTCCCAGCTTTCCGTGCCGGCATCCTTCCAAGTTGATTTCCATGAAGCCGGATGGTTCCATCCATCTCCCTTGCGCATTTAAGACTCTTCACAAATCCCAGGCGCCTCTGAAGGAAATCTTCGCTTCGGAAGCGGCCCGACAAATCATCGCCCAAGAGTCGACCCTCTGGGACTTCTGTAAGGGTTGTAAAATTGGTTGCCCTTACGAAGTCAGCGCCTTTACGAACAGTCCTATGCTGGCCCTCAAGTCAGGGCTGAATTTCCTGCGCATAATCTGAAACGAACAGGCTGCCGGAAAAAACCACGAAGATGTCATGCTGATCCCGCCGTCGCGGGCGCCCAGAATGACATGTCGACCACCTCGCTGAGACGCCACAAAGAGACCCGACAACACAGCGAGTGTTGAATTGGCCTTTGCCTGCAGACAGGAACCACTTGTGGCTTTTTGCCACGCCAGAGATTAACCATCAGGATTCTTAGAATCTTCTAACCTATTCTTTTTCTTCGCATTACAGTGGCCACGCAACGTGAGTAAACGAATCAGAATCGGCGGTCCGACGCGCATCAGACGGAAAGTCAATAATATGTGGCATTTTGATACAGTAGACTTTGCTTTAGATAACTATGATCTGCGTCGAGACGTCAACCACGTCGTCCAACCTCAATCCTATCAGCAGGTTAGAAAGATGATCGGAGCTTGGTAATCATATTGCCCAAATCTATATTGGTAAAGCAGTTGGAGTATACAATGGGCAGAATCCTTGTTGTTGACGATGACCTGGAGAGCCGGGACCTGTTGTGCGAGGTCTTGGAAGCCAACGGATATCTGCAAGTGGAGGCGGTAGCCGACGGGTTGGCGGCACGAGAGGCGCTGGCGCGGGATGGTGACTGCCCCATCATCATCGCTGATCTGCACATGCCCAACGAGTCGGGCTTAGACCTGCTTCGAAACCTCCGAAAGCAAAATGCCAAACACCAAATCGTACTCATGTCATCCTTCATGAGTACGACAGAGAGGAAATTAGCCAGAGACTTGGGCGCGTATGCGCTGCTTGACAAGCCCTTTCGCCTTTCCGAATTGCTTCAGGTCGTCTCCCAACTGACTGAAAGGAATCCCATCGGCATGTCCACTTAGGAGCACCTGAGAGAGCATACCTCCAAATCACGAGGAGCAGAAATGGATACAACCCAGAAAGTGATTGAGATTATTGCCCGCGAACAGCACTTGGATCCAAGCAAGATCACCGTGGATTCGAAGTTTGCAGAATTGGGTATCGACTCGCTGGACGGAGTTAATATCCTCTTCGCCCTGGAGGAGGAATTCAAGATTGATATCCCGGACTCGGTGGCGCAAAACATGAAGTCGGTCCGCCAGGTGGTGGATAGTCTGACACGAGTCTTGGAGGGAAAGGACATCTCCGATCTCGTGGCGATGGCCAAGGGTGAGGCCCCAGCCGCCACGACCAGGTAATCCGATCACAGGGGCGAAACGTGCGAAGAGTCGTCATTACCGGTATTGGAGTCTTTGCTTCCGCAGGAAAAGATTCGGAAGTCTTTCTTAAGAACTTGCTCGAGGCCCGGTCGGCAGTTCACCGCATCTGCCAATTTGATCCCTCCTCACTGTCGGTTCAGATTGCTGCCGAAGTCCCGGATTACAATCCTGCGGATTACTTTCCTGCTAAGCGGCTCGATTTGCTGGATCGCTTCAGCCAGTTTGGTTTATTGGCTGCCCAGGAAGCGATGACCTCGAGCGGAATAGAGGTGCGCGAGGAAGAGCGTCCCCGCTTCGGCGTAGTGAGCGGCAACGGCATGGCTGGTGCAAAAACCCTTGATAGCGGATATTTCAGCCTCTACGCCAATCAGGCGACACGGCTTCATCCTTTCACCATCCCCAAAATGATGTCTAGCGCTGCGACTTCGCAGATCTGCATGGAATTTGGGGCGCAGGGGCCCTCGTTCACGACTGCCACGGCATGTTCCTCCTCGGGCCATGCGATTGGCGAGGCGTTTCACCTCATCAAGTACGGGATGGCGGACATTATGTTGGCCGGAGGCAGTGAGGCCCCGATTACCTACGGCATGATTCGCTCTTGGGAGTCAGTTCGCGTTTTGGCGACTGGGAATGGCGATCCCAGCCGGGCCTGCCGGCCGTTCTCGTTGGACCGCGAGGGGTTCGTGATAGGTGAAGGCGCGGGGATGCTCGTGCTCGAGGAACAGGAGCATGCGAAGAAGCGTGGGGCCAGGATTCTCGCGGAAATCTCCGGTTTTGGCATGAGTTCGGACGCTGGCCACATCACCCAGCCTTCGGTGGATGGACCGGCCCGCGCGGTTCGCATGGCCCTCGAGGAAGCCCAGGTTGCTCCGGACGAAGTGGATTATATCAATGCCCATGGCACCGGGACGCGCGTGAATGACGTGACCGAAACGCAGGTGATCAAAAAGGTGTTCGGGGACCACGCTCGCAAGCTCGCGATCAGTTCCACAAAGTCAATGCATGGTCACGCCATGGGCGCCACGGGGGCCATCGAGCTAGTGGCGACGGCCATGGCCATGGAGCGCGGAGTCATCCCCCCCACGGCGAATTACACCCGGCCGGATCCCGAGTGCGACCTGGACTATGTTCCCAACCAGGCGCGCGAGAAACCAGTACGCGTGGCCGTCTCAAATTCCTTCGCTTTCGGCGGGCTCAATGCCGTGTTGCTGATTCGAAGAATTGAATGAGGCAGGATTCAGGATTCAGGAGTCAGGATTCGGGCTCGGAAGACGGCGAATGCGTGGGAAATCATCGTGCGCCGCGAAACCAGCCCAAATTACGACACACTTCTCGCGACGGAGTTGTTTTCCTGAATCCCGAATCCTGAATCCTGGCTTTTGTGAATTCGAAACGGATTTTCATCTTGACGTTGGGCGTCGGCGCCGGGCATGTCCGCGCGGCGGAAGTCATCCAGCGCGCGCTCTACGATTGCGTTGATCCTGTCGAAGTCCGCCTGCTTGACGCCTTGAAAGTGGCGCGCTCCTGGTTCCTCACGCTGTACGTTCGCCCCTACTGGTGGTTGCTTCGCCGCGCGCCGGGCCTCTGGCGGTGGTTATTCGAGCGCCGGCAGAAGAAACTCCACGGCGCCACGGCCCCGAGCTGGGTATTTCGGCACGGGTGCAGGGAAGTCCTCGAGCAGCTCAAAGCCTACGCTCCTCATCTGGTTATCGCCAACGAAATCGGCGCGCTGGAGATCGCCGCTCTCGGTAAGCGCGAAGGCTGGTTTTACGCCCCCATTCTGGCTGTCCAAACTGATTTTCAGGCTGAGCCTCCCTGGGTGCAGCCGGAAGTCGATGTCTATTGTGTAGCCAGCGAGGAGGCGCGGTCTCAGCTTGTACAGTGGGGAATCTCGCCCAACCGGATTGTAGTTTGCGGCATTCCCGTTGATCCGGTTTTTGGCATCCCATTGGACAAGACCGAGCTTCTGCGCGCCCTGGGATTGGACGGCCAGCGGCCTATCGTGTTGGTGATGGGTGGGGGAATGGGGCCGGCGCCGCTGGACGCCATTGTCGAAAGCCTGGAGTTGTGCGGGCTTCCTCTCCAGGTACTGGCGGTGGCCGGTCACAACCGCACGCTAAGGCGGGCCCTGGAGCATTTGCGGCGCAAGGTCACGCTTGACTTGCGGGTTTTTGGCTGGGTGGATACCATTCCGGAGTTGATGGCAGTGGCCGACCTTCTGATCACCAAGCCGGGTGGGCTGACCACCGCGGAAGCGCTCTCGGCCGGGCTGCCCATGATCGTGACCCATCCCATTCCAGGACCGGAGCAGCGGCACGTCCGTTACCTCGAGCAGCAAGGCGTGGCGGTCCAGGCTAAGACTCTGGAGGAAATTCCCCGGCTCGTAACGCGCATGCTCAGCAAGCCGGAGAACCCCGCCGAGATGAGCCGCCGGCAGAGGGATTTGTCCCGGCCTGATGCCGCCCATGCCATCGCGCAGGTTAGCCGAGCGCTGCTCGAAAAGAGCACCTACATCGACCTGCTGGCCACCCCGCAGTCGCGTTCCGGGGAATCGACGTATCTGATGTGAGGGAAGTCGTCAGTCATCAGTTGTCAGTTGTCAGTGTTTCGTGAACTGATGACTGATAACCGATAACTGATAACTGAAAATGCTATCCAGCGTCCGCAAGATCGTTGAGCGTGTGGTGATCGGCGAATCTGTTCCCGGCCTCGTTCGCTGGGGGAAACACGTTCCGCGTCCGCTGATCCAGGGTCTCCAGCGTGATTCGTTTCGCCAGTTGGTGCGCTACGCGGCACGGCACCAGGAGTTCTTCAAGCGCAAGCTGCGGGAAAACGGTATTGAGCCGGGCGGGGTCCGCCGCCCGGAAGATTTGGGGAACATCTTCACCACCCCCGAGGACTTACGCAACCTGCCGGCAGAAGATTTCATCTGCCGGGAACCACAACTGGTGTTTGAGACCACCGGCACCTCCGGAGGCCCCAAGCGCGTTTATTTCACTTACGATGAGTTGGAGTTCACGGCCCGTTACGAGGCCGCGGCGATGTGGGAAAACGGGGTGCGGCCGGGCGACCGGGTAGTCTGCACTTTCGACGCAGCGTATTGGATCAGTAGCTTGGTCACATTTTTCGCTTGCAAGCGCATGGGAGTTTTCTGTTCGGCGATCGGCAAGCCGCACCCGCGGGAACTCTATTCCCGGATGCCTCTCTACAAGTACAACGTCATTTTTGCCGACCCAACCTGGTTGGTGAGCCTGAGCGAGATGGCGGAAAAGGAAGGCATCTTTCCACTCAAGTTGATCTTTGCCGGCGGCGACCGCATGACGGAGGTTTATCGGAACTACGTCGAAAGCGTCTGGAAGTGTCCCGTGATCCTCGGCTACGGATCCACCGAGCAGGGTGGCGGAGCGGGAGTGGAGTGCCTGCGGCGCGATGGCTATCACGTGGATGAGTTCAACTTCCTTTTCGAAATTGTGGATCCCGACCCCGAGGGTTATGGCGAACTCGTGGTGACTACGCTTTCGCGGCACACCATGCCGCTGATCCGCTACCGCGTGCGTGATGTGACAAAATTCCTGGAGGAACCCTGCCCCTGCGGCGCCACCCTCCGCCGCATTGCCAAGATCCACGGCCGGCGCGACGAAATGGTGGTGATGGGCGCCGGGAACATGTACCCTGAAATCTTCGAGCGCGTGCTGCACGACGTGGAGGGGGTTTCCGAAAATTGGCAGGTAGCAGTCCGGCAGGAAGGCATCCACGATATCCTGGAATTCCGGCTACAGTTGACGAACGGCATTAACCCCGCGACGGTTGAAAACGCTGTCCGCAAGAACCTCGAAGCTCGCTACCCGGACGTTTGGGCGAACTGCCTCTGCGGTATGTGCCGGCTCGAGTTTCGCATCTTCCCACCGGGAGGCTTGGAGCAAGGAAGGAAACCCCGTCGGCTAGTGGATGAGAGGAAGGGATAGTGGGTGGTAGGTAGTAGGTAGGGACAGCAGTCATTTTCCCCACCTACCACATACCACTTACCATACTTACGATGATCACTCGAAGACGACCAGAACCGAACCGCGGCGCCGGCCCGATTGTCTTTGTCGACTTTGACGGGACGATCACTCAACTCGATGTAACGGACCAGATCCTGGCGCAACTGGCGCACCCTTCCTGGCAGGAGGTCGAACAGGCGTGGACGCGGGGATCGATCGGTTCGCGCGAGTGCCTGGAGCGACAGATCGCGCTCGTGGACACCTCGGCGGAGGAACTCCACGCCTTAATTGACGCGGTTCCCATTGATCCGTCCTTTATCGGCTTCTACCGCTTCACCCGGAAGCGAGGCATTCCGCTCTACGTGCTGAGTGAGGGGTTCGACTATGTGATCGTGCGAATCCTGAAGCGGGCTGGCATGAACGGGCCGGTTCGAAACGGCATTCACATGTTCTCGAGTGCGCTGCGGCTGGAAGGCCGCCGCCTGATACCTTCCTTCCCTCATTCGGCGTCGCCCTGCGAGCATGGGTGCGCCACCTGCAAAGCGGCGCTGATTCGGCGGCTGGGCAAGGGAAAGCATCCCGTCATCTTCGTGGGTGATGGGCTCTCCGACCGGTTTGCCGTCGATGAGGCGGACGTGGTCTTTGCCAAGCGACAGTTGCTCGCCTATTGCCAGGAGCACGGCAAGGCGTGCTACCCCTTCGATACCTTCGCGGAAGTCGAGCAGGCCATCGCTCTGCTGATCGGTCCAGAAGAGGCGGCGAAGCGTTTCAGGTGTCAGGTTTCAGGTGTCAGGTGTCAGGTTCCAGAAACGAAACCTGGCACCTGATCGCGGGACCAGGACGAGGTTGCAGTCGTTCCCGCGAAAGCGGGAATCCACTTTGCAAGCTCTCGGCAATGCTCTGCAAACGGAATGGGAAGAACAGGGCAGGAGCAGCAAAAGTGGGAGATCAGGGAGTGGAAGTATCCTCCCACTTACAGAACGACAGGCTTTTGCTCTTCGACCTTCGACTGTCGACTGTGAACCATCGACTTCATTCTTCCGCGGAGGCAATAATCCATTGGCGATTTCCGGCGCAACCACGAGAACTAGAGAGCTGTTGCAACTCGAAAGGAAGTATTGCTCCTTCGGTGATACGGTCCACTACCTGGACCCTCCGAAGGTTTTTGTCGATTGTGAGGGCGTCTACCTTTACGACGAGCACGGCACGCCCTATCTCGATCTCCAGATGTGGTATTCAGCGGCAAGCTTCGGCTACAAGAATCGCAGGCTGGGCGAGGCGTTGAAGCGGCAACTGGACCGGCTGCCCCAGCTTGCCTGCCAGTACCTGCACGCGGAGAAGGTGGAAGTGGCGGCGCGCATCGCTCAGTATTGCGAGAAACGGTTCGGAGTGAAAGGGCGCGTCCAATTCAACGTAGGCGGCTCGCAAGCCATTGAGGACTCGCTGAAGCTTGTTCGGAATTATACCGGCAAGAACTTGATGTTCGCTTTTATGGGCGGCTATCACGGACGGACGCTCGGCGCCTCCGCCATCACCTCCAGCTACCGCTACCGTCGCCGCTACGGCCACTTCGGGGACCGCGCCCAGTTCGTCTTTTATCCCTACTGCTTCCGCTGCCTTTACGGGCTGAAGCCCCAAAGCTGCAACCTGTATTGCCACGACCAGTTCTCCCGGCTGTTCGATAATGAGTATTACGGCGTATGGGACGCCAAGGCACAGAGCTGCGAGTACGGCGCCTTTTATATCGAGGCGGTGCAGGGGACAGGCGGCTATGTGATTCCGCCACGGGACTACTTCCAACGCCTCAAGCAAACCTGCGACCAGCGCAAGATCCTGATCGTCGATGACGAAATTCAGATGGGCTTCTATCGCACCGGCAAATTCTGGGCCATCGAGAATTTTGGCATTACGCCGGACATTATCGTCTTTGGCAAGGCGCTAACCAACGGCCTGAATCCTATCTCCGGCATTTGGGCGCGCGAGGAACTGATCACCCCGGAGCTTTTCCCGCCCGGCTCCACCCACTCCACTTTCTCCTCCAACACCCTGGGCACGGCAGTGGCGCTCGAGACTCTCAAGATGCTCGAGGAAGAAGACTACGAAAAGTTGGTGAACGATAAAGGCGCCTACTTCCTCGCCGGGCTCAAGGAACTGCAAAGCCGCTTCCCGGGCATCATCGGAGACGTGGATAGACTGGGGATGGCGCTGCGCCTCGAGGTTTGCAAGGAGGACGGCATCACACCGGACCGCGATCTCACTGACCGCATTTTCGCCGAGGGCCTGAAGGGCGACCTCGAGATTGCCGGGCGTAAGTATGGCTTGGTGCTGGACGTGGGAGGTTACTACAAGAACGTCTTCACCCTGGCCCCCTCATTCACCATCACGCGCGAGGAATCGGACTTGGGGCTGGAGTTGCTCGCCCAGCTCTTTCGCCGTTGCCGTGAATAGCAGGGTAGCGCAGAGTTTGTGCGGTTCAAACTCTGCGGCTCTTCGTTGGGGTGGCGCGGAGATCGTACCGTGATGTCTGCGAATTGTACTTCCCCCCTCGCTGTGGCCTCATCAGCGTCAACCAAGCGTCGGCTCTATCGCAGACCCGCCGCGGCCGAAGGTCCGCCGATCTTAAGGGTGCGCGGGTCTGCGCCACCCGGCGGCCCCCCCCATTACGGCCTCGAACCTTCGTATACATGCCACAGAGAAGGTAGGAATTGGGTGCGCCCCTTTGTCCATTTTCCTCTGGCGGTCAAGCGCGTTGAGTGCCAGGCAATGGACTGGACCAGGACCGTCCGAGCTCTGAATTCGCGACAAGGCGCAGCCGCCCGCACAACTTGTCGCTGACCACCATTTCCGCTTGCTGTGGCGAGCCTTAACCACTTGTCTTTTCAACAACATTCCCGCTTTATAGGGCTAAACACCTCTGTTTTCATGCACATTCGGGCTTCGCGGCCGAGCTTTCCACAGCGGTCCTTTGTTTTCAACAACATTCCCGCGTGGTTCGTTCAAAAAAGAATTCTTTCCGGAGCGCAGCCCACCGTCAGAAGTTGACGCTTGACAGAAGAAGCCTGCCAACCAATCATTTTCCCCGACTGCGGGGGCTGTTGGTCGCCAGGATCGGCAGAGGCGCTGAGGTGGAGGTTGTTCCTGTGACCGTTCCACACCGTAATCATACGCTAGCACACTAGCTTACAATCCGGAATTTGTCAAGCATTAATTGTTGAGGTCGACGGGCCATCGCCGCCATGCAGCACAAAAGCCTAATGCTGGACATCTACAAATGGCTGGCGCTGGGCCTTTGCCGTGTGCCGCCCAAGCATCCTGCTTTCGTCGTATGGCCCCTGGTTGAAGCGCAGTCCGGCAGCAGCTACAAACGCATTCGCGACTTCCGCCATGCGTTCCTAAAGGCCCTCAAAGTCGTCCTGACCCAGTATCCTGGCGACAAGGTCGATGCGAGCGAGCATGGCGTGAAGCTCTATCGAAAAGCATGGCCACTGATGAGCAGGCTGACGCTCACGCCACAGGCGGGACTGGACAGGGAGCACCAGGAGCACCACAAGCGACTTGACTTTTGTAACCTGAGTAGTTACACTACACGAAAATGATAGTACGGTTTCGCCATAAGGGGCTGGAACGGCTTTTTGCCTCGGGGGAAACGCGAGGGGTGAGCGCTCAACACGTGAAGCGCTTGCGTCGCCTGCTGGCGTCGCTTTCGACCGCCACGAGCCCGCTGAACATGAACATTGCCGGTTATCAACTGCATCCGCTCGTGGGCGAGCGCAAGGGCGAGGGGGCGGTCTCGGTGTCGGGCAATTGGCGGCTGGTGTTCCGCTTCGAGGGTGAAAACGCAACCGATGTTGATTTGGTCGATTACCACTAGCGACAGGAGAGAAGACACATGGATATGTACGATCCCCCGCACCCCGGCGAGATAGTCCGGGAGGACTGCCTTAAGGCGCTCGATCTGAGCGTGACCGAGGCGGCGAAGGGCTTGGGCGTCACGCGCAAGACCCTCTCGTCGATTCTCAACGGCCGCTCCGGCGTCACGGCGGAAATGGCGCTGCGGCTGTCCCAGGCCTTCGGGAGCACGCCGGAGCACTGGTTGCAGATGCAGCTTGCCTACGATCTGTGGCAAGCCAAGCGCCGCGCCAAGAAGCTGCACGTCAAGCAGTTCTTCGCCGCGGCGCCGGGCTAACGGACGGCCTTACGAAGGCGCGTGTGTATGACTGAAATTATTGCGGTTGTTACTGTCGGCGCCACCGCGGCTGGCGCAGACATCGGTCCTCGATGTCTGCGATGGGCGACTGTACCGGGCGGCTCCCCCGCCACCGTTTTTCATCCTCTTCGGAAGGATGTAGGCTACGCAAACGAGCCTATAACATGCGAGTAGTCACTGTCCCTGGAGAACATTTGGGCTCGATGCGCCAGCCCGCGCGGTGAGCGGGAAAGCTCCCGACTAGAGCCATGTGGGTGGGAGCACTTCCGCTTGTGGTCGAGCGGCGGATTGGAGAGTGCGGACGAGACATCCTTTGTCGGGAGGCTTGCCGCAACGACTTACGCGAACGCAATAGTGCAACAACTGGTGTATAATGCGAAAGATATTGGAACGCCGGGATTTCGGGCCGGGTATTTCCTAAGTGAATTCACTGAGACTGTCACTTTGATGGGAGGTCAGAATGAAAAGCTTGACACGTCGAGATCTGCTGAAAACGAGCCTGCTGGCGCCGGCCGTAGTTGCGGCGGCCCAGGAAGCTGTGGCCAACAGGAAGGTGGCGATGGGAGCGCCGGGCGAGGCTGCCGCAACTGGGGCGCCGCCCGCAGGCGCCACACCTGAGCGGCCGGGCCCTGGGGGCGGACGGGAACGTTTCCTATTGGATTTTGGCTGGCGCTTCCATTTCGGGCACGCCAATGACCCCGCTAAGGACTTCGGATTCGGGGGTGGAAGGTTCGGGAACTTCCAGAAGACGGGGAATTTCCTTCCTGCTGGGGCCCTAGCATTCGACGATAACGACTGGCGGTCTTTGGATCTGCCTCACGATTGGGCCATCGAGTTGCCCTTCGAAAACGATCCGGCGCTCTCAAGCAAAGGGTTCTACCCGTTGGGACGGACCTACCCGGCCACGAGTGTCGGATGGTATCGCCGCGTCTTCGAGCTTTCCGGCACGGACGCAGGCAAGCGGATCACGATCGAGTTCGATGGCTCGTACCGGGAAACGATGGTGGTCTTCAACGGCTTCTACATCGGCCGGCACAGCGGCGGATACGATCCGTTCAGCTTCGATGTGACCGACTTTGCGACTCCGGGTGGGAG
>Ga0326728_10010642_pt1 | contig 21441 bp, 16 predicted proteins | sample MB3enrmetagenome_FD_207602 | JGI IMG/M metagenome (GOLD analysis project Ga0326728, IMG submission 207602) | Lab enriched peat soil microbial communities from McLean, Ithaca, NY, United States - MB31MN | ecosystem: Environmental > Terrestrial > Soil > Wetlands > Peat | place: USA: New York... | reverse complement strand
TGCGCAAAGTTCATGCGCTTCAGATCGGCGGGCGAGTGAATGGATTCCAGCAGTGTTCCCATGGTTTTCCTTCCCCTGAAAAAGGCCGGGCAGCCAGGCAAAAAGCCCTCTGACCCTGGGGCCATCGAAACCAGCTTTGCCAATCGTTAGTATACCAACGCTGCGGATTCGCTGGAACCTCAGGCTACAACGTGATCTTATGGCCTGATGCCGCAAGAATTGGGTGGAAATTGAACTCTCAACCCACCTGTCGCGCGCTTCGTCTGAATCTGCGTTTGTGACTTGATTAAATCCTGCAAAATAATATCGAATATTTACTTGACATACTCCTTGGTCCATGGGAATATGTTGCCGCATTTTGGAGACGTAAGATGGACGCGCTGAAATTTCTAGTCATTGCCCTCGTTCTGGGCTAGGCTTTCTGTCCTCAGCTGGTTGGACATCGGCTTTTGAGAGGGGGTGCATCATGCGACCTAACTTAGCGGCTAAGGCCGTTCTTGTATTTTTCTTTATCCTTCTATCTTTCGGAAGGATAACGGCGCAACCGGCTCCTTGTGCCCATGACTTTTTCTGCCTGTTCAATCAGGAGGCTGCAGCTTCGGATACTGAGGGTATTCGCAGTTATAGCCACGATATGATCGAACTGATTGTGCCCGCGGGAGCCGGTAAGGGCTATATTAACTCTCTTTCCGACCGCATGGCTAGGGCAGAATCTGCGGTGCGCAACGGACGAGGAAGGCTCGTTCCTGAGGTAGATGTTGTGCGCAGCTTTAATGAGATAATGCGGACAATCGGCGCGCCGCCCACTTTCATGGCAGATGTAGCCTCCATGCGAAGATTTAGAGCTCGGAGCGCTACCGTGCCATCTTTTTCCGCCCTATTCACAGCCAACCGGAACGGTACCAATTGCAATCCCGGCGAGGCGGTGTTGCTGCTATTCCTGCTCATCGAAAACGATGGTGCTCTCTCTGAGCATATGTTTGACGAGTACGCACCATCCCAGGCGGGTGTACAGGAGAAGAGATTGAGCGTTCTTACTGGAGGGATGGAAGCGCACCGGAATGTGAAATGGATGCTTTTCGACTATTCTTCGAGGCACCGCCGCGGTGCCACCATCAAGTTATTTGATCGCGCAGTACATACACTTGGTTTTTAAGAAGGGAGCAGATCATGCCCACGCTTACGTCAGTTGCTGCTGTGTTTGTTGTCCTGTCACTAACATTGGCTACAACGGGCTGTGGACCTACGGCGAGTCCCAATGCGGGAATAGGAATCTATACTTCCGATTGCCAAGGAAATCCTACGTCACAATTGGGTGTATACACATGCCAGGAAGGTACCCAGCGCCCTGTTCCCCACGTTCCAGTGAGTGGCTATTCATTACGCTACGATATATTCACCAACTCGCCAGGAACAGTCTACGACTTTGGTTTTGTCGTTTACGGCGATCCGTTTGTGACCACCGACCAGCATGGGTCGGCGATTGTTGCCAATGCGCATGTTCCAGACTACTGGAATATGTTCATCCTTTGGCCCTTCAATCCGTTCGGGAACAACGGTCTATTTATATACGGCTGCGGAGGGCAGAATTATATGGGTCCAGTTGAATATGATGGAATGAATTTATACAAGTACGAATTCGATGATCAGCTCGTTAACAATTTCTACTCTAATCAAGATTATTACAACTTTACGTGCTATCACTTCGGAGTGCTTGCACCTGCTTCGACCCGATTTGCGATCATCGGAAGTTTTCCCAGCACGTTGACTCTGGGCGCTTATACCCCATTCACCACACAGTATGGTATGCCATTACTAGATGTTTACGACAATACCGGGAGCATCGTGACAACCGAATACGCTTCTAGCGTCAGCAGCGACGGTACACAGGCGACTTTTCCTTTCCCGGCAAGCCTCACTCAGAATGGGTATTCGGTGGCTGTAGAGAATCAGATTGGGAGTAGCCCCGGCTTCATGCCAGCAGGCACTAATTATCTCTCCATCGCCAGCAGCCAAACCATCGCAGGCAATCCATTCGGCGTAGCGGCACAAGTCATTTCGACATCCTGGCAAAGCGCGTCCAGTCCCGATATATATGGGGACGGAACCTGTGCGGGCCAGTGGGAATCCGACTCCGGTACATATACCTTTACAGTTCCGGTTGTGACCCAGTATTCACTGAACAGTGTGAGCAACGGCGAGATTACCATTCCAGTCGGCTCTAATCCGACAGCAATAGCTCTTTTCAACTATCAGGATATTCAAGTCGATAAGAGTCACGGTCCATGCGACTGGTACGAGAGTGATACAACGCAAATGACACGTGCAATCGTGACGAATTCCGGGGACAATACCGTGAGCATCCTCGATCTCGTGAACAACGTGACACTCACTACGGTCTCAGTCGGGAATCAGCCCGTGGCCCTGGCATTGTCGTCCGATGGCAGTACCGCATATGTGGCCAACTACACGGATAGCACGGTAACTCAAGTGAACTTGAACTCCGGGACAGTGACAGCAACCGTAGCCGTTGGTGGACAGCCAACCTCGGTTGCGTTAACGAAAGCAGGCACGTTGTGGGTAGGTGGTGTTGGATTTCTCTCTCAGATAAACACAACACCAATGAGCGTTGTCGCTACGGTGCCGGTGAGTAATAAATCGATAGTCGCACTTGGATATAGCAATTCAGTAAATCAATTAGTCGCCACATCTGTCGATAATAGCGGGAATGTCTATGCTGAGGAGATTAATCCCAGCACTGTTCAGGCCGGCGGTGTCTACACCCCAATCGCATCAAACATGGTTTCCAGCGTTGGAACATATCCAGGCCAGGGCAAGAATGCAGCAGTACAAGCCTATACGGCAACTCTCGCGAGCGCGAATCGCGGGAGAAGCGGGAATCTGTTAAACACAAACCAGGTTGGAGCCCCGCCGTTAGTCATACAGGACGGTTGGGCGGTGGTCACAGCTACACCAACAGGATTCACGATTACGGATATTACGGGGCAAGTTGTTCTCGTTTCGGAGACGACGCCGTCACCCATCACAGCAATCGCTGTCGATCCGAACCTCAATGTCGTTTACCTTGTAATGCCGGACATCAACACTCTTTTAACCGTACCCCTGCCAGGTACAGGTACAAATTAGGCAGCCAAGTTCAATAAAGAATCCCGCTGCTCTACTGCTGCGCAGGTTCTTGCTGGCTGGATGGTGGCCATATGGTAGCCGTGTTCTGCTGACCCCTGGCTGTGAACCAGTTGTTGTCCCAGAGATTCTGGTAGAACGCGCCCGTCATCTCGGCGGCGCGCGGGCCGAAGGTGGGCCGTCCGCCTTCCAAAAAGAAGACCGTCACCAGGCTGCCTTGCGGCGAGTCGGCCCAGGAGGCGAACCAGCCGAAGCGGGTGCCTTTTGCCGAGCAGGTTCCAGTCTTTCCAAACACCGGCAACTCGTGGAAGTTGGCCTTCAGGCGGCGGGCGGTGCCGTACTCCACCGCGCCGGACATGCCGTCCTGCAGCTCGGGAACGTAGCGCGCGATGTCCAGCGTGCGCTTGACCTTTGGTTCAAAGCTGGCTGCCTCTTCCGGAGTGGTTGGATGCTGCAGATAGTAGAGGGTTCCGCCATTGGCCAGTGCGGATACAAAGGCGCCCAGTTGAAGAGGCGTCAGCGATACTCCCTGGCCGAAGCTGCACATGCGGCCCACGCCGCCCTGCGAGGCGGGCAATTCCTCGTCGGGATACATGCCCAGCTGTTCGCCTTCGATGTTGTAGCCGGCCAACTCGCCCAGGCCAAACTGGTTGGCGTATTGGTGCACGCGCTCAAACCCCAGTTCGCGGCCCAGCGCTTCAAAGTAGAGGTTGTTGCTCTTGGCCAGAGCCTGCGTCATGTTCATGCGGAAACCGGCCAGCTTGACCGGCGTATCGCGCGTGACCAGTCCCTCGGAAAGCGCGGCCAGGGCTACCGTGAGCTTTATCGTCGAGCAGGGCTCGGCGCCGGGCGAGAGTGCCAGCTTCTGGTTGACCATAGCCAGAATTCGCCCATTGGAGGGGTTGATGACTACCGCCGTGCCGTTCATGTCGCCCATGGCTTCGATAGCGGCTTGGCGGACCACCGGATCTTCACCGGCCGTAATGTCGCCCGCAAAGATGTCTCCCTTGGCAAAGGAGCTGGCGGTAAAGCGCTCATAGTAGCGACGGCGGCGGGTGGTCATAGTGGTGCGGCGCGCGCCGGTTCTGGCGCTGCTGCTTACACTCCGATGAGCTGTGCTTCTGGCGGGTGCTGCATGGGGGGCGCTGCTGTGAGTCGTTCCTGTATGCGCAGCGGTGGATCTGTGTGCTGCCGATGCGGCGCTATGAGGCGCTGTATGAGTTGTGGCGCGATAGCCGGCAGCGCGATGAGGCTCTGTCAGGCGCGAGTCGGTTGTTTTGGCGTGGTGCATCGGGCGCGGTGCGTCTAGAGCAGACGCGACCCCGGCTCCTATGCCGAATCCAATTAGAATCAATGCACTAGCCCAAACGCGGGAAAAATTCATCCAGCCGAGTTCCTCTCTCCTAAAGACGTGTCGTGCGCTTCGTCTCCATAGCGGAGGCGTATTACCTGCCATTCCATCCTGCTATCCTTGGAACGGCTCTCCCCATTAAATCGGCCCGTCCACTCCGTGTAAGAGGTCAATTACCAAACGAAATTAGCCTCTGCCTTGCATCGGAACGAGCGGCTCTAAAGGGTACATCAATCTTATCTAACACTCCGCACACGACTTACACCTCTGTGCGGATGAAGACACTTCAAATGCGGGCGCACCGGCTGGCTGGTGCAATAGGCCCCTGTCATTTTTAGAGCTATATTGCACTATACGCCCTCCAAGACCAGTCTCATAGTGAACACTCCCTACAACTGTAAGTTGCGCAAAAAAGTAGGCCTTTCCAGATCAGGCTGCGCCTCTTCGTTCGTTTCTGGGAAAAGCATCGCGTCCGGCTGGGCTCGGAGCTCGTCCTGTACCGGCTGGGTGCGTCCGCCGTTGGGGAACGCTGGGATATAGTCCCTGGGTGGAGGAGTGTATGCCGGCTCCTCCGTCAATTCGGCAAATCTCGGCGGCGCGGGAGCGGCTGCGGGTTCCACCTCTTCAGGCCAGACAGCCTCAACCGTCTCCGCGGGTGTTTCCGCGACAGCGGTAGAATTCGCGGCGGGCGCTGGGTCGGAGAAAAAGCCATCCTCGTCCCAATTATTGGATGAATTCGATCCCTTCGAGTTGCTCATTTTTTCCAACTCGCTTGTGTGTTCATCGTCTTCCTCGTCCTGCGAAAGAAAGCGCGGCGGCTTGGGTGCAAGTACAGGTGCAAGCACCGGCGCAGCCGCGGGCTCTTGAATCTCGCCCTCGCGCGGAACCAGTGAGATCTTCGCTACCGGGGCAGGGGACAGGGGAATCGAAACCACCGGCGCATCTTCCACGGCCAGCATGCGCGCGCGCCGCTCCGGCATCTGGTCTCGGAAGCCGGTGGCGATCACGGTAATCTTGACTTCTTCGCCCATCTTCTCGTCCTGCACCGCTCCGAAGATGATGTTGGCATCCTCATGGGCGGCGGACTGAATCAGCAGCGAGGCCTCGTTAACCTCGCTGAGCTTCAGCGAGCTGGAGCCGGTGATATTAATAAGGATGCCTTGTGCGCCGTTCATGGCTCCGGCTTCCAGCAACGGCGAAGCCATCGCCGCCTGCGCCGCTTCCACGGCGCGATTGGCGCCCGAACGCACCGCCGTGCCCATCACCGCATGGCCCATGCCCGCCATGGTGGTTTTCACGTCGGCGAAGTCGCGGTTGATGATGCCGGGAATGGTGATGATGTCGCTGATGCCCTGCACCCCCTGGCGCAGCACGTCGTCGGCGATGCGGAAGCTCTCGAAAAAACCGGCGTCCTTGGCCACCGCCAGCAGCTTCTCGTTGGGAATCACAATCAGCGTATCCACGCACTCGATCAGTTCCTCCAGCCCGCGCTCGGCCTGCTGCTGGCGGCGCTTGCCTTCAAAAGCAAACGGTCGCGTTACAACGGCCACGGTCAGAATGCCCATCTCGCTGGCCAGCGAAGCAATCACCGGCGCTGCGCCGGTGCCCGTGCCGCCGCCCAACCCGGCGGTGATGAAAACCATGTCCGCGCCTTCCAGGGCCTCGATGATCTTCTCCGAGTCTTCCAGGGCAGCGCGCCGTCCCAGGTCAGGGTTTGATCCCGCGCCCAGCCCGGAGGTTAGCCGTACGCCCAGTTGCAGCTTGACCGGAGCCTGCGAGGCCTTGAGCGCCTGCACGTCGGTGTTGGCGGCGATAAATTCCACCCCCGCCATGCGCGCTTGAATCATGCGATTGACCGCGTTGCCGCCGCCCCCACCCACGCCGATGACCTTGATGCGGGCTCCGCGCACGCTCTCTTCGTGGTACTGAATGCGCATCTCCACAACTTCTTTCCTCAGCTGTTCCATAGGCGCTTCGCCCTCCTGATTGCTGCCTGTCACGAAAACCTTAAAAGCTGCCTGTAAAAACGCTTCTCCACCTGGAGCGCAATGTGGTGCTCTGTGCGGCCGTGCTCTGTCTGATGCGCTGGGTATACAGAATCATGCCGATGGCTGCGGAAAGGCTGGGATGATTCAACTCGCTGGGCATATGCGATAAGCGGACGGGGAGTCCGGTACGCGCCGGTACCCGTAATTGATTCTCGGTTATGTCCAGCATTCCAGGCAGCATGGCTCCGCCGCCAGTGAGCACGCAGCCCGCGCCTAGCGCTTCCAATACACCGCCCTCGCGCAGGTTCTTTTTAACCAGTTGTAGCAGTTCGCAGGCCCGTGGCTCAAGGATCTCAGCCATCCTGCGCAGGCTCAACATTTGCGGCTGGGGACTGGCAATCTCAATCGCCGCGTCCAGCGGCACGTCCGTCACCACGGCGTGGCCGTAGAGTCTCTTAAGCTCCTCGGCCTGCGCCACGGGCATTTCGAGGCCTATCGCCAGGTCGTTGGTAAAGTGCTGGCCGCCAACCGGAATCGAGGCTGTGTGCACTACCGCGCCTTCATAAAACACCACCAGGTCTGTGGAATGGCAGCCGATGTCCAGCAGGCAAATGCCCAGCTCCCGCTCATCAGCGGAGAGGGTGGATTCGGCGGCAGCCACAGACTCCAGAACCGCATCAACCACCTCCAGCCCGGCCCGGTTGGCGCACGTCACCGTGCTTTGCAGCGCGCTGCCCGAGCAGGTGGCAATGTGCAGCTCCACTTCCAGCTTCTTGCCCACCATGCCGATCGGGTCGAAGATGCCCGGCTGATCGTCCAGGATGAACTGGCGGCGCAACAGGTGCAGAATTCTGCGATCCGGTGGCCGTTCGATGGATCGTGCCTGTTTGACTGCGCTTTGCACATCCTCCGTGTCGATCTCCCGCATGCGGCCGCCCAACTCGATTCCGCCGTTGGTGTTCAGCCCTAGAATGTGCGGCCCGCCAACGCCCACCACGCACTGGTCAATGTTGATGCGCGCTACTCGCTCGGTTTGCTTAACGGCAGCTTCCACCGCCTTGATTGCGGGATGAAGATCGGCGATCAGTCCCTTGCGCATACCCGACGACTCTACAATTCCGTGTCCGCAATAGCGGGTCGCTCCCTCGTTCAACTCCGCCGCCAGCACGCGAGTCCACGCGCTGCCGATATCCAGTACTACGATCAGGTCATCACGATGCTGGCTCATGGCTACTCTACTCACTGACCCTGCTCGGCAGATAAAGCCGGAGGGGTGGTTGGGGCATTCTTATGCTTGTTGGAGTTCAACGCGGCGCGTCTGGCCTCCACGCGCTTCTTTTCCTTCGTCTTGACTGTCGCGGGAAACGCGCTGGCCTTCGTGCTCGTCCTTCTCGCCGCGATGGGCTTCACCTTCGCCGCGCCTTTTTCGGCCGGTTTTGCCTTCGTCTTAGGAGCCTTCGCGCCGGAGGGATGCTTTTCGAGAGATTTACCCGCAACTTGTCCTGTTTGAGGTTTGCTGACGACGGCGTTTTCCGCTATCTTGTCGCCGTTCGCGGCTTGCGCTGCGTTGGTGCCCGCGGGCATCGATAGAACCGCGGCGATCTGTTCATAACGCAAGTCCACGGACACTAGATCGGGATGCTGCTGACGCCAATCGTTAATACCCGCCTTGTAACGCAGGTAACGCTCCAGAAAATGGTCCTGGCCAAAGTGAGCCAGAATGTCGCCGCCTTGTTCGGGCATCAGCACGCGGGCATCCACCGGATCGGTCAGGTTTATCTCGGATATCTGCTCGGAAAAATGCTGGCCGTTGGCGTCCAGCTCGGCCAGCAGGCGCTGGTAGACCGCCATGCGCGCCTTGCGGGTGTCCAGTGGGTCGTTGGCGTTGATGCCCGTCACTACCGGGAAGGAGTAATGGCGCTGCGCCATCGTCGCCGCTGGCATAGTGAGCAGAACGCCGCTTGCGTCTACCAGGCCTGCCCGCCCATCCGGCTGCAGTACGAAGGCCACCGGCTGGCGCTCCACGATCAAGACCCGTATCTGGTCTGGCAGCAGGCGCATCACCGTGGCTTTTTCTACCCAGGGAATCTCTTCCAGTTGCCGGCGTCGCTCGGCCAGCGGGACAAAAAAGATATTGCGCCCAATGTCTTCGCCGAAGACCGCCAGCATCTCCGCGCGGCTGACCTCTGTGATCCCGGTAGTCTCAATGTTGTCTGCCCCGGCAATGCGGAAACGCGCGTCGCGGCTCAGGAAGTTAAAGAGAAGGAAGGCGCAGGCAGCTAATCCGCCCACTACACCCAGCGTAAAAAGAACGCGCCCCGCCGCCCTTACCCTGCGCCACCGGGGCTTTTTCGGCCCGCCAAAGCGAGGCTTTCCCTCTGGAGGCAACTCATCGGGGTCTTCGCTCTCCAGCGTTATGCTAGGCAGCGCGCGGCTTAAAGGAGGCACACCTTTATGCCCACGCCGAAAGAGAGGTTCCTCGGGCGCTTCATCCTCCCATGCGAAGGAACGGGTTGTATTGCTGCTTTGAGTCTTCACGCCTGAGCAAGGTCGTGAGATTCGCCAGCCTTAATAATAGCCCGGGTCCGACGGTATTATCTACCTTGATGCCAGGGGGAACCCGCAATGTTACGGGTGTGCCGTCTTAGCGCGGGATTTCTATCTCCAGCACGACTTCCTGCGGCTCCCAACCCAGCCCGACAGGCTCCTCCTGTCCATGAGGACGATTGAGAAAGCGATTAAATGAGCGGACTCTACCCATTCAGCAATCTCCTGAAGCGGAATCTCCTCTAAATCATCTAATCAGATAAGACCGCTCGAACTCGTTTGTAATTTTCAACCCCGACTAAGTGTGCGGTCTGATTCCCCGCAATAGTGGATAGGAAGATTGCCAATGGCATTGCCGGAACACATTTTGCTCCTCTATGGGTACGTTTTGCTCTTTGCATGGGTACTGATTGAGCAGTTGGGAGTTCCTCTCCCAGCCATGCCTGTTTTGCTGGCGGCCGGCGTCCTTTCCGCCCAGCATGAATTCAATTTATCCTTCGCCTTGCTGGCCGGGCTGGCAGCCTCGCTCATCGCCGACAGCACATGGTTTTTCATTGGCCGCCGCTTTGGCCACCATGTGCTGCGCCTCCTATGCAAGCTATCGCTGGAACCGGCGATCTGCGTCCGTCGTACCCAGAACTCCTTTGGCCGCCGACGCGCCTTCACCATCATGATCGCCAAATTTGTTCCTGGATTGGCAACGCTGGCTCCTCCCATCGCTGGCCAGAACGGAATGGCCTACAGCAGCTTTCTCCTCTTCGACGCCATCGGCGCCTTCGCCTGGCTGGGCGTGTTGCTGGCTGCGGGCCGCTTCTTCGGCGACCTGCTCCGGCGCAATTCAAGCCTGATGGATTGGGTCGGTCGCTTTTCCGGTATATTGCTGCTCCTGACCGTCTTGGGCTTCCTTGTCGGCCGCATCATCCGCCGCCGCATGGTGATCAAAAAGCTGGTTGCCGCCCGCCTCGAACCGGAGGAGTTGAAACAACAGCTCGATGCCGGTCAGCAGGTCTTCATTGTGGACCTGCGCCATCCCATGGAACTCGAACCGGACCCTTTCACATTACCCGGTGCGCTCCACTTCGCTCCCGACGACCTGGCCGCCCGCCACCATGAAATTCCCCGCGACCGCGATATCGTCCTCTTTTGCTCCTGTCCCAGCGAAGCCACCGCCGCCAAGACCGCCATGACCCTGCACAAGCTGGGCATCGAGCGCGTCCGCCCCCTGCGCGGCGGCTACGACGAGTGGAAGCGACTTGGCTTTCCCCTCGATGCGGTAGCTCATGCGTTGCCTGCACAGGGCGACTGACTGTAAAAGTTCGCGCCAGATCGCCGCCGAGCCCGTTAAGCTAGAGTTTTAGGCGCGGCCCTTGCCGCTAGAGGAGCACCCCATGGCCATCGACGATCTGCGCGACTGGATCAAAACCCTCGAACAGCACGGCGAACTGAAGCGTATCCGCGAAGAGGTCTCCCCCGAGCTGGAAATCACCGAGATCACCGACCGCGTCTCCAAATCCGGCGGTCCCGCGCTCCTCTTCGAAAACGTAAAGGGACACCCCGGACACCAGGTCTTCATCAACCAGTTCGGCAGCGAGCGGCGCATGGCCATGGCTCTCGGCGTTGATAATCTCGATGCCATCGCCGACCGCATCCAGGCCCTCCTCAACCTCAAAGCTCCCGAAGGCTTCCTCGACAAGCTCAAAATGCTCCCGCAACTCGGTGAGCTCACTAGCGCCTTTCCCAAAACCGTCAGCTCCAAAAACGCCCCCTGCAAGGAAGTCATTCGCCGCGACCACTTCGACCTCAACTACTTTCCCATCCTCAAGTGCTGGCCCCACGATGGCGGTCGCTTCATCACCCTACCTTGCGTCGTCACCCGCGACCCACGCAACGGCAAGCGCAACATCGGCATGTATAGGATGCAGGTCTACGACGGCCAAACCACCGGTATGCACTGGCAGCGCCAAAAAGTCGCCGCCGAGCACTATCGCGAAGCTCTCCGCAACGCAGCCTCCGCCGCATCCACTGAAAACCCGCTCACCGCCCACGTTGCCGCCATGGCCGAATCCTCCGGCGGGGCCTGCGCCATCCCCGACGGGCCGATTGGCGGGCTGCCGCAGGTGGCGCTTGGCAATCTCAAAGGCTCGCGCCTCGAAGTCGCCGTAGCCATCGGAACCGATCCGGCCACCACCTTCGCCGCCATCGTTCCCGCCCCGCCCGAAGTCGAAGAGTATCTTATCGCTGGATTCCTGCGCGGCTCCCCCGTCGAAGTCGTCCAATGCGAGACCGTCGATCTCCAGGTCCCCGCCCACGCCGAAATCGTCCTCGAAGGCTATGTCGAACTGGGCGAACTGCGTGCCGAGGGGCCCTTCGGCGACCACACCGGCTTCTACACCCTCGCTGACCTTTACCCCGTCTTCAATCTCACCTGCATCACCCATCGCAAGAATCCCATCTACGCCGCGACTATCGTAGGCAGGCCGCCCATGGAGGACGCATGGATGGGCAAGGCCGTCGAGCGCATCTTCCTCCCCGCCATGCGCATGACCATCCCTGAAATCGTTGACATTAACCTCCCCGTCGAAGCCGTCTTCCACAACCTGATGCTGGTCTCCATCCGCAAAAGTTATCCCGGCCAGGCGCGCAAGGTGATGAACGCCATCTGGTCCCTCGGCCAGGCCATGTTCACTAAAATCATCATCGTCGTCGATGAGGACTGCGACGTCCAAAACATCCCCGAAGTCGTCCTGCGCGTCGCCAACAACATCGACCCCGAGCGCGACATTCAGTTCACCCTCGGCCCCATCGACTCGCTCGATCATGCTTCCCGCCTGCCCAATTACGGGTCAAAAATGGGCATAGACGCCACCCGCAAGTGGCAAGCCGAAGGCTTCAACCGCCCCTGGCCAGCAATGATCGAAATGGACCGCGCCACCAAAGCCCGCATCGACGCCCTCTGGGCAAAGTTAGGTTTATAACTGGGTGTCCCAGCCTCGGTCTGTGATCGTCTTTCGCGCTCGGAACGGGTAAATGGACAAAATGAGTCGAATTCGCTCCGGGCGGTTTATGCGTAAATATGGATAGGGTTCTTAGAGGATATATGCGTCATTATGCGTAATTCCGGCTGGATATATGCGTAGTTATGGATGAGACTGGCAAGATATATGCGTAGTTATGGATGTGCTCGCGAATGCCCCTTCCTCGCCGCGTTCTTATTTTTGCGGCTAAGGTGGGAAACCCCGCCGTCCCCCGGTTCACTCACTCAAAAGAACTCTGGCGCCATCTGATGCAGCGTGGCCATGATTTGCTCCTCGCTGCGCCCCATCTCTTCGAGCAGTCCTGCGTAGCCATCGAAAGCACTTTCAAGGTGCGAATGCTGGTGTCCGGTTGCGCGGGTGAACTGGAGAAGGATCTCTACCACGCGCCGCGCCAGCGGCTCAGCCTCGGCCAGACGGTTGGTGGCCCGAAGCAATAGCGCAAGGTTGTTGAGGTCTATCGCCACATCGGGATGGTCACTTCCGCAGCTCCGCTCGTCGATGGCGAGCGCGCGGCGATAGAGCGGCTCGGCCTCGGCCAGACGGTTTGTCGCTTTTAACAAATACCCAAGGTTGTTGAGGCAGAGGGCGACGTTGGGGTGCTCCGGACCGTAACTTTGCTCGTTGATCGCGAGCGCACGGCGATACAACAGTTCGGCCTCAGAGAGCCGATTCGTCTCATCTAGCAACGACGCGAGGTTGTTGAGGCGGATGGCGACCATAGGATGGTCCGGCCCTAAGCTCCGCTCGTCAATGGTCAGTGCGCGCCGCATCAATGGCTCGGCCTCCGCCAGCCGGTTCGTATCCTCGAATAATCGCGCGAGGTTGTTGAGGTCTCTGGCGACGTCAGGGTGGTCCGGGCCGTAACTCCGCTCGTCGATGGCGAGCGCGCGGCGCATCAACGGCTCGGCCCCGTCCAGACGGTTTGTGGCCTTGAGCAATTGCGCGAGGTTGTTGAGGGCTGTGGCGACGTAGGGGTGGTCCGAACCATAACTTCGCTCGTTGATGGCCAGCGCGCGGCGCATCAGCGGCTCGGCCTCGGCCAGACGGTTGGTGTCCTGGAGCAATTGCGCGAGGTTACTGAGGGCGCTGGCAACATCGGGATGATCCGGACCTAGACTCTTCTCCCAAACAGCCAAGGTACGGCGCATCAACAGCTCAGCCTCGGCCAGACGGTTGGTGATCCGGAGCAACTCAGCCAGGTTGAAGAGATCTCTGGCGACGTTGGGGTGGTTCGGACCGTAACTGCGCTCGTCAATCTCCAGCGCGCGGCGCATCAAAGGCTCGGCCTCGACCAGACGATTTGTGGCTTTGAGCAATTCCGCCAGGTTATTGAGCTTTAGGGCGACGTTGGGGTGGTCCGGGCCGTAATTCCGCTCGTCAATGGCCAGCGCGCGGCGATAGAGCGGCTCGGCTTCGGACGGCCGGTTGTTGGCCCGGAACAATAACGCGAGGTTGTTGAGTACCAAGGCGACATTGGGGTGGTCCGGGCCGTAGCTCCGCTCATCGATGGCCAGCGCGCGGCGATAGAGCGGCTCGGCTGCCGCAAAAAGCGCGGCAGCGTTCAAAAAGAAGGCCAATGCGTTTGCCATAAATGAAATCGAGGTGTTCGTTAGCGCCGGCCGCTGCGACCAATCTTCGAAAGAGGCAAGATAAGAATCTCCCATTGTCTTCTCTTTGCCCAGATATACCCAATAGCGCCGCAACTCTTCCTGATTGCGCTTGAGGATCTCCAGAAACCGGTTGATATCCAGCAGGCAGGCCAACAGGCGGTCGTTCTGCTTGGTCTGCCACAGCAGCCAAGGCAGTTCATCGCAACTGCGGGTGGTGACGGGTTGTTGCTCGAATTCATCGGCCAGTTGCAGGCGGAATTCGTTGCGGCGTTCCGAGTCAGGCACAAAGGCGGTCTCGACTGCCAAGCGCAGGAACTCGTGAGCGAAGTTCAGAATGCCGCCGCGATCCACCAATCCCTCTTCCAGTGCCGCGCGCAGCGGCGACCACATGGCCAGCGGCAATTTTTCTTGGTCCGCCGGCTTGAGCAGGTGCAGGAGTTCGTTCTCGGAGAGTCCCCGCTTCGCCGCCCAAATCAAGCCCAGCGCCTCGCTGACCAGTCCGCGCCGGTCGCGCTCGTAATCGCTCTGGTAACGCGCCAAAACTTGTTTTAAAAGCGCCGGAATATCCTTCGCGGCGAGATAGTCGTTGAGACGTTCATCGAGCAGGTCGTGGGTTCCGGTAATGCGCAGTTCGTCGAGCAATATTTTCAAAAATAATGGGTTGGCGGCGGCGGGAGCCGCGGCAAGCCGGTCGAGGCGCACTGCGTCCAGCTTTTTCGCGAAGCGCGCCAGGTAATGCACGATCATTTTTCTGCGCTCATCCGTCGTGAGCGGCTCCACGCGTAGCGTCTCCCAGCCGCGCTGCTTTACAGCCTCCATCGCCTCGCCTGGGAGTGTGGAAACCACCAGCCTCAGCCCGCCGGTGAAGGGATGCTCTGGCAGCCAGCCGAGCAGCCGCGCATGATCATGCTCCTCCAACTGGTTGAGTGCGTCGAGAACCACGATGCAGTGCACTTTATCGTGTTCTGCCTTGCTGCGCGCCTTGGCCAGCCAGAGCGGAAAATCGCGCAGCAGGTCCTCGTGCGTTCGCGGCACATCCTCCGGATCGTTGCTCCAGCGCTTGATCTCCGCAACAAGCCGCGCCATCAATCGCCAGTGGTCCGCGCTGTCGGGCGTGCCGCCGATGTATTGCTGGAAGATAAAGTCATTTGGATGCTCGACGCGCCAGTGCTCGATCCAGTTGGCCACCAGCGCCGACTTGCCGCTGCCCGAGTCGCCAATCAGAACCAGCGGCCCGCCGTTGCCCTTCGCGTGATCGTCGAGCCGCTTGAAGTAATCAGGCCTGCCAATGTAGGTGCGACGGCGCGTCTCCCCAAAGGCCTCGTGGTCGCGCGCTTCGCGGGTCAGCGGGTCGGGAATGTCCTCGATGGGGAACTGCGCCTCGATGGCCTTTTTGAGATCTTCGAGAACGAGCTTGGCCAGTACGCTAGTGTCAGCATAATTTTCGTGCAGCGGGATGTGGTTGGCTTCGCAAGCGCGATGGATGGTTTTCTTCAGTGCGTCCTGCTTCGCGGCTGCCTCGGCATTCTCCGAGAGAAACCCCGCGCCCCGCGCCTGTGCGTAAGCTGGATCGCGAAAGTAAAAAAACGACCGCCCCGCCATCTCCGGGTTGTTCAATACTCCATGCAGAATCTCCAGTTCAGTGACGCTTTTTCCGGCCAGTCCGCGAATCCATGGCTGCTCTTCCTCAAGGTCGGCGGTGAAGGCGTCAGCGCCGGGCGTCCAGCCGTAGCGCTCGCCCAGTAGGCCGATGAAGAATGGGCGGCAGGCGCGGATTTCGTCGAGGCAGAGCTTGAGTGTCTCCTTGCGCGTGGCCTGCTCCTCGGCAATGCCCCAGCGCAGGTCCACCTCCACCAGTTCGACCTGTCGCTCGCGGCAAAAGTGCCGCAACTCGGGCCACGCTTGGGTCATCAACTCATTGCGATCCTCCACCATGTCGCTGAAGGTGGAGGAGACAAAGACGCGGATGCTGCGTCGCCCGGGGGCAGTCTGCTTCGCTTTGCTTTCATCAACCATAGAGACTCTCTTTCGCTGGCCGCCGCCAAACAGATCAGCCGCCCGCAGTCAAATTGAGAACGCATAACCCTGGGGTCGAGAATCGCGATAAGTCTAGCGCCAATACACGCTAAGGCACAAGAAAACTCTACTCAGCCGCTGACCCGACCGCCGAAGGCGTCCGCATGGATGGCCTGCCATGAGCCTGCCGATGTGGCAACTCCCCTCCCCAAAAATTATCTTTTCAACCCACTTATTTCCTTTTCCCATCCACTTTTTATCCTTTTCAAACCCGTCTTTTTGCCGCCCATTGCGGAACCAGAGTCGATCTATCCCGAAACCACAGCGTTCAAGTCGACGCGACCATCCCGGGGTCCCCAACGATAGGTCTTTGTCGTTGGGGTGGGACCATCAGGGAGCGACGACCCTGCATGAGACATAACAGGACACGGTTACTCTGGTTCCGCTGAAAAATCTCTTGCAAATAAATTCAGATATTATGCAGATAATTAAGTAGTAAACTCGCAATTAATCTCTACAAAATGAATATGTTCCACGTGGAACATTTTCGTGGTTCGTAACCCCTATCCCCTATTCCCTTGTCGCTGATCCCTGACCCAGGCCGTGCCGAAGGCGTATGCCTGGACGGCCAGTCCCTTGACTAGGTTTAGACCAGGTATTTCGTCGTTTTACCCCTCACACCCCCCGTTTTCACCCTGCTTTTCACCGATTTTAGTGTCCTTATATGCGCGCGTAATTTTCTAAAATAGCACCAAAATGTGTGCAATCAACGCCACTCTGCTCTATCTAAACCATGCGGTTCGTCTCTTATTTTCGTCATCAAGTTTTGCTTGCGGCCCTGCTCTTTGGCAGGTAAAAATTGGGTTTGGGAGCTGAGAAAAGGGGCAGGAATCTATATATTTTGCGTGCCTATAATTTGGCTCCTCAGGTAGGACTCGAACCTACAACCCTTCGGTTAACAGCCGAATGCTCTGCCATTGAGCTACTGAGGAGTGCCGTTGAGAGGAATTCTCCACTATCACGTTAGCAGAGAGTGGGCTGCGCGTCAAAAAATTCTCAGCCGGAACGGACTCCATCTTCCGTTTTGGCCCTGCCTGCCGCCGTGGGCGTGGGCCGCGGGATACCATAGAAGTACCGATAGCCTGCCCTGAGCGGGGCCGTCGGAGGAGAACCAATGTCCGGGATTTCGCGGTTAAACCGCAGTGAAGTAACCCCTGAAATGGCTGCGCTTTACGACAATACCTTTGTCTATCGCTTCAACAACGCTCTCATGATGGAGCCGACCAAGCCGGGCGAAGGCGGTTGCGCCGCATGAAACTTCAACTGCCAGAGGGCAATTTCCGAGCCTACCTATTTGATTGTGACGGCACCATCGCCGATTCCATGCCCCTGCACTACAACGCATGGAAGGAGGTGCTGGCGGAGTGGAACTGCGAATATCCCGAGGATGTGTTCTACTCCTGGGGCGGCAAGCCGGTGCGGAATATTATCTCCGACCTGAACGAGATCAACGGCCTGCAGATGCCCGTCGAGTCCGTCGCCACGCGCAAGGAAGGCCTTTATCTGGCGCAGATTCCACAGCTTAAGGTGATTCCTGAGGTGCTCGAACACATCGAGGCCGAGCATGGCCGGATTCCCTTCGCTGTGGTTTCGGGAAGCACGCGCGACTCGGTCGTTGGCTCGCTCAGCGTGCTGGGCCTGCTGGATAAATTCGACATCATCGTCTCCGCGGATGACTACAAGCACGGCAAACCGGCCCCAGATTGTTACCTGCTGGCCGCCGAACGGCTGGGCGTGGCGCCCGCCGATTGCCTGGTCTTTGAAGACACAGAAATGGGCATTGAGGCGGCAACCGCGGCGGGAATGGCCTCGGTCAAGATTCCCACGTCGCTGGAACGACGCATGGCAAATCAGTAAAGCAGAACGGCGATGCGATAGGCGGTGAACACACTTTCCTCGCCCTGTGGCGAGCAACTGCCTACGGAGGCCTGGTGATACTTTCCCGAGGCTAGCGCGTCCACCAGCGACTTAGGCAGATGGGTCAGTTGCTCGTCCTCCCAGAACATGGCGAAGCGTGGTCTTGGCCCAGAGGCGGAGCGAGACAGGGCGCCTTCCGCGCCGCAGGCTGTACGGGCCAGGGCGGCATTGGGCAGAATGGCGACGCCGTGCAGCAGACCGGCAACTTGAGCCTCAATTTGGGATTGCGACATCACGGGCACGGCGCGCTCGTAGTCGGCCACGGCATAGAGGCCGTTGCGACCGGCCACCACGGCCACACCCACATGATCCACCTTTGGATTCAACAGGTTGGAGCGGTGGCCGGGCGAGTTCATCCACCCATTGTGAACTGCCGCGGGAGTGGGGGCAATCGCCACGTTCTCTTCGATCAAGCTGAAGCGAGCACCAGCCTGCGCGGCGCGCTCCGATACGTCCGGCTCACCCGGATACTGGTGAGAGATCGGTCCCTCGGCGGCCATGCGGAGGCAGTGCTGGCGGGCGGCCGTGGCCAATGCCGCATCCCACTTGAGCGGCCCGGCGCCGGCCTGAGCGCGAGCCTGATTGGCCAAAAGAACGAGCTGCCATGCCTCCTGCTGAATGACATTGGAGCTTGTAATCTGCGAAGGGCGGGACCAGGGCGTCTGCGCGAAAACCGGATGCGCCAGAACAAGGGGCGCAACCAGCGCCAAAGACAAAACCAAAGCCTGCCGTGAAATGTCCATAATTCATTTAACCCCAACAGGTTGCGGGTGTTGCGGTATTCTGGCTCTGCTGAGGGATTTTATCGCGGCCAGTTCAGAATGGGGACTGCATGAAGATTGGCGTGGTCAGCGATACGCACGGATTGCTGCGGCCGGAGGTTGCATGGGCGCTGGCTGGAGTGGAGCGCATTCTGCACCTGGGCGATGTGGGCAAGGCGTCTGTTCTTAAGGAGTTGGAGAAGATTGCTCCGGTGACGGCGGTACGCGGCAATGTGGACCGCGAGGGCTCGCTGAGCGAGCTGCCGGAGACCGAGGTGGTGATGATCGCCGACCGCTACGTCTATATGTTGCACGATTTGAAGACGTTACACCTGGACCCGGCGGCGGGGAAGTTTGCTGCCGTGCTCTCCGGACATACGCACGTGCCTAACTATTACCGCCGCAAGGGCGTGCTGTACTTCAATCCCGGGTCGTGCGGGCCAAGGCGTTTCCGGCTGCCGGTGACGGTGGGGCTGCTGACGGTGGCGACGGACGGGGAGTTCAAGGCGCAGATTGTCGAGTTGAAGTGCGATTGAATAGGGTCAGATGCGCCAAAAAACTTCACTTATAGGTAGAGGTTTCTTGCACAAAATTGGGTTATTTGGGAAGCGCGCGGGCAGTTTTTGAGGGGATGAGAAGACGAAAAACCTAGTCTAGACCTAGTCTAGTCGGAGCACCTGCGGTGGGGGGACTGACCGTCCAGGGCACCTGCGGTGCGGCCAGCGACCTTCGGCGGAGCGCAGGGATGGCTCTGGGTTGCCCAGCAAATGCGTCAGACTAGCCGACTTCGCGGTACTGATCCTGACCTACGTTCAAGCTTGCTGGAGCGTACACCGTGCGCATCAGAAATACCGTGCAGCCCCATCCGCAGGATCAGGTTCAAACAGTAGAATGATATGCATGGTCAAGTTCAGAAGTTCTGTGGGGTGTGTGGTTCCACCTGGGGAAGCGAACGGCCAGCCGCACATGCACGGCATCACGGACAAAACGACCAGGAGGGACGAAGTTGAACCTGATCGTTTCTGAAGGGGATTTGTGCGATTTGGTATTCAATGGGTTCGAGCTATCCGCAAACGACGCGCCCACCATTGAAGACCTAGGATGCACCCTGTCGCTCCGCACTTATCCCGTGTCGTTACATGCGAACCCTCCCCAATTCTGGAAAAACCTTAAGGAGGAGTTTCGTTTGCTTGTCTGCACTAATGACAAAAAATACAAGTCGTTGCGAAAACAGCTCGGGTCCAATGCGGGCAGATCGCAGACAGTGATTGTTTCAACGATTTCGGCTGCGATGGCGCATTCGATTGGCGTAACCGCAGGGGTTCTCGTGCCCTTTTGCGCACTTTGCCTTCTGGCCCTCGCAAGGCTTGGAAAAGAGGCATTCTGTGATTGCGCCGATCTAAAAGTACCGGTCCGTCCACAGACCTGATTGCTGTTTCGTCATCGCCGAACCTGCCGATGCCGCGCGCCGGTAAAGGAGGCGTATTTTGTTCTCAGCCTTGAAAGCAAAATGGAAATCCCGGTTTACTCATATGGCGCACGGAGGTTATCCTCTGGCCATGATTCCAACCACAGACAAGTTTGATGAAGGCTTGCGTACACGAGAGCTCGGGAGCCGTTTTCGTACCAATGCGTCGGACGAGTTTGGGCAGTTGTTTGCAATGGTGGAGCCTCTCGCTCAAGACATGCGTGACCAACTCGTCAAGGAGGTAGGAGCATCTAAACACATTCCCGAGATTTTCAGCGGGGTCAACGACAGAAGCGAGTTCGACGCAGTTGCGGACTCTTTACCTGGTGGGCGATACATAATCGCAGTCAACTACGGCACATTGATTCTCGTTCAGGACATCGTTCATCGCCTTTTTTGCCTGCCTGAGTTCTTCCCGTGGGTCGGCGATCCCTCGAAGGAGGATCGCACCCAACAGTTTCATGCGACGAGCGACGATGCGCAGACATATATGCGCACGTTTGTCTCTGATCCGCGTCCCGCAATCCCTAGAGACCCGAAGCGCAAGCAGGCCGCCGTTTTCTTGATCCCTCTTGCGGTGATGTTTATTGTTGCACACGAATTTCGACACATCACCGGCGGGCATCTCGATTGGTTAAATGCCCGATCCGGCCGGATGAGTATCTCCGAGGCCCTTGGAATACAGGGTGATCCCAACGCCGGCCTGTTTTTTCAGGCGCTGGAGATGGATGCCGACGGATTCGCCATGTACTACACACTCATGAAGGCATTGGTAATGGCCGAGAGCCCGCAAGAGAATCTTCCGACTTCGCTCCAAGGCATTATCACGACACCATTGCAGGCGCTTCAAGCGGGACTGGCATGCGCGCTCGTGATGATTGGCACCTTCTTTCGGCCGCCCGGACCACCCGTGGAGTGGCGGTCCTATTCCCATCCTCCATCCGGCGTCCGTCACGGCTTGAACATAGTAGGTGCGGATAGAGCCCTTCGGCTACTAGGGCAAGAGGAACTTAGCTTGGCGACCACCTCGAACCGAGAATGGGTATCTCAGTTCGCGAGCTTTACGTTCGGACACCTTGTGCAGCGCCTTGGAAATTCTGACCAACAAGATGAGTTGCGTTTAGAGTTCGGCCCGCGTGGCCAACAGCATCTGCTGGAAGTCCTCAACGCTTGGGGAACTATCAAGGCTGCGGTCGAAGCCTTCGCATACTAACTGCTCAGTAACGGGTAATCCGTCGTACGTACCGCGTGATTGAGAACTACGCGATTACAATGCCAGCCGACTTCCGGCGGCAAAGGGTCACCTTTCTGTCTCGCGCCCGTTCCGGAACGGTCCCGATAAACGCCGTTTGATCCGGGAATGATGTTGATTTTGGATTGCGGGTAATTCGAAGGTTTCTGAGTTATTTTCTATGGCGCTAGTGTTGTGTCCCGGAAATATGTGAACATAGTCTGGCAAGTTTGTTGAAGATGGAGTCTGCGGTAGCTGTCCAGACGAAAGGTTTTGAGTTGCGGTTGTAGTGTTGGACGAAATGGTTGATTTT
>Ga0326728_10010641_pt1 | contig 21448 bp, 26 predicted proteins | sample MB3enrmetagenome_FD_207602 | JGI IMG/M metagenome (GOLD analysis project Ga0326728, IMG submission 207602) | Lab enriched peat soil microbial communities from McLean, Ithaca, NY, United States - MB31MN | ecosystem: Environmental > Terrestrial > Soil > Wetlands > Peat | place: USA: New York... | reverse complement strand
AGATTTCGTTTACAACCGCCTTTTTGCTTGGAAGGGATCTTTTGCTTTGGCGGATGCTCAACATGAAGGCTCTGTCGTCTCAGGTGAATTTCCCATCTTCCGCATCGATGTTCGTCGACTGGTGCCGAAATACCTGATGGCCTTTTTTTCCACCCCAACATTATGGGGATTCATTGCTCGCCAGAGTTCGGGCACCGCGGAGGTAAGCCGTCTGCGGTTCAAGGAAACAGAGTTTCTTCAGCTGGCTATCCCGTTGCCGCCTATAGAAGAGCAAGAGAGAATCGTAATGCTGCTTGACGAAGCGAACGAATTACGGAAATCGCGAACATTAGCCGACTGTCACACAGCTGATCTCATACCTTCGATTTATCAGGAGATGTTCGGAAACAAAGAATGGCCCATACGAAACATGGCAGAACTTATCGAGGAATTCCGTTATGGGACATCGATTAAATCGACAGAAAAAGGATATCCGACGTTGCGAATACCGAACGTTGTCCGCCAACAAGTCGATTTGACCGATTTAAAATATGTATCTGTCTCGAAGGATGAGTTCGAAAGACTGAAATTGCGAGCTGGTGATCTCCTCTTTGTCAGAACCAACGGCAATCCAGATAATGTTGGCCGTTGCGCTGTTTTTGACAGAGCAGATCTCGGAGGATATCCTTGTGAAGGAGAAGATTTTATTTTCGCTTCATATTTGATCCGAGCGCGACCTAAGAGCAATATTGTTAGCCCCAAATTTGTCCAACAGTATCTCGTCACTTCCGCCGGTCGCGAATCGCTCCGATCCCGATCCCGCACGTCGGCCGGTCAATACAACATTAACGTGGCAGGCTTGAGCGATATCGCGATCCCTTTGCCGCCCCTCAATCTCCAGCAGGAATTCGTCGCCCGTGCTGTTGAAGTTCGAGAGATGAATGCTAAACAAGTCACTTCAGGCCGCCGCCTCGACGACCTCTTCCAATCCCTCCTCGACAAAGCGTTCAAAGGAGAATTGTGATGGCGCGCAATGAAAGGCCTCCCGAGCTATTAGAGCCCCTGAAATCTTGGGGTTTTCTCATCGCCACGTATTTGGGCTACTTTAGCGGGGCAGGACGTGTCGTATATGTAGTCAGAACGCTCGCCATACCGAACCTATTGCCTCAAGCGCTTAAGCGGCTATTGCTATCGTGGAACCATAATGCCGATTTTTGGATTTTGCTAGCTTTTACAGCCCCGATCTGCATATTCTTCATTTGGCTCATTGTTCGGGGTCTTTGGCGAGAGAACCCTGAAGAGGCGGATCCCGAAAAGGACACTCTGACTAAGGCGATCGAGACAGCTTTCACGATTACCGAGCGGAATCATCGTTGGCGCGTAATCCGCAGTTTCGGATTATTATGGCTCCGAGAGTGGCTTCTCGACCGTATGGATGTTCGTCTCTACGGCACATTTATGAAATCTTCCAATTGGCCACATGATCCTGACCGTAGCAATTATGTTGACCGCCTGACTTTTAAAAATGGAACTGGCATTGAAGTGCAATACTCCAGCGATTATTCGCGAATCCTGGCTCGAACGCATTCGGCAGATTCTGATACCTTTGGGGAAACAGAAAGTCGTTTGCCCACTGTCAGGGAGACGGAAATCCTGCTTTTCGCCTCCAATTACTTCCCATTTTGGTGGGCAGGGTTCTTAATAAAACGGCTGCTATGTTGTAGGACGGTGAATGAGCACATTCACCGAGGGTAATTAAATGCAAATATTGGATGAAGGGAGTCTGACCAAGTAGTTATGAATGAAATAGCACAAGCCATTGTTCTTGTAGTCGGCATTGGGTTGCTTGTCTTTGCGTGCTTTAGGATTCAGCGTGAGACCCCAACAGGAAAGATTTTTGTATTGTTGCTTTTTCCAGCCGGCCTGATCTTGTCCGCCATGTGGTCACCTCGTGTCCGACATTTTGATTTAGGTAAAGATGGCGTGAAAATAGATTTGGATACTCAGAAGCAAGCGGCTGAAAAAGCAGTGGAGTCATATCCCGCTCTTGCAGAGCAGATCGTAAAGAGTCAGGGACCTAAAGCAACCCACACGGCCTTAGAGCTCATTCAAAATGCGAAGAGCGAGGAAGACCTTAAGAAAATCGTCCCGTACGAGATTCGTAGGAATGCCATTTACTTTTATGGAAAAGGTTTTGGAGAAGGCGGTTTCGGTCAAGGTGGATTTGGAGGCGGGGAACCACAACAAGTAATTTATCCTGTTTCAGTTGATTCGGGATCTCTTAAAGCAGAAAAACCGCTCTTGCTGCAGCCCGCACCGGATCACACTTACACTCGCCAAAAAGATTTTACTCGGCAGTAATAGAACTTGGAAGGATCGATCTTGAAACTGGTGATGAACCTATCAGACCACAGAGGCATTAGATGATTGGCGTCGAGCGCGTTTACGGATGTCCGTTTTGCGGAAGCGAAATGGAAATGAGCGGCGCATCCGAGCCGCTTGGAACTCGTGCACCAAAGCCCTTGAATCAATGCTCTGTATGCGATAGGGTCGGCAAGCTGCCAACGGTGTTTTCTTGGAGTATGGGCGCCAAGACGCTGATTCGCGACAATTGGACTGACAGTGAGCTTACTCAACTCAGGAAGGATGCGGTCCGATTTGTGATGGAAGTCATAAATCCATTCCTCCGTAAAAGGGGTGGGCCAATTATTCAAATTTCAGGAAAACCTGATCATCCCATGTTAATTAACAGTATGGAAGCTGATATGAAGCCCGGAGGTGGCGAATTGGACGAAATGAATCGTGCGTAAAGTACGCTTTTGTTGTCGAAAGTGCGGGCACCGGTTCGAGATTGAAGTATTCGAGCCTGGAGAAGCCGAGGAGACGCATCGTCCGACTAGGCCGGTACGCTGCGAAAAGTGCGGCGGTGACGTAGAGCGCTGTTAGTCGGACGTCTGTGGTGCGGTCAATCCCGTTCCACGGCTTTTACGATAACGCGCCAAAGTTCTTCAAGGAAATCTTCCTGCTTAAACTTTTTCTTATCGCCAATTCCCCGAAGTAGGCTGAAATTCATAAGTTCGACGGCTATACTGCCTGTCTCTTTGTCCCAAACCATCTCAGCTGTCGCGTTGGTCGCGTTTTCACCACCACGTATCTCGCCAGGAACGCCATACAAACTAATGCCATGATCTGACCCAAAGCCACCGATCCACATGTCGAGAGAATACCGGGTCTCCCCTTGAAGCAGAATGCGCAGGCACGTTTTCGCCCCGCGCTTGGAAACATGAGCGTCAAGGCCATCCGAACGTAAGGGTTGGCAGCGAGCGGATAGCCCTGACGCCAACATTTCAATGAGCCGCTCAGATTCGCTATAGGGATTGAATGCCGATGGCCGAATTCGCGGCCGATGCTCGTGCGATGCAATTTGGGATGATTGATGCAGTTCAACGCGGTTGCGACCCAGCTGTTTTGCCCTCAAAAGTGCCATATCTGCTTGATGGATCAAATCGGCCGCCGGAAGCGCACTTGCCGTTGCTGTTGCTCCAATGCTGATTGTGACTTGTAATCGATCGGCCCCAACGCGAAGCTGCTGAATGGACGATCGCATGCGCTCGGCGATCGCTCCGGCTTCAGATTGCTCATAATTTGGCAGGACCACGGTGATTTCTTCGCCTCCGAAACGGAAAATGTGCCCGCGCTCGCCAACTACACTTCTGATTTTGTCGGCAACTGCCTCCAATACGGCGTCCCCAATTTGGTGCCCATGAACATCATTAAACTTTTTGAAATGATCCACATCTAGCATGAGCAGAGCGATGGGTTGCTGAATGCTTATTGAATGATCCATGACTTTTTGCAGATTTTGGTCCAATACCTCTTTGCGGAATATTTTGAGCTTGGGATCAACGTCGCCCGATATTAATAGGGAAGTCTTGGACAAGGGATAGCCTTCTTAAGTGTCGCCATGTGGAATCCATGGAAATTGCCAATACTTCCAACATAACAGGAGCAACTTCCGCATGCGCTTTCCAAATGATCGGGGTGCGAGCAAAATGGACACGCCGGAATCTGAGGCTGTGGGTTGATCGCATTCACAAATTATAGTTCCTTAGCACAATTATACTTTGAACAACAGAATCTTAGCCTTCACATTTTTTTAAGTCCTCTTTCCGTCGAGCCTTTCCATCATAAGGGTTGGCGGAAGGAGGCATAGCGGGCAGCCGGAACAAAATCGTTGCCCCCTTGCGGGGCCCCACCATTTTGTTCCATCTGGGCGCGCCCGCTACTCCCTATCCGCCGGACGGCCGGCGGATGTCGCCCGGTCGCTCTTGCGACCGGGTTAAACCTCCTCCCGCCCACCCTTTACCCTCCCAGTGGCTCGCCGGAAGTCAGGCGAGACTACTTTACGAGGAGACAATCACATGACAAACGAAGTTCTGCCTGTAAAAGAAGTTGCCGAGAAGATGATCGCTATCTGCAAAAGTCTGGGATGGAAGACGGACAATCCATCGGATGAATTCAGCCACGTGTACCTGAAGGCGAGGATCGACGGGTTTCCGTCGTCTTACGCCTCCCTCACGTATGGACGCTATCCCTACGAAGGGCGAATCACGGTTACGGCCTATTCGAACCATGATTCGGCCATCTACCGCTACGGGGAGAAGCATTTGAGCATCACGGTCAGCGCCACGCGTTCCGCCGATCAAATCCTCAAAGAGATTCAACGACGGTTCGTCCCGACGTATCTCGAGATCGCCCGCAAAGCCGAGGAAATACAAAAGAGGCATGACGAATACAGGCAGCGACTTGAAGATTGTATGGGACGGTTAAAGGGAGAACCCCTTGAAGAATCGGAGAAGCAGAACGGGAAGGTCCATCTCCACCTGGAGGACATCTGGGGGGTCGTCCAGTACGGCGGCGACGATCAGGTCGGTTTGGACTTTCACAATATCCCGGCTGAGAAGGCCGGACGCATCCTGTCGATTCTTCGGGAACAAATCGGTTCGACTACGGAGGTCTCCCATGTCGCTTAGCGTTTGCGAATGCTGTCAGAAGCCCGAGACCGCCTGCGACTGTCTGGGGCCACGATCGTTGGCCTGTGATTTCTGCGGGAAGGTCTTTCAAACGGACGAGGCCTTTTACGAATCCAGGGCATTCCGCCTCTTCGAGGGAGGTCCCGAGGAATGCGGCTGCGATAGCGCGGTCCTCAGCTGTGAACGCTGTGAGGTAATCCGCATGCGGATGGCTCGGTGGTTCGGTGTCGTGGTTCATTGGTTCGTGGGTGGACGATCATGAGCGCCGCCTGTCGGGCCAAGTCTGCGCATGCCCGGGCCACGATCGCCATTCGGATGCTCAAAACGCAGAAGAAACTCTACCGCGCCTTCGATTCCTGTTTTGAGATGTTTGACGGAGCCGACGTCGTTAGGGAAATACGTCGGAGGAGCCGCACTGACCCGTCGCTTGTTCAAGCCCTGATACGTCACGGATGCGACTATTGGCTCAGGCCGGATTACTTCCCTGAACCGGACCCCCCGGTTCAGGAGGACCTTCTATGAGGACGCTCGATCAAGGTTTTGTGAGCGATGTGGTACTGAATCCCTGGGGTGCCGAGATCGTCGCTGTGCACCAGGTGGCGGTTTTCGTGATGGTCGGGGGCGGGTTTCTGGGCCGCTGGGCGGCGGAGAATCCGGCTGATTTTTACCTGGATGACCGGGTAGGGCGACTGCCGTACAGCCGAGAAGACATCCGGCGTTCGGTGGCGACCCTGGCGAAGATCGCCCAAACGCAGGGGCTTAATCCGCACGATCTGCCTGTCATGCCACTCCTCCATAGCTTCGGGATCCTGTAAATCAAAAGCATCATTGAAAGGGCGTCTCTCCCTTAACGGGGCGGGGCGCCCTTTTTTTATTCCTCGCTTTTCACCGAACTACGCATCACGTCAACCTCACTTCAATAAAGCGCGCTATCGAGCCTTCCATTTTAAGGGTTGGCGAAAGGAGGCACAGGGGACTGGCGAGCATAAACGGGGCCCCTGCCCCATTTATCCCTCGCCATGGCGCGTCCCCTGCTCCCTATCCGCCAAGCGGCCGGCGGATGTCGCCCGGCCCTCTTCGAGGACCGGGTTAAACCTCCTTCCGCCAACCCTTTGCCTTTCAGATGGCTCGCCAGATGCTTGGCGAGACTATCAACCGAAGGAGAACGACATGAACACCATACGAGACAACATGAAGGATCTGGTGAAGCAGCTCTTGGTCACCAAGGGGATTGCGTCGGAGGAGCAATCTTTGGAATGGGCGACGGGGATCGCCGACGAAATGGGACTGGATGGGATCGAGGGAGATCAGATCGGGCGGCTGGCCTGCGTGATCCTCACCACGTTCAAGGGAATCACCACCCTGTATCACAAGCCGGCGGACTTGCCTGTCCTTTGGATCGACTTTGATCGGCTGCGCCGTGAAGGCGTCGAGTCCGTGGAGGTCTTCTAACCATGGATACCCTACAACCTGAATTGATCCGGGATCTTCCACCGGTCGTGCGACCGATCTCGCGATTGGGAGCCTTGGGCGTGGAAGCGCTGAAAGACGTTGAACTCCTGGCCCTTGCGGTGCGCTCGCGCTCAATGCGCAATCCGGAGGAGCTGCTGTCGCGTCACAGCATGAAGGAATTGCTGGCGATGCCTTGGGCGAGATTGTCTTCGCTTCGAGGGATCGGTCAGGCCGGAGCGGCCGCAATGTTAGCGACGGCGGAACTCACCCGCCGGACGGATAAAACCGTTGACGCGGGAATTCCCACCATTCAATCGGTCGGCGACGTCGTCGCCCAGGCGATTGAAATCCGCGACAAGCAGAAAGAGCACTTGATCGCCTTCTTTCTGAACGCTAGGCATCAGCTTCTGGCGAAGGTGACCATTTCTATCGGGACTTTGACCGGGGCGCTGGCCCACCCGAGAGAAATTTATGCTCCGGCCATCGGGCACCCTCGTGGAATTGCCAGTATTTTGCTCCTGCACAATCATCCCTCAGGCGACCCTTCGCCGTCGGATGAGGACGTGCGGCTCACCAAACGCATCCGGCAGGCCGGCGACATTCTGGGTATTCCTCTCCTCGACCACATCATCATCGCAGAGCGCGGGACATTCAGCTTTAAAGAACAGGGCCAGTTATGAACTCGGCCACTTTTCAAGAGCTGCATAACGGCTGTCGGGACAAGGTGCTGGCCGGCATCCTGGGCTATGTGGGCAATCCAAGCGAGGCCGAGGAGGTTACGGCGTCGGCTTTTGCGACGGCGTTTCGAAAACGCAACAGCTTCCGGCGTGACGCTCTGTTCTTCACATGGGTTTATCGGATTGCCCTAAATGAGGCTCACGCGGCCTTGCGCCGTAGACCAATACTGTCTCTGGACGCCATGGAAGGACCGACGCCGCAGGCCTTGGTTCAACCGGACCTGATGGACTCCGTCCTTGACCGTGCCAATTGCTGCCGCAGGCTGCGCAAGGCGCTCAAGTGCCTTCCATCAAAGTACCGGCAGGCGCTGGTCGATCATTTCGTCCGGGGCTACTCCGTAAAGCAGGTCGCAAGGCTCCGGCGCATCCCGCTTGGGACGGTACTCAGCCGCATATTCAACGGGAAGAAGCTCCTGCGACGCGCTTGGGCGGTTGGACTTGGACAAGAGAAAGGACAATGACATGGACACAAATAGAATTGACTGGTTGGACATGGCCGGCGTTCCATCCCTGGCAGAGGAGCGCTGGCGCATTGTGGACGAAGGAGACCGGTGGGTGGTGTGGTTTGTTCCCCGGAATTACCCGGAGCGGTGGCGGGAACTTGCGGCTTTCGACACCGAGCCGGAGGCCGTCGACTTCCTGAAAGCCCTTTAAGCGACTGAGCTGGTATTCTCGCTTCAGTCCCTCGCGGTCTCTTGCGCTCGAATCGACGAGCGCATTTACGAGAGTTCACTTCTGTTGACAGGGGTTAACCCCGAGGAATCGGCCTTGAACGCCGGGGAGACCCTGGGTATCCCTGTCGTATGCGGCTTCTGGTTGTCGAGGAAGATAAGGAATCTCGAATCTTTCTACAGCGGGGACTTTCGAAAGAAGGCTTCGCTGTGGATCTCGCGGAGAGCGGCCGCGCCGCCCTGGATCTTGCGGCCGAAGCTTCTTACGACGCGCTGCTTCTTAACGCCCATCTGACCGACCTCTCGGGCCTTGCACTGGTCGGCCTCCTTCGAAAAGAACGCTATCCCGCCGTGATCATCCTCTTCAGCCTGCAGGCCGAGGAGCCGGATAAACTGGAATCGCTCTACGCCGGCGCGGATGATTTCCTGATTAAACCGACCTTGCGGGAGATGGCCGTGAAGCTGCATATCCACCTTCAGCGACCGCGGGCCTGGGAGGTGGCGGCGCTCAATCCCACGGAGCTCGTTCTTGGCGATTTACATATGAATCTGCTCACGCGCCGCGTCGAGTGCGCAGGGCAGGAGATCCGCTTGACCCCGAAAGAATCCGACTTGCTCGAATGTCTGATGCGTCATCCCGGCCATATCCTGTCCGCCGAAATCCTTCTTCAGGAAGTTTGGAACATCGACTACGATGGGGACTCTAACGTCGTCGAACGGCATATCTGCCGCTTGCGCGCGAAATTGAGAGCTCATTCTTCCAGTCACCACCACCACATCGAAACCCTGAGAAAACGCGGCTACCGCCTGGCTGCCTAAAACGACCCCCGTTCTAAAGCTGCCTCCAAACTCCGTCAGCGTGCGGTAAGCCAAGCGTCAGCTTCGCGTCAGAATAATATCCACTTCCCGTCAGCAAATTGTCAGGGTACGGTAATCCAACGGTAAGGTTCATTCGGTATTCTTTATGGAAGGTCACTCGGATGTTGCGAGCGGTCGAGTGACAGGCCGTGCGATGCCGTCCTTGCGGAGTCGTTTACATGCTCCTCGCGCTTCCCCGTTCGACCCATTTTTGCTCCCGCTTCCCGAGCGAAGCCCTTTTTTTTGCCCCTTGCCCTTTGGGCTCATTCTGCATTTCTCGACTTTCGTCATTTTCCGTCGATGATTTTGTTTCAAACGGTCCCGCACCGGCGGCCGTCGGGAATAATTTTTGGCTCTCGCGCCTCCCATGCTTAGAAGGGCTTTGATACCATGCGGACCTCTTTCATCGCTGTCTTTCTCACCCTGACCGCCTCCGGCGCTCTCCGGGCCTCCAATTCGGGTACGACGGGGGCCGACTTCTTAAATATCGGAGTGGGTCCGAGAGCCATTGCGATGGGCGACGCGCAAGTGGGCCTGGCGGATGACGCCTACGATACCTATTACAATCCCGCCGGATTGGCCACCTTGCGGACGCCGGAAGCGGCGTTCACGCATGCCGATTATCTTCAGAACATCTCTGAAGAGTACGCCGCTTACGCCGTCCCCAATTCCCGCTGGGGGAGCTTCGGCCTCAGCCTGGCGTATGTCGGCTACGGTTCCTTTGATGGGCGCGATGCCGTGGCGCAGCCCACCGGCAGCGTGGGCGCCAGTGACTTGGATCTCGGGCTCTCTTACAGCCGCGACCTTTATCGCGATGACCGCTATGGAACGGAGCTGGCCGCCGGAGTCACCGGCAAATGGATTCAGGAACGCCTCGATACCGCGCAGGCAACCGCTTACGCCGGGGATTTAGGGCTGCTCTTTGCGCCGGGCATTAAATGGGGTGAAGCGCTGAACGGCTGGAAAGCTGGAGTCGCTCTGCGGAACCTCGGAACCCCCGTCACGTTCGACCAGGAATCGTTTCCGCTCCCACGAATACTGAGCGCCGGCTTCTCTTACACCGGGAATTGGCGTAATGAGTCGATCACGCTCGCGGTGGATGGCCGTCAACCTAACGATGGCCCGCGAAGCGTGGGCGCGGGTCTGGAAGTCTGGACGCTTCAATCCTTTGTGCTGCGCGGCGGCTACACCACCGAAGGCGACATCGGCAACGGGCTGCGCGTCGGAGCAGGCATCCGCTTCAAAACTTTCCAAGTCGATTATGCCTTCGATTCCGAAGGGCCGCTCGGCAGCACCCAACGCTTCGGCATCACCTTGCGATTTGCCGCTCCAAAGCCGAATCTCTCTTTGCAAGCGCAGCGCCAGTTTGAACAAGGCATGCGCGAATACAAGAAGGCTCACTACGACGAGTCCCTTCTGGATTTCCAAAATACGCTGAAACTGGATCCGTCCCATCCAGGGGCCTTGGACATGATGAAGAAAACCTATGAAAAGATTAACGAACCACAACCGGAGTAGCCTGATTCTGGCGTTGCTTCTGGCTCCCGCATGGCTCTATGCGGTGGATGCCACGGGCGGCAATGACGACCTCACCAAAGCTCTGGATGGCGAGTCGGGTGTCAATGAAGCGACCTCGGCGGATTATGGCATGGCTTATGCGGTGGGCGAGGATGCGGCCGGCGTGGTGTCCCAGGGCAGCGGTTATGAACTGACCAGCGGCTACTTCAGCGGATATCCCAGCGGCGTGGTCGGGCCTTTTAGTCTCGTGAGCGGCGTAGTGGGGCCGACCAAGATTCTGCAGGATGGCCTCCAAGTGGGCGTGCCGTTGAACGCTTCCGTTCAACTGATCTTTTCCAGTCCCCTGGACCCCACGACGCTGGCGGCAGGCATTCAGGTTTTCATGGTGATGGACCATCTGGGACAGGCACAAGACGTGATTGTGCCTTCCTCCTTCACGTATGACGTGGCCGGGAGCACGGTGGTCATCACGCCGCAGGGCGCTTGGCCGGGGAATTCGCTTCTGGATGTCGTGGTCAACGGACAATTGCAATCCATCGACGGTTTTGCGCTGGCGCAGGACGCCCATACGCAATTCATTACGGTGCTGGATCCCCAGCAGGAAAACGTGGTGCTTCATCCCATTCCCGTCCCCGGCGTGGCGCAGGCTCCCGGGGTCTCGGGCACGCCGTCGTTGGATCTCGATATTCCAGTCGGGTCTTTGTCCGATTACGCCTATGTCCTGGTGAGTCAGGATCCGGTTCATGCGCCCTTGCAGGTGGATCCCAAGGTTCTGCAGGCGGCGACTCAGAAGGCGCAAGGAACGGGCGGCGCGTATCAGACGCCGCTGGCTTATGAGGAAATCGCGGCCTACGGCCAGCAAGGCCAACCGATGAGCCTGGCCAAAGCCATTACGTTTTCGATCACCTCCAATGGAAGCACGCAAGGGTTATTCACGGGCGGCGGCGTTCCCGTTCGCGCTCAAACGCTCTCGCTTTGGGCATTGGATTCCGTTCACGCCCTGTGGGTCAAAATGCCGGACAGCCGCCCGAACGGTTCTGGCGTGGCCGGCGCGGTCACTCAGTTCTCGGTTTATGCGCTCATGGGCCAGGCCTCGGGCGATGCTTCCGACGTCTTTGTCTTTCCTCTGCCCTGGCGGCCGCATGGCCCGCAGGCCGGTGACGGCCCGGGTCAGACCGGGACCGAGAGCGGCGGCATCACCTTCAGCAATCTGCCATCCGAGTGCACGATCAAGATTTACACGGTGAGCGGCGGTCTCCTCCGGACGCTCAATCATTCCGATTTGGCCGGACCCGTCGGACAAGAGAAATGGGAAGGCAACACGTCGAGCGGCGACCATGCCGCCAGCGGGGTTTACCTCTGGCGCGTGGAGTCGTCCGCCGACAGCAAGAACGGCAAGCTCATCCTGATACGGTGAGCGCCGGAAGCGAGGAAAAATCATGAGAAAGATCAAAACGTTACTCACCACCTTGTTGCTGGCCAGCGCGACTCTCTGGGCGATCCCGAACCAGATGACCTTTCAGGGGACCGTCAAGCAGGGCAATGTGCCCATCAATGGTACGAAGAACATGCAGTTCAGCTTCGTGGATTCCTCGGGAGCCACGATCCCTGGCACCTCGCCTGTTGCCATGGCCAATGTCCCGATCAAGAACGGACTTTTCTCCGTGTCCCTGCCGATGGACCCCACCGTGGCCTGGGACAAGGTCCAGCCTTTCATTCAGGTGTCGGTGGAAGGGCAAACCCTCAACAACAACCAGCCCATTAACACCAATGCCTATTCGATGGTCGCCAATACGGTGGTGGACGGCGCCATCACTTACCAGAAGCTCGCGGCCAGCGTGCAGTCGGTCACGATACCGCCGGGCGTGGTGGTGCCCTATACGGGTTCGACCGCGCCGGTCGGCTGGCTTCTCTGCGATGGATCGGCGGTCAGCCGGACGGCCTATTCCGCCCTCTTTAACGTGATCGGCATTAATCATGGAAGCGGGGACGGCACCAGCACCTTCAATCTGCCGGATTACCGAGGACGATTTTTGCGCGGCCAAGATCAAGGCACCGGCCGTGATCCCAATGCGGGAACCCGCGGAGCCATGAACGCGGGAGGAAACGTCGGCGATGCGATTGGTTCTGTGGAGGGAAGCGCTACGGCCTTGCCTGCTAACCCCTTCGCCACCAGCCCATCGGGCGCACATACCCATCAATACCTACGGCCTGCACGAACGGGCGGAGACCAGAGCGGATCGAATTGGGTCCCGTGGGTCATTGCGGCCGATCAATACGGTACCACAGGGCAGCCGGAAGGCGCGGCGGATGGAGCCCACACCCATACCATTGATAAAGGCGGCGACAGTGAAACGCGGCCTGTCAACGCGGCCGTAAATTTCATCGTCAAGGATTAGCCATGAGAACGCTACCGAGTTGCTCGCTGATTACCTTTCTTGTGGCGGTGCCCTTAAGAGCCGCCGATCTACCCAACAGCCCCAAACCGTCCGAGCTGACCCTCGCCGTGCAAGCCTATCGGGACGATCATTTGAAGACGGCCCTCGGCCATTTCATCCAAGTTCTTGACCAGGACCGGGCCAATGCCGAAGCCCATGCCTACATTCATCTGATTGTCCATAAACTCCAGGAGCGTCAGGCGCGCAAGAACCGCGAGGAGGCCCTTGAGATCCTGAAGGCCACGTCGCAAGTCTTACAGAGCCGGCACGAGGATTCTCACGTCATCGATACGGCCCTGGCGCGAACGCTTGCCGAGGACGCGCAGCGAGAGTCGACCGAACTCCATGAGAAGTGCACGGAGGCGCAGATCGAAGCGCAAGTGGCGCACCATGACGTCACCCACCTGACCGCCGCCAATGACCTGGTGCTGCAGGTGATAGCCAAAGACCCCAACGACCGCGAAGCGCAGCAACTCTTGAGCGATTTGCAGGGCCAGATTCAGCAAACGCTCGGTTCCCAGAAAGATTTGCCCGTGACGCAGCGTCATGTGCTCGAAGGATTTTACGCCTACGGCCAGGCGGATTGGACGTCGGCCGCGGCGGCATGGGGCCAGGCCCGGAGCGCCCTTGCCGAGACCTTGCCTCCCGAGGAGGCGGCTCATCAAGTGGCGCTCCTCCATTTCGAAACGTATGAGAAGATCGCCCAGGGGCATCTGGACGAAGAGCTTCGGCAGAAACACGCCCAGGCGCTCTTTAACGAGGGTCGTGCCGCTTACGACAAGCACGACTTCAAAGGCGCCGCGCAGAGTTTCCGACAGGTGGCGCTCATTAATCCCGAATTCTCCCAGCTGGGGTTTTATCTGGTGAATTCAGAGGCGGCCGTGGAGCGCGAGCGCACCCAGGATCTTTCCGATCAGAAACGCCAGCAGGCCACCGAGGCTTTCACGAAAGGCATTTCGGAGATGGCCAAAGGGCATTTCGGCGAAGCGGAAGCGTCCTTCAAGGACGTTTTGTCCCTTGATCCGTCGCATCCGAAGGCGCGCCAGTATCTGGCGCAGATCGACGCGCAGAAAGACCGCCACTCGGACCCGCAGGCGGCTCAACAGCATTACGAAGCGGGGCTCATCAGTTATGCCGGCGGCGATTCCGAGCAGGCGCTGCGCGAATGGCGTATTGCGCAAAGGCTCGATCCCGACAATCCGAAAATCACCGACGCGGTGGATAAAGCGCAAAGGGAATTGGTGCTTTCCAAAGAACTCCCCTGACCGGGGAAGGAGGTGCGAGATGCGGCTGTTTCCAAAATTGGCCCTGATGGTGTCCGGTCTTTTGCTCGCGATGGCGGTCTGTTTGAGCGCGCTCTATTATGTGAGCCAGGTGCGGCAGATCAGCAGAGCCTCCTGCAGGGTCTCTCGCACATCGCCCAGCATGCGTTTGTCACCAACACCGATCTGCTCCTGGCCAAGTACACGCACCTCCTTCTGCAATGGAATCCGCAGATGGTAAGCGCCAGCGTCACGGACTTGAACGGCCGCATCCGGGCGCACTCCGAGCCGCGGAGAATCGGACAAACGCTGGAGGCCCAGCCGCCCGCGCCCGCTTATGCGCTCACCCTGAGCCAGCCGGTCCGCCTGGGTGTGCACACCTTTGGCACCGCCTCGATTACGTTTTCCCAGCAGCTCCTCGACGGCGCGCTGCAGGAACGCTTCGGCGAGCTTCGGCAACGAATCGTCACAGTGGCGCTTTTGGCGCTTCTCGTGGGCTGGGCGCTTTGTTGGTGGATGGCGCTCTCCTGGACTCGTCCCATCGGACGCTTGGAGCGCGCCTTTCAACAGATTGGGCGCGGGGACTGGGATATTGACTTGGGCCTCTTGACTCGCCGCCGCGACGAAGTGGGATTCTTGTCGCGCGGGTGTCTGGCCATGGCCGGGCAGCTGGCCCAGCTCGATCAACTGAAAGACGATTTTGTGGCGGCGGTGAGCCACGAACTCCGCTCGCCCATGGGCGCTATTGGATCGTATCTCGACCGCATTGAAGACCTTCGCAACAATGGCGAACCGCTGGAAGCGTGGCCCGACTTTATCGCGCCTATCCGAACGAGCTGCCAGCGGCTGGAGCGGTTTGTCGACGATTTACTCGATGTGGCTTATTACGAGACCGGGAAATTGCATCTGGACCGACGTTCCACCGATATCGCGCAGCTGGCCGCGGAGGTTTTGAACCTTTTTCAATTTAAGCTCCAAGAAAAACACATCACTTACGACTTGCGGGTTCCCGTTCCTCTGCCCAAGGTCTATATCGATCCTGAGCGTATCCGGCAGGTGCTCACCAACCTCGTGTCCAACGCGATGAAGTTCACGCTGGAAGGCGGCCATATGGAAGTTCGTATCGAGCCGGATGATGCGAGAAAGGGCCTGCGCGTCACGGTCAAAGATAACGGCATTGGTATTGCGCCGATGGATCAGGCGCGCATCTTCAACAAATTTGAGCAGGTGAAATCGACGCGCACGAAAGTCGCGGGAGCCAAGGGAACTGGGCTGGGCCTTGCGATTTCCCGTGCGCTCGTTGAACTGCATGGCGGCACGATCGGCGTCAACAGCGAATCGGGCAAGGGCAGCGAGTTTTTCTTTACCCTCCCCGTGACGCTCTCACCGGCGGGCGCCGCCGTCCCTTAAGGAGAGAAAAATGGATCCAGCAAGAATTCTTTATGTCGAAGATGAAGAGATTTACCAGACGCTCGTGCGCGGCATTCTGGAGGCGGCAGGCTACATGGTCGTAGTGGCGGGGTCCTCGCGCGACGCCTTCCGGATCCTGCAGCGTTTCCGGCCGCATTTGATCATCCTCGATATCAACCTGCCGGACACCGACGGATACACCCTTTGCCTCCGGCTGCGCGACGAAGAGGAATGGGCGACAGTCCCGATCCTGATGCTCACCGTCCGCAGGCAGCCGGAAGAATGGCGGCAAGGCTTTTCTGCCGGGGCCAACGATTATGTGTCGAAGCCCCTGCACGGTCCGGACCTCGTGGAGCGGGTGCGTTCATGCCTCGCCGGAAAATCCGCCAGGCCCCGGACGTCGCACAATCCCGAAGTCTTGATGGTGAAAGCGAGCCTGGCCGGCAATCGCGGCGCGTTTGATGTGTTTGTCCGCCAGTACAAAGAGGAACTCTTCAAGCTCATGCGGCGCCATTCGGGGAGCGATCACGACGCCGAAGAGCTGGTCGCCATCGCTTTTACCCTGGCGTATGGCCATCTCCACCAGTTTCGCGGCGACTGTCCCTTCTTTATGTGGCTGTACCGGATCGCGCGCCGGGAATTGGCGCATAAGCGAGGCGAATACAAACCACTATCCCTCGAAGAACTTACCGCCCATGCGGAAAGCGATGGTCTGGATGCCTCCGAAATGATTTATGAAGATAACGACGGAAAGGAATCCGAGATCCTCTGCAAAGTGCTTTTGGCGCGAGCCATGCCGAAGATTCCTGAAGAATACCGTAAGCCGCTGGAGCTGCAGATCAATGGAATGCCCTACGATAAAATTGCGCGAAAGCTGGGCGTGCCGATGGGAACCGTCATGTCGCGCCTCTCTCGCGGCCGCGATCATCTGCGCAAAGTGTGGCTCTCGATTCGCGGCAGCGAAGCCTGATTAATCGTTCCGCCACGCGCCTTAAAGACTGCGCTTCGAAGGGATAACGACGCTGCGCACTCGTGTCAGGACTTTCGATGCGAAAGCAACGTATTCTTTCACATCCTTTTCGCTGAGGATGGTCCCGCCTTCATACAGATCGAGATTTCGCTTTGTCCGCATGGCGTTTCCGACGGCGTCAATATCCGGATCGCTCAGGACCTCGCCCATCTTGGAGAGAATCTGAACGTGATGCCCGGGAACGCTCCGCACGCGCACGCCGCCTTTTTTGGCGATGAGCGCGATGCCTGCTTTAATAAGCGCCTGATAGGCGTAGGTAAACCGGACTTCCAGAAAGCTGTCTTTCTGCGCAATTGCCAGATCGTTTTCCGCATTCTCCAAGTAGCGCTGGATTTGTTCATCGGTCGGCTTGAACTCCCGAAAGAATTTGGGATCAAAAGAGGTCATAAGACTCGGATCGTTGGTTTTGAGAAGACCGAGCGGAGGAAGGAATCGGAAGATCGACGGCGCTTAAACTCTTGATCGGTCATGCTCGTGCAGTTAATCTCCCGGCCGATTTGCTTCTGTAAAGGAGTCAGGCGCTTCTGCAAAGCGAGGCTCTTGTGGTCGCCCACGGCCAAAAGATCAATATCGCTGGCGCTTTCAAGCTGGTTGCCGGCATACGACCCGTACAGGTACGCTTCGTGAATTCCCTTCACGGCCGCCAACTGTTCCCGCAAAGTCGCCTCCAGCCCAACCGTTTGTTGGACGATGCGCTCATATTCCCCTAGGAGCGGAAATTCCGGATTTAAGCGGAAATAAGTCAAGTTCCCTTTCGTCTCAGCCATTAAGAGTCCCTTGCCGGAAAGTTCATGGAGTTTCCGGGTCAGATTCCCGTCATCCACTTGGAGCTGACGGGCCAGTTCATTGATGTAAAAAGCCTGGTCCTTGTGCAGGAAGAGGTACGACAGCAAACGTTGGGTCAGTTTGGATCGCAGGCTGATCATGCTGTAAGATTATACAGTAATTACTGTAGTTGTCTACAGTAATGTCGGATAGCGATGGTTTCCGGAAAAAACTGGTCTGGAGTCGGGTGATAAGGGGTATAGGCCTATCGCACCAACTTCTTAGCGCCTCCGTCTTTCGGATTCCCGTTAATCAGGAACCATATCGTTCTGTCTGTTTGGCGCCATCCCCAGATCGAATCGTCTTTACGCCTGCAATTAAATCGATGATTTTCCGACGAGAAATTGGGAATAAAAGTTGCCGCTCGCGCCTCCTATAGAGTGAAGGGGTTCAACGCCGTTTTTCGGGCCCCAAAGGAGACGATGATGGACCTTTTGACCCAATGCGGAGACCGGTACAAGATTTGGATCGACCGGTCGTATCGCCGTCGCAATTTTCCGAAGAAATGGCGCTACTGCGAGATTCGAGGAAAAGCCGGCGCGATATGGCCATACAGCGAGACGCATCTGGTCGTCGCCTTTTATCATGGCTGGCGCAGCCGCATCGACGTTGAAGGTGACGTGATCTGGATCCCGGCCAAGCGGTCCCAGCAGGCCAGGCGTTTTCGGGTTCTGGCGGGCTCGGACGCCGAGGTCGTTCAAGATTGCGACGAAGTCACGTGCTTCAAGGTACCGAACAAATACCTCCACCGGGCGCTCAAATCCATTGATGCCCGGCTCAAGCGGAGAATCAGCAAGGCGGTCCAGGAGCGGCTCAGCCAAGCCTCTAAGTCCAGGGCCTTAATCATCGGAGGAGAGGGGTTATCTGGCCCTTTTTTGAACGATCTCCTTGCCGTTGGCCCCTCAGTCCCTCAACCGGCCTCAAACGTGGAAATCACCCATGGCTAAAGACTGGGCTTGTACCTGTTCGCCAAAGTTCCCTGAGACCATCTGTGTGGTCTGCGTGGGGGGACTTCTGCACTATTCGCCGAAGACCGTATACAAAAAGGCGGAAGCCGGAGAGCTGCCGAGCGTCCCCACCTCCCGCCGCCACCGGATTTTCCGCCGGGAGGCGATTGTCTATTGGCTCCGAAGTCAGGAAACCGGTCAACTCGCGTGAGGACGGTGCGACGACAAGGAGGCCGAAAATTTTCCGTGATGGGCTCGACAGAGGCCGCTCACTCCATAACTACCTGGAACCGGGATCATATGAAAGTCAGGCGGTCGATGAGTTCTCTCTGCGCATCCGTGGGGGTCCACCGGAATTTGTCGTCGCGCTTCAGTCTGGCGAGAGAGGGCCGCAATTCCTCTAAAATATCCTTCGGCTTTGTCATGGGTTCGACCGCCTTTAAACCCAGATCCAGCGCCTCCTCTTTTTCCCTTTGATCCACATAACCGATTTCATCAAATCCCAGCACAAAACAATCCAGGCGAACCATGCGAAGGGGTTTTCGATGATGCGTTTCCAGGCAGGCCATGGCGATCTTAATTCTTCTGCCGGCGTATTCCGCGATCGGGCTCTCCCTGGCGCCCTCGTAAAGCCTCGTAAATGTCGCGACAGGGATCCGGCGAACCTGTCCATCATCCCCAAATCCGTATACGCGGAATCCAACACCCATGTCGTATCCTCCATCAGTAAGGTTGCAAATCGATTCGGCTGACGCCAGAATTTTGCCATTTTGACGGAGGATAGAAAAGGGCCTTTTCTTGTAAAAGAGATTCGAGGATTTCAATCACGTGGAAGGCAGGCGGGAGAATAACCTATAATACGTTCTATGGCGAAACTTGGCTGGCATGGATCACGGAGGCGCAAGGGCGGAAAGTATCAAGCTCGCTGGTGTGACTCGGAAGGGTTGCGCTCCGAGGGTGGGTTTATTTCCAAAACTCAGGCGGACGCCTACGCGCTGCGTATGGCCAATGAAGCCTTAAACGTCAAAGTAGGACTTGCCGTTTATCGCAAGCCGATCCTGGAAGCGCGCGAACAATTTTTGCAGCGCCGTACCAAAGAAAATACTCGCGCTTTAAATACCCGGCGCATCGATGAATTTTTGGCCCTCATGCCGGAAGTGAAGGATACGAATCATTTGACACGCGATCTGATCAATCGGTTTGCGCTGGCGCTGGAGAATGACGGCCATAATCCCGGCGGCGTCGAGCACCATTTACGCATCGTGCGCGCCTTCTGTAAATTTTGTTTCGATCAAAAGTGGATGGCGGAGTATCCATTCAAAGGTTTCGTGATGCCGAAGTCTGAGTTTCAAGGGCGGCCGGTAACGCCCGAGGAAGCCTTCAAGATCATCGAACCGGAAAGCGGACAGCGGATCGTGGCGTTTAAAGAGTATGACAAGCGGCGCGGAATCTTTCGCGTGCGCTATAACGACCAGAACGGTCACGCCGTCGAAGTGGCTTCCGGCATCAAGGATGAAGCCGAGGCCTTGGCGATCATGGGCCGCGAGCAAGTCCGGCTTGATCGTTTAGGGGTCATGCGCCCGATCCAGGTGCGAGAAGGGGACCTCTGGCTCAAAGAAGCCTTTATCTTTGGACGGTCTACCATGCTTCGAATCAGCCAGGTGTGGAAGCTTATGCCTTCTGATTTCGTGGTCCCGGATCAACTGCGCGTGGCGCCGATCAAAGGCCAGGAGCCTGTCTGGATCCCTTTGCGCCAGGATGCCATTGACGTCTTGAATAGACTTAAAGCCCGGCTCGGAGACAATGACCGCTTCTTCTGGTATTGGTCTACCGTAGAAAGCATGCGGACAGCGGTAGAAGGAAGAGTGAGACGCGCCGGCATCGCCCCTACCATATACATGGTTAGAGGAGAGAAGAGCGAACGATTCCCCCGTTTCCATGATATCTGTAAGGTCACGCGGATTTCAGAGTTGGAAAAAGATGGCTACAGTCTCGGGGAACTTGCGCACTTGTCGAACACATCCAAGAAAACCTTGATCGATCATTACATCAAGGCGGACCGCAGCCGGGCCTTTGAACGGTATAAGAATTACTCGGCTGATCGTGGCCACACTGTGGCCACAATCGGGCCAAAAAATGAGGGTTTTGTAGGGGTAAATGGGGGCCAAGGGCTCCTAGATGGCACAATAGAGAATATCGAAATCGCATCCACTTCTCGACAAATTCCCGCTTAGAGACGAGCGGAAATTTATCGCGGGGTGGAGCAGCCTGGTAGCTCGTCGGGCTCAATTCCGCAGAAAAGCTGTAGCGCTTGTTCTTTTCTGCAATGGGCAGCATGGGAAGCGATTCGCATGCGTTTACCTGTCAAAGTCGGGGAAACCGTTTGCGCGGTAATCCCGAGCCAAGGTCGCCAGACGCCCGCCACATAACGGGCGGGTCCGACTGAAGTGTGTCGGATCTAGCGACAAGGTGTAGAGACTTGATGGCAGGGGGCCCCCAGACATCCGGGGGTTCAAGGGAAAGTCCAGACCACGAACTAGCAAATAGGCGATGAAAGTCGAAGTGGTACGCATAACCCGAAGGTCGTAGGTTCAAATCCTACCCCCGCAACAGAACCGCCGGTTGGTCCCGCGAAAGGATCGACCGGCGGTTCTATTTTATGTAGCGGATTTGAACCTACGACCTTCGGCCAGACAAAGTAAAATAGTCCCATGAACACCAAGCAGCGCGGCGATATCGCCGAGCAGGCCGTTATCCTTCATGCTCTCAACCGTGGATGGAACGTGTTGCGTCCCATCGGAGACAACCTTCCCTACGACTTGGTATTTGAAGTCGACGGACGCTTCGTGAAGGTGCAGGTGAAGTGCGCCTGGTGGGATCGGCATAAACTGAATTATGTCATCGACAATCGCCGCACCAAGACCAACCGGCGAAGAATGCGACGTTCTCCTTATGGGGCATCGGATTTTGATTTTGCAATAGCCTATTTGCCCGAGAGCAACCATTTCTACGTGTTCCCCGTATCTGTTTTCGTATGCTTCGGCAGCGAAATTCATATGGTCGAAGCCGATAAGCGGCAGCGGAAGCCAATATCGGCTGCGTATAGAGAGGCATGGGGCCTGATCTTAAAGAAGATGTAACCCGAAGGTCGTAGGCGTGGCCGCTTCGGTACGCGCGGCCACGAATCCTACCCCCGCAAATTTGGGGCATATCAGATAGCAGAGAGCAGAGATCAGAAAAGGGTCAACTGCTCGATGCTACACTGGGTGCCCCAAATTTATTTCTGCT
>Ga0326728_10010639_pt1 | contig 21452 bp, 17 predicted proteins | sample MB3enrmetagenome_FD_207602 | JGI IMG/M metagenome (GOLD analysis project Ga0326728, IMG submission 207602) | Lab enriched peat soil microbial communities from McLean, Ithaca, NY, United States - MB31MN | ecosystem: Environmental > Terrestrial > Soil > Wetlands > Peat | place: USA: New York... | reverse complement strand
TTTCACTGACCATCCCAATACTCGTATTACTCGGGACTCTCGTTATTGGGATAGCCGTCCAAATGTTCCAGAAATGGAACAACCATCCTGCCGTCACATGGTCGCCAGCCTATCTGTTTGACGAGAGTTTGATAATTTGTCTGGGTGCAAAAATACCACTGCTGAAGAGGATCATCTGGGAACCCGTCCCCATAAGTGATTTTCCCAGCGACCAAGATGGCTTGCAGTCCAGAATCCAGCTTTTCCTTCGAGGCCAACATAAGCCTTGCGCCGACAACAGAGGGAGTACCAGGAGGAGTAGGGGGCAGCTGAAACCTATGCCAAGTATGCTCAATACTAAGCCCTGGGTTCCACGAGAGCATAAGGACCTTAGATTCGAAAGTTGCTTGATGAACAACCACCTCAATATCCCCAGAGGGTATGTGGCCGCCATTTGTCAAAGGAAAACTTATAGCGACGGGATGTTGGGTAGTGTCCACCTGTGGGGGACTCATGAATATGTAAGCCCTTTCCGAAACATGAAGAGAAGCAATCGCGGTTTTGTTCGATCTTTCCGTGGCAATAGCGGCCTTCTGTTGGGCAACTGTTTGCGCCTTCATTTGTTCCAGAGTTTTCTTGAAAGAGTCTTCGCTATCTTTCAGGGCTTGGGAAGCGGTGCCAGCGGCACTCTTCGCGGCGTCGGCACTCTCGGAAAGTTTAGGAGTCTGCTTCTTTATCTCAAAGAGTGTCCCTTTCATGACGCAGGCTTGATAAGCAGTAGCGGTGGTGTACGCGAGAAGGACGATTACCGCAGCCCAGCTAGCGACAAGGTTTCTTTTTTGATAGGTATCTTGGCTGCGATTACCGGTGCGTTGCTCAGCCTGTATTCCTTGAAGAGCATTCAGGATGGACCGCATTTCTGGCGTTGGGTCTGGCCTTTCGTTGGCGGCTTGCTGTTGTTCGTTTATGGCTTCTACACCTTCCTGGATTCCCAAGAGGCGTGTGTTAGCAGTCCGCAACTCATTTTGGTTCTGGATTCCCAAGAAGCCAGCACTTACAGCCTGTTTCAGTGCACTCAACTCTCGCAGGATGCGCTTGGCAATCAAAACGAACTGAGCAGTATCGCTCATGGTTTTATACTAGTTGGCCTCCCCGCCAAAAGCAAAATCCTGAAAGAGGCCGAGATCACTAACTGGAATATCTCCCTTGTTGGGGTCAATCGCTTTCTTTGGGTCACGGCGGAGAAGATCCAATACCAAAGACGTGTGATACTGAACATCCGCAAAGGAAGGTCGATAGGCAATACAGGTTATTACGACAGGGAAAATATACGGCGGTCGTGGGGGATTGATGCCATACCTTTCGCGAGCATTGGGAAACAGCGCGTCAGGAATTTCAACCATTGCTGCGTGGATGTCGCGCTCGCTCATACCAATTTTGATGTCAACAGGAGGTTGATCTCCCGGGAACCAAGTTTTGGAGAGCCAAGCATTACTGGGCAGAGCAGATTCGCCAGTTGTGTTCTTACAGAGATCGTCACGTCTCTTGCGCGGGTCGGGATGCATCAGGAATGGGGCGAAAAAGTCGATATTATAAAATCCTCTTACTGCGGGGGAGTGTCCAGAGTTTTTCAGAGAAAGCCGAGCTGTTACATGGGCACCGTCCTTGTCAAAAACCAATGGCCCAACAAGCGTCAGGTCCGCGCTCACCCATGGTCTTTCCGACAATTCCAACTCGCGACCAGCAGTATCGGCAGCTCGTTTCGCAGCTTCAGCAGAGGTATGCAACTCGGGGAGTTGGTCTCGCATTACTCTCCATTGAGCGCGGGAATAGTGAACATAGACTCCTGTGAGGATCGCTATAACCACTGTGGCGATGGCCGTCACGAATCCTCCTTTAGCATCGAGCCAATTAATTACGTTCACAAGTCCTCGACCACATGCTTTGAGCGTCCTCACTATATATTTGGAGTAATTTCGATACTGCTTGGCTTGGCCTTGTTTTTCGGGGGCCTTGGAGGTGTTGGTCGTTTCTGGGGGAAGGGGCATGACCTTCTCCAAGTCTTGGTCGGACTGATTGTGTCCGCTGTCGGATTGTGGCTCGTCTATCATGGATTTGGCCTCATCGAATTTGAAGTAGCTCCATGCCCAGAAGGCAACTGTTTGAAATCAATTCAAATAAAGTACTTGACAGACCTATTTATTTAAGGTACAATTCTGACCATGATGAACACCAATGATACTCCCACAACGCTCCTGGAAGCGGTAAAGTTTTTCGGCGATTTCGAGAACTGCCGCAAGTTCATGGTCAACGCTCGGTGGGCTGATGGCGTGGTTCATTGTCCGACCTGCAACTCCGATCACGTAGCCTACCTTGCGAATGCTCGGGTCTGGAAGTGCTACGGCAAGCACGAGCGCCCGAAGTTCTCTCTCAAGGTTGGAACGATCTTTGAGGACTCGCCAATCCCGCTCGAGAAGTGGCTTCCTGCCGTGTGGTTTCTCGTAAATTGCAAGAACGGTATCAGTTCCTATGAACTCTCCCGCGCTCTTGGAGTCACACAAAAGACGGCGTGGTTCATGCTCCATCGCGTGAGGTTGGCAATGCGCGAGGCTGGACTGGGAAAGATCGGCGGAGATGTTGAAGTCGATGAAACATTCATCGGCGGAAAAGCCCGCAACATGCATCTCGCAAAGCGCGAGGAGAAAATCACTGGAACTGGCGCAAAAGACAAAGCCGCTGTCCTTGGCTTCCTGCGCCGTGGTGGGGAGGTAAGGGCCGAAGTAATCCCGAACCGCAAAAAGAACACCCTTCAAGTCATAGTGCGAGATCAAGTCACTCCCGGCTCTGCGGTGTACACTGACGCGCTGGCTTCCTATGAGGGATTGCAGAGCGAGTTCGATCACCAAGTTGTTGACCATGCGATTGAGTACGTTCGCGGTCGGGTTCACACCAACGGGCTTGAAAACTTCTGGAGCCTTCTGAAACGCGGTATCAAGGGAACCTATGTCAGTGTCGAGCCGTTCCACCTTGCGTGTTATCTGGACGAGCAGAGTTTCCGCTACAACAACAGGGACAACGAGGAGATTGGAGATTCTGGACGTTTCGCTTTGGTGTTGGCTCAGATCGTTGGCAAGCGGCTGACCTATGATGAACTAACAGGAAAGGCCGCACAGGAGAAACAAAGGCGCATGGAAAATTAAGCGCCAGTACAGGGGAAGACGCACAGGATGAAAACAAAAGCAGACGACGTGATAGTGGACGACCCGAACGAGGCTATGCGGAAGTTCCAATCGGCCTTGGGCAAGCTGGTTAAAGTGCCCAAAACGATCACGCGAGCCAAGCATAAGCACACTGTGGCTCGTCCCAAAAAGACGCCGAAAGGCTAGGAAAGAACGATGAAATCCATCCCGGTATGTCGCGGTCGGATTGGTCAGCCAAATATGTTATTGCCCTAATTTGACTTGTAGCGCTGGCCTTTAGGCCAGCATTTGCCGACCTGAAGGCCGGCGCTACATTCAAAATAGGACGCCACGAGCAGGTGGCTGCACTTGCGCATTCGCAGGAGATTTGGCCATGATAGGGATATGCTTACGCACGGCAGCATGGCGAACGAGCGCAACATTGACACCTCTTCGACCGGCTCCCCCAGGGGCCTGATCGCCAAACTCCGCACCACGCTCGAGATGATCAAGTTCGAGCACTCGATCTTTGCCTTGCCATTTGCACTCACGGGCGCCATGCTGGCGGTGCGGGGCTGGCCGGCCTGGCGACAGGTACTCTGGCTGATGGTGGCTATGGTCGGCGCGCGCAGCGCGGCCATGACCTTCAATCGCATCGCCGACTTGAAATTCGACGCGCTCAACCCGCGCACCCGGATGCGCGCCCTACCTGCGGGGCAAATCAGTCGGCGGTTTGCGCTGGGTTTCACTTTGCTTGCCTGCGCGCTGCTGGTATTGGCCGCGCGCGAACTTAGCCCGCTGGCGTTCAAGCTTTCACCGCTGGCCCTCGCGGTGCTGCTGGTTTATTCCTACACCAAGCGCTTCACCGTCCTCTCGCACATCGTACTGGGAGCGTGTCTAGGGATGTCGCCCATCGCCGCCTGGATTGCCTTGCGGGGCGACGTGAGCCTGAGCGTTTTACTTCTGGGCGCTGCCGTCACCTTGTGGACAGCCGGCTTCGACATCATCTACGCCTGTCAGGACGTTGAATTCGATCACGCCTTGGGCCTTTACTCCGTCCCCAAGCGTTACGGGATCACGGCGGCGCTTTACACCTCCGCCATCCTTCATGTCCTGATGCTGGGGCTTTTGGTGACGGTGGCCCGGTTGGAGAATCTGGGATGGGTGGCTATGGCAGGTCTCATTGCGGGGGCTTGCCTGCTCACCTACGAACATGCCCTCGTCAAGCCTTCTGACTTGTCCCGAGTGAACGCCGCGTTCTTCACCGTAAACGGATACGTCAGTGTGTTGTTCTTTGCCACCTGGGCCACAGACATATTGATTCACTGAGTCATCGAGCCATTGAGTGATTGGGCCACTGAAGACCCGCAAATGCGTGGCTTAATGACTCAATGGCTCGATGACTCAATGAATCAATTACTGGAGTCTGTGCGTGAAGCCAATTTCTTTGAAGACCAGGGAATCGAAGATGGCAAGCACGTGCTTGCGATAGGCTAAAATACGAGCCACCGCTCCCTGGTAAACGGGGTCGTGATCGGCGAGGCGCTGCCACTCCGCAAGTACGCGGGCCGGCACGTCGATGTCTTCACGCAGTTTTTGGATAGGATGGCCGCGCAGGAAGAGGCCATAAAAGAATGCCGCCTCGTCCTGCGGTTCCGCGAAACTGTAGTTGGTCCACTCCATGGTGGCCTTGACCCTCAAACCTCAAATTCTAAGCTGAATAAGGACGGGACGCTAGAGGTTTTGTGCTGGGCCAACAGGTGCGTTGATCACACACCCAGGGGCTTTGTCAAGTCCTATTCAATATTCATGCGGGTTTGCATAGCTTTCCAGTTCGGGCATCCGGGGCTGGGGACTGCCCAGGCGATGTGTTGACGCTGTCATTCCGGGCGCAACGGGTTGCAATCCGGGCTTCCCGCCGATAAAATGAAAATTCAGCCATATGCTCACGGGCACACTCCGCATCGAAGATTCGAAGCTCCAGCCCACCGCCGAGAAGGTGATGGCAGGGGAGCGTCTCAGTTTCGATGAGGGCGTTGCGCTCTACGATTCCGGCGACCTGCTCGCCCTCGGCTACCTGGCGAATCACGTCCGCGAGCGGCTGCACGGCAAGCGGACCTATTTCAACGTCAACCGGCACCTCAACCCCACGAATGTGTGCGTGGCCAGTTGCCGGCTCTGCGCCTTCGGCCGCAAGCCCGACGCGCCTGCTGCTTACACGATGGCCCTGGAAGAAGCCTTTCGTATCGCCGGCGAAGGCTGGTCCGAGGCCGTAACGGAATTCCACATTGTGGGCGGCCTGCATCCCGACCTGCCGTTCCAGTTCTACCTGGACCTGATCCGTGGCCTGAAGGAAAGGTTCCCGAGCGTCCACTTGAAGGCTTTCACGGCCGTCGAGATCGGCTACTTCTCGCACATCACGCAAATGCCCATTCGCGACATTCTAGTGAAGCTCAAGGAGGCGGGAGTCAGTTCGCTGCCGGGCGGAGGCGCGGAGATTTTTGCTCCGGCAGTGCGGCGGGTCATCTGCGACCACAAGATTGGCGCCCACACCTGGCTCAGGGTGCACCGCATTGCGCATGAGCTCGGCATGCCTTCGAACGCCACCATGCTTTACGGCCACATCGAATCTTCCCAGGACCGCGTTGACCATCTGCTGCAACTGCGCAGCCTCCAGGACGAAACCCACGGCTTTCAGACCTTCATCCCGCTGGCCTTTCACCCTGCCAACACCGAACTGGGGAAACTCGTGCCCCACACCGAGACTTCCGGTTTCATGGACCTAAAGAACGTTGCCGTGGCGCGCCTCATGCTCGACAACTTTCCGCACATCAAGGCCTATTGGATTATGATGACGCCTCGAGTGGCGCAGGTGGCGCTGCGTTTCGGGGCGGATGACCTGGATGGAACCGTCGTGGAAGAGAAAATCTATCACGACGCCGGCGCGCGAACACCCCAGGCCATGACCCGCCAGCAGATCATCCGCCTGATCCGTGAGGCCGGCCAGGAACCCTTCGAAAGAGACACCCTATACCACCCCGTCGCCCGCGCGGAGACAACCGTCGCCGTCCAGGTGTGAGCTTCTTATTCTTGCACCTTCTCCGTGGTGCGCACGTTTGTGCAGGCCGGGCTCTGGCAGTATAATCCCACATCCCGAGTGGTGGTTTAGTGGCAGGTTTGCTACGCCTCGCTGATTTGTTTTAGTCCCTGCCCTTAGCGAGTCGGACCCTGGTCACCTGGAGGCCCGAACTGATTCTGGGTTAGATGAACGTGCTTAGATGAAAGCCAAATCGTTGCTCCTCTTCGTCGCCAGCTTCACGTTGACCGCGATCCTCAGCGTCGTAAGCCAATACTTGACCCCGCTACCCTCTTCTCTGCTTCTCTCTCTTCGCTGGATCTCGATCGGCACGCTGGTTATTTACGCGCTCTTCAAGCGCACGCTAACGGCATGGATTCTGGCGGCGATGGTCATGGGCGCGGTCCTGGGTCACGATTGGCCCCACGCGGCTCTGAACCTGCGCCTCCTCAGCATGATCTTTCTGCGGCTCATCCGCTGCATAATTGCTCCGCTGCTCTTCGGCACGCTCGTCAGCGGCATCGCGGGACACTCCAACCTGAAGAAGGTGGGGCGCATGGGCCTTAAGTCGATCATCTTCTTTGAGGCAGTCACCACCCCCGCGCTTTTCATCGGACTCGCCGCCATCAACTTAAGCAAGGCCGGCGTTGGCGTGCACTTGCCGCCGGCGGGAGGCGAGGCGCTCCAGGTTCAACGGATGACAGCCTCGGAAACCATCCTACATATCTTCCCCGAGAACCTGGCGAAATCGATCGCGGAAGGCCAGATCCTCCAAGTGGTCGTGTTCAGCATCATATTTGGCATCGCCCTGGCGATGGTGCGGGAAGAGCGCCGCCGCCCGCTGGTCAGCCTCGCCGAGAGCCTCACGGAGACCATGTTCAAGTTCACTAATCTCGTCATGTACATGGCGCCGCTGGGCGTGGGCGCGGCCATCGCGTATACGGTGGCCAGCACCGGAACGGGCATCCTGTTCAACCTCGCCAAGCTGCTGCTGAGCCTCTACGCTGCCCTGCTCATTTTCATTCTGGGCGTGTTGTTCCCGGTGGCTCTGCTGGCGCGGGCGCCGCTCAAGAAATTCATCGCGGCCGTGGCGGAGCCGGTCTCAATTGCCTTTGGAACCGCGAGTTCCGAGGCCGCATTGCCGCGCGCCATGGAAGCCATGGAAGCGATCGGCGTCCCGCGTTCCGTGGTGGCCTTTGTCATGCCGACGGGTTACAGTTTTAACCTGACCGGCAGCACGCTCTATCTTTCGCTCGCCGCGATCTTCGTCGCGCAGGCTGCGGGCGTGCACCTTAGCCTTGGCCAGCAATTGCTTCTCATGCTCACGCTCATGCTGACCAGTAAAGGCGTGGCGGGCGTCTCTCGCGCCGCGATCGTCATCCTCCTCGGAACTGCGGGTTCATTCGGCCTGCCCACGGAGCCCATCTTCATTCTGCTCGGCATCGACCAACTGATGGATATGGGGCGCACCTCGGTCAACGTGTTGGGCAACTGCCTGGCCACCGTGGTGATCTCGCGCTGGGAGGGCGACTTCGGCAAAGAGCAGCCGTCAGCGGTGGTGATGAACGCGGTTGCCGGCTAACGCCTGTCCTCAAAGAAGCTGGTGCGCGACTGTAGAGAATCGGCGAGGAAGCTCGCTACCTCGCCGGGGCTGAAATTCGAGGGTGTAGGGGCGGCTCGCGAGCCGCCCCTACGAAGCGATACGAAGTTAGAAGTCAATCCGCAGGCTGGCCTGGCCTTGGCGTGCGCCCGCGAACCCGAACAACCCCTGCGCTGAGGTGATGCAGCCGAAACCGCATAGCGCCTGCGAGGGATTCTGCGAGGGATTATTCAGATGGGTGATGTTCAGGTCGGGATCGCCCAGGTTCAGGTGGTTCAATGCGTTGACAAAGGAGAATTCAAACCTCATCTTGACACGCTCGGTCAAGCTGAAGCTCTTGGCGAGCCCGGTGTCCCAGTCGATGGTGCCCGGACCATTGAGGATACCGACGCCCGAAGTTCCGAAGCGGCCGATGGGAGGTGGGGTTGACCCACCTTCACCGATGCTGCAACTCCCGCCAGGGCAGGCGAAACCCGAGCCCAAGATCCATTCCCCTGCGTTCTTTTGGGCAGGATTATAGGGGCCGATTCGGTCAGGACTCTGGGCGCGACCGATGAAGTTCCCCGAGCCCGTTCCAGATGGGTCCCCGCCGCTAAAATACGGAGTAAGGAAGCCACCGGTATGGAAGGTTAAGACATTGTTCGTCTGCCACCCGCCGATCATCGCATTGAGGATCTTGCTGGAAGAACTGGCAAATCGTTTGCCCCTTCCCACGGGAAGCTCGTAGACCATCGTAGTGACCCAGTCATGCGTGAAAGGCGCGTAGGGATTGCCTTTCTCGTTGCGTCGATGATAAAAGTCCTCCGCGCGGTTGCAAGCGGTCTCTCCGCACAAGCCGCCGGCATTCCCTGCTCCCAGGTTGTCTGCCAAGCTGTGGGACCAACTGTAAGTGCTATCGAAAGTGAGCCCCGAGCCTACCCGGTGCGTCACTTCCACTTGAGCCTCTTCAAAAGTGGCAGTTGCGCCGTTCGACCGTGAGTTTACGACTCCCCAGTTGGGATAGGGCCTCGAGCTGAGGGGCTGCTCGGTGAAGGGAATCGTTGAGGGGAGCGATTGGTTATCGTCGGGCGCCCAGACGAGGTTGGTGGTGTTCATGCCGACGTAGGTGAGACGCAACCCCGTCGCCTTCCCGAGGTTGCGCTCGAGCGAGAGGTTCCACTGAAGCGAGTAGGGCTCTTTCCAGTTGATCGAGTTGGCCGTGCCAAAGTAAGCGGAACCGTAGGGGGCTATACCGCCGGAGGTGTTGAGGGAGGAAGTGGCTGGCCAAACGAATGCGGGGCCAGCCGGCGTTTCAACATTCGTGTAAAAGTTCGTATACGCCTGAAGCGTTCCGGTGAGCGAGTAGTAGACGGATCCCAAGGTCGACGCTTGATAAGCACCGATGCCACCGCGTAGAACCGTCTTATCGTCGTCCGTGAGCTTGTAAGCAAAACCAAAGCGCGGCAAGGCGCGCTTCGAGATGGCGCGAAGCCCTTGAGAAATATGTGCCTGGGATGCGGTCAGCACGGGCGTGCAGGCGGCGCCATTAATCGACATGGGATCGTTGGCAAGCCCGGGAAGGCTTGGCGTTGGGCAAGCGTCAAACGACTGAAGGAAAGAAGTCGCCAGAAGTTTGGCCGCTCCATCGGGGTAGACGACTCCGCCGGAACCGGGAGTTTGGATGAAATTCCCAATTTGGCCGCTGGCGTCGGTGTAGCCGGGGTGGTAGTCAAAACGCAGGCCCAACTCTACGGTCAGGCGCTTCGAGACCTTCCAGCTATCTTGCGCAAAGAAGGCCATAATGTAATTTCGGCCATCGTTGTCCAATTGGACGTTATCCAATTCGGACTGATAGGGGGCTCCGATCAGGAAATCGGCGAAGTCATTGCCCGTGAACAGGCCGCTGAACGCGTAAGTGCCGTAGTTATCAGCGCCGAAGAATCCCAGTGCAGTCACGGCGCGGAATTTCGCCGCGTCCATCCCGAACTTGAACGCATGGCGGCCCTTGACCCAGCTCAGCGCATCCGTAAACTCATAGGTCCGCGATTGGCTCCCCGAATTCAGCCTATCGACGCCAAGGCCTGTGGTTTCGCCGCTAAAATCGATCTCTGGCAGCCCGTTGTACCATAGGTTGCTGATGCCTGCAAAACCGAGAGACTGGGTGAAGGGTTTGCCGTTATACGGATTCTGCGATCCTTGCAAATCATTCGTCAACCCAAAGCGGAATTCGTTCAGTAGCGTGGGCCTGAAGGTATACGTTCCCGAGGCGACGAGCATTCGGACGTGCTCATAGTTCGTACTGGAAGGCATGGTGAGTTCCTCAGGCGATAATTGGGGAATGTTCTTGTATGTAAACCGTCCGGTGACGAAGAGCTTCTGGCCAAAATATTGGTCTCCCCTCACGTCGAATCCATTGGAACTCAAGTTTGCAGGGAGATTCGTCCGGTAATTGCCGCTTGTAAATTCGCTCCCGTAGTTAGGGTCGGGATAAAACTGAAGGAACGCCTTTGCTCCCGGATTCATATCTGTGATCACGTCGTTCGCATAAGGAGCGCCAGTGAAGGGATTGTAAAGCTGGGCTGACGCGACGCTGCATATGCCGGCGCCGTCGAAACTGCCTTTCGCTTGAGGGCAGAGGTAGCCCAGGTCACCGCTTTTCATGGCCGGCGTGGGAACGGTGTTCTGTATGGGCTGGGTGCGCGGCAGCCGGAAGCCCTCGTAGTCGGCGTAGAAGAACGATTTGTTCTGCCCGTTGTAGAGATGAGGAATAACGACCGGCCCGCCTAAGCTTCCACCGAAGTCGTTGGCGACTTGGGCCGGTTTGGCGGCAGCGCCATAGGGAATGGCGTTGAGGGCGGCGTTCTGGTGATACCAAAACCCGGAGCCGTGCAGCGTGTTGGTGCCACCCTTTGTGGTGGTGGTGACGTCGCCCGGCTGCTCAAACTCCGCCGGGCTTCCGATGCCTTGCACCTTGATTTCGGCAATGGATTCCGCAGACGGGAAGGCGTTGTGGAGGGGCTTGTTGCCGGTCATGTCGGTGATGGAAACCCCGTCCACGCTGAACTGAGACTGCGATTGCAAGCCACCCTGAATGGCTAGATTGCCCCCCGGATCGGTCTGCATGCCCGGGAGGATTTCCATGAGATAGTAAGGGCTGTTGCCGTTTCCCGAAGCGCGGTAGTTGATGGGAAGATCGGTGATCTCAAGAGTGTTGTAGGTGGAGGAAACGGTCTCGGTCTCAGTGGTGATCGTTCCCACGCTCTGGCCGGTTACCTCTACTTGCTGGCTGACCTCGCCCACGCTGAGCGAGGCGTCCACGCGCAACGTCTGCCGGGCGCCCAGTTCGATGCCATCAACTCGCGTGGTCTTGAACCCGGCCACGCTGACTTCCACCGAGTAGTGCCCCGCCTTAAGGTCGACGGCAGTGTAGTTGCCGCTGGCGTCCGTCGTCACGGTTCGTGACGTGTTTTCATCCGTGTTGGTTATCGTCACTGCGGCATTGGGCACCACGGCGCCGCTCGCGTCCGTTACCGTACCCTCAAGGGTGCCGAAGGTCGATTGCGCCAGTGCCATGCCACAACTTAATGTAATTGCCAGTACAGACCATGCAATTCTCTGTCGCACGGAGATCTCCTTTTTTGAAGTGAAGACTGCTGTCCCAAGATTGAGGTCTCGTTCTCCAAGTGAAATTGTAAGGGGTAGATGTTCACGTTAGACACAAAGCCCGTTCTTGTCAAGGTGTTCCGAAGGTCCGTGTGTCCTGTTTTGAATGTAGCGCCGGCCTTCAGGTCGGCACATGCCCCGACAGGTCGGGGCGCTACGAGTCAAGTTAGGACACTACCCGAAGGCCGTATGCGCCTTCAGTGGGAACACTCCCTTTCCTGCGCCCGGCGGATCAGTTGCAGAGCGCTTTGCCCCCTGCGCCCTGGACGAACTATGCGATATGTTTCTGAGTAATCGGCTGACCAACCGCCTCAGCACCTCATTGAAGCGCGCGAGTATTAAGTGCAGGTTACAGCCGAGTTAGGTTTTCATTAACACGGGCGGGCCGGATCAAGGGCGGCAAATAGTCTATCTTATTGAAAAACAAATACTTACTCGTGTCCAGCCTGAATGTTGATGAAAACAAATGACTTAACGGACTTTGTCTGTTTCGGTTTATGTGCTAGAATGCCGCATTCTTCTCAATTCACCTCGTGCGAGTAGCCGTGATGCCGCAGATCCGTGTTGTTTCGTTTGATCTTTGGGATACCGTCTTGGTCGACGATTCTGACGAGCCGAAGCGCCTCCGGCAGGGCCTGCCCCCGAAGCCCGTCGAGCGCCGGGAGTTGGTGCAGCGCTTTCTTTCGCGGCATGCGCTTATTGATCGGGCGCTCGTCGATTGCGCCTACGACACCACGGATGCAGCATTCCGGCACGTCTGGCGCCATCAGCACGTGACTTGGCCAGTCGAGGTTCGCCTGAGGGTTTTGCTTGCCGGTCTCAAGCGCGAGCTGCCCGGAGACGAGTTCCGCGAACTTGTGCGGCTCCACGAAGAAATGGAGTTGCGCGTTCGGCCGGACCTCGTGCCTGGCGTCTCCGATGCACTTGAGGCACTCAGTCGGCGGTTCACTCTGGCGGTGGTTTCCGACGCGATCTTTACCCCCGGCAGAGCGTTGCGAGAGTTGTTGGGGGGCTACGGCCTGGGGGAGTACTTTTCGGCTTTCGTCTTCTCCGACGAGGTCGGTTGCTCGAAGCCCGCGCCGGGAATGTTTCGCCGCGCCGCTGAACTCACCGGCTGCCGTCTCGACGAGCTTGTCCACGTCGGCGACCGCGAGCACAACGATATTGCGGGCGCGAAAGACGCGGGAAGCCGCGCGGTGCTTTTCACCGGCGCAGTCGACCGCGACAGCGCCAACACCCGCGCCGATGCCGTGTGCCGGGACTTCAGCCAGCTTCCCGGCATCATTGATGCCCTGGCGGGAGCCGGGGAGGCAGTCGACAGTCAAAAGTCGAAAGTCAACAACTCTGGAGTTGAGAAGTTTCGATAGTAGTTCAATTTGACATCCAGCCATTCACAGATGGTTTCTATGCGAGTTTTCAAATCCGCCTCGGTCGGAGTAATCCTCGCGGTCGGCATTGGGGTGCTGGCCTATGCGCTTGCGCCGATTTTCGATGCCGTGGGTATTTACGTGACGCCGGGCACGATGTTCCTGCCCTTGATCCCGTCGAAGTTGGTATACCGGCTAGATCCCAATGGAGGCCCAGGGGTCGGAATTTCTCTCCTTCTGCTTTCTTCCGTGTTCTTTTGGACTATTCTGTTCGGGGCGGCCCATTTCATCTGGGTTTCATGGAGGCGCAGGGAACCGTGAGTGAGCGGGATTAAGACTTTGGCTTGGGACACTGGGCTTTCGACTGTCGGCTGTCAACTGTTAACTGTCAACTAAGAACAAACCTATGCCATCAACGCTTCATTTCCTCATCATCGACGGTTACCCAAAACCCAGCCGCGACGAATTCGACGTGGTTGGAATGAAGCATGCCTCGCGGCTTTATGTCGAAATGCTGAACAAGTATCTGCCGGACGCGCGGTCCAGCATCTGGCCGGCCAGCGACGACCCCGTTCCCCCCGAAGGGCTCGGGCCGGAAAACTACGCGGGGATACTCTGGCCCGGGTGTAACCTCACGATCTATCATCATGACGATCAACGCGTGACGCGCCAGATCGAGTTTGCCCGGAAGAGCTATGAAGTTGGAACGCCGGGCTTCGGCACCTGTTGGGGAATCCAGATGGCCGCGGTGGGGGCGGGCGGCGTGGTGGAGGCGAATCCGCGCGGACGCGAGATGGGATTGGCGCGCAAGATTCACCTTACTGTCGAGGGGCTTGCGCATCCGATGTTCGAAGGGAAACCGCCTGTCTTCAACGGCTTTACCAGCCACCTCGATGAGATCACCCGGCTACCGCAGGGAGGGTCTCTGCTGGCGTCCAACGATTTCACCCACGTCCAGGCGACGGAAGTGAAACACGGAAAGGGGGTATTCTGGGGGCTGGCGTATCACCCGGAGTACGATCTGCACGAGATGGCGCGTCTGATCACGGCGCGCGCGCCCAAGCTGCTCGCGGAAGGCTTCTTCCAGAGCCAGGAGGCTCTGCGGCAGTACGTCGAGAAGCTCGAAACGCTCCACCAGAATCCCAGCCGGAAAGACCTGCGCTGGGAACTCGACATCGACGACGACGTGTTGTCGGATCAGGTGAGACAAGTTGAATTCCGCAACTGGATAAACAAGATTGTGTTACCCCGAGCGGAGTAGCAAGGAAGGTGTGAAGAAATCAAAACAGCTCACGCCAAGACGCAAAGGCGCAAAGGAGCGCCCAGGAGAAGCCCTTGCTTTTCTTTGCGGACTTTGCGTACTTTGCGGCTTTGCGTGAAACCGGTTCGTCGGTCCATCGATTAACTCGCAGCTTCGAAGCCTTTCCGCAGAGCCGGACGGCAGAGCCGCCGTCCCAACCGGCAGGGGCTGCCAATGTGGGCGGGCCTGACGCTTGTGGTTGCCCTGGGCGGCCACGGGGGCTGCCCCTACGAGACACACCGTCATAGCCGAGGGGGTTTGACCTGACATGTTCGACGAGATCAGCACATTTTCATTTCCGACGCGAATTCACTTCGGATGCGGGGCCGTCAAGCAGCTTCCTTCATGCCTTAAGGAAACCGGCGTTAGCAAGCCTCTGGTCGTCACCGATCCCGGACTGCGCGCATCTCCGGTGTTGAAGGCTGTCGTCACCGTGCTGGAGGAAGCCCAGATTCCCCACGCGCTCTTCGCTGAGGTCCACGGTAACCCAATCGAAGAAGACGTGATCAAGTCGGCAGAGCTTTACCGCTCAGCCGGCTGCGACGGCGCGATCGGCTTGGGCGGGGGAAGCGCCCTCGACGTTTCGAAGGCGGTCGTGGTCATGGCCCGGCATTCCGGCACGCTGGCCGAACTCGAGTGGCAGGCCGGCGGCATGCAGCGGATGACCGGACCCTACGACCCCATAATCGCTATCCCCACCACGGCGGGAACCGGCAGCGAGGTGGGGCGCTCCTCCGTGATCACGTCTCACGCCTTGGGCCGCAAGATCATCATCTTCAGCCCTTGGCTGATGCCCAAGCGCGCCATCCTGGATCCGGAGTTGACCGTAGGGCTTCCGCCGTTCCTGACCGCGGCCACGGGGATGGACGCTTTCACCCACTGCCTCGAATCCTTGACCTGCCCGGTATTCCATCCCATCTGTGACGCCATTGCCATTCACGGGTTGGAACTGGTCATCCGATACCTCGAGCGCGCCACGCGCAATGGTAAGGACATCGAGGCGCGCGGATACATGCAGGTGGCAGCCACCATGGGAGCCATCGCCTTCCAGAAGGATCTTGGCGCCACTCACTCGTTGGCGCACCCGCTTTCCACCCAGTTCGGACTGAACCACGGTCTGGCCAACGCTTTGTGCCTTCCGGCGGTGATGCGCTTCAATCTCGAGCCGGCGGCAAATCACTACGCGCGCCTGGCTGCACTTTTCGGCGTGCCAGCGCAACAGATGACGGAGAGAGAAGCCGCGGCGCGGTCCGTGCAGGAAGTCGAGGCGATGATCGAACGCCTCGGCATAGCCCGCGGCCTGCGCCATCACGGAGTCCCCCGAGAGAGCCTCGGCTCCCTGTCGGCGAAGGCCTTCGAGGACTCCTGCCACAAAACCAATATCCGGCCCTGCACGCAGGACGACCTGTTGAGGCTTTACGAGCAGAGTTGGTGAGGGTAGTCGGAGAGTAATACGCCCGCAATGCATTTCCAGGGTCAGCGACTGGGTGTGCTAAAATGAATCAGAGGCGTTGAGCAATGCAGAAAAATGTCCAGTTTGTTGTCGACACTGAGGGGCGCAGGAAGGCCGTCATACTTCCCGTCGAAGAATACGAGGAAATGATGGAAGACCTTCATATGGGCAGCGCCGCGCGCGAAAGCAAATCCGAGCCACGCAGGTCGTTTGAAGACGTAGCGAATGAACTACGCGCGGCGGGCGAAATTGATGTATAAGGTCAACATTACGTCGAGCGCCGAACGAGCCCTCAGGCGCCTTGACCGCCCAGTCAAAAACCGGATCGTTACCGCTATTTTGGCGCTCGCCTCTGATCCCCGGCCTCATGGATGTCTGAAAGTAAAAAGCGAGGAAGGCGTCTGGCGAATCCGCATAGGAGATTGGCGAGTGGGCTACTCCGTCGACGATGACGTCAGTCAAGTCCTTGTATTCAAAATAGCTCACCGTAGTGATTTCTACTCGTAATGGCGGCTACCAATGGAGGTATCCCTTGACCCCTCCGTTCTAGCGAAGCTTTTCCGCCTTGCTGCCGAACGCGGGCGTGACGCCGCCTCTACGTCAGACTGTGCCACTACCGACAACATCGCCGATTTGACACGAGGTTATTTCGATGGTGCGCATTCTGCGTGGTGCGCAAAAATGGCCTTGAGGAGAGAACATGAGTGAAGTACCAAGCTGGAACCTGGTCAATCCCGCCACCGAAGAAGTCTTTCGCACCCTCGAGCCCACTTGTGAAGCGGAGTTGAAATCCATCCTCTCGCGCATGCGCGCAGCGCAAGTGCTTTGGCGCGACGTCCCGGTTCAGGAACGGGTAGACATCTGCTCCCAATTCATAGCCGCATTCCGGGCCATGAAGGAATCAGTTGCGCTGGACATCACACGGCAGATGGGCAAGCCCATTGGCCAGGCGCGCCGGGAAGTGGATACGATGCTCGACCGCGCCGAGACCATGGTGCGCCTCGCGCCCGGTTCGCTTCAGGACGACATGCTCCCTCCCAAAGAGGGGTTCCGCAGGTTCATCCGGCACGAACCCCTCGGCATTGTGCTCGACATTCCAGCTTGGAACTACCCGCTGCTGATCGCCGTCAACGTCATCGTCCCGGGCCTGCTGAGCGGCAATGCAGTTCTCATCAAGCACGCGCGGCTGACGCCGCTCTGCGGCGACGCGTTCGTCGAGGCCCTCCGCCAGACAAGCCTTCCGCAGGACCTGGTGGCATCGGTTCACGTCAACCACGTCACCATCCGCAAGCTTATTGAGAAGCGCGCCGTCGATTTCATCTCTTTCACCGGTTCGGTGGAAGGCGGGCGGGAAGTGTACCAGGAGGCCTCAAGCCAGTTGCTCGATATGGGCCTCGAACTGGGTGGCAAGGATCCGGCCTTCGTGCGCGAGGACGCCAACTTCACCTTTGCGGTAGAAAATCTCGTGGACGGCGCTTTCTACAACGCCGGGCAGAGTTGCTGCGCCGTGGAACGAATCTACGTGATGCGCCCGATCTTCTCCAAGTTCGTCGACGCGTACGTTGCCGAGGTCGAGAAATACAAAGTGGGTTCGCCGGAGGACGAGAGCACAACCGTGGGGCCGCTGGCCCAACTCAAGACGGTGGAGTTCATGGAATTCCAGGTCAGCCGGGCGGTGGCGCGCGGAGCCAAGGTATTGACCGGCGGACGCCGCTTGCCGGGACCGGGCTACTATTTTCAGCCCACCGTGCTCGTGAATGTCGACCACACGATGAGTGTTATGATGGAAGAAAGCTTCGGGCCGGTGATCGGGATCATGCCCGTGGACAGCGATGAGGAAGCTGTTCGGCTGATGAACGACAGCCCTTACGGCCTCACCGCCTCCATCTGGACCGAGGACATGGAACAAGGTGAGAAGTTGGCGCACCGCACGGCGGCAGGCACCGTCTACGTGAATCGCTGCGATTACTTGGACCCTGAGCTTTCCTGGGTGGGCATCAAAGACAGCGGCCACGGCTGCACGTTGTCGCACCTCGGCTTCCTCTACCTGACGCGCCCGAAGAGCTTCCACCTCCGTACGCGGACGTAGCGTGTGGTTCCAGCCGCTTTCCGCGCTGGGCCTGTCATTCCGAGCGAAGATTCCGTGCTCTCTCGAAAAAACGTCATTCCCGCGAAAGCGGGAATCCACTCTGTTCCGGCGCAACAATGGACCCTCGCCTTCGCGGGGGTGACGACGCCTGTGATTTTCATTCCTTTGGGTGGGTCGAAGACCCATGACCACTCGGAATGACAAGCTTCAACTCCAATGACCTATTTCTGATGGTTACTGCTATGAATCTCCAGCAAATCAAGCGGTCTTTTGCCAAGCACAAAATCGCAAAGGTGAAGCTCGGGGGCTTCGACGTTGACGGCGTGCTGAGGGGAAAATACATCTCGCTCGAGAAATTCTTCTCTGCCGCCGAGTCGGGCTTTGGTTTTTGCGACGTCATCTTCGGCTGGGACAGTTCGGACGCGCTCTACGACAACGTCCAAATCACCGGTTGGCACACGGGTTATCCCGACATTCTTGCCCGCATCGACCTGTCTACCTTTTGCGTTCTCCCCTGGGAAGCCAACACGGCGTTCTTCCTGGTGGATTTTTGCCGCCAGGATGGCTCGCCCCTGCCCGTCTCTCCGCGCCAGGTTCTGCGCGGCGTTGTGGAAAGCGTCGAGAAAGCGGGCTACACCACGAAGGCCTCGATCGAGTATGAGTACTTCTTTTTTCAGGAGGACCCGCTCTCGGCGCGCCAGAAGCATTTCCGCGACCTCACTCCGCTTTCGCCGGGGATGTTCGGATACAGCTTCATGCGCGCTTCCGCACACTCGGACCTCGCCCACGCGATTCTCGACAGCTCGAGCGCGATGGGCATTGAACTTGAGGGCCTTCATACCGAAACCGGGCCGGGTGTTTACGAGACGGCGATTCGCTACGACGATGCCTTGCGAGCCGGCGACAAGGCCGCCTTGTTCAAAACCCTGGTCAAGATCGTGGCGCGCAAGCACGGCCTGCTGGCCACTTTCATGGCCAAGTGGAACGCCGGCCTGCCGGGTTGTAGCGGGCATATCCATCAGAGCTTGTCTGACCGCGCGGGAAAGAAGAACCTGTTCTACGACCCGAAATCGGACTCGCACATTTCCAAGCTGATGCGGCATTACATGGCGGGACAGCTCGCCTTGATGCGCGAGTTGGCGGTAATGTTCTGCCCCACCATCAACTCCTACAAACGCACCGTCCCTGGCACCTGGGCGCCCACCAACGTAACCTGGGGCGTAGACAACCGAACCACCGCGCTGCGCGCGATTTCTTCCGGCGTCAAAAGCACGCGTGTCGAGCAGCGCCTTCCCGCGGCCGACGCCAACCCCTATCTGTCGCTTGCCGCCAGCCTGGCTTCCGGCCTTTACGGAATCGAGAACCGTCTGGAGCTTCCCGCGCCCACCGGCAACGCCTACGAGGCACAGGCGCAGTCGCTGCCCCGGAGTCTCGAGGAGAGTACGGAGCTTTTTCGGTCCAGCAAAATCGCGCGGCAGATCTTCGGCGATGAGTTCGTCGATCACTACGCCGCCACGCGCGATTGGGAGTCTCGCCAGTTCCGCCGAGCCGTGACGGACTGGGAGTTGGAGCGCTACTTCGAGATTATTTGAAGGTCCACACAGAAGAGATTCACCGCGGAGGTCACAGCGCGGCCTGACGGCCGCATCCAAAATTCCAGATTCAAGATTCCGGAGCCAAAATCCTTGCAGGCTGCAAAGAAATTCGGAAATAGAAGCACAGAGAAAAGCCAAAAGGTCTTCTCCGTGATCTCTGCACGGCTATTGCCGCATTTCTTCGCGGAGCGCGTTGATTTTTCATTTCAGAACTCATCCTCACTGCAGGTTCTGGAATTTGGAATCTGGAATTTGGCTTGCGGCTCTGCCGCCCTCTGCCCTCTGGGGTGAATCTTCGCCGTCAGTCACTTGATCGCCACGGACAGCGGGTTTCCCTGTGTCCCCGAGGGCTGCGTCAACCCCAGCGCCGCCGCCAGGGTCGCTGCAAGGTCGATGGGCTGGCAGTGGTTAAAGTAAACCCCCGGCTTGAAGGCGCTCCCCCACAATAGCAAAGGCACCTGCGCGTCGTAGTTCCACGGGCCGCCATGGGTGGTACTCATGGAGCCTGAGACGGGCGGGGCGTAGGGGTCCAGCACTACGAACACGTCTCCCCCGCGCTGTGCGTTGAAGCTATTTGACACCTTGCGACCCAGCGGCGACGAGGGTAAGTTTCCTGAAAGAATTTGCGCGCGAGTAAAGGCGGCTGCCACTCCGGGCACGGAGGCCGCTGCCGCCGCGGCCACTCCTTCAGCCCGCGCGGCCTGAATGTGTTGTTTGTTGAGAGCTTCGGAATCGAAGTAAATGTAGGGCCCGTCGATTGCCGCGATCCAGTCCCCTTTCCCAAATTCACTCGTCAGCGCTTCTTCCACCGTTTTGCGCACAAGCTCCGGCTGCGCGGCGCCCGCGCCCAACTTATGCTCCTGAATGAATGCCGGGTTCGGCGACACACCGTGGTCTGCCGAAAGGGCGATCCACACGTGCCCGAGGCCCACAAGTTTGTCCAACTCGGCGAAAAAGGACGCCAGATCGCGATCGGTTCGCACGGTCACGTCGCCAACCTGAGGGCTGTACGGCCCAAATGCGTGCCCGATGTAGTCGTTGACACTAAGTGATAGGGTCAACAAATCCGTCTCCTCGCCCTTGCCTAAATGCTCATCTCTGATTGCCTGCTCGGCAAACGCCAACTCGATTTCGTTCATGAAAGGCGTTCGTTCAAGCCAGCCCAGGAACTTCGGGTCAGGGCACGGTTCGTTAGGGCTCGCCTTGAATTCGCTGAACGTCACGCCGTATCCGCTCTCCGGAAGAGCGTCCCACTTCCGCCCGCAGTAGTTCTTCGCTGGCGAGTCTTGGTTGAACTTCACTACCCAGGCAGGAAGCGCCGGCATGTAGTAGTTGCTGCTAATGAACCGGCCTGCATGGGAGTCGTACCAATACGCGGCGGATGGCGAATGGCCGCCGGGCAGGATTGCCGCGCGGTCCTTCAGCGCAATCGCCACCACTTCCGACCGGAAGTCTGTGGCCGCCCGCAACTCGTCCCCGAGCGTGCTGCCGATGAGATAGTGTGGAGAGAACCCCGGTTTATCGCCGGACCCGTCCGGGCCGCTCACCAGCTTAGCCGCCGGGTCCTCAACGCAATTGACGGTGCGGCGAAGTGAGTGATCGTACCACTCGTTGCCGATGATTCCGTGCACGTTCGGGTACGTCCCAGTGAACAGAGTGGCATGGCCTGGGCCGGTGGCCGTGGTGGCGTAATCGTAGCGGCAATCCGCGAAGCACGCCCCGCCGTTCAGTAAGAGATTAAATCCCCCCGCCACGAATTGTTTCCGGAAGCGCACCAGGTAGTCATAGCGGAATTGGTCAATGACAATGATCAGAACCAGCTTGGGCCGGCGCGGAAAATCAGTCTGGCTCCAAACCATCGCCCCACGCAGCAGGAAGAACGCCAACAGAATCGTGGTCCATACTGTGATCGAAGTTCTCTTCAACAAAACCGTCCTCCTCACCGGGTTCTCTGTTGCCGTAACAGCATACCAGAATCATGCGCCGGCCTGTGGTGTCACGAGTCGGTCCATCTCGCGCGATAAGCGTCGTGAAGACAGTCCTTCCCATGGTACATTGGAAGGCTTATCACCAAACCCGTTGGAAAGGACATCGCCCATGCCGCGCCGCGCTCTCATTGTTTTCTTCGCAGTTTACATTCTACTTACGCCCATTCGAGGGAGCCTTGGAGAA
>Ga0326728_10010638_pt1 | contig 21456 bp, 16 predicted proteins | sample MB3enrmetagenome_FD_207602 | JGI IMG/M metagenome (GOLD analysis project Ga0326728, IMG submission 207602) | Lab enriched peat soil microbial communities from McLean, Ithaca, NY, United States - MB31MN | ecosystem: Environmental > Terrestrial > Soil > Wetlands > Peat | place: USA: New York... | reverse complement strand
GATGATGCGGCTGCTGACGACCGGCCCCTCCATGCAAACTCGGATATAGTTTGCCTGCGAAGGCTCACCGCTGGTCTGGACCACACATCCCATGCACGCGCCCAAGGAGCATCCCATGCGCGCTTCCAGGCTGACCTCACACGGCACTGAATATTTCCGGGCCAACTGGTCAACCGCCCGCATCATCGCCCAAGGACCGCAGGCGTACATCTTAACCCCTTCTTTACGATGTTTCTTGAGGAAACGGATGAGCAGCGCAGTCACCAGACCCCGTTCACCCATCGAGCCGTCCTCCGTCGCGTAAAAGGTCTGGATCTTTAGACGCTCGAAATAATCGCGTAAGACCAATTCGCCGGCCGTGCATGCGCCATAAAAGAGGACCGGGGAGATGCCGAGCTCGATCAGCTCTCTGGCCAGGAGGTAGAGCGCCGCGATGCCAACCCCACCGGCCACAAGGCACGCGTAACGCACCTTGCCGGCCATTTTCTTATCAAAATGAAAGGGACGCCCCTGCGGACCGAGTGCGAAGAGTTCCTGGCCCGGCTGCACTTGCGCCAGCTTGTGCGTGCCGAGACCGACATCCTTGACCAGAATCTCGATGCCGATCGGACTCCCGTTGCGGGCATGATGGCGAACGGCGAAGATGCTGAAGGGACGGCGCAAGAGCGGATTTTCATCCACGTCCTTGCCGCACTTGAGCATCAGGAACTGGCCCGGGTGTGCCAGGCGGGCCTGTTCAGGAGAACCGAGCGTCAGCAGGTAGTTCCCCGCGCCCAGGTTCTGCACATTTTTCACCTTGACTCTTCGATCGAGCATTTTTGGGGGAAACTTAATGGAGGTCCGGCTTTTTCAAGAGGCGGCCCCCGCGCATGACGACGTGTCCTCCGACCACGGTCGCCGCGGCTTTTCCCTGCAGGGTCCAGCCGATGAACGGGGAGTTCTGACTCTTGGAAGCAAAGTGTTCAACGGTGTGCTTGGCTTTTAAATCGATGAGCGTGATGTCGGCGGGCGCTCCCGGAGACAGATGCCCGCCCGCGAGATGCAGCGCCCGGGCGGGGGCGTCCGTCATGGCGGCCACCGCGGCCGAGAGAGACATGACTTTCTTCTGGACCAGCTGGGTCAGGACGAGCCCCAAGGTTGTTTCCAGGCCGATGATCCCGAAAGGCGCATTGTCGAACTCGTGCGATTTCTGGGCAACCGTGTGCGGCGCGTGGTCTGAGGCGATGACGTCAATTGCCCCATCAGCCAGTCCGGCGACGATAGCTTCCCGGTCTTCTTCGGTCCGGAGCGGCGGGTTCATCTTGGCGTTGGTGTTGTACCCGGAAACCGATTCTTCGGTCAACGAAAAATAATGCGGGCAGGTTTCGGCGGTGATCGGAAGTCCGCGCTTCTTGGCTTCGCGCACGAGCGCGACCGATTCCTTGGTGGACAGATGCGCCAGATGCAGATTTCCCCCTGTCAGTTCGCAGAGCGCAATGTTGCGCGCCACCATGATGTATTCGGCCTGGCGCGGGATCCCCTTAAGTCCCAGAAGCGCGGCCAATTTGCCCTCGTTCATGACGCCGCCTTTGGCCAGATCGGGATCCTCACAGTGATCGATGACGGTCAAGCCGAAGGTTTTCGCGTATTCGAGTGCCCGGCGGAAAAGTTTCGCATTGGCCACGGGCTTCCCGTCGTCCGAGATGGCGACGCACCCGGCGCGCACCATGGCGCCGATCTCGGTGAGCTCCGTGCCTTCCTGGCCCTTGGTAATGGCGCCGATCGGGAAGACGCGGACGTAGCCCTCGCTCTGGGCCTTCATCATCACGAACTGGATCTGGGACACATTGTCGATAGGCGGAACGGTGTTAGGCATGCAGGCCACGGAGGTAAAGCCTCCCATGGCGGCGGCCGCGGTGCCTGTGGCGATTGTTTCCTTTTCTTCCTGGCCCGGCTCGCGCAGATGCACATGGATGTCAATCAGACCCGGAGTGACCACCAGATGGGCGGCATTAAAAACATCCATATCCTTGGTCGGTTTGATCTCCCGGGCAACCTTCTGAATATGCTGGCCCTCGATCAGGACATCGAGCACTTCATCACGCTTGTTCCGCGGGTCCACGACATGCCCCCCCCGGATGAGGAGCAGCCGCGGCGCTGGCCCCGTCTTGCTTGGCAACTGCTTGCGCGCCCAGGTGACCGTCCCGTCCACCCGTGTAGTTCTCAATTGTCGGGACGGCCCCGACTGTTTAGGGTGATAGGAGGACGGGGCCGTGCTCTTCATGAGGCTTTCCTCTCGGTCAGATATTGGGCTGGGGATCCCTGGGGAGTCGTTCCGGTGCTTCCCGCCAGAAGATAGAGGACCGCCATCCGGACCGCGATTCCGTTGGTCACCTGCTCCAGAATCACGGACTGGGGGCCGTCGGCGACCTGGGAAGAGATTTCGACGCCACGGTTCATGGGGCCTGGATGCATCACAAGACAATCTTTTTTGGCCCAGGAAAGTTTTTTGGCATCCAGCCCATAAAACTCGTTGTACTCCCGGAGGCTCGGGAAAAGATTTTCCTGCTGGCGCTCCAGCTGGAGCCTGAGGATATAGGCCACATCCGCCCCTTCAAGAGCTTCCTTCATGTTATATGTGACGTCGATCGTGTTTCCGAACGCCGTTTTCATGTCGGGCGGGACAAGCGTCGCCGGTCCGCACAGGCGCACGTGAGCGCCCAGTTTGGTCAGTCCCCAGATGTTGGAGCGCGCCACACGGGAGTGAACGATGTCGCCGATAATCGCCACCGTGAGGCCCTGGACTTTTTTCTTCTTCTCGCGGATCGTGAAGAGGTCGAGAAGGCCCTGCGTGGGATGCTCATGGTTGCCGTCGCCGGCGTTCACGACGTGCGCGCGGACGCCTCTGGCTAGGAGTTCCGGCGCCCCGGAAACGGAATGGCGGAGCACAATGTAGTCCACTTTCATCGCTTCGAGATTCAAAGCCGTATCGATCAGGGTCTCCCCCTTCTGGACGCTCGAAGAGGAGACGGAGAGGTTCAGGACGTCGGCGGAGAGCCGCGCAGCGGCCAGCTCAAAGGAGGTGCGGGTCCTTGTGGACGGCTCGTAAAAAAGGAGGGCGACGGTCTTGCCCCGGAGGGGCGGCACTTTCTTGATGGAGCGGGTGAATATTTTTTTGAAGGGAACGGCCGTGTTCAGGATGAGCTCAATTTCTTCGGGGGTGAGAGAGGCGAGCCCCAGGAGGTCTTTATGCCGCAGTTTCATCTCGCTTTGCGTTCCTCATACTTCCTGACCCGAATGCTATCTTCTTCATCGATTTCTTTCAAGTTGACGTCGACGACATCATCGACCCGGGTTTTAAGGGCCAACCCCACATAGTCGGCCCCGATCGGCAGTTCCCGGTGGCCGCGGTCAACCAGGACGGCCAGACGTATGCACTCCGGACGGCCATAATCGATGAGCGCGTTCATCGCTGAACGCACCGTGCGGCCGGTAAAGAGGACGTCGTCGATGAGTACAATCGGGCGGTCGCCGATATCAAACGGCAGGTCGGTTTCCTTCACTTCCGGCTGCTCTGCGATATCGTGAACGTCGTCGCGGTAGAGCGTGATGTCGAGAATGCCGACGGGAATGGGTTTGCCTGTTTCTTCCGAGAGCTGTCGGGCGATCCGTCTGGCGAGATGCGCCCCGCGGGTTTGGATTCCAACAAGGGCCAGTTTCTCGAGCTCCTTGTTAAATTCCTTGAGGATGGATTGAGAAAGCAACCCGACCTTCTGGTCGATCCCGGCCGCATCGAGGACAAGCTTTCCCGCCGCGGGAGCGTCGGCCGTGCGGTTCATCCCGCCCTCCCAGACAGCGCGAGCGCTTTGGCGCCGATGTCTTTGCGGAATATTTTGCCTTCGAAGGAAATCTTGCCGGCGGCCTTGTAAGCCTTGTCTCGGGCCGCTTCGAGCGTCTCGCCAATAGCGGTAATGCCGAGCACCCGTCCGCCGGCGGTGACGACCGCCTTTCCCTGCACTTGCGTCCCCGCGTGAAAAACCCCCACATCGGCGGCTTTTGCGGATAGGCCATGAATGGCCTTGCCCTTCTCGTAAGGGCCAGGATACCCCGAAGAAGCGAGCACCACGCAGAGCGCTGACTTGTTCTTCCACCGCACGGCGATGTCGGCGAGCCGCTGTTCAGCCACGGCCAGGAGCACCTCGACCAGATCGCTTTCAAGCAGCGGCAGCACGGTCTGTGTTTCCGGGTCGCCGAAGCGTACGTTGAATTCCAGCACCTGGGGCCCGGTGGGAGTGATCATGAGCCCAAAATAAATGATGCCCCGGTAGTCAAAGCCCTCCGCCGTGATGCCCTTCATGAAGGGCTGAAAAATCTCCGTGTCGATCCTGGCCATCAAGGTCGAATCGATGAGCGGCGCCGGCGCATAGGCCCCCATCCCGCCCGTGTTGGGGCCTTCGTCGTTATCCAGAAGGCGCTTGTGGTCCTGGGACGCCGGCATGGGGATGAGGGCCTTGCCATCGCAAAAGGCCATGACCGTGGCTTCTTCGCCCTGCAAACATTCCTCCAGGACGACGGTTGATCCGGCGGACCCGAATATTTCCTTCTCCATTACGTTGTAAAGGAAGGCCTTGGCTTCCGCAGTATCCGCGCAGACCTTGACTCCCTTTCCGGCCGCCAGGCCGTCTGCTTTGACCACGCAGGCGCCCTTCCAGTGGCTCAGAAGATATGACCCCTTTTGCAGATTCGGGACGACTTCATAACGCGCGGTGGGGATCCCGTACTTATGCATGAAGCTTTTAGCGAAAGATTTGCTGCCTTCCAGCCGCGCGGCGGACTTGGTGGGCCCGACAACCACTAATCCTTCCTTGCGGAAATAATCCACCAGCCCCTCGACGAGAGGGAGTTCCGGGCCGACCATGGTGAGATCGACCTGATTGTCCCGCGCAAAGGCATAAAGGGTTGGGATATCATCCACGTGAATCGGCACGCATTCGGCTTCCTGGGAGATGCCGGCATTCCCGGGCGCGCACCAGAGACGCTTGACCTTCTGACTCCGGGCGAAGGTATGAACCAGTGCGTGTTCGCGCCCGCCCGAGCCGATCACGAGGATTTTCATAGGAGGACCTTAATTTTAGCAAAATCCGACGATCCCCGCACGGGGTTCAGCAGACAGGTTTGACGTCTTTTTTGGCGAAGTCCATGAGGGGCACGGGGTAGCGGTCGGTGAAGCAGCCGACGCAGAATTTGCGGTCGTTTCCCCCGCAGGCCTTCAAAAGCCCTTCGACCGAGAGGTACGCTAGGCTTTCGACGCCGAGGTAAGCGCGGATCTCTTCCACGGAATTGTTGGCGGCGATGAGCTCCTTTTTGGTCGGCGTATCGATTCCATAGTAGCAGGACCCGATGATGGGAGGTGAACTGATGCGCGTGTGAATCGCTTTGACCCCGGCGCGCCGGAGCATACGGACGAGCTTTCGGCTGGTGGTCCCGCGGACGATCGAATCATCCACCAGCACAATCCGTTTGCCCTTCAGGGCTTCACGGACGGCGTTGTATTTAATGCGGACGCCGAAATCGCGGATCGATTGGCTGGGTTCGATGAAGGTGCGTCCGATATAGTGACTGCGGATGAGCCCCAAGCCGTAGGGAATCCCCGACTCTTCCGCGTAGCCGACCGCGGCCACGTTCGCCGAGTCCGGGACGGCGATCACCAGGTCCGCCTTGGCGGGCGCTTCGCGGGCCAGCTGCCGGCCGAGTTCGGTCCTCACCTCGTAGACGCTCTTGCCGAAGAGGACCCCGTCCGGCCGGGCAAAGTAGATATTCTCAAAACTGCAGAACGCGGTCTGGGGACGCTGCGCGAACACCGTGGATTTGATCCCGCCGCCGTTCACATACACCATCTCTCCCGGCCGGATTTCACGTATGAGTTTGGCGCCGACCAAGTCCAAGGCGACCGTCTCGGAAGCGACAATGACAGACTTGCCGAGCTTCCCCAGTACGAGCGGACGGACGCCGTAGGGATCGCGGGCCGCGATCAGTTCCTTCTTTGTGCAGAAGACAAGCGAATAGGACCCTTCCACCTGCCGGAGCGCTTCAAGGATGGCTTCACGCAGAGTCTTGGCCCTGGAGCGCGCGACCAGGTGCAGAATGCATTCGGTGTCCGAGGTGGTCTGAAATATGGAGCCGGAGCTTTCCAGCTGCTTGCGGATCGTAATCGCGTTGGTGAGGTTGCCATTGTGCGCGACCGCGAGCATGCCGTGAGAGGTGTTGGCCAGAAGCGGCTGAGCATTGCGCAGTGTGGTGTCTCCCGCCGTCGAATAACGCACATGCCCAATGGCCAGGTGCCCCTTCAAAGGTTCCAGGGTCGACTTGTCAAAGATTTCCGCGACCTGCCCCATCTCCACATGACGGACCAGCTGGTTCCCATCGGAGGACACAATGCCGGCCGATTCCTGCCCGCGGTGCTGAAGCGCGTAGAGCGCGAGGTACGCCAGCCGCGAAGCCTCCGGATGATGTTGAACGCCGACCACACCGCAGTGGTCGTGAAAATGGTCGTCTTCAGGTCGTATCGTGTTCAATTGTTCACCGCCGCTTTGAAGAATTGGAGCCCGACTGGGACCTTGTTTTTGTCCGCCGTGCGTGTCCATTCCGGGTGTTGGGTGAGGATAACATGTCGTTCGGGATGTGGCATGAGCCCCACCACATTTCCGTCTGCGCTACAGATCCCGGCGATGGCGTTGGCGGACCCATTCGGGTTAGTCCCTTTGTAGCGGAAAACGACCTGGCCGTTTTTCTCGAGGGAAGCGAGCGTCCGGGCGTCCTGAGCGACGAACTTACCTTCGCCGTGCGCGATGGGCAGCTCCCAGTACGAATCGGTATCTTCCAACCACTTGCAGGCGGATTTTTCGCGCTTCATCCGCACCCAGTGGCACTGGAACTGGCCTGAGTCGTTCGCCCCCAATGTAACCGTCTGCGTACGCTCCGGGTTCCCGCCTTTGGCGAGGATCGCTTCAAGCGTCCCCGGCAGATACCCGGTCTTGACCAGCACCTGGAAGCCGTTACATATCCCGATGATCCGTTTTCCTTTGGCGATGAACTCATCGAGGGAGCGGCGGAGCTTGAAGCGCAGTTCGTTGGCCAGAATCTTTCCGGCGGCCACGTCATCACCGTAGGAAAACCCTCCCGGGATGATCATGAGGCTGAAGGGTTCCAGGCTCACCTGCTTGGACAGGAGCTGGTTAATATGAATCACTGAGGGCTCGGCTCCAGCGAGGCGAAGCGCATGGGCGCTTTCCTGATCACAGTTCGTCCCGGCGCTGCGAAGCACAATCGCTTTCACCTGGCTCATGGTTCGACTCCGCTCACCATGTTTCCCACGCCTTTCGCAAGGTTTCCACGGGCTCGTGGATGAACGTGCGCTTGGACCGGCTGTCCCGCAGGATGAGGGTCTTCGACTTCGTCACGCGCCCGAGACAACCGGCGTATCCCTTCAGCAACGTTTCAAAATGCTTCCTGGCCACCGCGGGGACTTCAACCAGAAAACGGCTGGGCGTTTCCGCGAAAAGAAGCGACGCCTCGGACAATACCGTAGACGCAGGCATCCGGCTGACGTCAAGGACCATGCCCAGATTTCCGCCGAAAGCCATCTCCGCTGCCCCTACCGCGAGCCCTCCTTCGGAAAGATCGTGGCAGGCCCGGACATAGCCTTTCACGATGGCCTGATGCAGCAGGGTGAAGATTTCCTGGGCCTGTGAAACGTTCACGCGCGGGACGTGGCCCTTGGCGGGCTTGCCGACCGCTTTCCACAGATGCGCGCCGCCCAGCTCATCGCGCGTTTCCCCCAGGATAAAAATCCAGTCGCCCGGCGCTTTTAAATCCATGGTGACGGTGCGCCGGGCATCCTTGATTACGCCGATCGCGGAGATGAGCAGGCTCCTTGGAATCGAGCGAAGCTTTCCCGTCGGGTCCCGCCACATGTTGTTCAGGCTGTCTTTGCCGGAAATGAATGGAACCCCGAAGCCTTTGGCCATGTCATAACAAGCCTGGCAGGCACGTACGAGGGCCGCCAGTTCTGATGGATCTTCGGGGTTGCCCCAGCAGAAATTATCGAGGATGGCCGCATGCGCGATATCGCCGCCAACGGCGACGAGGTTCCGGAGGGCCTCATCGATCGCGCATGCGCTCATCCAGTAGGGATCCCAGTCACTGTATGAAGGATTGAAACCGTTCGAGACCACGACCGCCTGATCGGAGTCGAGCCGCGGGCGAAAAACGCAGGCGTCATTCGGTCCGCGCTGATCAAAACCCGCAAAGGGCTTGACGACGCTTCCCCCCTGCACTTCATGATCGTACTGGCGCACGATCCATTTTTTGGACGCAATGCTCGGGTGCGACAAAAGCTTGAGGAGTACCGGTCCATAATCGGCTCCGCGCAAACCAAGGTCCTTGGCCCTGAGCGGCGCCGGAGCTCGGGCGATCGGAGGCTCCGCTCCCGGCGACCAAACCGCCTTGCGGTAGACGCGGGGCATACCGTCGTGTAGGAAATCCATATCGAGCTGTCCGGCCATTTCGCCGCGGTAGCGGAGTGTCAGTTTCTGGTCTGACGTGAATTCACCTAGGACGGTCACTTCGACGTTCTCGGATTCCGCCAGCGCTTTAAGGGCTGGCCACTTTTCCGGCGGAACGGCCAGGACCATGCGCTCCTGGCTTTCCGACACCCAGATCTCCCAGGGGAGAAGCCCAGTATATTTGAGCGGGGCCTTTTCCAGATCGACCGCGACTCCGGTTTCCGACCCCAATTCCCCGACCGCCGAAGAAAACCCGCCCGCTCCGCAGTCGGTCACGGCGCGGAAAAACCCCAAGTCGCGTGCCTGCAGGAGCACATCCATCGCGCGCTTTTCCATGATCGCATGTCCGATCTGGACCACCGAAGACGATATCCCCTCTTCGAGCGCCGCAGAGGAGAACGTCGCGCCGTGAATGCCGTCCCGGCCGGTGCGCCCGCCCAGGCTCACCACGAGGTCCCCAGGTTTTACTTCCTTTTCGACTTTATCTCTCGGAATCAAGCCGACTGTGCCGCAGAACACGAGAGGATTGGCCACAAACCGGTCGTCAAAATAAACCGCGCCGTTGGCGGTCGGGATCCCCATCCGGTTTCCATAATCACGCACGCCGGCCACAACCCCCTGGATGATGCGCCGCGGCGGCAGGACGCCACGCGGGATTTTTCGTGCTGGAAGATCTTTCGGAGCAAACGCAAACACATCAGTATTCAACACGGGTTTGGCGCCCAGGCCCACGCCCAGAATGTCGCGGATGACGCCGCCGATCCCGGTCCCGGCCCCGCCGTAGGGCTCCAGGGCCGACGGGTGGTTGTGGGTCTCCACCTTGAAAGCCACTCCCCAGTCATCATCGAAGGCAATCACGCCGGCATTGTCTTTGAAGGTGGACCAGCACCAGGGACGGTCCAGTTCGTCGGTTGCTTTTTTGATCGTCGACTTCAGAAGATGGTCGTAGACGCGGGATCCCCGACCCTTTTCTTCATACTCGATGACCGCGCCGAACGTCTTGTGCTTGCAGTGTTCGCTCCAGGTCTGGGCGATCGTTTCAAGTTCCACATCTGTCGGGTTGCGGCCGAGGCGTTGGAAATAGGCCTGGACAGCCTTCATCTCTGGCAGGTTGAGAGACAAAAGCCCCAGCCGGCTGATCTCAAGGAGCTGGGTGTCCTCCACATCCAGGAGCTGGATCTGCTTGACGATGTCCGTGTCTTTAATCAGCATGTCCGCCACTACGTCCTCGGCAGATCCGCCGACGTCTTAGTGGCGGAGACCACCGAATCATTCACGAGAGGATTGACCAGGAGCGCGAGCGCAATTTTTTCGGCGATCTCCTGCCGCGTGACGCCTTTCAGGTGATAGCGCATTCCGGTGCGGACTTCCTTGACTCCGGGGATGTTCAAGTCGCGGATCCCCTTCATCACGCTTTCGCCGACCGCATCGGTGACTCCCGGCTTATACCACACATCGATCACCAACCCCTCAGCCCGTGCTCCGCACGTCCCTTTTCCCTTTGAAAGGGGAGAGGGGTAGTTTTCGATTCGATAATCCTGCAGGATAGGATCGGCCAGAAGGTCGCGTGCGATCCTTGTTTTATCGTTGGTGGCGAGGGACCCGTGGATCTGGTAGAGCTGGGCGCTCGCCACGCTCTTCAGACGCGCCAGGCCCATTTGTGTGATGTCATGCGCGAGCCCTTTCCCCACCGGGTCGGTGATTCCCGGCTTATGCATGACTTCGATCAGGGTTGCGCTGGCCATCAGCCGCCAAAAGGAACGCCCGTCAGGCGGTCGAAAGCCTCTACGTATTTAGCGCGGGTGTTTTTCACGACATCCGCGGGGAGCTCCGGCACAGGGGGCTGCTTGTTCCAATGAATGGATTCGAGATAATCCCGGACGTACTGCTTATCGAAGCTGTCCTGGGACTTGCCCGGTTGATAGCGCGCCTTCTCCCAGAAGCGGGAAGAATCCGGCGTCAGGACCTCATCGATCAAAATCACTTTCCCCTCCAGCCGGCCGAACTCGAACTTGGTATCGCAGAGGATCAACCCGCGCTCCTCCGCAATATTGGCCGCCTTTTTGTAAATGGCCAGGCTCTTGTCGCGAAGCTCCATCGCCAGCGGCAGGCCGACGATCTGGACCATCCGCTCGAACGAAATATTTTCATCGTGCTTGCCGCCTTCTTCCTTGGTGGCGGGGGTGAAGATCGGCTTGGGCAGGCGGTCGGATTCCTTCAAGCCGTCCGGGAGCTTGACGCCGCAGACGCTCTGCGTTTTCTGGTATTCCTTCCAGCCGCTGCCAGCCAGATACCCGCGCACAACGCATTCGATCATGATCTTGTCGGTTTTTTTGACCAGCATCGTCCTTCCTTCCAGGGCATCGCGGTACCCCTGAAGCTCCGCCGGGAACTGACTCACATCAGCGGAAATCAGATGGTTGTCAGCGATATCCGCCAGATGACCGAACCACCAGGCCGAAATCTGGGTCAGGATCTTTCCTTTATCGGGAACCGGCGTTCCGAGAACAAAATCGAAGGCGGAAATCCGGTCGGAGGCGACCATGAGGAGGCGGTCCCCCAGATCATAAACATCCCGGACTTTTCCGCGGATAAACACTGGCAGGGGCAAGATTGTCAATGTGCCGGATACCACAGGAGTCTCCTTCCTTATTCCCACTCGATAGTGGCAGGGGGTTTTGAGGAAATATCATAAACCACCCGATTGATGCCACGAACTTCATTGATAATTCTGTTCGAAATCTTGGCCATCACCGCGTAGGGGAGCTTCACCCAGTCGGCGGTCATACCGTCGGTGGAGTTCACCGCGCGGATAGCGGCCACGTTCTCATAAGTGCGCTCGTCCCCCATGACGCCCACCGCGCTTACGGGAAGAAGAACGGCGAAGGCCTGCCACATCTCCGTATAAAGGCCGGCCGTGCGGATCTCTTCTTCTACAATGTAGTCGGCCCACCGGACCAGATCCAGCCGCTGGGCGTCTACTGGCCCCAACACCCGGACCGCCAGCCCCGGACCCGGGAAGGGATGCCGCTGGAGGATCTCCTCTGGAATGTCCAGTTCCTTGCCCAAAGCCCTTACTTCATCCTTAAAAAGGAAGCGCAGCGGCTCGATGAGCTTGAGTTTCATCCGCTCCGGGAGTCCCCCCACGTTATGGTGCGTCTTGATCGTGGCCGATGGCCCTTTAACCGAAACGCTTTCGATCACGTCCGGATACAAGGTCCCCTGCACGAGGTAGTCCACCGGCCCAATGGCTTTGGCTTCTTCCTCAAAAACTGAAATAAACTCGTTGCCGATGATTTTGCGTTTGCGCTCGGGCTCCGCGACGCCGGAGAGCTTCGCCAGAAAGCGGGCGCTGGCGTCGACAATCCGGACCTCCGCCTTAAAGCGGCCCTTGAAGTTTTTCTCGACGCGTTCTCTCTCGCCTTTGCGCAAGAGACCGTTGTCGACAAAGATGCAGGTGAGCTGTTTACCGATCGCCTTGTCCAGGAGCGAGGCTGCGACGGAGGAATCGACGCCGCCCGACAGCGCGCAGATGACGTGACCCTGGCCGACCTGTTCCCGGATCGCGTTGATCTGGGTCTGGACGAAGGATTCCATCGTCCAGGTGGGTTTCTCCTTGCAGACGTTCATCAGGAAGTTCTTTAGGATCTTGGAACCGGAAGGCGTGTGGTGGACCTCCGGATGAAATTGGACGCCGTAAAACTTCGTGTTCAGGTTGGCGATGGCGGCGAATCGTGCGTTGCGCGTATGGGCCAGACGCACGAAATCCGTCGGCATCTCCTCCGCCGCATCCCCGTGGCTCATCCAGACAGGGAGCTTGGCCTCCAGGTTCCGGAAAAGGCCATTCGAATGGTCGATTTCGATCTCGGCGTGGCCGTACTCCCGGTGTTCGGCTTTTTTCACCCGGCCGCCGAAATGCTCCGTCATGAGCTGCATCCCGTAGCAGATCCCCAGGACGGGAAGACCCAACTGCCAGATCCCGGGATCGGGCCGTGGAGCGTCGGCTGCGTACACGCTGGAAGGTCCGCCCGACAGGATGAGGCCCGTGGCTTTCTTGCTCCGGATTTCGTCCAGCGAAGCCCGGAACGGAAGGATTTCGCAATATACCTTCGCTTCTCTCACGCGCCGCGCGATCAGCTGGGTGTATTGAGAACCAAAATCAAGAATGACAATCATGCGCTTTGCCTCTTGTCGTCATCCCCGAGTGCCACTGTCGGGGATCCATGGATCCCCCGCCAGAACCCGCGGGGGATGACGGCTGTTTGCTATTTTCCCATCCCTACTCTTTGCGCTTTCTGGAAGATTTTCCCCTCATGCTGAATCGCCGGGGCGATCACGATCTCCGTCTGCTGCAATTCCTTGATATTCATTGCGCCGACGGTCCCCATGCAGGTGCGGATCGCTCCCACCAGATTCTGCGTGCCGTCGTCCGTCCGCGCCGGCCCGTAGAGAATTTCTTCCAGGCTGCCGGTCGTCCCTACATGGATGCGGGTCCCGCGCGGCAGGTTATGATGCGGCGTCGCCATCCCCCAGTGATAGCCGCGGCCCGGCGCTTCCTTCGCACGGGCGAAAGCCGAGCCGACCATGACGGCGTCGGCCCCGGACGCGAACGCTTTGCAGATCTCGCCGCCCAGGTTCATGCCGCCATCCGTGATGATCGAGACGTACTTGCCCGTGCGCTTGTAGAAAAAGTCGCGAGCGGCCGCGCAGTCAACCGTGGCCGTCACCTGAGGGACGCCGATCCCAAGGACGCCGCGTGAGGTGCAGGCCGCGCCGGGCCCGACACCGATGAGAAGCCCTGAAACGCCCGTCTCAAAAAGTTCGAGACAGGCGTCAAAGCTGACCGTATTTCCGGCCACGATCGGAATGCCAACACTTTTCACAAGCTTTTTAAGATCCACGACTTTATATTTGGTCGCGATGTGCCGGACGCTCGTCACGGTCGACTGGACGATGAAGAGGTCGGCGCCCGCTTCCTCGGCGATCTTGCAGAACTTCTCGGCGTTCTGCGGGATGCAGGAAACCGCCGCTTTGACTTTGCCGGCTTTGATTTCCTTCACGCGCTGGGCGATCAGCTTTTCCTTGACCGGTTCCTTGTAGAGTTTCTGGACGAGTTCGGTCGCCGTTTCAGGCGGTGCCGCGGCGATCTCCTCATAGACTTCATCCACATTCTCGTAGCGCGAGTGGATGCCGTCGAGATTGAGGACCGCCAAGCCCCCCAGCTTTCCCATCGCGATGGCAAATTTGCTGTCCACGACGCCGTCCATGGCGCTGGCCAGGAAAGGAATTTCCAGTTTGAGCGGCCCGATCTGGGTCGTAATATCGACCTCTTCGGGATTGACCGTCAGAGCTCCGGGCACCAGTGCAATTTCGTCGAAGCCGTAGGCCCGACGAGCTTCTCGATCTCGTCCTACAAAAAATGCCATATGATTTCCTCCCTAGACTTTCGGTGGGGTGAAAGCGGTCTGACGCTGATACTTCCCCTGTTTATCCGCGTAAGAGGTCTGGCAGACCTCGTCCGATTCCAAAAACAAAATCTGCGCGATGCCCTCTTCGGCGTACACCCTGGCCGGAAGAGCGGTGGTATTGGTAATGGAAAACGTCAAGCGCCCTTCCCATTCGGGTTCGAGCGGCACTATCGACACTTGAATGCCACAGCGGGCATAGGTGGACTTGCCGTGGCAGACCGCGAGGACTTCCCGGGGGATGCGGAAATATTCATAGGACTGGGCGATGACCATCCCATGCGGCGGAAGGACGCACACATCGCCCTCAAAATCCTCAAAAGCAAAGGTATCGAATTTTTTGGGATCGATGGATCCCCGGCTCACAACCGCCGGGGATGACGACATTTTTAGGACCTTAAAATGTCGTCCCACACGGATGTCGTACCCATAAGAGGAAACGCCATACGAGATAACTGATTTTCCATCGACGCTCTTGACCTGTCTGGCTTCAAAAGGCTCGATCATCCGCTGCTCCTGGCTCATGCGGATAATCCAGCGGTCCGACTTGATCATGAAACGACCGGCTCCTTGGAGGATTTCTTTTTCCCCAGCTTCTGGCTCTTGCGGCCGCGGCCGGGATGAAAATCGGGGACCACCTTCACGTCCTGCTTGCGGAACTTTTCCAGTTCATCGAGGAAAGCATTGATGTCGGGGAACTGCCGGTAGACCGACGCAAAACGGATGTAGGCGACGGGGTCGAGTTCCTTGAGCTTTTTCAGCGCCTTTTCGCCGATCACGCGCGAGGGGACCTGCATGACGTAATCCTGCAGCTCGTACTCGATCTCGGCCAGAACGCGCTCGATCACGTCCGGCCCAATCGGCCGCTTCTCGCAGGCGCGCAGGATTCCTTCACGCAGTTTCTCGCGGTTAAAAGCCTCGCGGCGTTCGTCGGATTTAATGACCATGAGCGGCACTTCTTCGAGGCGTTCGTAGGTGGTAAAGCGTTTATGACAGGACTGACACTCGCGGCGGCGGCGAATGATGCTGGCCGCTTCCAGCGGACGGGAATCTAAAACTCGATCTTCCTGATGTCCACAATACGGGCACTTCACGAAGGACGGCCTCCCAACGAATCGCTTGTTTAGAGGATACTACCTGTAGGAACACTCTAACTATAACAACAAGCGGTTGTGGGGGTCAAGCGAAACTCAGCTAAAGGATGCGCTCTTGAGTATCTTTGTCGAAGAGCCGTATCTTTTCGAGGTTGAAGAGAATTTCGATTTCCTGATTGACTTTGGCTTCGGACTGGGGTTCGACGCGGGCGACGAGCGTGTTTTTGCCGGTGTTGAGATAGACGAGCACCTCGCTCCCCATGGGTTCGACCACCTCGACGGTGGCGAGCGCGCTCCGGCCCGCGGTGGCGATGTTGCCGGCAAATACTTTGTCGTAAATGTCTTCCGGCCGGATGCCCAGGGTCACCGTTTTCCCGATGTAGGGAACCATCGCCTCCCCCATGGAAGGCAGGAGGTCTAGCACAAATTTCCCCTCATCGAGGCGCACATGGCCGGCCTTCCGCGTCACCTGGACATCCATGAAATTCATGGGAGGGCTGCCGATGAAGCCGGCGACAAACTTCGTCGCGGGCTTGTTGTAAATCTCCAGCGGCCTGTCGACCTGGACCATCATGCCGTCCTTCATCACGCAGATGCGGTCGCCCATGGTCATCGCTTCCACCTGGTCGTGCGTCACATAGATCATGGTCGTCTGCAGGCGGTCATGGAGCTTGGAGAGCTCGGTGCGCATCTGCACGCGAAGCTTCGCATCCAGATTGGACAGGGGTTCGTCAAACAGAAATGCTTTGGGCTTGCGCACGATCGCCCGGCCGACCGCCACGCGCTGCCTCTGGCCGCCCGAAAGCTCCTTGGGCTTCCTCTCGAGCAGATGGGTGAGGTTCAAGATTTCCGCGGACTCCCGGACCCGGATGTCGATTTCCTTTTTCTTGTAGCCGCGGAGTTTGAGGCCAAAGGCCATATTCTCATAGGCCGTCATGTGCGGGTAAAGCGCGTAGTTCTGGAATACCATCGCGATGTCGCGGTCCTTGGGCGGGACGCCGTTGACGAGCCTGTTGCCGATCCAGATCTCCCCGGAGGTCACTTCTTCCAGGCCCGCGATCATGCGCAAGGTCGTGCTCTTCCCGCAGCCCGAGGGCCCCACCAGGACGCAGAATTCCCGGTCCGGGATTTCGAGGTTGATATTGCTGACGATAAGGTGATCGTTGATTTTTTTGGTGACGCTGCGCAGGACGACGTTAGCCATGAAGTTTTACGGCTATTTCGCTTCTCGCATAATAATCCTGGAGAGACGCTACCGTCACATGTCCTTCCTTGACGCCTTTGATGCCAGCCAGGGCGGCGCGCGCGGCGGCCAAGGTCGTCACAATGGGGACATTGTACTGCAGGGCGGCCTGACGGATCGTAAATCCTTCCGAGTGGGAGCGCCGCCCGGACGGAGTGTTGATCACCAGGACCACCTCGCGGTTCTTGATCACATCCGCGACGTTGGGACGCCCTTCCGTGAGCTTCAAAACCGTGCGCACTTCCAGGGCCTGCTGGCGCAGGTAGGCCGCGGTCGATTCCGTCGCGAAAAGTTCGAATCCGAGCTTCGAAAGCTCCTTGGCGATTTGCGCCCCGGGCTGTTTGTCCTGGTCCGTCAAGCTTAAAAGAACTCCCCCCGCCTTGGGCAACTGACTCCCCGCCGCGGATTGGGATTTCGCAAAGGCCCGGGCAAAATCCTGGTCGATCCCCATCACTTCGCCGGTGGAGCGCATCTCGGGACCGAGGATCGCATCCACTCCCGGGAAGCGCGACCACGGGAGAACCGCTTCCTTGACCGCCACCCAGGGCATTTTCGGCCCTTCCTTCAAAAGCGTTGCCGGCAAGAGATCCTTGAGCTTGCGGCCCACCATGAGCTTCGCGGCGATCTTGGCCAGAGGCACCCCGGTCGCTTTGGAGACAAAGGGGACCGTGCGGCTGGCGCGCGGGTTGGCTTCCAAGATGTAGATGATGCCTTGCCGGATCGCAAACTGGATGTTGATGAGGCCCCGGACTTTCAGCCCTTTGGCCAGCTCCTCCGTGTACTGCTTCAAGGTGACCAGGTCCTTGGGGGAAAGCGTGCGCGAAGGAAGAACGCAGGCGGAATCCCCGGAATGGATGCCGGCTTCCTCGATGTGCTCCATGATGCCGCCGATGTAGCTGTCCTTCCCGTCGCAGAGGGCGTCCACATCCAGCTCGATGGCGTTGTCGAGGAACTTGTCGATCAGGATCGGGTGCTCCGGGGAAACCTTGGTCGCCCGGGCGATATAGTCCGCCAGCATCGCCTCATCGTAAACGATTTCCATCGCGCGCCCGCCCAGAACGTAGCTGGGCCGCACCATGACGGGATAGGTGATGCGCTCGGCCGCGGCCCGGGCTTCCTCAAAGGAGCGGGCGGTACCGTTGGGGGCCTGCGGGATCCCGAGCTTGGTCAGAATGACACCGAAGCGCTTGCGGTCTTCCGCCAGATCGATTGAATCCGGAGAGGTGCCCAGGATTTTGACTCCCGCCTTTTCCAGCGGGATCGCGAGGTTTAACGGCGTCTGCCCGCCGAACTGGACAATGACGCCCTCGGGCTTTTCCTTCTGCACGATGTTGAGCACATCTTCCAAGGTGAGGGGCTCAAAATACAGTTTGTCCGAGGTGTCGTAATCGGTGGACACGGTTTCGGGATTACAGTTGACCATGATCGTCTCAAAACCGTCTTCCTTCAAGGCCATAACGGCGTGCACACAGCAATAATCAAACTCGATGCCCTGGCCGATGCGGTTGGGCCCGCCGCCTAAAATCATGACTTTCTTTCGATCGCTGGGGACCACTTCGTCTTCTTCCTCGTAGGTCGAGTAAAAGTACGGTGTGTACGCCTGGAATTCCGCCGCGCAGGTGTCGACGGATTTGTAGGTCGGGATAACCTTCTCCTTCATGCGCCACTGACGGACCTCGCGCTCGGTGACCTTGCGGAGGGAGGCGATTTGGAAATCCGAAAATCCATGCCGTTTGGCCTCCAGCAAGAGGTCGTGCGGCAGGGGATTGGCCGCGGCCGAGAGGATCATCTTCTCGCAGTCCAGGATTTCTTCAATCTGATGGATGAACCAGGAATCGATTTTGGACCATTCGACAATGTCCGCCGCCGGGACGCCGGCTTTGAGCGCCGCGCGGATGTAAAAAACCCGGTCGCAGTTGGGCACGCGGATCCGGTCCCGGAGAAGGTCCATCAACCGGTCTTTTTCCGCCGCGGGCGTGTCCTGGATGGCGACCAGGCCCTCGCCGGGGCTCTTCCCGTCCGCCCCCAAACCCATGGAACCGATTTCGAGGCCCCGGAGCGCTTTCTGCAGCGCTTCCTTGAACGTGCGTCCGAGCGCCATTACCTCGCCGACGGACTTCATGGCGGTGTTCAATGTCTGGTCGGCCGCCGTGAATTTTTCAAACGCGAAACGCGGGACCTTGACCACGGTGTAATCGATCGAGGGTTCGAAAGACGCCGGCGTCTTCTTCGTGATGTCGTTCGGGAGTTCGTCCAGCCGGAACCCCACGGCGAGGAGCGCTGCGATCTTGGCGATCGGGAACCCGGTGGCCTTGGACGCCAGGGCCGAGGAGCGCGACACGCGCGGGTTCATTTCAATGATCACCCGCTCGCCTGTGGACGGATGAACGGCAAACTGGATATTGGACCCCCCCGTGTCGACGCCGATCGCGCGGATGCAGGTGAAGGCCTCGTCCCGCATGGCCTGATACTCCCGGTCGGTCAAGGTCTGGATGGGCGCGACAGTGATGGAGTCGCCCGTGTGGATGCCCATCGGGTCAAAATTCTCGATGGAGCAGATAACAACGCAGTTGTCGGCCATGTCGCGCATGACCTCGAGCTCAAACTCTTTCCAGCCGAGGACCGATTGCTCCATGAGCACCTCGCCGACAGGGCTCGCTTCCAGAGCTCGGCGGAGAGCTTCCAGAAGCTCATCTTTGGTGTAGACGATGGACGAGCCGATCCCGCCCAGGGTGAAGGAGGGCCGAAGAATGATCGGGAACCCGATCGAGCGCGAAATTTCTTCCCCTTCGGCGATGGAGCGGGCGTAGCCGCTCTTCGGGACCTTGAGGCCGACATCCTGCATGGTTTTCTTAAAGAGAAGCCGGTCCTCCGCTCGTTTGATGGCATAGAGCTTGGCGCCGATCAGTTCGACCTTGTACTTGTCGAGGACGCCGCGCGTGGCCAGGGCGACTGCGAGGTTCAGCGCGGTCTGCCCGCCCAGGGTGGGCAGGAGCGCCTCGGGCCGCTCCTTGGCGATGATCTCTTCCAGAATTTCCGGCGTGAGCGGCTCGACATAGGTCGCATCCGCCAGCTCGGGATCGGTCATGATCGTCGCCGGGTTGGAATTGACCAGGACGATGCGATAGCCTTCTTTCCGGAGTGCTTTGACGGCCTGGGTGCCCGAGTAATCGAACTCGCAGGCCTGGCCGATCACAATCGGGCCGGACCCGATGATCAGGATCGTGCGGATGTCAGTTCGTTTGGGCATGTTCTTTCATCGTTTCGATGAAGCGATCAAACAGGTAGCTGGCGTCATGCGGGCCCGGCGACGCTTCCGGATGATACTGGACGGCAAAAATCGGAAGGTTCCTGTGCCGGAGCCCTTCGCAGGTGTTGTCGTTCAAATTCACATGGCTCATTTCAACCTCTCCGGCCGGGAGGCTCGCTGCGTCCACCGCGAAACCGTGGTTCTGGGAGGTGATCTCAATCTTCCCGGTGACCAAGTCCTTCACAGGATGGTTGCCGCCGCGGTGGCCGAATTTGAGCTTGAACGTTTTCCCGCCCAGCGCCAACCCCAGGAGTTGGTGTCCGAGGCAGATGCCCATGATGGCAAAGCGTTCATTCGCCTTGCGCTGTTCGAGCTCCTTCACAAGCTGGCGGAGCGACTCGATCCCGTAGGTGACGGCGGCCGGGTCTCCGGGGCCGTTGGACACCAGGATGCCGTGGGGATTAAACGCCTGGATCGCTCGGGCGGAGCTGGAGGCCGGGACAACAATCACCTGGCAGCCGCGCTGGGCGAGACTGCGCAGGGTATTAAACTTGACGCCAAAATCCATGACCACAACGCGGTAGCGCTCGCTGGAGGCCAGTTCCGGAGCTTTCTCGATTGTCTTGCGTACCCAGCGTCCACCCTCCCGCAGCCATTGATAAGGTTTTTCGCAGGTCACGACGCGGGCGAGGTCCGCGCCCGTCATGCTGGGACAGCCCTGCGCCTTGGCGATCAAGTTTTTTGGATCGAGATCGCGGGTGGAGATTACACCGCGGAGAACCCCCGTCTCGCGGAGGTGCTTCGTAAGCGCGCGCGTATCGACATCCGTGAGCCCGACCAGGCCATAACGCTGCATGTACGCCTGAAGACTTTCCTTGGCGCGCCAGTTGGAATAGAGGCCGCTGATCTCCCGAACGATAAAGCCCGCTCCAAAAGGTTTGCGGCTTTCCGCATCTTCCTCGTTCACGCCGTAATTGCCGATGTGAGGCGAGGTCATCGTGATGATCTGCCCCTCGTAGGAAGGGTCCGTTAGAATTTCCTGGTAGCCGGCCATCGAGGTATTGAAAACGACCTCCCCGGTGGTCTCCCCTTCGGCCCCGAAGGAGATCCCTGTGAAGGTGCGGCCGGATTCCAATGCTAATAATGCTTTCATTTATTGGCAGGGCGCACTGCGGTGCGCCCCGACTCCTCTCACGGTTTCCATGGGAATTTTGAATCCAGAATAATGGTCTCTTCGCGGCTGCGGCCGAGCGAGATCATCGCCATCTTGGCGCCCACCAGCTCTTCCAGGCACTTCACGTAACGGCGGGCGTTCGCGGGCAGCTGCGCGTAGCGCGTCATCCCACGGATGGATCCCTCAAACCCGGCCAAGGACTCATAGATCGGCTGGGCTTCCGCCTGATATTGCCGGTCGGTCGGAAACTCCCGGAGAATCTTCCTCCCCACGCGGTAGCCCACGGCGATTTTCAGCGGATGGACGCCTTCGAGCACATCCAGCTTCGTCAAGGCCAGCCAGCGGGAGCCGTTGATGCGCACTGCATGGCGCACGGCGACGGCATCGAACCATCCGCAGCGGCGCGGTCGTCCGGTGGTCGCCCCGAACTCCATGCCGCGCTGGCGAAGAGTCTCCCCCAGCTCGTCCTTCAGTTCCGTCGGAAAAGGACCTTCGCCGACACGCGTCGTGTAGGCCTTCAACACCCCGAGAACATCGTCAATGCGCGTGGGCGCCAGGCCCGAACCGATGCAGACGCCGCCGGCCACCGGATTGGAGGATGTAACAAAAGGATAAGTGCCGAAATCCACATCAAGCATGGTCCCCTGGGCGCTTTCGAAGAGAACTTTATCCCGCGCCTCGATCGCT
>Ga0326728_10010637_pt1 | contig 21457 bp, 19 predicted proteins | sample MB3enrmetagenome_FD_207602 | JGI IMG/M metagenome (GOLD analysis project Ga0326728, IMG submission 207602) | Lab enriched peat soil microbial communities from McLean, Ithaca, NY, United States - MB31MN | ecosystem: Environmental > Terrestrial > Soil > Wetlands > Peat | place: USA: New York... | reverse complement strand
TCTCAGGCCGTCTGGCCAATTTGAAAGTCGGCCATGGTTTCGAGAGCGCGGACCATGCCCGAATGATCCCACGCTTTGCCGCCATGAGCGGCGCAGCTGTTGAACAACTCCTGACAGGTGGCGGTGTTGGGCAGGCTGAGGCCGACCTTGCGCGCCGTCGACAGCGCCAGGTTGAGGTCCTTCTGGTGCAACTCGATACGGAAGCCCGGCTCGAAATTGCGCTTGAGCATCCGTTCGCCGTGCACCTCGAGAATGCGCGAGGAGGCGAAGCCGCCCATCAGAGCCTGACGCACCTTGGCCGGATCGGCCCCGGCCTTGGCCGCCAACAGCAACGCCTCGCCGACCGCCTCGATGGTCAGCGCCACGATGATCTGATTGGCCACCTTGCAAGTCTGCCCGTCGCCGTTGCCGCCGACCAGGGTGATGTTCTTGCCCATCAGATCGAACAACGGCCTGATCGTGTCGAACGTCGCTTGAGAGCCGCCGACCATGATCGTCAGCGAAGCAGCTTTCGCGCCGACTTCGCCGCCGGAAACCGGCGCATCGAGATATTCGCAGCCGAGCGCATTGACCCGCTTGGCGAATTCCTTGGTCTCGACCGGCGAGATCGAGCTCATGTCGACCACGATCTTGCCGCCCGACAGGCCTTCGGCGACGCCGTCCTTGCCGAACAGAACCTTTTCGACATCCGGAGTGTCGGGAACCATGATGATGATGATCTCGGCGTTCTCCGCCACTTCCTTGCCGCTGGCGCAGACCTCGGCGCCTCCTGCGGTCAACGCCGCCGGCGCCGGCCGTATGTCGTTGACGAACAGCCGGTGACCGCCAGCCTGAAGATGGCCAGCCATCGGCAAACCCATGACGCCCAGACCGATGAATCCAACTTTGCTCATAACTGCTTATTCCCCCAACGCTCCCGGTTGACCGGTCCATCCGCCCCAACCCGGGGCAGTCAACAACATCCGCCGCATCGCGGTCAATTCAGCGCGTCTTTCACGGCCTCGACGATCGCCTCGGGCGTTAGTCCGCGCCGCGCTAAGAGCGCCTCGTAGTTGTTTGCCGAAGCGCTGAAGCTGTCCTGCGCGCCGGCGAATTCCAACTCTTGGTTGGCGACGCCTCGCGGCGCTTCGGCGATCGCGCCGCCAAGTCCGCCGATGACGCTGGGCTCTTCGGCGGCGACCGCACGCTTCCTCGATTTCAGTGAATTGTTCCCGACTCGCCCACTCACGTGGTCCTGTCCCAGGGCGTCCCGGCGAGCCATCCGCCCTCGATGTAAATCGCCTGGCCGGTGATGAAGGAGCCGGCGTTCGACGCCAGCAGGAGGCAACACCCGACCAGATCCTCGGGGAATCCCGGTCGCTTCCACAAGCTGCGCTCCAGCAGCCACGCGCTGCGGACCGGGTCGTCCCATAAGGAAACTGTCAGAGGCGTCAGCATGTGGCCGGGACAAATCGCGTTGACCCGGATCTTGTGTTCCGCCCACTCCACCGACATCGACTTCGCCAGCTGGCAGAGCCCGGCCTTATGCGCCCCGTAGACGGTCACGCCGGCCAAGCCGATCGCGTTGTTCAGCGAGCCCATTTGGATGATCGAACCGCCGTCGCCGTCGGCCATCACCCGCGCCGCGGCGCGCGACAGTTCGTAAGGAATGCGCAGATCGATGGTCGAGATGAGGTCCCACGACTCCCTTGAGACGTCGAACGCGCGCTCGCGGCGGTTCACCCCGGCGTTGTTGACGAGGATGTCCAACCGACCAAAGCGGCTAACCGCGGTCGCAACGATCGAGTCGACCGCGCCGTCGGCAAGCAGGTCGCAAGCAAATTCCTCGCAACGGCCGTTCGCCGCCTTGATCGCATCGGCCGTCGCCGCCGTTGAAGCGTTCGGATGGTCGGTGACCAGCACGCTCGCCCCAGCCGCGGCCAGCCCCGCCGCAAGCCAAGACCCCAGCCCGCCGCCGGCCCCCGTGACGATCGCCGCCTTGCCGGTGAGATCGAACAGGGTTTCAGGCCGCAGCGCGCGCGCTTTGGAACCATCGAGATGGTGCAATTCAAACTTTTCTTGCATGGCTCTCAAGTCCCTCTAAGCCCTGGTTCGCGGCCCTCGCCCGTAGAGCAGCAACATGCAGACGATGACGACGCCGTAGACGATCTGCCGACCGAATTCCGGGATCTGCATGACCGAAAGGATCGACTGCAACAGTGTGATCAGCATCACCCCGGCGACGGTGCCGAGATAGCTGCCGCGTCCGCCAAGGATCGAGGTCCCGCCAAGCACGACCGCGGCGATCGCGGGAAGGAGGTAGGCGTCGCCCATCGACTGCGCGGCCTTCGAAGCGTAGCCCGCGAGCAGCACGCCGGTGAACGCGGCCGTGCCGCCCGAGACCGCGAAGACGGATAGGACCACGCGCCGCGTGTTGACGCCCGAGAGATAGGCGACCCGCTCGCGATTGCCGATGCCATAGATCGCACGCCCGAAGGTCGTGCGCTTAAGCAAGAAGACCGTCGCCGCGCCGATCACAGCCCAGCAGATGACGGCGTTCGGCAGTCCGGGAATTGCGAAGCCCGTCGCCAGGTAGCGCATCGCCGGCGAAGCGAAATCGCGAGGCGAGTATCCACCGGAATAGAGGACCATGAGCCCCTGCGCGACCGCGTTGGTCGCGAGCGTGACGATCATCGCGGGAATCCTGAGGTAGGCGACGCTGAAACCGTTGGCGACGCCGATCGCGACGCCGCACAGGACGCCGAAGGGAACGGCGAAGATCGCCCCGGCGAGGCCGAAGCTCGCCATCGCGCAGGACATCATCGCTCCCGTCGTCAGCGTCCACGGCAGCGATAGATCGATCCCGCCAAGCAGGATCGTGAGCATCATTCCGCTCGCGGCGACGCCGAGGAACGAAGCGACCTTGAGCTGCTGCAACAGATATTCGAGCGACAGAAAATTGCTCGAATAGAGACTTCCCACCAGCAGCAAGACGACGAGACAGACGAACGCCGTCGCCACCGCCGGATCGAACCGGCGCGCGAAGCTGAACATGCCTGCGGTTCCCGGATCACTCATCCGAACCAATCCAACCGATTGCGCACGCGCAGCAGCCCTAACGCGCCGAGGCTCACCGCCATGAGCAGCACGACTCCCTGAAACAGCGGCTGCCACAGCGGATCGAGATCGAAGACGAACAAGAGGTCGCCGATGGTGCGGAACGCGAGCGCGCCGAATATGGCGCCGATCGCGCTGCCGCGGCCTCCGAACAGCGAGACTCCGCCAAGCACCACCGAGGCGATCGAAAACAGCGTATAGGCGCTGCCGCTCGCGTAGGCCGCTTCGCCCGTGTACGTGAAGAACGTCAGGAACAGCCCGCCGATCGCCGCCAGCAGCCCCGCCAACGTATAGGCGACGAACTTGGCGCGATGGATCGGCACGCCCGACATATAGGCGGCCGCCTCCGACGATCCGGCGGCGTACGCCGCCCGTCCGGTCACCGACTGCCTGAACGGGACCCAGACCACGAGCACGACCGTCGCGAGCGCGACAACGCTGGTCGGGACGACGCCAAGCATCCTCCCGGTCAGCGCATCGGCGATTGTTTCGTCGACGCCGCCGCCCGGGGTCGGCCGGATCGCCAGCGCGAGGCCGTAATAGACTGCGCCGGTGGCGATGGTGGCGACAATCGGCTGCAGGCGCCCGAAAATCACGATCAGACCGTTGATCGCTCCGCAGGCGGCGCCCGCTGCGAGCGTCGCGACGACGCCGACGGCGACCTGAACGGGTGAGCCGACAACGATCGCCGAGGCTAGGCAATTGGTCAGCATGAAGACCATGCCGACCGAAAGGTCAATGCCGGAGGTGATGATGACAAGCGCCTGGGCCATGGCGAGGAAGGCGAGCAGGACGCCCTTGTTCGCCATGGTCTGAATGACGTTGGCGCTGAACCCCGCGGGATGGTTCACGTTGTAGACGAGAAACATCAATGCGAAAATGGCGAACGCCGTCGCCGTACCGCGCTGCTCCGCGAGCCAAAACCGCCACTCTTTCATGCGCCTGCGACCGGAGTGAGTCCAGCTTCCTCTGTCTCGATGTTGAGGGCGCTCGCGATCAGCGCCTTTTCGGTGATCGCCTCGCCGGCGAGCTCGCGCTTGATGGCGCCTTCGTACATGACGAGGACGCGGTCACAGCAACCGATCAGCTCGTCGTAGTCAGTCGAGTAGAAGAGGATCGCCGTGCCTTTCTCGGCGAGTCTTCGTAGCAGCACGTAGATCTCTTGCTTCGTGCCGACGTCGATGCCGCGGGTCGCGTCGTCGAGCAGGATGATGCGCGGGCGGTTCATCAGCCATTTGGCGATCGACACCTTCTGCTGATTGCCGCCCGAGAGCGCGTTGACAGCGACGTCCGATCCCGCGCCGCGAATCCCGAGCAGTGCGATCATCTCTTCGATCAACCGGCGCTCCGCGCCGCGATCGATCACGCCGGCGCGGGAGATGCGATGGAAGGAGGCGAAAGTCAGATTGTCGCCAACCGACATCGGCAGCATCAGTCCCTCGGTCTTGCGGTCCTCGGGCAACAGCGCCATGCCGAGGCGCGGCTGCTTGGCGACCGCAGGGCTCGTGATCGCAACCGGCTCGCCGTCGATCAGCACCGATCCGGCGCACCCGCGCAACACGCCGAACAACGCGAGCAGGAGTTCTCGCTGTCCCTGCCCGTCGAGGCCGCCGAGCCCGACGATCTCGCCGGCCCGCACCGAGAACGAGATGTCGTGCAATCGGCCCGCCCACGACAATCCGCGCGCTTCCAGCAGGGGCGTCTCTTCCTTCGCCTCCTTCGCCGGGCGCGACGGCTTTGCCGGGAACACGTGGCTATATTCGCGTCCGATCATCATCTCGACGACTTCGTTGTCGCTTTTCGAGCCCGCTATGTAGGTCGCGACCTTCATGCCGTTGCGGAATACCGAGCAATCGTCGGCGAGTTCGGCGATCTCGTGCATGCGATGCGAAATGTAGAGGAGCGCCAAGCCCTCGGCGCGCAGCCGTTTCAGCACGGCGAACACTTTCGCGACGTCGGCGGCGGCGAGTGCGGAGGTCGCCTCGTCGAGAATGAGGATGCGCGGGCGCCGCGCCAGCGCCTTGGCGATCTCCACCATCTGCCGGCGCGACAACGGCAGATCCTTGACGAGCGCGCAGGGATGAATGTCGCCCGCGCCAGCGCGGTTCAGCGCCTCCTCGGCGACCGCGCGCTGCCGGCGACGATCGATGAGCCCGAGGCGCCGCGGCGGATTGCTGATCGCGATGTTGTCGGCGACCGAAAGATCGGGGATCAGCGACAGCTCCTGGAAGATGCAAACCACGCCGGCGGCGTTGGCGGCCGCCGGCGAGGGAAACGAGACGTCGCGCCCTTCGAGCGTCATGCGCCCCTCGCTAGGCGCGATGACGCCGGCCATGATCTTGATGAGAGTCGACTTGCCGGCGCCGTTCTCGCCGAGAATCGCGTGAACGCGGCTCGGAGCGACGACGAGATCAACCTTTTCCAAGGCCCTTACGCCGCCGTAGCGCTTCGAAACGCCTTCCATCGCGAACAGCGGCGCGCTTGCGGCCACCTGACCCTCCCAAAACGCCTCGTCTGATCGCGGCGTCGCGGCCGCCGCCGCAACGCCGCAGCGCGGTTCTCCCCCGCGCTATTTGTTTTCTTTCGTCTGACTCATGATCTCCTGCGCGGATATATTAATGCCGCAATTTGGGAAGGAATTGCCGACGAAGAAATTGTCGGACGCGGTGCTGAAGTAGTCCACCCCGTCTTTGAAGTTCGGACCCGCGACAGCGAGCGGCAGCTTCACCGATTGGGGAAGCACCTGTCCCTCCAGCGCGGCGATCGCGACTTTCACGGCCACCGCCACCTGAGCCGGGCCGGTGCCTGCCGACCTGCACTTCAGGCCGTCAGCGAAATACTTCGCGCACAACTTGCGGAAGCCATTCTCGGTTTCGCCGCCGAACGGCACGAACGGATGCTTCGCGTCGATCATCGCCTGCACGACGCCGGTGTCGCCGGCTTGCGCGGTGATCCCGTCGAACGGTCCGTTGGTTGCGATCGCGTCGGCGGTCGCCTTTTGTGCAACGCCGTCATCCCACTTCCCGACAACCTCGGTCACGATCCACTTCTTGCCTGAGGCGTCAAAGACCTGGTGGATGAGTTCGTGCCTATCGCTGTCGACCGAGGTGCCGATGACGCCGCGAACTTCGAGAATCTTGCCGCCGTCCGGCAAGTTCGCGACGAGCCAGTCCGCCCACAGCTTACCCAGGCCCTTCTGGTCAACGTCCACGTTAATGGCGTCCTCGGTGTCGAGAATGTTGTCGAACGCGACCAGAATGACGCCGGCCGCCTTCGCGCGCTTGATGACCGGGCCGAAGGCCGTGGGATTTTGTGCGTCCACGATGATCGCGTCGTAGCCGGAGTCGATGAAGTTGTTGATCGCCGAAATTTGTGCCGCCACGTCGTCGCCGGTCGAGATGAGCTTGAATTCCTTCAGTTTCGCCGCAACGTCGGGCTGCGCCGTATAGGCTTTCGCGGTCTGGACCATCTGGATGCGCCAAGTGTTGGCGATGTATCCGTTTGAGACAGCGATCCGGAACGGGCCCTTCTTCGCCGGATATTTCAGAAACTTCGTCTGCGCCGTCCAGGGCACGAAGCACTCCGGACTCGCAGCCGGCCCGGCGACTATTTCAGGACCCGCAGCAAAAGCGCCGCTGCAAAGAAGAACCGCAGCCGTCGCAGCCGCGGGCACAACCATACGAATTCTCTTCATGACGCTCTCCCCTTGGTATTCACTTCCCTTGGTATTCACTTCTCACCCGAAAACCTGGTTGGGCTATGAAAGCGCTGCTATAGCGCTGCAACGGTCCCTTCCCCACGGTCAGCCGTGGCAACCTTTACGAATTCCGCTTGATGCATTCCTTAAGGGAACCCAGCGCTATCACGATATTCGATCTTACACCTCCCGGCCGAACGTGGCACCCCTTGTCGCATAAACCCCATATCCGGCGGATGCTTGGCGGCGGCCGCAACGCAGCAGGCGCCGAGTTGGTCCTAGCCAAGCACCCGCCTTGCGCGATCGACGATGGCGCCGGGCGTCAATCCGTAATGGCGAAGCAACTCGTCGTAATTCTCCGCGGAGGTTCCGAACTGGTCTTCGATGCCGACGAACTCCAGCGGCTGGCCCTTGACTCCGCGCAAAGCCTCGGCGATCGCACTGCCTAGGCCTCCGATCACGCTGTGCTCTTCGGCCGTCACGACCCCCCGAAAATTTCTGACGCAGTCGATGACTGCCTGCCGATCGAGCGGCTTGACTGTGCTGACGTTGACAACCTTCAGCGAGACGCCCAGCGTCTCCGCCAACTCGGCCGCCTTCAAGGCGATCGACACCATAACGCCGTTGGCGAAGACAACGACGTCACGTCCTTCCTTCACGGTGTACAGCTTGCCGATCTTGTAGTCGAGTTCCGCGGGGGTGTAGACGGGAAGGTCGTTGCGGTTGACTCGTATGTAAACTGGACCCGGGAATCCAGCCGCCGCCCTGACCATCTTGCTGGTTTCGACCGCGTCCACCGGCACCAGGACCGTCATGTGAGGGATGGCCCGCATGATGGCGACGTCTTCGACGGCCTGATGGGTGGAGCCGTCGCCGTAATCGGAAAGGCCGGAACTGGAGCCGCAGATGTTAACGTTCAAGCTGGGGATCGAAATTGTCTGCCGCAACTGGTCGTAGGCCCGCCCCGACACGAAGACAGCAAACGAACTGATGAACGGGATTTTTCCAGTCAGCGCCAGACCCGCGGCGGTGGACGCCATATTCTGCTCGGCGATTCCCATTTCGAAATATCTTTCTGGAAATGCGTTCTGGAACAGTATTGACATAGTCGACTTGCCAAGATCGGCTTCAAGGACGACAACGTCGTTGTTTTCTTTGCCGAGTTCGACGAGCGTCTCGCCATACGCGGTTCTCAAGCTCTTGGTATTCATGTTGGGCGCCTCTAAACGTGCTGCTTCTGCAGATCGCTCACCGCAATCTGGTACTGTTCGGCTGTCATGGCGCTGTTGTGGAAGGCGGCGTTGTTCTCGGCGAAGGAGATGCCCTTGCCTTTAGTGGTATTCGCTATGATAACGGTAGGTCTTCCTTTGACCGTTTCGGCCTTGTCGAACGCTTTCACAATAGCCGCGATGTCGTGCCCGTCGATCTCGATGACATTCCAGCCAAAAGCGGCCCATTTCGGAGCCACCGGCCCGATTTCGAATCTCTCCGCGATGCTGCCTGTCGCCTGCAGACGATTGCGATCGACGATCGCCGTCAGGTTGTCGATCTTAAAGCGGAATGCAGCCATGGCTGCCTCCCAGATCTGACCTTCGTTCTGTTCGCCATCGCCCACGATGACGTAGACGCGGCTCTTGCTGCCGTCCAAGCGCAGTCCCAGAGCCATGCCGTTGGCGACGGAGAGTCCTTGGCCCAACGAACCCGTGTTTGCTTCGACGCCGGGGGTTCGGGTCATGTCGGGGTGGCCCTGTAGCGCGGCGCCGAGAGACTTGGCTTTCTTCAGTTCGTCTCTCGGGAAATAGCCTGCCAGCGCGAGCGCGGCATACTGGACGAGAGCAGCGTGGCCCTTGCTAAGCAGGAAGCGATCTCTGTCCTTCAGCGCCGGATTCTTTGGATCGTGCCGCATCTTGTGAAAGTACAGGGTGGCGACGATCTCGGCGCAGGAACAAGACCCCCCAAGATGACCCACCTTTCCGACGCCAATGAGATCGCTGACGATGAACTCACGAAGATCCAGCGCCTTCCGCTGCAGCCTTTGTATTAAATCCTGCGAAACCATATGATTCCGTCCCTTACTCTAATTGGTGAGGATAACCTTGATCAGCGAACCTGGGTTCTTGGCCAACCTGGCGAAAAGTTCCACGCCCTTCTCCATCATGGGCGCCCGCAGGCTGATTATGGGCTCCACCTTGAGTTTGTCTTGGTTCAGAATGTCGACGACCTCGCGGAATTCCTGGAAGGAATAGAGGAACGTGCCGACCACGCGCAGTTCCCGCGTAACAATCTCCTGCATGTTGAGTTCGATCATCTTTGCAGAATTGCCGATCCATACGGCCGTGCCGCCCGTTCTAAGGCTAGCCATGGCCTGCTCCACGGTGGGCGTGGCGCCGACCGCTTCGAAGGCAATGTCGGCGCCGACGCCGTCGGTCGCACGTCTGAGGATGTCGCCGAGATCATCTCTAGTGGGATTGATGACGACATCTCCACCCATCTTCCTCGCGACATCGAGCCGGACGTCGTTCGTGTCGGAGACGAATATCCGTTTCGGATTGCGGGTCCTGAGGATTGCCGTGGCTAGCAACCCGATCGTTCCGGATCCGACGACGAGGACGTTCTTGCCGGTCACGTCGCCGGCGCGGTTCACGCCGCGATACGACACGGCGAGGGGTTCCATCATGGAACCAAGTTCATAGAGGACAGAATCGTTGAGCTTGAACAGAAGCTTGCTTGGAATGGAAACGTACTCGGCCATCGCTCCGTTGCATGAAAGCACGCCAAGCGCCTTCTTGTTCAGGCAGAAGTGCGTGTCGCCTTGGCGACAGGGTTCGCAGTCTCCGCAGAAGATGACGGGGTACGACGCCACCCGGTCGCCCGGCTTGATCCCGGCGACACCCTTTCCAACCTCGGCAACTTGGCCGGAGAATTCGTGGCCCATGACCATGGGCGGGATTCTTCGACCGGTGATGCCGAGATAGCCATGGACGTCGGATCCACAAATGCCGCAAGCTTTCACTTGAATCAGCGCCTCTCCGGGCGCGGGCTTCGGATCGGCGATCTCCGAAACTCGGACATCTTTGGGTCCGTAATATACAAGAGCTTTCATCGTTTCTATTCTTCCAGCGCTCAGACACCTTGAGTCCGACGGGACTGATTGCAGTCGGCGCTTGGCGAAGTCACTACGAAACGACAGGCGTCGTGAGTTTCGATAAGAAGATCACACCCGAGATGGTCAGCGAACCTACAAGCATCGCCGCCTGCGCGTCGAACGGTGGCCGCGCGGCCCATCCCAATAGAAGTTGCTGTTTACGAGGCGCGCCGAGCGGCCAAGGCTTTCCGTAGGCAGCGTGCGGCTGTCACCCCGAAGGCGCGGCGCAGCGGGAAAGAACTCGACGCCGCGTCCGCTCTGACTTAGGCGATCATGGCCCCCCCTCACGGATAGCAGCCGCCGCCGGCGGCCGCCTGACTCACGGGTTGTTCAAACCCCGCTTCTTGAACGGAAGCTGCCATATCCTTTGGGGTGCGACTAATACCAATGTGGGAGCGAGCGATCATAATTCTTGATCGCTCTTTGGCGGTTCAGTCGTGCATGACGATTGAATGCAGGTCCTTTTTCCGCGCTGCGAGCCGCAATGTCGCGAGCGTATAGCTCAATGCAGGACTCGCGGGGCGCTCGCGCATCGTAATCACTCCGAAGGGCTCTAATGAGGGAAGCTTGATCGGCAGTTCCTGGATCGCCCCGAGAGCGGCGAAATAAGCGGCGACGCTCGATGGCACCACGGCGATCAGCTCGGTGCGAGCGAGAATGTTGATGGTCGCCAACATCGAGGTGGTTTCCACGGGATGCTGCGGCACTGGCAGCTGCAGGAGCGTGAAAACAGCCCAAATGGCGCGCCGCATGGCGCTGGCCTCAGGCTGCAGCACCCAACGCTCGTTGGCCAATTCCGCAAGCGTCACGTCCGGTCGGGCGGCCAATGGGTGGCCGGTGCGAACGATCAGGCGGAGGTCCTCTCCGGCCAGGGGTTCGATCCGCAGGTTGTCGCTGTGCTGGAGGCCGGTCAGTCGACCGATCATCACATCGAGCCGCCCGCTCTGCAGCATGGCGAGCAGCGCGTCGCTATTATCGGTCACGAGGGAGATGGAAAGCGTCGGCTGTTCGCGCGCGATGACAGCGACCGCCTCGGGCACTATCTCGGTAATCGCCGCCGCGATCGAGCCGAGCCGGACGGTCCCCTGAATCCCGAACCGGAGCCCTTCGATGTCTTCGTGCAGCTTCATGAGATCGAGGAGCAGGAGGCGGGCATGGCGTCCGGCGGCAGCCCCGTAGGGGGTCGGAATCACGCCGCGTGCATGACGTTCGAACAGGGATACGCTGAGCGCCTCCTCGATTTCGTGGAGGAGTTTCGTTGCTGCTGGCTGCGACAGGTTCAGGCTTTGGGCGGCGCGGTGCAGGCTGAGGGTTTCCTCCAGAGCGACCACCAGGGCGAGATGGCGCAACTTGATGCGCGCAAGCCAGGGGAGGAGAGGGTTCGAATGCATCACCGCTCCGAGAACGGACTTGTTCTTTATGGCCTTTCGCTCTTCAACCGCACGTGAAGCAAAATGTCTATGCCAATTGCTCGAATGGCTCGACGCCGCGGCTGTTGATCGGTAACCGCTCAACCCAGTGCGAGCGCGGATTTTCCCAGTAGGGTCATTTTACAGCCTGATAGGCGCCGATGTCACGACGCGCCACGGTTCGGTAGTGGTCCAGTTTGAAAAATGCGCCCCTTGACGAGCCTTTGAGACGCCCCGCTTTCCATGCCATAATCCGAGCATGACAGACAAACGTCTCCCACGCCCTCGCGATCCCGTCCAGCTCGGCAAGCTGATTGGCGACATTCTCACGGGCCAGGTCGAAGATCGCGCGCCGACCGCCCCCGACGATCCGAACAAAGACCCGGCCGCCGTCGCCCTTGGCCGTAAGGGCGGCTTGAAAGGCGGAAGGGCGCGTGCCGAATCGCTCACGTCAGCCGAGCGCAAACGAATCGCGCAAGAAGCCGCGAGCAAGCGCTGGCACAAGAAATAATGCCACATGGCATAGCTTACTCTCTCAATCAATTGATTTGACTGATATTTTGTCTGATATTGATATTGCATCGGGAAGGGGCTTGGCGACCGAGCGATGATATGTTACATGGGCTCACTTCCCTCATATCAAGCCGCGCCACGATGACGACCGAGACAGAAAACAACGCCATTCTCCGCGCTAAGGCGGACCTTGCCGATTGTGATCGCAAGATCGAGATCACAAAGGCGGAGGAAGAACGCCTTGCGGCCGATCGTCAACGTTGGGAAGACGAGCGCAAAAGGCTGTCTTTGTTCATAGAAATGTATCAAAGGTACGCCAATGAGGCTTTACACGAATCCGTCGCGGATAACAGCGTCGAACTCGTCCAGACGCAAGGTGTAAAGCCTAACGGGGCCGATCACGCGGATGGCAACGGCCAAGCGGATAACGAGTCGCCGCGCAGGGCAAAACGGCGCCGCCCCGCCGTCCACCGGAAGCCGGCCGGTACTCCGACAACGAACGAAATGATTCGCACTGCATTGCGTGATGCTAAGGCGCGAGGGGTGATCGGTTTAGCGCCCAAGGATATTGCGAGTTTCATCCGCCAGAAGTGGTGGCCTCATTTAAAGAGTTCATCCGTGGGGCCGGCCGCATGGCGCATGCATCGAGATGAACAACTTGGGAAGGAAGGGAATATCTATGTGCTCCCCGCTTCCTGAACGAGTTCGGGCCAGAAGTTCGCGGCTTCTGGCCCGTGATGGCGGTTGACATCCGCTAAGCCTCTTACACCGGACCCGTCCGGAGAAGGGTAGGCATTCGCTGCGCAAAGAACGCGGTAAAAAAGCGTAGGCGCGCAGCCGCGTCGTCGAGATTAGCCGTCTCGCCGGCGCGGTCGCTCGCTTACACGATCCCCCAAAAAAGCAACTTTTCCCCCGCAAACTGTCGGATTGTGCTTGACTGGTCAGGCATAATATGGCATTATCATGCCTATGAACAAGCTCCCCCACGAAAAGCGCGCCCAGGTCCTTCAAATGATGGCCGAGGGCATTGCCTTGCGCGCAATTACTCGCCTTACTGGCATCAGCCGAACGACGCTCATCAAGCTCCTAGAGGACGCTGGACAGGCATTCTCTGAGTATCAAGACCTTGTTCTTGTGAACCTGCCGTGCAAGCGCGTCCAGGTCGACGAGGCGTGGGCATTTTGCTACGCCAAGCAAAAGAACGTGGCGACGGCGAAGGCCGCTCCCGAGGGCGCCGGCGACATTTGGACTTGGGTTGGGCTGGACGCCGAGACGAAGCTTGTCGCCTCGTTTTATGTCGGCGGCCGGGACAGCGATGCAGCGATAGTGTTCATGGACGATCTGGCGAAGCGTCTGGCCAATCGCGTGCAACTGACTTCCGATGGCCACAAGGCTTACCTTGAAGCGGTTGAAGGCGCATTCGGCGGCGATATCGACTACGCGCAGCTTGTGAAGCTCTATGGGCCGACCTCGGAAAGCGCCAAGGGCCGCTATAGCCCCGCCGATTGCACAGGCATCCGAAAGACGCCAATCGAAGGGAAGCCTGATCCGAAGCACATTTCAACGTCATTTGTGGAGCGCAGCAATCTATCGATCCGCATGGGCAATCGCAGAATGACGAAGCTCACGAATGCCTTTTCGAAGAAGGCCGAAAACCACGCTCACATGATGGCGATCTATTTCATGCACTACAATTTCGTGCGCATCCATCAAACCTTGAAAGTTACGCCCGCAATGGCCGCTGGCGTTACCTCGAAGCTTTGGGAAATGGACGATATGGTGAAGGTGTTAGAAGATTGGGAGGTAATTCAATGATGACAATCACTCAAGCCGCCAAGAAGGAAATTCTCCGAAGTTACGTTGATGTAGCGGGTCTCGGTTTGGAAATAGGCCCGCAAGCTAACGGCATAGTTCCAAAGCGCGAGGGCTTCAATTGCAGAATTGCAGATTGGGCCTCAGGACAAGTCCTTCGTAACGCATACAAAACTACGCCTGGAATAGATGAAACGCTGATCGAAGATGTCGATTATGTTACTGGTGGACAACCTTTATGCGAAGTGATCGAAGATCGCGGAACGTTCGACTACATAATTGCGTCGCATGTAATAGAACACATTCCAGACCCAGTCAGGTTTCTTAACGACTGTCAGAAAATACTTAAAGCTTCAGGTCCTCTGGTTTTGGCCATTCCCGATAAACGATATATTTTCGATGTCCTTCGTCCGGTCTCTTCCTTGGGCGATATCATGCAAGCACATATTGAAAAACGCGTGAAGCATCCTGCGGGCAAGCAACTTGATCTCTATGCGCTCGGGGCATGCCGTGGCGGTGGCTACATTTGGGGCCCGGAACACGCCGGAGAATTGATATTTCTGCATTCTCTCAAAGAGGCCAAGACGCGCTTTGACAAGGCTCGAAACACGGAAGGATATATCGACACTCATGGCTGGTGCTTTACGCCGGCATCCTTTCGACTTCTCATTCGTGACCTTGAAGAACTGGAGGAATTATCATTGAAAGAGGTTCAGTTTTCCTGCCATGGGCCGGAGTTCTTCGTCTCACTCTCCGAAACCGGCACCGGACCAAAGTGTTGCCGAATAGAATTAGCCAGGCTCATGGTTGAGGAAATAGGTTCTGTCAAACCATAGAAGCTTCAAAGTTTACCACTACCCACGGTTCGGACGACCGAGCGGAAGCTGGCGAACAGATCAGTCGCCCAGTCGGAGCGGAAGCCGCCAGTGACCTTGCGGTAGGTGTTTGATCCCGGGGTTTGATGGTGCAATCTTTTCCTCGGTTTAGAGGGATGCGCTGTGGGCCAGGTTCTTCACGGGAGCGCCCCCATCGCCAAGGCCAGCGGCAAGCCGCCGGCGATCTCCTGCGCCATCTCGTCGAAGCCGCGCCCTACAAGGTCAACATCGTCCTAACGGACAACGGCGCTCACTTCACGACACCGGGCGCTGGGGGATCGGCCGCGCCCTTGATCGTCGAAGCCTTAGCCAAAGGAGAGCCCGTTTGGGCCCATAGCTTCGAATACGCCTGCGCGCTCAGGAATCTCCCATTTGTAAGACGATTCCTGGGTAAAGGTCACTTATACGTTCATATTATGGCCGATTCCTACAGCAGCTTGACCATCGCCGCGCGCGCCGCCTCGGGGCGCCGAGCGGCGATCGCCTGCATCACGTCGCGGTGCTGGTGGAGGCGGTCGTCTTTGATCGCCAGGCTGCGCCAACCCATCTTGAACGCGCCGACCAGCACTATCTCGATCAGGCTGCCGAGCGCGCCGAGCAGGCGGTTGCCGCTCGCCTGGAGGATCTCCTTGTGGAAGCGCGCGTCGGCGGCGATCAGCTCGGCCTCGCCAGATTTGTGCGCCTCCATGTCGGCGTAGGCCGCCTCGATTCGCGCCAGCGACGCTTCGTCGCGCGCCTCGGCGGCGAGCGCGGCCGACTGCGGTTCGAAAATGCGCCTCAGCTGCAGCACGTCGCTGACGAACACTTCAGTCGGGGCGGCCTGCATGTGCCAGGCGAGGAAATCGGCGTCGAGCACGTGCCAGTCGACCTTCGGCCGCACCGTCGTGCCGACCTTCTGGCGCGAAACGATCAGGCCTTTGGCCCCGAGTGCGCGGAACGCCTCGCGCAGCGTCGGCCGCGATACGCCGAAGCGCAACCGCAGGCTCCCCTCATTCGGCAGGCGCGAACCCGGCGGATAGAGGCCGGCGATGATTTCACAGCCCAGCATGGCGGTGAGCGAGTCGGTGACGTTGCGCTTGGCGGCGACCGCGCCGTCAACCGTCTCCTCGCGCTCGGGCCCGGCCGCCCGCTTCGTCGTCCGCCGTCGCATGGGTCCTGTCGCATCGGCCACGGCGCGTCCCCCGCCCCTCGTCGGCCGCCTGCTCGCCTCGCCCGTTTGCCCGCGAGCAAACGGCTCGTGGAGACGACGGCAAAAACGCCGCCGACGGATCGCTACAATCCATGTAGACTGCGTATTGTGCTGCGCAATAGGCCGCGGATGGGCGCGGGCGCGGCGGGCGCGAAGGCGGCGGGCGCGAAGCGCGCGTGAGTTGGGGCCGCGGCCGACGCCGCGAGAGGAGAAGTGAGGGGCCATGGCTGACGCGACGATCGACCTCCGGCTCAGCGCGATCGAGATGCTGAAGGCGGAGGGGCGGATCATGCACGCGCTGATGCTGCGCATCATCAAGTCGCGCCTCGGCGGCAACGAGTTCGGCTTCGTGGTGATGGGAATCGGCTGGCCGCTGTCGCATATCCTCCTTCTCCTCATCATCAATACGGCGCTCGGTCGCGCCACGCCCTATGGCGACAGCGCCGCTCTGTGGTTCGCCACTGGCATCGTCCCTTTCATCGCGTTTCAATATATGGCGCGGTTCATCATGGTAGGCACGGTTGTCAATCGCGCGCTGTTCTCCTTTCCCGTCGTCAAGGTCGCCGACTTCGTCTTCGCCGCGGCGATCGTCGAGGTGCTCAACGCCGGGCTGGTGGTGATGATCGTCGGCGCGATTTTTTGGGCCTTCGGAATCGACTTCATGCCCCGCGACGTCGTGCAGGCCGGCCTGGCGATGCTCGCGATGATGCTGCTCGGCCTCGCCTGGGGCGTGATCGGCGCGGTCGCCGGCGCCGTAGCGCCGGGCTTGATGATGCCCTTCTTTCTCTTTCAGATCGTCATGTGGATTTCGTCGGGAATTCTCTTCGTCCCCGACGCCCTTCCGGAAGCGATCCGCACGCCGCTGTCCTACCTGCCGTATCTGCAAGGCGTGGAATGGATGCGCTCGGCCTATTACGACGGCTTCGGGGCCGCCGTGCTCGACAAGACCTACATGCTTTCCTTCACCGTCGTCCTGTTGTTCGTCGGTCTCGCCCTCGAACGCCTGATCAGGGGGAGGCTGCTTCTTCAGTGAGCGCCGAGGTCGCCACCGAACGCTTGCAAACATCGCGGTTCTCGGGCCACGGTGGCGCGCGGCGGGCCGGGCACCTCGGGTGCCGCCCGCGGGGCCCGAAATTCTGCAATTCGGCACCTGGCTCGGCGATCGAGGGCCGGCCGATCTTGGAGGCGCAGCAGGGAAATCAGGGCGTTAGGCGCCGAAAACCGAGCCTCTGCCGGATCAACAGGAGGCGCGTCGCCAGCGTGAGCGGGACTGCGCTAGGAGTCGGCTCTGTGTGGGCGCGGCGAATTGGGGAAATCGTCACCGTAATCCCGCGTTCGGCGAGCCGCATCGCCATCACTGTCGTCCAGCGCAACGACAAGCAGATCAAGGGCTTCATCGTGTTGCCGAAACGCTGGGTCGTCGAGAGGACGTTCGGCTGGATCAACCGGGCCAGACGCCTCGCCAAAGACTTCGAGGCGACGGTCGAGTCCTCGCTCGCTTGGCTGCTCATCGCTCTCGCATTCCTGCTCACGCGACGCCTCGCAAGGCTCTCGGGTCAGCAAACGTGATTTTCGAGTCGGGCTCTTAGGAACAATACGATCCTCCCCCTCCCATGAATAGCTGACGCGTCTGTGTGGGCTGTCAGGAACGTTCGCGATCGGTTGATGGGCGATTTCCTGCTGAACGTTCATTGGGTAGCTCCTTCAGGCCCTACCGCCGCGTTGCGGTAATTGTGAATAGAGGACGCATGCGGTTGTCGGTGTAAGTATATAGCGAATCAATAGTAAATCCCAGAACTCCCAAAAAGTTTGATATCGCGTCTGTACTGAATGCCCACCAGGTGTCCCAGGTTTTGTTGTCCGCCGTCGGTTCAAGGCGGCAGACCGGTGAGCCGGACAATTCAGGAAAAAAGCGGTCCGTAATGATCAGCGTGTCAGCCCGCTTGGCACACTGATCAATGACCTGTAAAGGACTGTGACAGTGAAGAAGAACAGCGGCCATAACGGCGATGTCGAAAGTTCCGATGACATCGGGGAGCTCGTAGACATTGCCATATATAAGGCGTGCCTTTAGCTGGTAAGCCGTGTGGACATACCACCAGGAGTTCTTCAACGCTCTCATACCCTGGCGTCGCGGCCACTCAAGCGGAGCCAAAAGCGCCGCGGGATAAGGAACGAAATCCCAACCCGGATCGTCCGGGACCTCGACGGCGACCACGTCGGCGCCTCGCTTTTCCATCTCGGCCGTGAGAAAGCCAGAAGCAGGGCCGATTTCGAGGACGCGTTTAGCCGCGAGAGCTGGCTTGCCAAGGTACTGATCAACAATATCGCGCAAGTCCCACTCGCCTTTGACGAGGCCGAGACCTGGGACCTCCATCGTATGATAAAAGTAACAGTCGGTCGCACGAAGATTTCGCAGAGGCTCTGCAAATTTTAGTTGATTCTGGCTGCTCATCTCGGCCTCCCGTGGGCTTTATGAATTCGCTCGTCAACAAGAGGCGACGATACCTTCTCAAAACAACTAGGAGGGGCACTTAGCCAGCTTCAAGCCGTTGGGTTTGCCCCGCCGGTCGGCCGACATTAATTGAACCACGGAACTGCAACCCGCAGATATCTTCCGCCGGATCGATGCGTAGTTGCAGCCAGTCTTTCCTTTCAACACCGTGGATCCACCGAATGATGCGCGCAGCCGGTCCGATACCGAAACTCGCCGCGCGATCTTCTGTGAATTCGTCTTGGCCGTATCTCCAGTAGATTTTCAAATTCGTCTTTCGCTCGGCGGCAGTGGCGATAATGATGGAAATTTTATCTGCGAAAGGTTTAGTGGGCTTAAGCCACAGCTGCGGATCGTTTGTGTTGGGCTCGATCACATACCAAATGCCATCCTTTCTGAAATCGCAGTAATGTGCCACTTGCACGAGTTTCATCAAATCGGCGCCGTTGTCCTGCCCTTCGGCTAACTCTTGAAGCGACTGGTCAGTAAGCAATTCCACGAATTCTTCGCGCTGTTTCGGACGAGTCTCGCTTAGGGGCGAAACGTGATCGCCATTCAAAAGACGCTGATGCAGAAAACTCGCGCAAAGCGAATGCGTTACCGGGGCGTCCGCCTCGGCCAACCATGCGTCGGCCATTCCGCATAGCTCAGCGAGTTCGAGCCTCAGTGCGAAGACCCGATTCCGTGCCGCCGCCGAATCCCTTGTGGCAGAAGCCGCAAGCTCCCTCATCCTCCTCGACCTCACGGGCAAGGCTTCACGCAGTCGCTCGGTCAAAATCTCCCAATCGTCAAATGTCAGTCCAAGACGTTCGAAGGTCGAAGTAAAGCTTCCGTCCTGTGTCTTGGTCGGCCTGGAGCTTCTCGCGCTTCGCCGGGCGTCTTGAAGCAATTCGAGCAACTCTACCCTTCTGGACCTCGCTTCATCCACGATCTGCGGTTGCAAGAGGCAATAGGTAACCAGCGCCCTACCAACGTTATATTGCCGACGGTAAATGTGCTCGTCCGACATATCATGATTGTGAAAGGCGAGAGCATCTGGGTTGAAGTAAAGCTTCATTCCCTGTCTGACCAAACGTAATCCGAGCTCTGAATCTTCGCAGGCCGCTATGGAGAAGTGGGGATCAAAGATCGTCTCCTGCGTCGTGAGAAATTGCCGCCTGATTGAGACGTTTGATGTGTAAAAGAAGTCGCCAGACACCTCCTGATAGGCGTCCATTGCAAAATACGAAAACTGGTGGCCGCCGTCGCCCGTGATAAAGTCCATCAGCTCGCTGACCTTAAGACCCTTGTCCCACGCAATATAGCCAAGCACCGCAGCCTTTTCGCACCGAAGTCCCCGATGCGCGGAAAGATGCTCGGATATTAAGTCCTCGTGCGGAACGATATCATCTCCTGTAATTAAAACAATGTCGCCAATTGTCATGGGAATTGCCGTTTCGCGCGCTTTCCCGGGACCCGAATTGACTGCGTTGGGCACGAACCTCAGTGGGAGGCTTTGTGCAAACTCCTGCGCAATTTGGGCAACATTAAACTCGGGACCAGAACCGTCGTCGACGACAATCATCTCCCAATCGTTTTTATTTTGCGTTTGCCTCCGATAGGCTTCGAGCGTTTTCCGGAGCGCATCAGGCCTTCGGAAAGTCGGAATCACAACGCTCATCGACTTGGATAACACCGCCGCTCGCGGACTGACGGCGATATCGCGTTGACGCGAGAAGTCAGCGAACGCCTCGCTCAGACTGGCTGCGGATTTCTCCCACGAGAAATTCTCGAGCACAAACTTTCTCGCATTCGCTCCAACCTCGCGAGCCCGCTGCTTCTCGTTCGAAACCGCGATCATCTGGTTGGCGAGATCCTCAATGTCGGGTTCGCACCAAAGTGCGTAGGGCGGAACGATACCTTCTTCCGCGTCAAGGCAGTCGCCGACCGGCGTTTCTTTGTGTTTGACGGGATAAAACGATCCGTCCTGCAAATAATCGCGGGGACCGCCGTAATGCGGCGCGATGACGGGTAAGCCGACCGCACACGCGTCGGCGATCTTCATCCCGAATCCTTCGCCGCGAAACGGGGCGACGAAGGCGTCCGCCCGCCGATAAAGTGCGATGAGATCTTCCTTGCTGACGAATTCCTTGAGTTGGATGACCGGCGCGGCCTTCGATGCCGAAGCAATCCAACTTTCCACGGGGCCGCGTATGCTTCCGTAGTCCTTCAATACCAGAAGTACGTCCTTTCGCCCGGCGAACGCTTGCTGATATGATTTGAGCAGAATGTCCGTTCCATAGCGAAGCGGGTCGTGGGAGTTGGTAACGCCGAGAAAGACAAACTCATAGTCCTGAAATCGGCTATCGATCTTATTGCTCAAGAGAATCTCAGGACTAAATCCATGCGGCACCACCCGGCAAGCTTGCTGTTCGACGCCGAGATCGGTCAGCATCTCAGAACAGTATTGACTGATCGGCAGCTTGCGGTAGGGATTCATCACCGTGTGACGCATCCACATGTCGAGAGATTGTGTTGCCTGACGCCCATACCGGTAATTGATCGCAAATATCTCGGCATTTATCTCGCCGGCAAGAGGCTGCATTAAATAGGATTTCCAGTAATGCCCCCATCTAATCTGGAATTTGCTGCTCGCCTTGCGTGACGTCATTCGCTTGAGCGCAATTTGTTGTTCCGGTTCGATGCTGCCGTGCATCTCATTCGGCGGCAATGATACTTTCATACCGGCTTTTTCGCAGGCCAATGCTAGCTGTACGGTGACCCAAGTGAATGCATTGCCGGTATTTAGGGGAATAGCAAAGTGAATGTCCGCTTCAGATTTCGTCACTGACGAAGCCCCTATGCGGTAGGGCGCCCGCCATGGCGGAATTGCAGTGAATTTATGAAGGTCCGGTACGATCTTGCCGCGCCATTTCTGATGAAATCGCCGAGCGTTTTCAGCGTCGTTCACAGTCCGCCCGGGCGTCGACTGTCCGTAGTGATAAATAACGCTCTTGCCGACGTACCAGACCTTCAGACCGCGTTCCCTGACGCGCAGACAAAAGTCTACATCTTCAAAGCCATTCTTGAACTGAAGATCGAACCCTCCGAGATCATCGAAGACGTGCCTCGGCACTACCCAGCAAGCCGCCGTGAGAATCTGGAATTCCCGATCAACAAGAGCTGGCGCGAAGTCGGGCTCTTGTCCGACACGAATATGAACGGGCTCATACCGCTTATCGAAAGCC
>Ga0326728_10010635_pt1 | contig 21458 bp, 25 predicted proteins | sample MB3enrmetagenome_FD_207602 | JGI IMG/M metagenome (GOLD analysis project Ga0326728, IMG submission 207602) | Lab enriched peat soil microbial communities from McLean, Ithaca, NY, United States - MB31MN | ecosystem: Environmental > Terrestrial > Soil > Wetlands > Peat | place: USA: New York... | reverse complement strand
CCACCTTTCTCCCCCTCACCTTTCTCCCCCTCACCTTTCTCCCCTGACAGCTTTCTCCCCTCGTCCCCCGCTGTCCTACTCTCTCGTCGAGCAACCCGAGCGAGGAACGTCTTGCTGCCGGAGTACACATTTTCTGATCAGAGCCAGAAAGCTCTGCTCGTTCGAGAGGACCCCTGCTTCTCCTCCGCCCAGCGGGTGGGTAGCGGGGCTGCCATCATCCGTAAGCTCGTAAACCTTCCCGCCCCTAAGCTCGTATGCCTTTTGCATTTCCTGGTCCAATCCACCGTGAGTCCTCTTGGCAAAGAATACATACCGCGCTCCGCACCTGACATTTCCCAGATAACAAATGTGAATGGGGTCGCGCACAATTCGGCCGTCCTCCATTCGTAGAGCTCCCCCTAGTTTGTCCAGGATTACCGTTCCTGTCAGGTCCCTCATCTCGCTCTTTAGGACTTCCTCGATTCTCACCGTGATCTCCGTATAAATTCGTGAGCGGTCGCTGGACAGGTAAGCTTGAAGCCCAAGCACGCTGCCGACAACGACATTTGCACTGTCAGATACGGGCATGACCTCAATGCGGGGCCAGCGTTGGTCGATCAAGATTTCTCCAGGCCCAAGAGTGGTGAGGTCCACTTTCCCTTCGTTGTACCTCTTTGCCTTGCCGAGTCTCGCAGCCTCGTCGGCGGGGCTGCCGGGCTCACTGGCATGGTCAAAAACGTCCGCGGTGCTCTCGACCTTGCCGCGCGCACCGGCTGGGGAATCGTGGGGGGCTTGACTTTGTCTCGGCTGTGCTCCAGAAGCCGTGAACGACATTGCCGCAACAAGGATCACCGACATAGTAATCGGTCTCAGGCTGTACGGTTGCATCGACCTTCCCTCCCTAGAAGATGCCACAGGCTGCAGGATTTCCCAGGGCACATTGACGCTTAGCATCTTCGCTGATTGGGGGAGAAATGGTGGGGGGAGAAATGGTGTCAGGAGCCATTTCCCGCCACCATCCACATGCCTCGCTCTCCCCATAACCGAATACGATCGCTTTTTCCACGAAAATGGTTCCTGACACCATTTCCGCCCCTGACACCATTTCCGCCCGCTGACACCATTTCCGCCCGACACCATTTCCGCCCCATTTCCGCCCGACACCATTTCCGCCCGACACCATTTCCGCCCCGACACCATTTCCGCCCCCTTCCTGGTGCCTGTCCCGCTTTTCGTTGCTATCCCTCCCACCCACCGCAGATTCTGGTTGTCGAGGGCTTCCACTTGCCATTCCTGCGTTCGTAGACAATCATGCCTCCCTGACCGCCCAGACATCCACAATCGGCGGAAAAGACAAATACGCCATATTGACGTTTCACATCAAAGACGATCTCGGAGAGCGTGAACTTCGTGAGCACGTATCCGTCGGGGCCCTCGTACTTGGACAGTTTGGATTGAGGGACTAACTTACCGGCGGCGGTGATGCGGCGCGTGACGGAATCGAGCGTGCCGAACTGCATGATTTCCGCAGGCAGCTGGTGAACCGCATCAGACTGCGGCTCAAGCGTCAGATCGTGCAGACATCCTTTGGGGCCGTAGAGAGAGCGTTTCGATCCAAAGATCTCGTTAACCTTGAAAGGCACAGTAAGGGGTTGCATGCCCAACAGGTTGCTAATCTGTTCAAAGTCCTCATAGTGCGAAAGGAAATCCTGATAGATGGCCAATTGGTCGGGCGTCAGGGGACGTGCAGAAATGTTCCTTGCGCTCGAAGATTGAGAAGTCAGAAATGGTGCAAGAAGAAAAAGGGCGGCCAGATAAGCGAACTTTATGGCTTTCATGCCGGATATTTTCCCTCCCTCCAATACTCAGCGTCAAATGGTGATGAGCGACGGTGGAAAGTCTCGAAAGAAAAGGGTACCTGACACCCTTCCCTCTCGAAAGAAAAGGGTACCTGACACCCTTCCCTCGACACCCTTCCCTCGACACCCTTCCCTCTGACACCCTTCCCTCTGCACCCTTCCCTCTGCCTCCTATTTCATCAAAAGGTCAGCTTGTGACCGCTGCCGCACAGGAATCACATTTATATAGACACCGGAGGAACTGATATTGTTCCTTTTCAGCAGTAGTGCTGCGGGTGCCGCAGACATGGGGTCTGATGTCTAAGGACAGGGCACGATATTTCCTATTATTGGAGAGCGTCGTTCCTGCGAGTAGTACGCTTGGCAACGTGGAAGGTCAAGCGGAATGATGGCGGAACGGTCAACATGCCTGATAAAAAATCGGAAATATCGTGCCTGTCCCGGTTGTCCTTTGTCCCGGTTTTCCTTCCACCTTCACCATTTCCCCACCTCCGGGGTGACGACGAGGATGGGGACGTTCCGCCGTTCCTTGACGACTTCAAAACCCAACTCCCGAAGACCCTGAGTCATTAATTCCGGGTTTTCGTGCTGATAGGAAAGGTCGAAGTCATATTTCCCAGTCATTCCGACTTCATCCACCACAATGGCGTGGAACAGGATGTTTGCTAGGATTTTGCACAGTGCGCTGACAGGTTGGCGCCGCAGCGTGATCTTCCCATGCAAAGCAAGCACTTGCTCTTTTTCGGATTGGGATTCCGGCAGCACGGGACGGCCCTGGATTTGTCGTAGAACATATACATCGCGTTCCCGGTCTTCCCATCTCGCCTCTATTCCAAAGAAGTCCGCCAATGTCTGTTGCATGTAAGGCAGAAGAAATTCCTTCCGATCTTCAGGGACGCGGAATGCCGCTCGGTAGGCTTGGTTATCCCTTGGCATTTGCCAATCGAGATGGAAAGAATCTGTCAGATAGGCAAGTTCTACCAACTCCCGGAGCCCAACACCACCGCGGTGATATGATTCGATTCCGCCCGTTCCGTGCCCCCGTTGGGCTCGATCGGTTTGATAATGGCGTACATCAAGGGGACAATGCCATCTTGCCATTCGATGGAATTCTTATCCCAGTCAGGGTCGCTTTGCATGCTCAGCATTTGCGGGAGTGTTGGGCTCTTGCCTGCCAGGGCGTCCTTCAGCATTTCAGCGGTGAGATTTACGGTGAGCGTAGTGCCGATGATATGGCCGTCCTTGCCGACGAGCACCGTGGCCCCAAAGAAATTCAGTCCAAAAGCCTTAATGCTTGCGTCTTCCGTGTCGATTCCAACCATCGCGTCGATTGGATGCTTGGGAAGAAAGGATTGGAGGCGTTCCTCGTCGTCGTCGGTTACCGCAAGAAATACAACATCCTGGCCGCGGAACTCGTTTGCAAGCTCGTTCAAATGAAGAATGGAGTGGACACACGGAGCGCACCACGTCGCCCAAAAGTCGAGCACCACAACCTCGCCCCGCAGACGGCTCCACTGCGCGTCAAAGCCCGCTGGAGCCTGTAGCCATTTTGTCACTCGCAATACGGGCGCCTCAGCCCCACGGACAGGTGCATTCTGAGCTTGTACCGCCCCTGGGCACCAGATCGAGAGAATCAATAGGGAGCAGAATATTCGCATATATCCTTGACACCTAAAGAGGTTGACCAGCCTCTGCGATTTAGACGCGCGGGATCGCGTTTCGTTTGGACTCGTGCTTCAGGAAACCCGGGACACAAAGAAACCGGGCACGATATTTCCTATTATTTGGAGAGCGTCGTTCCTGATTCTGGCTCATGTTTTGAGCCTCATTGAGCTTCAGCGCGTAGTGGATTTCTTCCTTCTTGGGCGTTTTCCGGGACGACCGGGCTGGCAGGGCGCCCAACGCCCCTGCGGGCGTTGTTCACCGCCCGCGCTGCATCACAGGGTGCGCAACAGCGGCCATCACCACCCGCGCCCGTCGGGAGAAAAGGGTACCTGACACCCTTCCCCTCTGACACCCTTCCCCTCCGAACACGCTCTGCCGTCTCTATCACCTTCGCAGTGGTAAGCGCTTGCGGCAGCAGGGGCATCTTGCCAGCGGGCCATCGTGGTAAAATGCGATTCTAGCAAACGGCGCATTAACCTCCAGCCTCGCGGGGGGATACAACAGTTGGAGATAGATCCCGTGAGCAGCACCACCTTCCTAGGGAATCTGATTGACGATGCGCGATACGCAGGGCGGAGGCTGCTAAAGGACCTTGCCTTCGCTTTCGTTTCGATTCTGACCTTGGGATTGGGCATCGGCGGGGTCACCGCGATCTTCAGCGTGGTTAATGGAGTACTTCTACGCCCGCTGCCCTACCGGGAACCTGGTCGCTTGGTGAAAGTCTTGTTGACCAACCCTTCGATTCCTGAGCTGACGCTCACCCCGCGGGATTTCGCAGAGATCAGTCGCCAAACCGGAGTATTTGATGACTTAGCCATGTATTCATACGCAAGGATGAACCTAACTGGGGCGGGAGAACCTCTCAAGGCAAACGTTACGCTGGGGACAGCCGGAATCTTCGACACCCTGGGAGTGAATCTGCTGCTCGGGCGACCGTTTCGGGCAGATGAAGACCGGTCAGGAGAGGATCACGTCGCCGTAATCTCCGAGCGATTCTGGAGGAGCCGGTTCAATTCGGGCCAGGATGTCCTCGGGAAGTCCATCTACCTTAAGGATCAGGCTTACTCGATCATCGGCGTGCTGCCCTCTGACTTCGGTTCACCGGACGAGATCGCGTCCCCTAAATCAATGCACAGCGAGGTTTGGATACCGGGGCATTTGGAAGCCGAGGGGACGCACCCCAACGGAATTTCGCAGGGTTGGGTGGTGGCTCGACTGCGGGCAGGCGCGACCATCCAGGGGGTGCAGGCGGAGCTGCATGTCATCGCTGTTCGGTCCGCTCAGGAGCTTCGGGAGGAGAATTTCCAGGTTGGGGGATGGGATTATCGAGTGGCTGGTCTTAAGGGCAACCTCGTTGGCAAGTCCATTTCGCCACTTCTCCTGCTGCTGGGGGCCGCGGGGTTTGTCTTTCTCATTGCGTGTGTGAACATCGCTAATTTGACCCTGGCCCGCGCGGCAGGCCGACAAAAGGAAATCGCGATTCGGGAAAGCCTCGGAGCGTCCCGACCCCGGGTAGTCCAGCAGTTGGTCACGGAGGGTTTACTGCTATCCCTCCTGGGGGGCCTGGTAGGCCTATTCGGAGCCTGGGGCGGGGTCAGAACCTTGATTGCTGTCGCCCCCGGAGATACGCCGCGACTGACGGACGTCCACGTGGACCTGATGGTTGCCGCCTTCGCGTTTGCGATGTCGCTCATTGCCGCAATCCTCTTCGGCCTTTTACCCGCTGCCCATATTTCCAAGGCTGATCTGAACGCTCAGCTTAAAGAAGGAAGACAACAATTGCAGATAAGGTTGGGGAAGGTGGGGACCCGCAGACTGCGAAGCTTCTTGGTCTTTGCTCAGACAGCGCTGGCGATGGTGCTACTTGCAGCGGCCGGTCTGCTCGCCCGAACCTTCTGGAAGCTAACTCGGGCGGACCGGGGGTTCGACACTCATAATTTACTGGTTATTAAGGTTGACCACTCCTTGAAGGGTGCGAATCTGGGGGACAAAGGTGTACAGTATCTTAAGTCCGCCATTGATCGAATCCGCATGTTGCCCGGCGTACAATACGCATCAGCGGTGTCTGTACCACCTCTGGCTTCCCAGCAATCTTCTTTCCAATCCATACAGGAGGAGCCAGGCTTGCTGCAAGGACAGCCTGTTCTTTTTCGAGCAGTCAGCCCGGGTTATTTTCAAACGGTTGGGCAACGGGTGCTGATCGGCCGCGACTTCACAGATTTCGATTCTGCTGAGGCACCCGGAGTTGTGGCTGTTAATGAGTCCTTTGCACGACGTTACCTGCCAAGCCTTAATTCGGTTGGCAAGCACGTCATCACCACCTGGGATAAGAAGACGTGGGAGATCGTAGCCGTTGTGAGCGATGCAGATGATGCCGCTGGGACAATCCAGGATTTCACGGTCGACCGTAAGCCCGAAATTTATTTCTCCTTTCGGCAAGAGCCGGCAAGTATTCTTTTGGTGCGGACGCGCGGCGATCCCCTCAAAATGGCTGCAAGCATCAGAGGCCAAATCCCTGGCAGCGACGATGAACACCCGATTCTGAGTTTTTCGACTGTGGAGCAATCCATTTGGGATCTGACCGCACCGCCGCGGTTCCGGTTCACTCTTCTCGCGGCGTTCGCGGGAGTCGCTCTTCTCCTCGCTTTGGTGGGAGTATACGGGGTGGCTTCGTACGATATGGCCGAGCGCGCCCACGAGTTCGCCGTCCGAATGGCCCTAGGGGCACGACCTGATGATCTCCTGAAGCTGGTTTTCAGACAGGGACTCATTCCCGTGATGGGAGGTATTCTGACGGGGCTGGCGGGGGCCGCTACGCTAACCCGCCTCCTTGCCCGGTTCCTTTTCGGCATACCAGGCATGGATCTTCCGACGTTCCTTTTTGCCTCCGCCCTTTTCTTTATTACAACACTCGCTGCCATCTATATCCCGGCGCGACATGCAACTGTTATGGACCCAATGGTTACTCTCCGCAATGAATAGTGAGCTCAGCGTAGATGCACGCGTACTTGGCCTTCCTCTTCGGCTTCTTGTCTCGACGTCCTTGCGAAAGGTGTTTCGCATGGCGTCAAATCCTGGTGTGGGGGTCGGCCGGTAACTACACGCGGTCGACGGAGAGACCGCTCGGTGTGATGAGCGCCTGGTCGATGGTGCCGGCGTAATCGTGGACGCTCGAACATGGCCCGAAGATGCGCAGAGTAACGCAAATTGCGCCTGACGTTGCGCTACTACCCTTGTGACACAGGCACTCCTGCCTGTGTCGTTCTTCCGGCACAGCCAGGAGTGGCTGTGTCACTTCATTTGCGCTCGCCACTTCCGGCCGGGTCGCCCACGAATCGCGCGACGCACACTCCCCCGCTTCGGTTATCGGTGGTTTCATCCGAGAAAGTGAGACTCTTTTGACCGGCCGAGCCCAAGTGCGGTCGCCCTAAAGAACACGAGCCGTGGCAGAGGGACAATTTGTCATTCGCAGGCGGACAATATGTCGCGCTTCAGCCCGGGGCTTCCCAAGGTGTGGGAGTTACCGATCCCGCCGAGTTGCGGGGATGGTCGGGGATTATCGGAGTATCCACAATCAAGTCCAAAGTTCCGGGCGAGTGCACTCGGAAATTAAATTAGTTGGGTACTTGGCCGGATCAGGGTGCGCGTGCTACGTCTTCCGGCGCAAATCCAATGTGGCGGGGAAATCCGGATTCTCCTCGCAGGGTGGCACGGCCTTCAGGTCCGGCGTGTGACCAATGGGGTAGAAGCGGGCTCTCCGCCGCGCTTCGGCCTCGTTGGAATTTACGGGAAACGTCTCGTAGTTGCGCCCGCCCGGATGCGCCACGTAATACGTGCATCCTCCCATCGACCGCTGGGCCGCAATGTCAATCAACTCGACGATTAAAAGCGTGTGGACGGGGATGGTGGGATGCAGGCAATGCGGTGGCTGCCAGGCGCGAAAACGCACGCCGCACACCAAGTCGCCCTGCGTGCCCGTGGGCTGAAGGGGCAATCGGCGGCCGTTGCAGGCGAGGGCAAACCGCTCGCTCACCAGGCCGTGCGCGCGCACCTGAATGCGCTCCACCGAGGAGTCGACGTAGCGCGTGGTGCCGCCCGCGCCGGGTTCTTCTCCCAACACGTACCAGGGCTCGATGGCCTGGCGGAGTTCAATCGTGACCCCTTCGTAACACACCTCGCCACATGCCGGAAAACGAAACTCCCATTGCGGTGCAAACCACGCTGCATCCAACGGGTAACCGGCGCGGCGCAAATCGCTCAGGACATAGTCAAAATCCTGCTGCACAAAGTAGGGAAGAAGAAAGCGATCGTGCAGGCGTGTGCCCCAGCGAATCGGCCTCTCCTCGTAAGGGTGGCGCCAGAACCAGGCCACCAGCGCGCGGACCAACAGTTGTTGCGCCAGGCTCATGCGCGCGTGCGGCGGCATTTCAAACGAGCGGAGTTCCACCAGACCCAGCCGCCCCGTGGGCGTGTCGGGAGAGTAGAGCTTGTCGATGCAAAACTCCGCGCGGTGCGTGTTGCCGGTCACATCCACCAGAAGGTTGCGGAAGATGCGGTCCACCATCCAGGGCGGGCACTCGCCTGGTTCGCTGCCGCGCAGGAGGCTGAAGGCGATTTCCAATTCGTACACCGAGTCGGCGCGGGTTTCATCCACGCGTGGAGCTTGACTGGTGGGGCCGATGAATACGCTGGAGAAAAGATACGAGAGGGAGGGATGATTGAGCCAGTATCCCACCAGGCTCTTCAAGAGGTCGGGACGCCGCAGAAACGGACTGTCCGCGGGCGTGGGTCCGCCCAATACCACGTGATTCCCCCCGCCTGTGCCGGTGTGGCGGCCGTCGAGCATGAACTTTTCTGTCCCCAGGCGGCTCAACCGCGCCTGCTCATAAAGGGTGTTGGTGTTTTCCACCAACTCGCGCCAATTGGCGGCGGGATGAATGTTCACCTCCAGCACGCCGGGGTCGGGAGTGAGCTTGATGTGTCGCAGGCGGGGATCGTGAGGCGGCGGATAGCCTTCAATCAAAACTGGCATCTGGAGCTTCGCGGCGGTGTCTTCAACGGCGGCGAGCAGGTCGATGTAGTCTTCCGCGGATTCCACCGGCGGAATGAAAACCCACAGCCTGCCCTCGCGCGGTTCCACCGTTAGCGCCGTCCGCACGACAGTACTCGGGAGGGCGCCGGGAGAGGGTATTGGTCGCGCTGGGTCACCAGGTACTACCGTAAACTCCGTGGGTTTTTGGCCCAACTGAACCTGCCGAACGGGAATGGGCAGAGGACCGGTGCGCGCCGTGGGATCGAACTCCATTACTTTTTGCCTCTGGTCGGCAGGCTCCCAGATGAGGGTTTCGAGCGGCAGGCGCAGACCCACTGGGGAATTTCCAGGGAGCAGGTAAAGGTGCTCGGAGCGGAGCGTCCACGAGCAACTCTGCCATTCGGGACCGCTTTTCCCTTCCTCCCGCTTCAGGGGAAGCACGTAACCCACGGGCTGGCCAAGGCCGCGCTCAAACACTTGCCGGAGCTTCAGGCGCTCCAGGGGATCGTCAAGTTTGTTGTCGAGCGGGTCCACATTCGCCGGGAGCTGGCGCTCTTTCAGGAGATAGGCGAGCGGGTCCTCGTAGGCGTTGATGACAAACTGGGGGCCGACTTCGAGCCTTCGGGCCAGTTCCTCCGCAAACTGCCGCGCCGCATTGACGCCGAATCCGTAGTCGCGTCCGGTCTCGGCAAGCAGGCTCGGGTCGTTCCAGAGGGGGACCCCGTCAGTTCGCCAATAACAGGAGAACGACCATCGGGGGAGCGGTTCGCCGGGATACCACTTGCCCTGCCCGTAGTGGAGAAGGCCTCCCTTGCCAAACTGCTCGCGCAGGCGGAGGAGAAGCTCGCCCGCCATGCGCTGTTTGGCCGGGCCCAGCGCGGCGGTGTTCCACTCCTCCCCATCCATGTCGTCGATGGAAACGAAAGTGGGCTCGCCACCCATGGTCAGGCGGACGTCACGGGCAACCAGTTCCTGGTCGATGCGCTCGCCCAGCTCGTAAAGCCGCTGCCACTGGTCCTCCGTGTAAGGCTTGGTGACGCGCGCGGGCTCGAAAAGGCGCGTCACCCGCATTTCATGGTGAAATTCCACTTTGCTGGGGCTCACCAAACCGGTGACCGGCGCCGCCGAGCGCGGTTCGGGGGTCGCCGCCAGTGGAATGTGGCCTTCCCCGGCAAACAGGCCGGAAGTGGGATCCAGTCCGACCCAGCCCGCTCCGGGAAGGTAAACCTCGGCCCAAGCGTGCAAATCGGTAAAATCGTCCGTTGGACCGGCAGGCCCGTCGAGTGACTTTATGTCCGGCTTGAGCTGAATCAGGTAGCCGGATACGAATCGCGCCGCCAGTCCCAAGTGACGAAATGTCTGAACCAGCAGCCATGCCGTATCGCGGCAGGACCCGCTGGCAAGCTCAAGGGTCTCCTGGGCAGTCTGCACCCCCGGCTCAGTCCGAATCAGGTAGCGAATTTCGCGCTGCAATCGCTGGTTAAGGTTGACGAGGAATTCCACCGATGCCTGGGGGCTACGGTCAATGGAGGCCAGAAGCGCTTCCAGGCGCGGCCCGGCGGGCGAAGGCTCCAGAAACGGCTCTAACTCGCGCTGCTCCCAGGTCTCGTAACGAAAAGGGAATTTTTCCGCATAGGGTTCAAGGAAAAAATCGAACGGATTGATGACCGTCATCTCCGCCACCAGGTCCACTTCCAGCGAAAAGCGTCGAGTTTGTTTGGGAAAGACCAGCCGCGCCAGGAAATTCCCCTGAGGGTCCTGCTGCCAGTTGATGAAGTGCTCTTTGGGCTCGATCCACAGTGAAAAGCTGGTGACCGGAGTTCGCGTGTGCGGGGCAGGGCGCAAACGGACAATCTGTGGGGAAAGGGTTACCAGGCGGTCGTATTCATAAGTCGTTTTGTGGTATAGCCCGACCCGGATTCCCATTACAAATTGCCTCCCGCCGTAGTGGACTGGGTGGCGGGCTCGCCGGCAAAGAAGTCGAGGGCCAGATTGTCGTCGATGGTGTTCATCCGCACCTGCAGGGCATCCAGGTACTCGTGGAGACCCTGGCTGATGATCCTCTCCACGGAAGTGTAATCGAGTTCCGCGCGGAGGGGGGCCAGGGAGCGCTCCGCGGGATACACACACGATCCCATAGGCGTACCGGTAATAGCGTGCAGGGATTCATGAGCTCCACGCAGGCAGTGGCGGATGGCGCGGGGAAATTCGCGGTCAAGCACCAGGAAATCCACGATGTCCCGAGGGGTAATTCGCCCATGTTTCTTGCGATACATCTCAAAGCCGCTGACCGATTTCAAAACCGCCGACCAGTGGATGTCATCGTAGGGGGTGCCGATGGCGTTGGCCGAGGGCAGCAGCATAAAGTACTTCACATCGAGGATTCGCGAGGTTTTATCAGCCCGCTCGAGCTGCCGGCCCAGGCGAAGGAAATGCCAAGCCTCATTGTAACTCATGGTGGAGTCGGTAATTCCCTCGAACATGTGGCAACCCAGGCGGATGCCGCGCAGGATTTCGGCCAGGCGCTCCGACTCCGCCAGCGCCCGCTGGGATTGAATCTTCAGGTACATGCTGTTGACCTGCTCCCACATCTCCGAGGAAATGATTTCGCGGACGGAGCGGGCGTTCTCCCGGGCGGCGCGCAGGCACGAGGAAATGGAATTCAGGTTCGTCGTGTCCCACACCAAGAACTTGATAACCGTGGATTTCCTGGCCTTGCCGTGGCGCTCGCGAAATATCTGAGCGTCGCCGCTGGTGTCAATCAAGGGTTGCCATTGGTGGGCGGGTTCAAGCGGCAGGTCGAGTTGCAGGTGCAGGTTGACGTCAATGAAGCGCGCCACGTTCTCCGCCCGCTCGATGTAACGCGCCATCCAGTAAACAGCGTCGGCCGCCCGGCTTAGCAGCGGCGCGGTTCCATTACTCATTGGCGGCTCCTTTCTCCGTGGGCGCGAGAACCCAGGTGTCCTTGCTGCCTCCGCCCTGCGACGAATTGACCACCAGCGAACCCGGGCGCAACGCCACCCGCGTCAAACCGCCGGGTAAGACGTAAATCTCCTTGCCATAGAGAATGTAGGGGCGCAGATCCACGTGGCGGCCTTCCAGATGATCTTCCACCAAGGTCGGTACGCGCGAAAGGGCCAGAGTGGGCTGCGCGATGTAATTGCGCGGCTTGGCGGTAATCTTGGCCGCAAACTCCTCGCGCTCGGCGGCGGTGGAGTGCGGTCCCACCAGCATTCCGTATCCGCCCGCCTCATTCGCCGACTTCACCACAAGTTTGTCGAGGTTTTGAAGCACATGCTGGCGGTCCGCGTCCTTCCAGCAGAGGAAGGTGGGGACGTTGGGCAAAATCGGGTCAGCGCCTTCGTAATATCGAATCATCTCCGGCACGTAGGCGTAAACCACTTTGTCGTCGGCGACACCATTGCCCGGAGCGTTGGCCAGAGATACATGGCCCGCTCGGTAAACGTCCACGAGGCCCGGGACTCCCAAGAGAGAGTCCGGACGAAAGGCCTGAGGGTCCAGGAAGTCGTCGTCAATGCGGCGATAGATGACGTCCACCCGCCGCAGACCTTTTGTGGTGCGCATGCAGACCCAGCCGTCCTGCACCACCAGGTCGCGGCCCTCCACCAATTGAATCCCCATGCGTTGCGCCAGAAAACTGTGCTCGAAATAGGCGGAGTTGTACATGCCCGGGGTAAGCAAAACCACCGTGGGATTGTCAGCCGCGCGGGGCGGGGCAATGGCCTCTAAAGTCTCGAGAAGCCTGGAGGGGTAAATGTCAACCGGGCGCACGTGCAGGCCGGCAAACACGCGGGGGAAAGTCCGCTTCATCAGGTCGCGGTTCTCCAGGACATAGGAAACGCCCGAGGGCACGCGCAGGTTGTCTTCCAGGACGTAGATTTGGCCGTCCCCGTGGCGGACCAGGTCCGTACCCGTGATGTGGCACCAGACTCGGCCCGGAGGGTTGATGCCGCGGCACTGGGGACGGTAGAACGCCGCGGAATTAATGATCTCCTCGGGGATTATTTTGTCTTTGAGGATTTTCTGGTCATGGTAAATGTCGTCGATAAACTCGTTAAGCGCGTGGATGCGCTGCTTGAGGCCGCGCTCGATCCAATCCCATTCCTCGGCGCGAACAATGCGAGGGATCAGGTCGAAGGGGAAAATGCGTTCCGTGCCCGCCGAATCCCCGTAAACATTAAAGGTGATGCCCATCTGGAGCAGGATGGTCTCCGCGGCGCGCTGGCACCGCAACAGTTCACCCTCTTCCAGCGATTCAATGGTTTCCAGCAGCAGGCGAGCCTCCGCGCGCGCCTTGCCGTCAGCGTCAAACACTTCATCGTAAAAGCCGTTCGTTTGATACGAGTCGAGCTTCATTCACACCTTCCTGCCCCCGGAAGAACGGTAGGCAGTCGGCAGTCGGCAGAAGGCAGTCGGAGGAGGCGGGCGGCTCTTCATCACGGCCGGCTTTACAGGCTGCGGAAAAACTTTGATCTGTGACAAAGGTCGCTGCCCACTGCTTACTGCTTTCTGCTTTGTGCCTTCTGCCTTGTGCCTACTGCCTACTTCATACACTAGCCCCTCGCCCCATACGCGTGTCAATAGGTGGGAACGTAAATTCTTCCTATCGTTGGCAAAACAATTTTCGAAGGGTGGGCAAAGTTTCACCCCAGAGCCGGACTTCTGGAAATGATTGTGGATAATCAGATACTTCCCACTAATTTCCGCTCATGCCCAAACTATCATGGTTGACAACGTATTGTATCTTATTTATTTTCATTAATTTAGACGCGAGGCGGGGCGCAATATATTCCTTTCTGGCTTGTTTCCAATAAGTTACAAGCCGGGCCTGCTCTTTTGACATGCTTTGGAAACCGGGCACCATATTTCCGATTTTTCTCAGGCAATTCGACCCTTCCGCCATCATTCCGCTTGACCTTCTACGATGTCAGGCGTGCTACTCGCAGGTTGAATGGGAGAACCGTGTTGCGGATTCGTGGCGCTACGAGGCCCGTACATTGGAGGCGTAGCGCCGCCTTTCAGGGCGGCACTTATCGTATTTGGGAATCGTGATTGGCACAGCCGCCGGGATCATGGAAGTGCCGCCCTAAAGCCCGGCGCCACGAGGATCCGACGGGCGCGGGTGGTGATGCCCGCCGTTGCGCGCCCGGTGACGCAGCGCGGGCGCTGAACAACGCCCCCAGGGGCGCTGGACGCCCGGCCCGCGTGGTCGTCCCCGGAAAACGCCGAAGGAAGAAATCCACTACGCGCTGAAGCTCAACGAGGCTCAAAACATGAGCCAGAATCAGGAACGACGCCCTCCAATAATAGGAAATATCGTGCCCCTGTTTCCTTCGGTTTCCTTTGTCCCGGTTTCCTTGACGGCTGTCGGCCCGATTCTTCGAGGGTGTTAGATACAATTGGTGGAGAGCATTCTGTTTTCCTCCGCCATTTTCTTTTCGTTGGTGTCTAATGGAAGGGAGGAGTTTCGACCGATGAGAAGCGTAGTCGCACCCGCTCTGTCATTTTTCTGTCTATTTGCATTCCTGCCGGTCTCGAACGCACAAACCAAACCAAAGCGCAATCCATTGCTTCCCTACGGCGATACCGACGGTTACCAGGTTTTGTCCTCGATCATCGATGCAAGAACCAAGAACCTGAGAAACGAGCCTGTGTCGATCTTTTATCGAACCGTTTCTGAAGAGGCTTTCAGGGAGGTTAGACTTCAGTGCTCAACCAGCTTTCCAAGGGAATTTCAAGGCGCCCTCGACGACTTCGACAAAAAGGCGAAGACAAAATTTCTGCTGCAGCGACAATTCTCCATCCAGAAAAAATACAGATTTGTTGAGACTGAGGTTGACGTCCAGACTTCGACTGAAAGCCTTGCGGGAACATACTCCTTATCCGTAGTTGGCTTTGACGAAAGCAGGACTCATGCAATCGTGCTGGTCGAATGTCTTGTGCGTCCCGGTGGGAGTATTGTCGTCGGTGGTGACACCACATTCTATCTGCTGCGAAGAACAGCAAACGGCTGGCAAGCGGCCACAGACATCCGAAAGTGTGGTCGAATCTATTAGCCGCAACTCAAAATGCAGGGGGGAAATGCGTGTCAGAAAACATTTTATTTTCTAGGAATAGGCGATCGTATTCGGTTATGGGCAGAGCGAGGCGAGTGGGGGTGGGCGGGATGATTTATCACGCGCTGAACCACGCGAACTTCCGCTCTCGGCGGTTCCGGGAAACTGCGCATGATGAAGATCTTCTCGGATCCGCTAGGCGATAAAGAAAAGCCGGCCGTAGGGTTCGGAGCGATGGCTGAGGAAGGCCGTTGCGCAATTCGGATGGGAAGACACCTTGCGGAACAGCGGGCGCCCGAGAAATGGTCCCCCCCACCATTCCCCCCCTGAGCGCTGGCTCGAAATCGAACGCTCCTGCCAAAAGGCTCGGGAGCGCGACGCGAGCGGGCGCACTTTTTGCCGGAGCCTACGGGGGAGACGAGGCCCTGCGCTGGGAAGTCGAGTCGCTGTTGGCGCAGGGAGAGGGAACCGGGAGCTTCATGGCTCCCCCCGACACTGGACGTCGCGGCGCAAACCCTGGCGCAGGATCAAGGGCGGACCGCCGCATCATGGTGGAGGACGATATTTCCTTGAAATGGAATTCAGATTTGGAGGGCCTCCATGGACACGGGGAACTTAATTCTGTCGACCAATGTCGCCGCTTTCTTCGCCTTTCCCCCGCACGATGGAGATGAGAAGATAGCTTTTGCGATGGTCCTGTCGATCTTCTTTATTGTTATCATGGCAGCCATAGCATCCGCAAGGGCGCATGTCAAGATCGCGAAAATCGTCACCATCTTAGCCCTTACGGCGTTTTTCGTTCTGATGATGTTGTTGACCTTGGGCGACGAGTCGGACGCGTCCAATTTCGAGATTTTTGGAAAGTGCCTTGCCGCGATCGTAGTCGGGCCTCTGCCCATCTTCCTTTTCTATTTTGGGTTCATGTTGCAGCGCCGGAAAGATGGAAAAAGGGCGTTGCAGGCTGAAATCAGGAAGGAGATTCTCAGCCAGCCGCCGCAATCCAGCCATACCATGGAAGAACCTCTGGGCGACCTGTTTAACCTGGAGCCCCATGCTGCTGCCGAGCCCGGCAAGACCGTGGCTGGGGCGGACGCCGCCAAAGTCCATGCGGCGCTGTCCCTGGGAGATTTCTATCGCGGCGAGAGACAATTCGTCGAGGCCATCAACGCCTACCTGGATGGCCTCAGGGAAGACCCCTCCAACTCCGAGCTGCGCGCGCGAATCGATCAGTTAAGAAGGGAAAACCCTTCCAACGCCGAGCTGCGCGCACGAATCGACCAGTTAATAAAGGAAAAGACCTCCGCATTGACAAGCGGTTTGCCTATAGGGTCAGACTTCTCCTCCGCACGGCCTCCCGCGCAGCATTCTGCTGGCCGGGGAGAGTCGCAAAACCCCGCATCGACAAGCAACTTGCCTATGGGGTCGGACTTCTCCTACGCACCGTTGCGCGCGCAGCATTCTACTGGCCGGGGAGAGTCGCAAAATCCCGGGCGTGGCAAATTCCTGGCAAATGCCTTCGGATTTACCACGATCATTTTGGCTGTGTGGGGAGGTTTTTATCCGCATCCTTATTTCTTGGTTATAACGCTGCTGGCACTTCTTCCCTGGCTGGCAGTAATAATGGTCTGGAAATCCAAAGGGAATTTCACAAGTATGAGCCCTCAGAGGGGTGACCGGCGTGGCTCACTCGGCTTGCTATTCCTGGCTCCTGCGCTTGTTCTGGCAATTCGCGCATTGGATTTTGGAATCGTCTCATGGACGCCGGTCCTATTCCTGGCCATCTGTATCGGTCTTGCCCTGTTCCTTGCAAATGTAGTCGTCGAGCCCTCTGTACTTTCTCAGCCTGGAATTTTGATCCTCATGCTCATATTTGCCCTGGCATATGGATACGGGGCAGGGATTGAGGCGAACGCCCTCTTCGATCACTCACCCGGGACCGTTTATTCAGCGCATGTAATCGGCAAACATACACATCACGGGAGCCGAGGTAGCACCAGCTACTATTTAGAACTGTCCCCCTGGGGGCCGTACGCGGGTGGCGACACCGTCACGGCATCGTGGTCATTTTATACGTCGGTCAAGGTCGGCGACTCGGTCTGTCTCCCCCTCCGGCCGGGAGCACTCGGGGTTGCCTGGTTCACCGTGGAAAGATGCCGCTGATCGACTTGCGCAGATGAAGAGAGGGGAATGCGTGTCTGGAAGAGCGGGAGGAAGGGTGTCAGGAGGAGGGGTGCGGGAGCCATGGCCGTCGAAGGCGGTTGCGCAGTTTGGATTGGACCCCTGGCCCCGAAAAGGGTACCTGACACCCTTCTCCTCCTGACACCCTTCTCCTCCCGGAATCACGAACGACGCTCTCCGTTAATAGGAAATTTCGTGCCCGGGTTTCCCTGATGCACTAATCCGGTTTGGTTCAGGGGGCTCAGCCACTGGGCGGAGGTATTGAGCATTTATGAGGCGAATTATTTGGACGGCCGGAATGGCATTATGTGGAATTTTTATCGGGGGCACTGCAGCTCTCAACACTGGCGCCTTCCTTGGTATGTTTTGGGGTGCAGGGATCGGCTACGGTTTCGGGTCAATCTTCGCACAGAGGCATCCCACAAGGCGAATTATCGTCTACTGGGCCGGCACATTGGGTCTGGTAGCCCCCTTCTTCGGTCTCATCATCGGCGCCGGCGTGTTCCTGCCTGATTATACTTCCCTCGAAATGGCCTTTGTTGCACTCATCAGTGCAGGGGTCGGCGCCTTGGTGGGTCTCTCCATTGGGGTTTCGCAATTAAAGGGCCTTCGCAGAAAAACCCAGACGCAAGGTAAAAACGCCGAGGTGGGCGTGGTTTGACCTGCTCTGCGCCTCATCTTCGGGATTTGATGTTATGAGGATCACTTCCAATAACCATGCCGCGGGGAAAAGCAGGTAGATGAAACGTATATTTTGGACGGTCGGCTTGTCTCTCGTCGGTCTCTGGTTCGGTTGGTGCAGAAAGGGTGTCACAGAAAGGGTGTCAGTCACTGACACCCTTTCCGGTTTATCCCGGCGCTCTACCTGACCTTTTCCTCCTCACAGCTCGGCTTTCAAGGAAGAAGGGGGTCAGAAGAAGGGGGTCAGCAGAAGAAGGGGGTCAAGCAGAAGAAGGGGAGAAGAAGGGGGTCAGGTACCCTTTTCAGTTCCCGGAAAGGGTACCTGACCCCCTTCTCCTGCTGTTAGCTGGACCATCGGCGGCACCTTTGTGACGCTACAGTACAAGACGCAGTGCACCAATGGCGAGATGGACGAGACGTTTGTACGGCACATCGAGAACGAGCATGCGAGGCTGGTCAAGTACAACGTCAAAAGTCCTGCCCTACCCACAGATTCACCTTGATCGGGGTGCCCTCGGAGCGCCAGGACAAGTTTGGGGGAAAAGGGAAAAGGTGAAAGGGAAAAGGTGTGGAAAAGGTGGAAAAGGTCAGGTACCTTTTCTTTCTTTATCAGTCGCGAAGAACTCTAAGAACAGTGACGAGTGACGAGCGGGGGGGGCGGGAAACAGGCGACAGGTTACAGGGAACAGGAGGGCCGAAATCATGTTCATCAGTCGCGAAGAACTCATTGAAGAGATCGAAAGCCATATCGGGAAATCCGGTGGCGGGTTTGGCGAGTGGTCCATAGGGACGGGGCAAAAGTAGGTGTCAGGTGCCAGGTGTCAGGGGCTGGGGGCAGGTTACAGGTGACAGGTTACAGGGTACAGGAGGGCCGCAGCCATGTTAATCGGTCGAGGGGAGGAAAGGGTGTCAGAGGGGAGGAAAGGGTGTCAGGTAAGGGGAGGAAAGGGTGTCAGGAACGTGTGAAAAAATTAACAATCTCGCGCAGAGACGCAGAGGCGCAGAGGTTCGAATTAAATAACTGCTTTATTTTCTTTGTCGACTCCGCGCCTCTGCGTCTCTGCGCGAGATAGCCTTGTTTGAAAGTGAATTTTTTCACACGTTCCAGGTACCCTTTAGAGGTAAGCGAGTTCAAATACAAATGCCTCAGTTGTTGCAGGAAAGGGTACCTGACCCCCTTCTTCTTGGAAAGGGTACCTGACCCCCTTCTTCTTGACCCCCTTCTTCTGACCCCCTTCTTCTCTCCCCTTCTTCTCCGACGTTTGGAACAAAGGATGGAAGGCGGCTGACGTCCAAACGCTACGTTCCAAGGGTATCGGGAGTATCCTCAACGAGTTGTACCACGAAACGCCGTCGGACACGGATACATACAGTTCTGAACATCACCATTAGCAATAAAGGGAGCGTTCTAATGAGAGTTTGCCTGATCGGATTGGCGATCCTATTTACCTGCAGCATAGCTCTTCACGCAAGCGGGAAGCCGGAGGAGGTCACCTACTGTGCGTTGATTACGGCTCCTAACGCATATGTAGGCAAGGAGATTCGTGTTCGGGCTATCTACAGACATGGGTTTGAAGTGAGCGATCTTGACCCGCCAGAGTGCTGCACAGTGAAGCCGGTAAGAATATGGGTTGCGATGGGGGAGTTGGACGCACATTCTCGGAAACTATTCCGCCGATTTCAAAAAGGCATGGGACTGGCCCTTGTCGTATTCACTGGTGTCTTGGAAAGCGGTGGGCCATTTGGCGGTGGTGGGAGCCCATTCAGATTGACAGTAGGACGGATCGATACCGTTGAGGCCACGGCCCGCATCTCAGTAGAGAACCATCCGAGTTGGGAACCGCAGAACTGTGCGCCTTAAAGCCAGTACCCAATGTACTTGGCGGGCTTGCGTATAGCATAGGAAACCCGGGACGGAAACCCGGGACACCAAGTTTCCGGGTTTTATTCAGGCATTTTGGCGGTTGTAAGGCGAAATGGTGTCAGGAGGCGAAATGGTGTCAGGAACCATTTTAGACCGTTCCCCTGAGTGATGAGTGACGAGCGGGAGCGCGGGAAACAGGTGACAGGTTACAGGGAACAGGAGGGGCGCAGCCATGTTTCTCAGTCGCGACGAACTTATTGAAGAGATTGAAAGCCACATTCGGAGATTCGGTGGGCGGTTTGGCGAGTGGTCCATAGGGACGGCGAAAGATTGTCGCGGGCCGTTTTCCCCGATACAAGGCATCGGGGCGCGGTCCAACGCCATCTGGTGGCCGATCTGGGCGACGGGTTGACCTATCGCGAAGCCTTTACCACCACCGCCGCGCAAGCCGTGGTCGACCACCTGGTGAATGATCGCGGCCTCGCCTTGGAACGCGACGCCGTCCCCGACCCCGGCAGAATCGTTTTCATCTACCGCCCGGGAAAAGAAGCTATCAGCCATCAGCTTTCAGTAGTCAGCCAGGACGCTTACTGAGAGCTGACCGCTGAGGACTGACAACTGCTAAAGAAAGCCATCAGCTTTCAGCCGTCAGAGGGGAAGAAGGGGGTCAAGGGGGAAGAAGGGAAGAAGGGGTCAGGAAGGGGGTCAGGTACCCTTTCCAGTTCCCGGAAAGGGTACCTGACCCCCGTCTCTTTCTTGGAATAAGCCGGAGACATGGGACAGGGTCGTAGCGCCGGAGCTGAAAAAATGAAAATCGTCCACTTTGCAGTGTATTTTGCCGTGAGCCTCGCTCTATTGATGCTAACGTTTCGCATTGATCAGTATTTGCGAAATTCTACTCTTAGCAAGACAATCACGGTCGCCAGTTACATCATTCTGGCGTTCCTGCTGAGTCTTATCGCCGTTTATCTGGTCCCGTCGGTTACATGCCTTATCCTACCAAAGTTGCTGGAGGGTGGCTGGGCCGACGCGATCATGACTGCGGGAATCATCTTCGTCTTGTTCTGCGCGATAAGCGTGCTTTTCGGGCCCGTGGGAGTTGATCTGCCGGGTACCAGAATCCGGGGAATTTTCTTTGCGGAATGGAAATTCGTCGTCTTTATCTTGAAGAACGGAGCCCCGCTAGCCCTTCTTGGAGGGATTCTTAAACTTTTCGCAAAGCAATGACTTAGTAAACAACTTGGGGGGAGAATGGTGTCAGGAAGTGCGCCGGGAGAAAAGGTGTCAGCGGGAAGAAGGGGGTCAGGTACCCTTTCCAGTTCCCGGAAAGGGTACCTGACCCCCTTCTTCCCCTTCTTGACCCGTGACCCCCTTCTTGACCCGCAAATACGAGGGAATATGCATAGAATAATGATTCTGATCCCTGCCCTGACTCTGCTGTTAGCTGTGCAATCGGGAGTTGCACAATCCCAGAGCAAGGCTCGGTCGAAAGGGGACAAAGCAGTGTGCGATCAATGGCGAGCAATGGTCGATCCCGACGCACAAAGCAGCTCAAAAGCTCCTGATGTCGAACAGCTTTCGGAAGAAGAAGCAGCAACGGGCATCGCTTGCATGCTAGCGTTCGAAGGCAACCGCAGGGTAGGCAGATTCTCCGGCGCCACGCGACTCGACATATCTCAAAACTTTGCAGACGCAACAGTGGAACTTGATGCGCTCTATGTAATATCAGCGATCTACAACCGGCAATGGCGGCACGCTCGAGGTGTCGCACTTGTTGATCGGAGGCCGAAGATATTGTCGCCGGAAGCCGGGGCAAGCAAGGCCTTTCCGTTCGTCAAACGCTGGCATCAGCGGCTGAGGGAAAACGGCCTCGAAAAACTGCGTGCTGAGCACGATGATCCGCTCAATGGGTCTGGCCTCAGGTGGTACTGAGCGGCCGGCTGACGCATCTCAGCGAGGGAAACGGTGAGGGAGGGAAATGGGAAACGCGGAAACCCGGGACAGGGAGCGCCGGGATAAACCGGCATATTGTAGGGGATGCAAGAGCCCTACAGGAAAGGAAAAGCGATTCCATCCTGACCTCGAGTCTTGCGCCGGTCGTCGCGAGGCGGCAGGCGAAGCGT
>Ga0326728_10010632_pt1 | contig 21464 bp, 15 predicted proteins | sample MB3enrmetagenome_FD_207602 | JGI IMG/M metagenome (GOLD analysis project Ga0326728, IMG submission 207602) | Lab enriched peat soil microbial communities from McLean, Ithaca, NY, United States - MB31MN | ecosystem: Environmental > Terrestrial > Soil > Wetlands > Peat | place: USA: New York... | reverse complement strand
GTATCCGGCCGCGCGCAGTTGGTCGATGACCATGGGAAGCGCAGCAATCGTGTGGCTGCGGTCCCCGCCGCCGTCGTGCATCAGGACGATATTCCCTTTGCCGGCGCGCACTTGCTCGAGGACGCGATCCACGATTGCCTGTGGCGGTGGCGGCGCCACGCCGCCGGCTTCGCCCCAATCGTGCGGATCGATCTGCGAGCCGACGAGCATGTAGCCCATGGAAAGCGGGATGGGCAAAAGCTCCACCTCGTCGGCGGTTTCCGGCTGATGGTCGATGCCGTAGGGCGGGCGGAACATCAGCGCTTTGATTCCCAGCGTGCTGGCGAGCAAGCGCTCGTTCAAATTCAATTCCAACTCGATCTGGGTGCGTGAAAGACCGGGCACGAAAGCCGGATGCGTATAGGTGTGATTGCCGATTTCATGGCCCTCATCGTATTCGCGACGCAGGAGATCCAGCGACTGGTTCGCTTCCTCACCGATGACGAAAAATGTGGCCGTGGCATGTTTCGCCTTCAGGATATCGAGGATCTTGGGCGTATTGCGGGGATCGGGGCCGTCATCGAAACTGAGCGCGATTTTGTGGGGCTGTGCGCCCCCCTGGAAGATGCGGTAGGACATGGGAAGAACGTCATAGGTTTCGTCCGTGATCAGATTCGAATTCGCATCGAAATCGAACGTACGGCTTCCCGGCTGCGGCGTCGTAATCTTGTTCCAGATGTCGCCATCGCCTTCGAGGATGAGGTCAAATCCGGGCGGAATGTCATCCAGCCGCGCGCGTGCAGCGTCGTCCGGCCGCGTCACGTCCCAGATCGTCCAGAGGGAGTTATCCTCCATGCCGAGTCTCCACAACGCCGTGCCCTGCACGCCGAGGCGTTCCGCGGCGCGCAGCTCGTTGTAGGCCGTTACAGCGTCGAGCATCCAGACGTTGTGCACCTGGTTGTGCTCGTCGTAATAGGAGAAATGCGGATTGAGCGAGTCCGAATCAAATTCGATGCTGGCGTCCGATTCCGAAGCGGTTACGACCGCATCTTGGAAGGTCTCGACTGCGGCGGGTTTAGGCTTGGACTTGTTGAAGGGTTCGGTCCAGTCGTAGGCGTAATTGGCTACGCCAGCGACGATTTTCTGCGCCGGCACAACCTTGAGAATTGCTTGCAGTCGTTCGACGTACCACTCCTGCGCCGCGATGGGTCCCGATTGCGAGTTCTGCGAATGCTGGTCGTAATCCATCACGATGATCGCGTCGGAGGCTCTCGCGATCCCCGCGTAGTCGTAATCCCAATCGCCCGCGGGCAATGCGACCATCAGCTTGAGACCCGCTCCATGGAGCCGCGCGGCAAGCTCGCCGATGAAGTCCGAAAAATTCTGCTGGCTGCTGGGAGGGATCTCTTCGAAATCCGCAACGAGGCCGGGGTTATTCTGATCTAAAGCGTACTGAACGAGGCGTTGCACGAGGTTCTGCCGCGCGTTGGGACTTGCGAGCATGGCGGCCGTTGCTGCGGGCTGCCAGTTTGTCCCGTTCGTATTTTGGACAAGCGGCATGATGGGGATCCTGTCGGGCCCAAGAGTGCTCATCCATTCGGTCAGTTTCGCGTCGTTCTGGGCGGTCAGACTGCCATCCGCGGAATCGGAATACAGTGTGTCGGGAATCAGCAGGTCGATGTCCTTGTAGTGCTCCTGAAGAGACGCGAAGCTCGTGGCGTCGTCCGAAACGTAAAAGGCGGCGCGCAGCGGATCGTAACTCGCCGGCGGAGTCTCTACGCCCAACTCGCTCACCCGGCGTCTGCGGCCGGGACGCTTTATGGGCGGTTTCGGCTTCGGCGCAGCATTCAGAAACGGCCGCAGGCCCGGTCGCCCGGCAGTAAGCTGCGCCCCTACGGGCAAGTTCATGCGATGCAGCACGCTCGCCGTGAACACAATGAGAATGATCGCGAGGACGACCGCGGTCAGCTCGAGAATCCAGCGGAGCCGCCGCCAACGGCGCCGCCGCTCGTCGTAGAAAATGGGCCTGTGGTTTTCCATCCGGGGAATTCAGGCAAATGGTCCGGCAAAGACCTGCCCGCGGCTCCCTCCGAGGAGATTCAGACTTCGATGTTACCGCGACAGGGCCGCCGAGTCACTCCATGGAGTTTCAAGCGACAGTCACTTCTTGATGGGAGCGCCTTGCCCACACAAGCGCCCCGAGTGCCAGAACCGCAGGGACGCAAGGGAGGACGAAGCGCGGCTCGACGGTGAAGTGGCCAACGGCAATGAAGACCGTGCGGGCGACGATAAAAGCTGCGAGAAGCGCGACTCCGCGCTGTCTGCGCATGAGGAATGCGCCCGCGAGCGCGAGCCCCGCGTAAAAGAAATTCAGCGTCGTATAGAGCAGGCCAATTGCAAAGTCCAGGTCATAATCCCTCCACTGGCGGAACGGCGGCCACCAATTGCCTGCGTAGGGCAGCAATTCCGTCCGGGGAGTAAACCAAAGCGTCAGCGAACGCCGGAAAGGAACGGTCAGATAGGTCCTCAATGGGTGCCGCGCTGTACGCTCGCGGGCGAGTTCGGAAAATTGGGCGTCCGCCTCCGGAGAGAACACGAAAGATTTGTGTTGGTCTTCCAAGAGCGTTTGAACGCGCACACGTTCCTCGGGAGAGTCAAAGGCAGACGCCGGAAAATCCGTGATATTGAGAGGCGCCAACTCCAAGCGGTTGAGCACATTATCCACATCGCTATAGGACACCAGCCACGTGTGCGTCCATGCATAGAAGCCCACTGGAAGGTATGCACCGGGCATCTGGATGTACCGAGCGGTCAGAAACTGCACCTTGTGCAAGGTGATCCAATTGCGCGCCGCCCACGGCAGAAGCGGAACCAACATTCCCGCACCGAGGAGAAGCCCGGTGCGTATCAGACGCGGCCAGTTGCCGGGTTTGTACCACTTTGCAGCCAGCACCACGGCGGGCGCGGCAAGCGTGATGGGCACTTCGGGCCGTACCAGCGACCCTAGCCCGACAATCACGCCACCCAAAAACCAGAGCTGCCCCGGCCCCATTTTTCGCGCGGGAGCCGCCGGTCCGAACTCGCTCTGATACGCCCAAACGAGAAATAAGAGCGCGGCGGTGGTGAAGAATGTGGCAAGAACTTCAGTAAGCGCATCGGCAGCGTAGTTGGCGACGAATGGGCACGTCGCGCCCAGCCACAAAGCGGCAATCGCCACGCGTGTTCGCGACACCTCCGGCGCAAGAGAGGCGGCCAGGAGCGCAAGCAGGAGACATGTACCCAGATCCACGAAAGCCTGCGCGACGAGGATGGCCCGCTGAGAATCCCCGAAGAAGATGTATAGGAAGCCAAGGAATAACGGATACCCAGGCACGCGGAGATCGGTAGGAACCAAGCCAGCGCCGGAATCGTAAGCGTAAGCGTGATTCACCACAACGTTCTGGCCGAGTTCCTCGTAGAGATCGGAATCGACATCCGCAACGGGAAGGTAAAGGACGAAAAACAGTCTTAGAAGTAATCCAAGGAGCAGCGCAATGGCGAGGTGCTTTCGCGTCTCGCGGTTCCAAACGTCGTGAATGCGGATCATGGAAGCAGCTGAACCGGCCCGGATTGTACATTGAAAACCCGGTGCGTGTACGAGTCGGGCGGGCCAGGCGAATCAAGGGCGCGTTCGGCTCCGGGTACGCCTCTTATTCCGGCGTGGATGCGCCGACGCCCGGCCACGCGTAACTAGGCGACTTTCTTCGGGCGGGCAAAGAAAATGGCTCCCAGGGCAAACACCGCCGGATAGCATTCGAGGATGTAGCGCGGCTCCGGCGTATCCACACGCGTGAAATAAACGGTCCGCACAACGCAGAAGACAACCAGGAATGCGATCGCCCAGCGTTGCAGCGAGGGCAAACCGGTGCGGCGAGCGACCGCTCGCCACAGACCCGCAAGCGCCAGCGCCACATAGAATATGCCAATGGCGCCGAACAGGGCGGTCACGCTGAAATCTTCGGGATCCTGGCGAAATTGCGCGAGAGGCGGCCAGAAATGGCCGGAATAGTTCGAGAGTTCGATGCGCGGCGTCAGCCACAGCGTGAAGGAACGCTCGAACGGAACCTCGAAGTAGGTCCGCAAAGGATGCCGCGCGGTGCGCTCGCGCGCCAGAGCCGCGAACTGCGCGTCCCATTCGGGGCCGAAATCGCAGCAATCGTCATCGTACTCATCGTAGAGCGCTTTCACGCGCTCGCGCTCCTGGTCGGAATCGAAGGCCGATGCGGGGAGATCGGAAATGTTGAGCGGTTGCTCGCCAAGTTTCCACGACGCAAGGTAAACGTCGCGGTAACGAACCAGCCAGGTTCCCGTCCAAGCCATGAATCCGCGCGGCACGTATTCGCCCGGGAGTTGCGCGTAGCGAGGCGCAAGGGGCTGGAACTCGTGAAGGCTGATCGCATTTCTCGCGGTCCAAGGAATCAAGGGAAGCACGAAACCCGCGGCGGTGAGTGCACCCGCGCGCACGAGCCTTCCCCAATCCGCCACGCGGCGCCACCGCCAGAGCAGAAGCAAGGCCAGAGCAACGAGCAGCAGCGGAGTTTCCGGCCTCACCAGCGTTCCAAGGCCGACGGCTAACCCGCCCAAGAACCACCGGTTCAAGAGGAAGGAGTAGACTCTGCGGCGCGGAGGAGGTTCCGCGGCATCCGGCGGCGCAGCCGATACAACAGCCGCGCGTCCCCAGTTGAAATACTCAGACCCAGCGCAAGCTCCCGCCAGCGCGAGAAGCGCGGCGGCCGTCCAAAATGTGGCCAGGACTTCGGTGAGAACCGCCGCGCTATAAGTCGCAAGGAACGGGCACAGCGCCGCGAGCCACATGGCCACCAAGGCCGCTCGCTTCCGCCACTCCGGCGGCACAAGCCACGCGGCCAGCATTGCGGCCAGCAAACAAGTCCCGACATCCACGACGGCCTGGACCAACATCTGGGGCCTCGGGCCGCCTCCAAAGACGCGGGAGACCGCGGCCAAGAAGGCAGGATAACCCGGCATGCGGATGTCGACCGGGGTCGGCGTATTGTGGCCCATATCGAGGCCGTAGATTCCGTTGCTGCGCCAGTTTTTCGCGAGCTCCTCGTACAGCGGGCCATCGCCGTCCGTGGGACTCGCCGTGAAGACAAAAAACACGCGCAGCGCCAACGCCGCCGCAATTGCGGCAATCCACAACCAGCGGTAGAACGCCGGGGATTTCACCGGACTCGCCGCGGCAACGCTAGATTCCGGTAAGGAAGATTCATTGGGACCAGCCATTTGAGGGTCGCGACGCGGCCAATCCTCCCATCCGGCGGAGAAAAAATCAAACCGGCATCCCACGGCGGGAAACTTCGCTGCGGCGCGCGCGCGGGGCGCCCGTCAACGCTCCTCGACCGGCTCGGGATGGATATTGACGCGAAAAATCTGCGGGAACTGCTCTTTGACCCGGGCTTCGAGTGCCACGGTGACATCGTGAATTTCGGTGATCGGCAGATCGCCGTCCATCGCGCAGTGGCAAGCCGCCAGAATCTTGTTCTCCACCCGGCGCACGTGCACCTCGTGGCAATCCACCAGCTCGTGGTATTCGCGCACGAGGCTGTTGATGTAATCCTCGACGGCGCGAGCGAGCGTATTCATTTCGCCCGCGCCGGAATCGGCGGCGGCGATGTGCGTCCCCAGCGGCTCGATGTGCACGTTCACCTGCGCTTGTTGCGATGCGCCGCCGCGCGACTGGACCGCGGGCAAGCGCCGAATGGCTTCTTCCAGCTCGCTCGCGCGCCGGTGCGCTTCGCGAAGAGTCGAGTGCTCGTCCACTTCAAGATGCAAATCGACGGCGAGCTGCCCGTCGAGTTGGTGCGCCGCGAGCTCGTGGATCGCAAGACCGCGCTGTTCGGCGGCGGCGCGAATCGAATCGAAGAGGTGCTCGCCGATCAGCGCGCGGGGCTCCATGTGCACCATCACATCCGCGGGGACGATCTCCGCCACGCGCTGCTCGACCGCAATGCTGATCGCGTGGACGCGCTCGAAGGGAGCGGTGCGCGGCACGTTGATTTTCACGTCGACAAAGTAGCGGTTCCCGGCGCGCCGCACGCGCAAGCGTTCGGCCCCCAGCACGCCGTCCACTTCCTCGATCGCGCGCGCCAATCGTTCCTGCAAACCTTTCGGCGCGGCATCGAGGAGGCCGTCCATCGTCCGCTTGGCGAGACGCGAGCCGACCCAAATCACAACCGCCGCAACCACCAGCGCCGCCAGCGGATCGGCATAGCGAAGCCAGCCTATGCCGGTCCGCCGCCCGAGCCAGACGGCGGCGATTCCAAAAATCACGACCAGCGTGCTCCACACATCGGTTGAAAAATGCAGCGCATCGGCTTCGAGGGCTTCGCTCTGGTATTGGCGCGCGACCCGCGCCAGCATGCGCGAACGGAGCAAATCCACGAGCATCGCTACGCCCAGCGCGCCGATCGCAAACCAGCTTGGCTCGATTTCCACGGAGTGGAAGAAGAGCCTCTGGAACGCCTCCCAGATGATGTAAAAGGAGGCGACCAGCAGAAGCCCGGTCTCGGCAAACGCGGCGAAGCTTTCCACCTTGCCGTGGCCGTACGTGTGGCCGGCGTCGGCTGGGCGGTCGGAGACTCGAACGGAGAGGTAGGTGAGAATCGCCGCGATGAGATCGAGACTGGAATGAATCGCCTCGGAAAAAACGCCGAGGCTGTGCGTGGCGACGGTGAGAACCACCTTAATGAGCACCAGCGCGACCGCCGAACCGATCGAACCCAGCGCCGCCAGTTGCTTGGCGGATCCGCCGGCTGAAGTGCGGCGTCCGAAGGGCTCGCTGGTTTGTGCGGAGACCGGCATGCCGCCCGATTATACGCCCTCGCGCAGTGCAGCCGTGCCGCGGGACGAACGCGCGCTGGCGGCCGGCAGAATTGTTCTTTGACTATTACCTCGATAGGCGTCTATATTGTGATTTCTCACGCAAAGGATAACCTCATGCGAAACAACCGCTTCGCAACTCTTTCCGCGGTGGTGTCTCTCTTGTGCTTCACAGGAACGGCAATTCCGGGGCGTGCTGCAGCGCAGGCGCAAACTTCGGCTCCCGCACCTGCTCCAACTCCGTCACCTGCGGCCGCCGTGTGGCAAGCCATCTCCAAGCCCACGCTAGATCCAACAAAAACCACCAAGGTTCAAAATCTGGTCCTGACGCGCGACCGCATCCGGCTCACTCTGAAGGATGGTGTAGTGGAATTCACGACCCCCGCCGGAGGCAAGCCCTTCGGGGCGATCATTGGCGGCAAGGGGATGCTCGAAATCGCGCCGCCGAGTCCGGCCGAACGGCAACAACTCCACCTGTACACCGGGCAGGACACGCTGAGCATGCCGTTCACACAGGGCGTCTTGTGGTTTACGGACAAGACGTACGAAGAGATTGCGGCCCAGGCGCACTGGATCCCATCCGAGGCTACTGGCGACCCGCTGTTTGCCGAGCGTACGAAACAAGAGGGGTCGCCGCTAGCGCGCCTATTCAAGGGCATCCTTTCGCTGGACCACGAACGTACGGCACTCTTTGAAGCCGACCTCTACACGGAGGCGAAGGGATGGATTCAGGTCCGGGATGACGCTCTGGAAGAAGAGGAGATTACAGCCGGTCGCTGGGTGCAGATCCGTGACTTTTGGAAATTTGAAACGTGGCTGAGCTTTCCAGCGCACGACCGCTCTGTCGAAGCGGCCATCCGCGACCCGTTGGCCAAGGCCGATTTCCACGTGGCGAGTTATCAGATCGAAGCGACGCTGAATTCTTCCGCCGAGTTCGAGGCAACCGTCCACGCGCACCTCGAAATGCTGGCCGGCGGCGAGCAAGTACTTTTATTCCATCTGGATCCGCATCTCCGCATCGATCGCGTGGCGGATGACGCCGGCCACGCGCTCACATTTTTCCAGCCGCCCGACCCGGGAAGAAAGGACACATTCGTAGATGATTTCGTGGCGGTGGCGCTTGCGCAGCCGAGTGAGTTTCGCCCGGCCACTCTCGAATTTCACTATGCGGGCAGGCACGTGGTCACCAAGGTCGCAGATGGGAACTATTTCTGCGAAAGCTTCGGGTGGTACCCCGCGATCGAGGACGAGTTCGCGACGCGCAGCGAGTTCGACTTGACGTTTCGGTCGCCGAAGAGGTTCTCGCTGGTTGCGACCGGCGACAAGGTGAGCGAGAACATCGACGGGGATTGGCTCGTCACGAAGTGGAAGAGTGATCCGGCGACCTCGGTGGCTGGATTTGCGTTTGGCGACTACAAGATCGAGGAGCAAAAGACCGGCAACACGAGTATCGAAGTGTACGCCAACCGCGACCCGCGCGACATCTTCACGGGTGCACCACTCGCCGCGCCCAGCCCCGCGAGCATGTCCAAGACGATGGCAATCGAGCTGGGCAACATGATTCCCCTCTTCGAGAATTTCTACGGCCCATATCCCTATCATTCTTTGGCCATCACGAGTATTCCGGGCGATTACGGCCAAGGCTGGCCCGGCTTGATCTATTTGTCCGCGCTCTCCTTTTTGGACTCGACGCAGCAGCATGAGATTGTTGGGATCGACATAAAGAATCTTGTCTGGCTGAGCGATTACTGGCGCGGCCACGAGATGTCTCACCAGTGGTGGGGCCAAGAAGTGGGCTGGAAGAGCTATCATGACCAGTGGCTCTCCGAAGGGTTTGCGCAATTCTCCGGCAATCTATACGTGCAATTCCGCGACGGTTGGAAAGAGTATTTGCGACGACTCGATGAAGACCGCGACGAACTATTCACCAGAGACATTCACGGCCGCACCTATGAGTCGCTCGGTCCCATCTGGATGGGCGAGCGCATGGCGCCGTGGGATGAAGGACAGGCCTACCAAATCGTCATTTACAACAAGGGGGGCTACGTCCTGCACATGCTGAGAATGATGCTCTACCAGCCGACAGCGCAGGACCCGGACGCCCAATTCAAAGCGATGATGAAGGATTACACCGAGACTTATAAGAACAAGGCCGCTTCGACGGGAGACTTCAAGGCCATCGTCGACAAACACATGCTCCCGCACATGGACCTCGACGGAAATCACCGCATGGACTGGTTTTTCAATCAGTACGTTTACGGGACGGGCGTGCCGGAGTACCGTTTCACCTACTCGACCTCGGGAACGAGCGACGGCAAGACCAAGGTTTCCCTGACTGTTGAACGCACGGGGGTTCCCAACGGCTGGAAGGACACGCTTCCGATTTATCTCTACCGGAGCGGCAAGCCACAACTCATCGGCTGGATGGGGGTCGTAAGCGACCACGAAACGATGGATTTCACGCTGCCCTCTGAGCCGGCAAAGCTCGCGCTCAACGTGAACGAAGACATCCTAGCCACCATCAAGCAGTAGTCCGTACGCCGTTCAATCGAGCGGCGGAGGCGGCACCAGCGGCAGACGCTCCGGTTCGCTTCGCGGCCCGCGCACCTCGATTTCGTCAAACAGCAACGACGGAGAGATGACCGTGCTCGGCACGCCGCCTTCGGAACTGCCGAACGGCTGCAGCGCGGTCCCGCTGAAGCCCGCCGTCTGGTTCTGCGCGAACGAGAAGAGTGCCAAGTCGTCGCCGATTCCCACGAGGTTACGCAGGTCCTTGAGCGTGAGCCCTTCGAGCCGCGCGCCGCGAACAAGCTCCTCATGACCGTCGGCCAAGTTGACGCGATAGACCTGGAGCGGCAACCTCTCGCCGGTGGCGGCTCCTCCGGCGGCTGTGGCAAGGAATTCCGAAGCATTGTCCTGATCGGTGATGGCCACGCTCGGATTGTCCATAAGGCGGACTTCGAGGCCCCAGGCCTGGCCGTTCTGCCTGCAGGCATCGAGGAATTTCTGACGCAGGGCGGCTGCCGGTTGCGCGTCGCTCGAAAGGAAGAAGAGATTGCTGATCAAGGGCTTCGGATCGGAGAGAAACGTCGAGCGGCCGTGGCCGTTCGATTCATCGAAGTCCGGCCCGGGCCTGCGGGACATCAAGAGCTGCCGGAGCATTCCGTTCGAAACGATCGTCACCTTTTGCCCCTGCACGCCTTCTTGGTCCAATCCGTAAGCGCCGATCAGTTCGTGGCCGTTCCATTGTCTGGCCGTCGGATCGTCCACGAGCGTCACGCTGGTGGGCAGGACGCGCGTGCCGATCTTGCCCGTCCAATCGCTGCGGCCGCCGAGTTGATCCATCATCTCATCGAACCGCGGCACCATCGAGAGCGGGGAGCGCGCGCCGGAAATAGACGGCCCCAGCAATTGGGCCAGGAGCGAACCGGTGGCGGAGGCGTCGAACAGCACCGGGCCGTCGTAATCGGGAACCGGCGGCGCGGCCCGCAGGTCCACCATCTCCTGGCCGGTGCGCGTCAGCGCGTCGTGAACCACCTGGGCGGTGGGCAGGTCCGCGGGATGCTCGGCGTAGGAGGTGTAGAAATCGTGCATGGGCATGCCGTCGTCCGATTCGCTTTCGAGGCTCGCCTCGATGGCTGCGAGTGTGGTTGTCTTGCGAATCTGAGTGCCTTCCGTGTTCATCAGGTACGTGGTGGCGTAAATCAGATGATAGGTCACGCGGGAACTGTAGATTTGCGGAAACGCGCGCAATGCGGCTGACGCAGCTTTGGCTTCCGCTTCCCAATTGCGCGCGGTCCAGTCCGGCTCTTGCAATGGATCGATCTGCACCGTCGCCGGTTCCTGCTGGAAATCGTCGATCGTCGGCGCGTGGGCCAGACGGTTCAGGAACGCCTGCTTCTTGGAATAACTCTCGAGGGCTTCCTTGAACGCCTGATCGGTGGCGAGCCAGAGATCTTCGCGCAGGGAATCGTAATCGTGGTCAATGCCGACCGAACCGGTCGAGCCGAGAAAACCGCTGAACCCCTCGCTCGTGATGAAATTGGAACTGTCCACTTTGTAGTTGCCGACGCGCACCTCCACGCTCATGAAGCGGTTGCGCGAAGTCGTCGAGGAAACCAGCGCCCCAAATTCGGCCGTGATCGTGCGCTCGTCGAGATCCAGCAAGCGGTACTCGATGTAGTAAGGCTTCGAAGGCGTGGTCGGATCGCCCGTTTGAAGCGCGAGCCGGTCGCGCGAGCGTTGCATTTCATCGCGCATCGCGTCGAGAGTGTGATCTATCTTCGAGGCCGGGGCTTGCGGCGCCGGACGGGTGGTAGAACTGGGCTGGGCTGGCGGATTTGCGCCGGCGGATTTCCCGTGCGTGGCGGCGCCGAGAGTGCCGCACGCGGCCAGAGCGAACCAAGCCGCGGACATCAGGCCGAAACTTCTGCGTGCCCGGCTCATTGCTGGCCTCCATTCGAGCCGGACGCGCCGGCAGCTTGCGGATCGTGGGCGGGGTGCGGAAGGATGGGAGGCCGGTCGGTCGAGGTTTCCTTCTTCTGCACTTCCATCTCGGAAATCAAAATCGCCGGAGCGACCGCGGCCACGGGCACCGAGCCCGATTCCGCGCCGCAATATCCGTTGAACACTTCCGGCGTGTCGCCGGTGGCGATGATTTTCTCAAGCGAGACGAGCCGCGTCCCCGCGATGTTCACGCCGCGCACCATCTCATCCGGGCGCCCGTCGGGAAATACTTTATAGACGACGAGCGGCTCGATCTGAAAGGCCTGCGGCTGGCTGCGGCCGGTCATCGTGAATCCGCCTTCGATATCGTCAATCAGCAAACCGAATGGCTTTCCTTGCTTGCGAATTTCCTCAATCAACATTGTGTGGAGTTCCGCGTTGGAAACGGTCCGGCTGCTCTCGACGATCAAATTGCCCTGACGCGATTCCGGCTGGTAACCGATTTGGCGCCGGCCGTGTCCGTTGGACTGAAGAAAACCCAGGATGGCCTGGCGCGACATCTCGAAATTGCGAAGGACGCCGTGATCCACGAGCGTCACGCGCTGGGAGGGAACGCCCTCATCGTCGTAGGGATAGTCACCCAACAGGACGGTCGAGCCGACGCGATGCAGCGTCGGGTCGTCATAGATGGAAATGAAGTCCGGCAGAAGTTTTTCGCCGACATAGTGCGCGAACGTCTGCCCTTCATTGATGTCCTTCTGGCGGAAGCCCTCGTCAGGATGGCCGAAGACCTCGTGGAAGAAAACCGCGGCGGCGCGTCCGGTGAGCAGAGTCGGCCCGACATACGGTCCTACCAGCGGCGCCACAACCAGGGATTCGAGTTCCTTGCGGAGGGCATCGCATTCGGCGAGAACGGTTTTGTCGTCAGGGGCGTCGGCGGGGTCGTTCCAATCGAAATTGTAATAGCGGTTGATGTCCATTCCGTCGGTCGCCTTGCCCTGGATGAACAACTCGAGCCGGTAGCGCACTTGGCCGAATTGCAGCCGCGTGCCTTCCGTGTTGGCCTGGTATTCGTTGTCCGCCTGAGCGGTAAAAGTGACGATGGAATTCAGAATCTGCGCCGAACTGCGGAACGTCCGCGTGTAGAGCCGGACCTTGTCCTCCCAGGGCTTGCGATCGATTTTCAGGAAGACTTCGGGGCCGTACGACACTTCCGGCTGTTCGTGCGAAAAATCCGGCGCGTGCGCTTCGGCAGTTTGCGCTTGGACGTTGTTGCCGGTCTGTACGTTGATGAACGCCGCGGCTGCGGCGCGGTACTGCTTGTCCGTCTCCAGCCAGAACGAGCGGCGCAGGACGCCGGGATCATCTTCCACGGGAGCGGCGCGGCCGAAACTGGTCTGCTGCTGGGAGGGCGCATTGCCGATTTGGTGCGTGTTGTCCAAATCGTAGGTGCCGACGCGCACCCGCGCCTCGAGCCAGCGCGATTTGGTTTCCTGGCTGTTGAGCAAGGCGCCGTTCGAGCCCATCACTTCCGCGTGGTCCATGGACGTCAGCGTATAGCCGATGTAGTAGGCGGGCGGATCGGCCTTGCTGAGGATGGACATTTCACGATCGAGCTCCTGGCCCATCGTCACGAGGTTCGGAGACGCCGCCACCTGACGGCCCTTCGGCGCGGCACCCGTCATCCGGGGAGCGCCGGCGGCGTGCCGGCCCGAGCCGCGAGCAGCGAGAAGAGTTGCCGGCAACAGCGCGAGCGAGGCCACAACACAAAATAGGAAAAGACGAATGATCTTCAAGTGCGCTCCTTCGACGTGAACTGCCACACGGCAGAAACATCCAGTTTATGCTCAGTGACCGCCAATCTCAAAATTTCGCCGCCGTTCTCAGGGCTGCGGCTGCGCTCCGGCGGCGGGAGGTACGGACCGCGGCGGGCCGCCTGCGGGCCCTTGTCCGGGCGCGCCTGGCTGCGCCGGCGGCGCCGCGGGCTGCTGCAAATCCGGCGACAGCAGGTCCAGCCTCTCCGCGGGAATCTCGATTACCTTCGCGCCGGGCAGCATTTTCACGAGCGCGTCGCGAAACCCCGCGACGTTTCCGACCAGCACCAGGTCGAGATCGGAGGGATCGAAATAGGTCTGGGCGATGCGCTTGACGTCGGCGGCGCTCACGGCCCGGACGTTGGTCTGATACGTGTCGAGGTAATCCGCCGGCAATCCGTAGAACGCGACGCCGAGCGTGCGATCCGCGATGTCCTCGGGCGTTTCCGCATGCAGCGGAAAAACGTACGCGAGGAAATCGCGAGCGACGTCCAGCTCCTCGGGCGTCACATCGCCCGAAGACATCTTGCGGATCTCGTCCAGCACGAGCTGCGTCGCGGCCACGGTCTGTTCCGTGCGCGTGAAGGTGCTAACCACAAAATTTCCCGCGCCGCGGTAGCTGACGAACTCCGACGAAGCGTCGTAGGTCAGGCCTTTCTTCAGCCGGACCGCCGTGTTGAGCCGGGCGTTGTAGGAGCCGCCGAAAATCTGGTTCGTGACGGTGAGCGGCAAGTAGTCCGGATGGTTGCGCTGGATTCCGGTGCGGCCCACGCGAATCTGCGTCTGCACGGCGTCGGGTTTTTCGATGAGAAAGATGCGCGGGCCTTTCGGACGCAACGCGCCCGGAACCGCGGCAGGCGCAGCGGCTTTGCTCTGCCACGCGCCGAGATATTTTTCCGCTGCGGCGAATCCTTCTTCGGGCGTGACATCGCCGGCAATGGCCAGAAGCGCGCCCTGCGGGCTGTAGCGAGTATCGTGGAAACCGACCAGATCATCGCGGGTCAGCGCGCCAACCGTTTGCGGCGTACCGTCGGGCGGAAGGCCGTACGCGTTCGATCCGTACACGGCCCGGCGAAACGCCGCGGACGCCAGATACTCGGCGTCGTCGTAATCGAGCGCGAGGTCCGAAAGCGCCTCTTGGCGGCGCCGCGCGATTTCAGCTCCCGTGAAACTCGGATGCAGGGTGATGTCCGAGAGGAGATCCATCGCGAGATCGAAATCCTTCTTCACAACCGTGGCGGAAACCATCGTGGCGTCCGAGGAAGCGGTGGCGCTCAACGAGCCTCCGACGAAATCAATCGCGCCGTTGATCTCCTGCGCCGTGCGGCGTTCCGTCCCTTCGGTGAGCAGGCTCGCGACCATTGCCGCGGTCCCGGGTTTGCCCGGCGGATCGGCCACCGAACCCGCTTGCGGAAGCAGGAGTTCCACGCTCACCGCGGGCTGCGCGGTGGCGGAATCCGTTTCCGAGACGACGAACACGCGCAGGCCGTTGGACAACGTTTTCGTCGCCACCTTCGGAAAATGAAACGGCCGTGGCGGCGCAAGCGGCGGCATCTGGCTCACGAGTCTGGGGCCGGAAGTCTCGGCCGGCGAAGTTGGCTGCGGCGAAGTCTGCGGATTTGCGGCGCCCGCCGGGGCAGGCGTAGCGCTGGGCGCGGGAGTTTGCTGTGCCGCGACGCCAAGCGAGCCCACGAGAGCGAATACAGCCAGCCATGCCGCGGAGTGCCAGCGCGGAAAACGGCGGAAGTTCGGGAGGGCGGCCATCATTGGTTGTCCCCAGCGGGACCGCCCGCGGGCGGCTGAATCTCGAGAAGCGTAACGTGTTCGGGAACCAAATACTGGCGCGCGACGCGCTGAATATCTTCGGGCGTCACACGCAGATAGCGCTCCAGTTCCGTATTGACCAGTGCGGGATCGTTCGCGAGGACGGCGTACGGCCCGATGGCGGTGGCAATCTCATCATCGCTGTCGCGGCCCAGTATGAACTCGGCGATCTGTTGGTTTTTCGCCTTCTGCAACTCGTGGACATCGAGCGGCGCGGCCTTGAGACGGTCGAGCACGGTTTGAATTTCCTTTTCGCCTTGCGCATCCGTGAAACCTTGATTCATTACGGCGATGCAGAAAAAGAGGTTCGGGTCCTCGGTGAAATTGCCGCTCCCATCCACGCCCATCGCGATGCGGTCATCGTAAACCAGCGTGCGGTAGAGCCAGCTGCTTTCGCCTCCGGCAAGGATGTTGGACACCAGAGTCAACGCGTACGAATCCGGCGAAAAGGCCGCGGGCATCTTGTACCCGTACACGACCGCAGGCAGCGGCGAATTAGGGTACGACTTCGTGAGGCGGCGCTCGGCCGTTTGCGGCGGCTCGACGGCGGTGACGCGAGGAATGGCTCCCGTCGGCTTCGGAATTCCGCCGAAGTATTTCTCCGCCATCACCGCGGCATCGTCGGCGGAAAAATCTCCCACCAGGATCATCGTGCAGTTGTCCGGACGGTAATACGTGTGGAAGAATTCCTGCACGTCCGCGAGTGTGGCCTTGTTCAGATCGTCCATGCTGCCGATGGTGGTGTGGTGGTAGGGATGGACCGTGAACGCGGCGGCGTACAGGTCGTCGTACACCTCGCCGTAGGGACGATTGTCCACGTCGAGGCGCCGCTCCTCCTTGACCACCTCGCGCTCGGACTCGAAATGTTCTTGGGTGATGCTGAGGCCGCCCAAGCGGTCCGCTTCGAGCCATAGAACGCGTTCGAGCGCGTTGCTGGGAAACTTCTCGTAGAAGACGGTCACGTCGTCGCGGGTTTCGGCATTGGCCTCGCCGCCCAGCGCCTCGATGATTCGCGTGTGCTGCTCCGGCGCGACGTGCGACGATCCTTGAAACATCAGATGCTCGAACAAGTGCGCGAAACCCGTTCGGCCGGGCCGCTCATCTTTCGAGCCCACGTGGTACCACATCTGCAAACTGACGACCGGCGCCTCGTGGTTCTCCACCATCACCATGCGCAGACCGTTCGATAGCGTCCGCGTCACTAAATGCAGTTGAGCGGGCTGGACGGCTTCGGGCGCGGCCGGTTGCGGTTGCGATTCCTGGCACCTCGCCGGCCGCGCGGCCAGCAGCGCCAACCCTGCCAGCGCGCACGCCAGCCCTCGCAATTTCATCACGTTGAACTCCTGGCTTCTTGACTGGGGCTAATTCAGGCTTCCCCGCGATTCCGATGCCATGCTAACGATTAGACGCGGCCGGTGTCCACAGGTTTCCCGCCAGACGGCAGCGTCACCTTGCGCCCCTTAATTGGATGCGGGCGCGCGGCGGAAGGCCGCTTCGCGCCCGGGCTCCTGCGAACAGCCGGGCTGCCAGGGGGGTGGCTGGAATGGAAACACTTCCGCGCGTGGAGTACTCCGGGCAGGTTTCACCCTCGTATGATTGTCTCATGCGCGCAATCATTGGACTCCTGAGCGTCGTACTGACCATGGCGATCGCGCTCGGCTCCTACTATTACTTTTTCAAGGCGTCGGTCTCCGAAACGGGGACCAATCCCGTGCAGACGATCTCCCTGACGGGAGTGCAGGGCGACCTTTTGCAGATCGCCCAAGCCGAGCGAATGTACTGGGCTCAAAACGGCACGTACGTGGATCTCGACAAGCTCACTTCCACCGGCGCACTGACCATGACGCGCACCGGCCGCGATGGCTACACCTACTCGGTGGACGCTACCGACAATGGCTTCACCGCGACTGCGACGTACACGGCCCCGATTCCTCCCACGACCACAGGCGCGCTGCCGCAGCATTACCCCACATTTACGATTGACCAGACGATGGTGATTCACCAGACCGACTGAAGCTCTGCCCCCACGCGAGGCGGGATTCAGGCAGTGCTCTGCGATGTTCCGTTGAGTTTTGCCCCACAGTAGGCGCAATTCACCCAGTCCGACTCGATCTTGCGCCGGCAACTCGGGCAGGCGAGCGCGATTTGTGCCCCGCAGTGCGGGCAATAGGAATACGAAAGCGGCACTCTCGAATTGCACCGCGGGCAAGGCAGGGGCAACGGGTCGCGCAGAAGGAAATAGAGAATGATGCCGATGGCGTCGGGAATCAGCGCCGCGAGAAACGTCCAGACGACGTAGCGCATGTTTCGCCGCTTCGCATCGCTGTAAACGAATCCCACCAGGAGTGGAAAAGGGAGCAATGCAATCGGAATTCCGAAAGAAAGAAGAATTCTCAGCCAGAGCGCCCAGAACTTCGCTTCCGGGTCGTGGGGAATGGCGAAGCCAAACAGGAAAACTGCCAGCGCACCATACAAAACAAAGGCCACCAGCCACGCGGGCCAGCGGATGATTCGTAGTGCTTCTCTGAACTTGCTCATGCCGCCCTCCTTGCCGCCTGACGCCGGTTGAGCCCCAGCACGACGGCCGCGGTCGTCCCCGCGATGGAACCGAAAATCGTATACGCCAGAACCCATAGGCTTGCGCGCGCGGAATCGAGCGCGAACCAACTCGCCGCGCCGACCGCCAGTTGGCGCCCCAGCGGCCACGCGAGAAACGTCATGGCCCAAACGAACACCAGCAGCAGGGCGAGCCCGCGAAAATTCGAGCGCGCCTCGGCTTCCCGGACCTGGCGTTCCACCAGGAGGGCGCGCGTTCGCTCGACGAGGCCCGCCGGAGCCAGCGGCTTCGGCATGCGGCGAATCGCGACTCCCATTCGCTGCCACCGCGCGAATTCCGCGGCGCAAGCGGGGCACACGGCCAGGTGACGCTCGATTTCCATGCGGTCCGCGTCGTCGAGCGCGCCCGCGGCTGCCAGTGTCAGTTGTGCGCGCAGAGCGGAATGGTCTTTCACGGTCACGGTGTCACCTCAGAGACGGCGCCACTCGCTTCGAGCCGCGCGCGGAGCGTTTCGAGCGCACGGCGCAGGCGAGTCTTCACGGTCGAAAGCGGCGCGCCCAACGATTCGGAAATCTCTTCGAGTTTCATCTCTTCCTCAAAACGCAGCGCGAGCACCTCGCGATAGATCGCCGGAAGTTGCGCGATCGCGTCCGCGATTCGCCCGCTCCATTCGCGCTCTGCCACCAAATCGAGCGCCGAAGGCGCGCCGCCGGGAATATGCTCCACGCGCGATTCGCCCGAAGGCAGCGGCTCGTCCAGGCTTTCGGGACGATACCGGCGCAGCGAATCAATGGCCAGATTGTGCGCGACGCGAAAAAGCCACGCGTCGAAATTGCGGCCCGCGTCGTAACGGTGAATCTGCTCGGCCACACGCAGCCAAGTTTGCTGAAACAGGTCCTCGGCCGCGGCCGAATCCCCCACCAGGCGGCAAAGATACCGATAGAGCCTGTGCTGGTAGCGCTCGACCAGCGCTCCCAGCGCCTCGGGATCGCCGCGCCGGAGCCTGCTGAGCTCGTCTTCGACGCCCACCGGCGCCTCCCACACGGTCGCTGCTGCGCTGCCCATCATGCCCGACCTGTATACGTTTCGGGGAGTCAAAAAGACTCATCGAGCCGTGGGCTGCCGTGGCCTTCGCGTTGGGGGGAAAGCTGTAATCTCCCCCGCGGCCGTGCGATTCCAGGCCGATCGGAATCGCTATGGTAGAATGACCGGACCATGCCTCTCGGTCTCGAGCACTTGGTGCGGCTGCAGGCAGTGGATCTGCGCTTGATTGACTTGCGCGACCGCATTTCTCATTTCCCCGCCCGCATTGCCGAAGTCAACGCTCGCGTGGAGGCCGCCCGCGGACAGATCGCGGCCGCGCGCGAGGCTCACGTCGGCAGCCTCAAAGACCGCAAGAAATATGAGATCGACGTGGACCAGTGGAAAGAGCGCGCCCAGAAATACAAGACCCAGAGTTTCGAGGTCAAGACGAACGAGGCGTATCGGGCCCTCCAACACGAAATTCAGAATGCGGAAGGCGAAATCGGCAAGGCGGAGGACCGGTTGCTGGAGCGGATGGTGTCCGGCGAGGAGTACGAGCGGCAAGTGAAGGCCGCCGAACGCGCGCTGGCGGAAACCGAAGTTGCCGCCGCCGCCGAACGCCGCGACCTCGAAGCCGAGCAGGCCGCCACCCAAAAGGAATTGGAAGCCGCCGAAGCGGAGCGCGCCGAAGCGGCCGCCGGAGTCCCCGAAGACCTGCTCGAGCAATACCACCACGTCGCTCGCCGCCGCAACGGCATCGGCGTCGCCGAAGTTTTCAAGCAGAGCTGTTCGCAGTGCGGCGTGATGATCCGCCCGCACGTCATTCAGGCCATGGGGCGCGAGGAGACGCAAGAGATTTTCCATTGCGAGACCTGCACGCGAATCCTGTACCTGCCGAAGACGATCAGCGGCGCCGCGTCGGCCGCAGCCGGCGGCGCGCCCAGCACGGAAGTATGAAGCGTCCCGCCGCGCGACACTCGGCGCGTCTGTTCACCGAGTCCGATCCCGCCGGCGAGGCCCACACCTCCTACCTCGCGCTCATCGACGGCGCCGCGCGCGGCAACCCCGGCCCCGCCGCCTACGCCGTCATCCTGCGCGGGCCGGACGGCGTCGCGATCCATTCGCTGGGAAAATACATCGGCCGCACGACCAACAACGTCGCGGAATATTACGCGCTCATCGCCGCGCTGGACGCCGCCGCCTCCCGGGGCGTGCGCCGCCTCCGCATCCAGAGCGATTCCGAGTTGCTGGTGAGGCAAATGCAGGGAACTTACAAAGTGAAGAGCGCCGACCTGAAGCCGCTGCACGAGCGCGCACGGAAGGCGGCGCGGGCGCTCGAATTCTTCTCCATCGAACACGTGCCGCGCGAGCGCAATCGCGAAGCCGACGCGCTGGCGAACCAAGCGCTCGATCGCACGTCCGCCGGGCCGCCGGGGTCGAACCGCGATCACCGCGCAGTCCGCGTGCGCGCGCGGATGGAATCCGGGAAACTCGTCCCGGCGCAGCCGCTCGAATTCGCCGAAGGCGAAGAGGTGATCGTCACGGTCGAGCCGGCGCGTAAGACATCTTCCTAAGACGGTGCGGGCTTGAACGAATCTACAAGCGAAACGCGGACAACTTCAAAACATCGGAGCTTTTCCTGAATTGTTCGAGGGGTTTCGCGGGCTTCAGGGATTAAGACCCCTGCTTTCACCGTCCCTTGCGGCACTACTAAACAGTTTGCGGAAAAGTGGGTGAGGAGTCATTCCGAGCGAAGCGAGGAATCTCTCTTCGCTTAGAATCCAAGAAAAGAGAGATTCCTCGGCACGCCGCGTGCCTCGGAATGACAACGTTTTGAGTTTTTCCGCAAACTGTAAAGTCGCGCCCTGCCAAAAAAACAAACTACGAAACGGATTCTTCTCAGTTGAGGCCGTATCTCTTGCGTTTGTCCAAGAGCGTCTTGCGGCTGATGCCGAGGATCTCGGCCGTGCGCGTGATGCGGTAATGCGTGGCTTCAAGGGTGGCGAAAATGGCGTCTTTTTCGATCTCTTCGAGCGAGCGCAAGCCGGCGCCGATTCCGCGGTCGGCCGTGCGGACACCCTCGGGAAAATCGCGCGGCTCGAGCGTCGTCGCGGTGGAGAAAATCAGTGCGTGTTCGATCGCGTTCTTCAACTCCCGGACGTTGCCCGGCCAGGGGTAGGCCGCCAGCATGCGATGCGCCGGCTCGCTCAAGCGAGCTTCGCCGCGGCCGTGCACGGCGGCGAGACGCGCGAGCAAATGTTCGGCCAGCGGCGCGATGTCCGCCGGCCGTTCCCGCAGAGGCGGGACGCGAATCGTCAGCACGCTCAACCGGAAATACAGATCCTCGCGGAAGCGGCCCGCGGTCACCAGACGCGGGAGATCGGCGTTGGTCAGCGCCACGAGTCGCGCATCGATGGTCAGAGTCTCCGTACCGCCGAGGCGCTCGAAGGCGCGTTCTTCGAGGACGCGCAGCAGCTTCGATTGCGTCGCCATGGAAAGCGCGGCGATCTCGTCGAGCACGATCGTGCCGCCCGCTGCCATCTCGAGCCGGCCGCGCTTTCGCTCGACCGCGCCCGTGAACGCGCCGCGTTCGTGACCGAACAGTTCGGATTCCACCAACTCCTGCGGCAGGCTGGCGCAATCAATTTTGAGCAGCGGCGCGTCGTGGCGCGGGCCCATCTGGTGGATGACGCGCGTCAATTGGTCCTTGCCCGTGCCGCTTTCGCCGACGATGAGCACGGTCGTGGCGGTCTCCGCCAAGCGGCGCGCCATCTCCAGCACGGCGTGCGATGCGGGATCGGCCGCCACCCAGGCGATGCGCGCTTCGCTCACGCGGAGGCCGCTCCGGGGGCGGGGTCAGGAAAGTCCGTGCGGCGCGCGGCGCGCCACAGCCGCTCGAGATCGTAGAAATGTCTCGCCCGCTCGGTGAAAACATGCACGAC
>Ga0326728_10010631_pt1 | contig 21465 bp, 21 predicted proteins | sample MB3enrmetagenome_FD_207602 | JGI IMG/M metagenome (GOLD analysis project Ga0326728, IMG submission 207602) | Lab enriched peat soil microbial communities from McLean, Ithaca, NY, United States - MB31MN | ecosystem: Environmental > Terrestrial > Soil > Wetlands > Peat | place: USA: New York... | reverse complement strand
CAAGACCTGTCGCCTCGAAGATGAAATTGAAGGGCAAGACCAGGGTCACCGTCAGGCCGCTCGCCAGCAGGGTGAAAGCCAAAAGCGCCAAGGCCAAGAAGGTCCCGAAAAAGGCTGGCTCGTCTAAGAACACGGTCAGGACGCCCGTACTGTTCGCCGCAAAGAAACAATCCATAAAGATGGTGAGCCCCACGAAGGCCGCCACTCCCGAGCAGAAGGCCGAGGTGGAGCACATCCACAGGATACTTTCCGACGCCTATGTCAGGCAGATGCTGATAGAGATAGGCGGCGAGAACGCGCTCGAGATAGTGAGGCACTTCTACGGGAGCCACAGCGACGAGGAGTTGGCCAAGTCGCTCCAGCTCAGGATATCCGACGTGCGCGCCACGCTGAACAGGCTGCACAGCAAGGGCCTGGTGCAGTACGCCCGCGAGAAGGACTCCGAGACCGGATGGTATTCATATTCCTGGTCGTTGAACAAGGCCCGCATCGTCAAATGGGTGAGCGAGACCGCGGGCAAGGTCGCTGCCAACGCCGCGGGCGGGGACGGCAACCAGTACTATTTCTGCCCGTCCTGCGGCTTGAGTTCCATCATGGATTTCGGCGCGGCCACGGACAAGGAGTTCCGCTGCAACAAGTGCAACAAATCCCTGGAGTTCATCGAGGAGGAGAGGTTCTCGGTGATAAACCAGGTCCTCAGGAAGTAGTCCCGATGCGGGTACAGGAGCTTAACGCGTACCTGGTCGCTAACAACAACGGCAGGATTCTTTTTATCAAACGGTCCGGCGGCCTGTGGGAATTTCCCGGCGGCAGGGTGGAATGGGGCGAGACCCCCGAACAGGCGGCGGTCCGCGAGCTCAAGGAGGAGACCGCTCTGATGCCCGCGGGGGTCCTTAAGATGCTCGGGATGACCTCCGCGACCTATGAGAAGGACGGAAACGAGAAGCACTCCATTTACATCGTATATTCGTGCGACACCGCGAGCGACCGTCACGTCCTCTCCGAAGAGCACGTGGAGGCCAGGTGGCTAGCGCCTTATGAGGCGAAATTCCTCAAGCTCGGGCTCAACGCCGAGCCCGTGCTGGACATGCTGGATTCCGGATAGCGCCAAGGACGGGATTCAGACCCCCTTGAACTCCTGCACCATCTTCTCTAATTCAGGATAGGTGAGCAGCATCACCGAATTGGCCTCCACTTCCAGTTTCATCACGAGCGGCGCCTTTGTGATGGAGTTCAACTGACCCGCGAACTCGCCCTTCTCGGCCTCGTCCTTGAAGAGGACTATGGTGATGCCCTTGCTGAGGGTGGAGAGCGCCCTCGAGAGCACGTCCGATGCATTGGTCTTGTCGTAGAAGTGCAGGAACATCTGCTGGCCGACCACGGTCATCTCGCTGTCGCATACCTCGGATTCGTCGAGCTGGGTGAAGGGGATCGCGTTGTTGACGCAGATGTCCCGCAGCTTGCGCAGCATGGCTAGGTAGCGCACGCTGTGGCCGGATTTGGCCTCCCATTCCTCGAGCCCGTAGTAGTCGAGGAACTCCTTGACCTTCCTCATCCTCACCAGCTGGTTGAGCAGGAACTCTGTGTTGTAGTCTGTTATGAATATCGGGTTGCCGCGGTAGTACATGTTCTTGAACCCGTTCTTCACCTCGCTCGGGACGAGCGGGGTGTACTCCCACCTGTAGGTCGTGTTGACCCTGTCGAACACGGACAGCACCGTGTCGGTGGTGAGCGGTATCTTGGTGCGCGAGACGGGCGGGAAATCAGGCACGTCGATCGAGAAGAAGACCTGCTCCTGCCTGGCGAAGTACAGGCCCACGGCCATTATAGCTCCGGCGAGCAGCACGACCAGGATCAGGCCGGGCGGGAATGGAGGCGGCGGTATGGGCCGGTAGTAGGATGCGGTTTTCTCGAAGTTTCCGGCGGTGAATGCGAACGTGTGGTTCCCGTATGAGAGCGCGTCCCCGCCGGTGTACTCTGTCAGGTCCACGCTCAGCGGGCCGGCGGAAACGCCGCTGAAATCCGTCTTGTACTTCCCGTCGTCCACGTCGACGCTGAGCGTATCGAGCGTGATCGGCGTATCCACCTGGAATATGTAGATGGAGGGCTTCGCGCCCTGGGTAGGCCCGGTTATGGATATGGACTGCACGTCCAGGTAGCTGGAGGCGTACACCTTGCCCGTGTCGTCCTCCAGGCTGACCAGGTACTCGCCCTCATCGAGTGGGACCTGGATGTCCAGGTTGGCGTTCTGCGTCTGGGTGTTCACGGTGCCGACCGGGGTGCGGAGCACCTCCGTGCCGTTGTAGTTCATGAACACGAGGGACATCGATGGCGACGCGGGGGTCGGCTCTGCGAGGTTTGCGTTCAGCCTTATCGTACCGCCGGTGATGTTGGTGTTCGTGATGATGAGCTGGGGTGTGTAGAGCTCGCCGAGGGACGACTTGCCCACGTTGAGCACTTTCATGTCCTTGAACGAGGAGCCCCTTGGCGTGAGGCCGGAGAAGGACACCTTCACGCTGCGCTCCACACCGTCGTATGGCAGGGTGAAGAACTGCTCTGTGCCTGAGAGGCCCGCGGACAGGTTGTCTGAGGTCAGCGTGTAGGACGATCCGGGATTGTCCGGCACAGCCCATGGCGTCTCCACGACTATTCGCGCGATGTCATGGGCCGAGGCCACCGGGTCCGAGCGCCAGCCGCCGTCGATGGTCTGCGGGACCAGGAGCAGCGTGCCGTTGCCGATGGGCAGCACGGAGACGCATCCGTATACCATCGCCGCACCGTCCACCTGGTAGAGCGGCTGGAACAGCGTGAAATTGTCCGTGCACGTGGGGGAGGCCGTTTCATCGAAAGATATCCCCGTGGACTCGTACACGTCCTGTGGCGTGGTCTGCACGAGCGTGCCGTTGAGCATGGACTTGAAGGACTGGCCGATGTATACCACGACCACGCCCTCGTTCATCAGGCGCATGATGCTGCCATTGCCGATAAGCAGCTGCTCGGGCACCACGCCTGACGGAACTATCACCTCGGCTCCCCTGGGCACGGTCTCCAGCTGCTGGAAGGATATCTCGTTTAGCACCACGCCCGCGCTGCCCAGATCGCCGCGGAGCGCGGTGAGGAAATCCGAATAGCGGGTAGCTTCGATCCTGTTGGAGTTGAGGATGAACACCTGCGTCGGCAACTGCTCGGGGTAGGTCTGGAGGGAGATCGTATAGTTCAGGATGCCGCTGGTGTTGTAGTTTATGAAGAGCATCGCCACGTGGTCGTTGCTGCCGCGGGACGCCGCGGTGATCACGTCGCTGGAGATTATCTTGTTGGACAGGGACGCCTTCTCCACGGGCTGGACCTGCGTGTACCCCGCGTACATCGAAGGCATGAGCAGCATCAACCCGGCCACCACGAGGATCAGGGCTATTACGAACGCGGCCGCGATGGGCAGTATGTTGAACCCGCCCGGTGCCGGCGTTTCCTTTGCTGCGGCTGCGGGCGCGGCCGCCTTCTTGGGGGCCAGGAACGCCTTCAGGGACTCCCTGAGCTTGTCGAGCCCGCTGCGTTGTATCACCTTGTAGCGCAGCACGTACTGGTATCGCTTGTGGGCCTCGAACTTGTATATGCCCCTGCGGATCTTCAGTGCGCCTATCTCCACCATCGCAAATCACGCCTATTTGAGGACTTCCAGGTAGCCCTCGCCGACCAGCCTGTTGAGCATCTGCTCCACCCTGGCCTCCGGCATCTTGTAGACCTTGGTGAACTCGATCACGTTTATCTCGCCGTTGTGCTCCATGACCCACTCCTGGAGCTTGGCCTTGAGCGCGTCGTCCGAGAGGACCTCGAGCTCCTGGACCCGCAGCTGCATCTCGTCGTTCGAGGCCTTGAGCTCGTAGTTCTTCGTGGTGAGCGCCTCGGACTGGTCCTGGAGCCGCTCGACCTTCTTGCGCAGGTCGTCTGCGTCCTTCTTCATGGAGTCATAGGCCGTGTAGAGCTTGGAGTAATCCATCGTCACGGACTCGAGAAGGTCCTTCACCGCGGCCTCTATGAGCTGGTAGAGCACCTTGTTGTCTATCGGGTATGACGACTCGACGAGGGTGAGGATGTTGAGCAGGTAGCGGATGACGTCGAGCTTCCTCTTCCTGGGCGCGATCTCGGACGGTATGGAGTAGAGCACTTCGAGCTCGTCCTTCTTCAGCTTGAGTATGGAGAAGAGGTAGGGGTTCTTGTTTATGTCCCTGGATTCCACGTAGACCACGTTGACCGCGTCTTTTTCCGGAGCGACCTCCAGGAACGAGATGGTGCGCAGCGTGTCCGAGATGTCCTTGACCGTGCCTATCATCTTCGCCTTTATCTTGAACCCGTCGACCTTCGGCGTGAGCGACGCTGCGCCGGCCGCCTGGGCCGGCTGCGCTGGGGCCGCTGCCGCGGGTTTCGCGGCGGCCGCCGGTTTCTGCTGTGGTGGCGCCATGTGTCATCTACCCCTTCTTCCCGGATTTCGCCCCGGGTGCCGGTTTTCCCTTGCTCTCCATATCCGCTAACGCCTCGGGAAGCTTCGGCTTCCCCACCTTGGGCCCCTCGCCGGGCCCCCTGTCCAGGGCAGGCGCGTACTTGAACACAATCGCGAAGAGCAGTATGAAGAGGCCTATGAGGATAGCCGAGAGCAATGCGAAGAAGTCGAGGTGGCCGGACATTATGATGGTGAGCACCAGGAGTATGACGACCACCGCCGCCAGGACTCCGAAGAGCACGAGCGAGCGCTCGAACTCCTTCCTCCGCTTCTCGTGGACCGGCACATCGTCCTCGCACACGCAGAGCTCGTTGTTCTGGGCGATGTTGAAGGCGGACTTCACCTTCCTGATGGAGCGGATGATGGGATCGTCCTTGACCGGGACCGCGCTCTTGCCCTCCATGTCCTTCTGGCAGACTATGCAGATCCGCATGGCATCAACCCTCGAGCACGACCTGCGTTATCTCCTTGGCGCCGCCTTCCGTCTTCCTCATGTCCACCTTGCCGAACACGTTTATGATCGTGATGTCGTCAAGGCCGGTGTCCTTGAGGAAGTCGCCGATGTTCCTCCTCGCCACGCCGAACCGCTCGAGCGTTATCACGAGCGAGACCACGTCCAGGTGCCTGTTCTTCTTCTCGAACATCTTGGTGAGCTCCTCGACCTTGTCGTCCCCGAGCCCGAACTGCCTCATCTTGCGCCTGAAATCCTCCTTGACGAATGAAACGCTTTTGGCCATGTTGACATCCCTCTTCTGCTTGACGCTCATCACTTCGTCCAGGTCGAGGAAGAACTCCTTCGCCGGCTCCTCTCCGATTATCTTCTCCAGCAGGAACGTGGATGGATACGGGGTCGGGGTGGTGAGCGCCATGTTCACGGCCGCCTCGCCGACACCCAGCCTGGAGATCTCCTCGCGCATGTAGTTGGAGAAGTTCAGCGAGCCCTGGAGGTAGTCCAGGAACTTCTCGAACTTCACCTTGAGTATGAACGTGGTGCCGACGTTGGAGAATATCGCCTCGGATATGTCCGTCGGGTTCTGTGAGGCGACGATCATGCCGAAGTTGTACTTGCGCCCCTCACGCACGATCATGACCAGGTCGGAGTTCTCGTCCTTCGCGATCTTCCACGCCTCGTCGACCACCAGTATGAGGCGCAGCCCCTTCTCGCTGGACCAGCCGGAGAGCCGCATCTTCTCCTTGGCGAACTGCATGAGCGTGAGCGCCGCCATCGCACGGAACGTCTCATCCGGCAGGCCCGAGAGGTCCAGATCCACCAGCCCGGACGTGATGAGGTCCTCCAGCTTCACCGTGGACTGCTGGGCGAAGAAATCCTCGCCCGACTTGGTGTACTGCTTGAGCCTGTAGATGGCGTTCTCCAGCTCGGCCGGGAACTCGTATGTGCCCAATGACGCCTGCTCCTCGAGCAGTCGCACCACGTCCTTGAGCGTCGGAGCTGTGAGCGACTTGCCCAACTCGTCCTTCTGCTCCCTGGCGTCCATGCGGTACTTGGCCTCCACATAGGCCTTCTCCATGGCCTGCTCCGTGAGCCGCTTCTGCTCCGGGTAGTTGGCGATGTCTGTGAGCATCTCCAGGGTGCGCATTATCTGCTTGAGCCGGTCATAGGGCTTCATGCCTCCCAAATCGAGTATGTTGAGATAGGAGCCCTTGCCCAGGGATATCACCTTGCCCCCGGTGTCCTTCACCCAGGGCTTGTACTCCCCCGCCCAGTCGAATATGAGCGCGTTCGCGTTCCAGACGAACGCCGCGCGCAGCAGGAATGTCTTGATGAAGTAGGACTTCCCAGAACCGGATATGCCGACCACTGCTATGTGCGGGTTGGGCACGTTCTGGTAGTTCCAGTAGAACGGCGCGTGGAATATCCTGGTCTTGCCGATGAAGATGGAGTTCGCCGGGTCGTCGCACAGGACGGAGAGCGGCGGCTCGGGGGGGTAGACGAGCAGGTTCCTCCTGCTGAGCTCCCGGTTCGAGACTTTGAGAACCTCCAGCTTTCCGCTCAGGACCATTGCAAGCACCTATGCGACTAGATCGTCGCCTCCTCAAGCTCCTGCGGGGTTATCGGGTAGAACTTCTCCCATTCGAAGCATTTGAGCATCTCCTCGCCCTTGAGCCATTTGACCTCGACGTTCAGTGCGTTGGAGAGCACGGTCATGAGCTCGTTCGCCTGCGCCTTGGCGGATGCGGTGGCGCCCTCCTTGCTCAGTGCGGCCGCAGTGGTCATGGCGTATGCGACTACGCCCATGGGCTTCACGCCCTTGATGAGCTTGTTCAGCTGGAGGTCCCAGTGGGCGACCTCGCGCTCGTACTTGTCGATCTTGAGCACGTCGGCGTCGGACTTGTCCCTCTCGCGGGCAAGGCGCAGCTGGGCCTCCGCCCTCTTCGTCTCTATCTGCTTCCTCTTCTCGCCGATATCTTCCACGTAGAGCAGGTATGCGATCTTGGTGACGTATTTCAGGTTGGACACCGCACGCTCGAAGAACTCGTTGTAGGCGATGTTCTCCTCGGTCGCCTTCTCCGTGGCGGATTCGAATATCTTGATGCCGAGGAAGACGCTCGCGTAGTACACGCCGTTCTCCATCTGCTTCACGATCACGTCCTCGCTCGCCGGCACCTCGTAGCCGCCGTCCATCTTCATGATTATCCTGCTGCGCTCCGTGATGAGCGGAACGAGGAGATAGCCGTATTTCCAGAATATGAATGTGCCGAAGGCGCCGAGCGCGCAGAGGATCGCGCCGATTATCGTCGCGCCGCTCGAACCCTGGCCGAACATGAAAACGAAGATGATGCCGATTACCGCGGTGCCGAGTGAGCCGTATATGAACATCCTTCCTTCAGCCATATGGATACCTCGCGTGGTATGTACTGATTCTGATGGACTTAATGAGACTATATTTATAAAGAGTGGCGGCAGCGGCGCTCGTGCCGCCCCTTTTCAGCACTTTTATAAACTCTTTGCCACTAATTATAACATATGCTCGTCAAATACGCGCCCCCGGTCAAAGGCATGCGCGAGCCCGTATGCGAAAGGAACGAGGCGAACGTGAGCAGGATACGCGGCGCGTCCCCGCCCTATGAGGGCATGGTGGAGCGGCTGCAGAGGATCGCCGCCGGCCCGAAGGACCAGGAGTTCAGGATACTAGTCGCCCGATACCGCTACCTGCTCGGCCCGGACAACCCTTTATACCACGTGGGCAGATTCCTCGCGCTTAGGGCCGCCAAAGCCCTGTTCCCGAGGAACATCGTGGATGCCAACGAGCTGCGCGTGTTCCGGAAGTCTGGGGCACTCCAGGCCGCCACCTACTCGGAGTTCGTGGGCGATGGCAACGGCGCGATCAAAAGGCGCACCGGGATCATGCGTGAATTCGATGAGAGGGAATTCGGCAGCAGGGAGGCGGAGCTGGCATTCATCCAGGCGACTGACAGGGCGGAACGCGACCTGAATCCCGAACTGGCGGTGCTTCCAGCCAGTCTCAAACGAGCCGGCATGGAGATCAACCATCCGGAAGCGAATTACCACCTGCACAACGGGACTACGGTGTTTTTCGAGATAAACAACATCGACCTGGTGAAGGCTGCCGGTGCGGCGCTGGATGCAGGCGCGGATGGCAAGCCGGCCATAGCGGCCATCGCGGCGATATACGCGCTGCTCGTGCGCCAGGAGGCGAGGCATCGCGTGTGGACGGGGATCTGGTACGGGCAAAGCGATGCTGAGCGCAGGATCATGCAGGGGCGTTATCAGGATATGGCGGACACCCACCCGCGTGAGGTATACCAGCTCGTGTTCAACCTGCTGTCCGACACTTCCGACGCATCGGTCATCAAGCTCCCGGATACGTTCATCCTGCTGGACCTTCTCGGGCTCAACAGGAGCATGGCCCACCTGTTACGGATAAACGACGGCAGCCAGGGGATGCGCTGGGGACCCCCTCCCGTGTTCCCTATCGACTTAGGCATCATCAATGCCATGGACAGCGAGAACGTCTGGATCATGAAGGAGAAGTGCAAGAAGGCTTCGCCCTAGTCCCCCACCGCTTCCTCCACGATTTTCTCGGCGCATCCGATATATGTGTGCGGGTCGAAGATGACGTCCAGCTCCTTCGCTGTGAGCAGCTTCTTCTCGGCGGCGAGCGCTTTTAGCTCCTTCTTCTCGGAGAACGCACTCTGCGCCAGCGTGCGCACCAGCTCGTGCGCCTCCTGCCTGCCCATGCCCTTCTCCGTTAGCGCTATCATGAGACGCTCGGCCATCACGAGCCCGTGCGTCAGGTTCAGGTTCCGCTCTATGTTCTCCGGGAAGAATTCCAGACCCTGGAGTATCTTCGTCATCTCGAGGGCCATGTAATCCACGGAGATGAACGACTCCGCGAATATCGCGCGCTCGTTCGCGCTGTTGGTGAGGTCGCGCTCGTGCTCCAACGGGATGTTCTCCAATGCGGTGAGCACGTTCGCGCGCACCAGCCTCGCGAGCGAGCAGACGCGCTCGGACTTGTGCGGGTTGCGCTTGTGCGGCATGGTGGAGGAGCCGACCTGCTTCTTTCCGAACGGCTCGCTGAGCTCGAGGATCTCGGTCCTCTGCAGGTTCCGCACCTCTTTGGCTATTTTTTCCAATAATGCAGCGGTGAGCGCGAGCGCACAGAGCACCTCCGCGTGCCTGTCCCTCTGTATCACCTGGTTGGAGGCCTTGGCAGGCTCGAGCCCGAGCTCCTTCATCACCATGGCTTGGATCTCCACCCCCTTCGCACCGAAGGTCGCCATGGTGCCGGTCGCTCCTGACATCTTGCCCACGCCTATCCTCTTCTCGGCCTCTTTCAGCCTCTCCCCGTCGCGGAGCAGCTCCTGATAATATATCGCGAATTTCATGCCGTAAGTCGTCGGGACCGCATGCTGGCCGTGGGTCCTACCGATGCACACCGTCCTCTTGTGCTTCCTTGCGAGCTCGCGGAGCACGCCTGCGAGGGTCTCCAACCTCGAATCCAGAACCTCCAGGGCGTCAAGGAAAATCAATGCCGTGGCCGTGTCCTCGATGTCATAGCTGGTCGCGCCGAGGTGCACGTATTTGCCAGCGTCCCCGGACTGCTCGGACAGGGCCCTCACCATGGCCATGAGGTCGTGGTGTATCTCGGCCTCGATCTGCCTCACCCGCTCAGGTTTCACCTTCTTCGAGCCTTCCTCGATCTTCCTCACCGCCTCCTTGGGTATGGTGCCGAGCTGGGCGTGCACCTTCGCGAGGCTGACCTCGACCTGCATCCATTTGCGCAGCCGGTTGTCCTCCTCGAATATGTCGTTCATCTGCGTCCTGTACCTGTCCTCGAAAGGAGAAATAGCCATTGTTTTCACCAAGTAGAGGTTGTCAGAGAGTCCTTTAAAAACCTCGTCCCGACCCCAAAAACGATAGCTTTAAATACATCAAAATCCATAATAAATAACATACAAACATTCCTCCCAGAGGCAAAAATATGAAACAGAACACGAAACCAGGATTCCTCGATCTCTTGAGCGCGGGTGACCCGGATACGGCAGCCGCGGCATTGCGGCTGGTCGAGAGCGGCAACCTCAAGCCGGTCCAGATCGGCCTGATATTGGAGGCGGCTGGCACCGGAGTTGCGAAGCTCGATGCGGCCAGGCCAAAGACCGAGACCCCGAAACCAACGGTGAAAACACTCATGTCGAAGAGCCCCGCCGAAGCGGTACGGCACGTCATGAGCTTCGTATCCGAAGCAAAGGCCAGAGCCAAGGCCGCAGCCTTCAAATCGCTCACCAGAACGATCGCATGGAAGATGCCTGCCGAAGCGGTCAGGCATTTCAAATGGGAGCTCATAACCGCGCTCAACAATCCGGACAATGCCCACACGCAAAGGCTCGAATCCCTTGCCGCAGGGGCCGCTGTGCTCATGGAGGAGCGCCTTCTGAGGAACGACCACCTCCTGGACGTGGCAGAGACCCTGGCGGAGGGCTTAGGGAGAACGAACGACTACGACAGGATAACGATCCTGGAGGAGCGTGTAGCCGCCGCACTGGGCATGATGCTGCCGCACCACCACCAGAGGATATACGAAGCCGTGTTCGAACTCACGGTCCGGCCTGCTAGCTCGGAGGATTGCGTCTTCAAGGTCGTACTCGAGGCATATGCCAGCAGGGCAGAAAGGGGCTCCGTTGCTCTGGAGCCGGTCGTAATCGAAAGGATGACAAGCATGCTCCCGCAGAGACAAGCGGCGCAGGCCGCTCTTTCGTATGACGACAAGAAACCGAACCCGATGGCCAGAAGGCCGGCCCCGCATGCCGCGGAAATCGGCAGACGGTCCGCTGCCAACAGGCTGAACGCGCAGTAGCGCGCTCCGCGATGAACTCTCACTTTTTATAATCTTCCGAACAGAAACAGCCCTATGGCGAGAGCGAGGGTCATAAGGAAGCAGGACCGCTGCTTCGTCGAATTGCCCAAGGAGTTCCTCTCAGTGGAGGAGATAGAGCTCTTCCCGCTCCGCGACGGATATTATTTCCTCAGCATGCCCCTTGGCCCGAGCCAGAAACCTGAAACGAAGCGGACCGGTGCGACTGGCGAGGAGATCGCGGTGCTCCATCGGCTCCAGTCCATAAAGTTCGGGGACAGGACCCCGGATAACGTGTCCAAGGCCCTCAGCGGGCCGGAGAAGGAGGTCCTGAAAAGACTCGAGGACAAGGGCTGGGTGAACGTCTTCAGGGGCAACAAGTACAAGAACGGCGTCTACAACATAGCGGACGAGGTCTACCCGATGCTCAAGAGCCAGGACGCGCCACAGGCGGTCCGGAACCCTTCGGCTGAGCAGAGGCCCGCGGCACCGCAGAAAGCTGCTCCAGCCGAGAGCTTACCGCCCTCTTACGCGCTCCTCATGAAACAGGGGTACATGGTGATAAAGGACCAGAAGGACGCCAAGGCGCTCTCGGAGATGCTCAAAAGCGACATGAAGTCCGGCTCCGTCGTGGGCATCAAGGGCTTCGACGGCTCCTTCTACGTGGTGACGAGGGACTATTTCAGCAGCGCCTCCAAGGCGATCCTAGACGCCCTGAAGGACAGGCCAGCCGACGTGGCAACGATAGCCGGGGCCTCAGGGCTCGATGCGGATGGCGCGCGGGCCGTGCTCCAGCACCTGGCCGAATCCGGCGACGTCATAGAGAAGAGGAAGGGCACCTACGCCGCGGTGTAGCGCCATGATGATCAAGGACGAGATATACGGCATGATCGGGTTCGACGACTTCGAGAGGCGGATCATAGACACCCCTGATTTCCAGCGCCTGCGCCGCATAAAGCAGATGTCCTTCACCAACCTGGTCTATCCGGGCGCGAACCACACCAGGTTCGAGCACTCGCTGGGCACGGCCCACCTCTCCGCGCTGATAGCCGGGCGGCTCGGCCTGGACAAGGAGGCGTGCGCGAAGGTCAAGCTCTACGGCCTGCTCCACGACGTCGGGCACATCGCCTTCAGCCATGAGGGCGAGGACGTGCTCGAGCCGCTCATAGGGGACCACGAGAAGCTCGGGGAGGAGCGCATGAGGTCCGGCCCTCTGGCTGACGTTTTGAAGGAGAACTACCGGCCAGAGGAGATAATCAGGTTCGGCAAACAGAAGGAGGGGCAGATAGTCGGCTCGGACATAGGCTCGGACCGCATGGACTACCTCAAGCGCGACGCGCTCAACACCGGGGTGGCCTACGGGGTCATAGACATGGACCGCATCGTGCACACGCTCGCCTTCGCGGATGATGAGCTGGCCATAGAGGAAGGGGGATTGGAGGCCGCCGAATCGCTGCTCATCGCCAGGTTCATGATGTTCTCAGCGGTCTACCTGCACCACACCGTGCGCATAGCCACCGCGATGCTGAACCGGGCGCTCTCGCTCTCCATAAAGGACGGCACGATCGAAGCGGATGATTTCCGCTCCCTCACGGACGATGAGGCCGTGGCCGCCATGCTCCGCTCCAAGGAAGCGAAGCCGCACATGGAGGGCATCCTCAGCAGGAACCTCTACAAGGAGGCGTTCTCCTTCCCGGCGAGCGGCAAAGCCAGGAAGGAGTCGGAACGCGCCGCGGGGGAGCTCTCCGCCAGGCTCGGCTGCGAGGTCATCCTGGATTGGCCCCACCATTTCTCCAAATCAGTAGGATTCAGGGTGAAGACCGGTGCCGGGCTCAGGCCCATAACCGAATTGTCCGGCCTCGTGCTCTCGCTCGAGAAGGCGGAGGAGGGCAGGATGAGGGCTCTGGTGCTGGTGCCGCCTGGGAATAGGGATGGTGCCGGAAGGCTTGCGCCGGAGCTGTTCGGCTGAGCCTCACTTCAAGAAGATATCCGCTAACTCGACTATAACTATGAGGACGAGCGCCGCGGCCACGATGGTCTTCGGCTCGATCTCTATGCCTGCGAGCTTCATGTCCGATGAGAAGCCCACTATGCCTGCCGACGACATCGGCATGGATACTTGTTCCTGTTTATAAGCCATGGACAGGATTAGACGCTATAGGTATTAAAAGGTTGTGCGGGCTACTAATACCTATGGCCAATATAGAAATCCACAGGACGGAGGCTATCAAGCTCCATGAGCCCACGATCGTGCTCGGATTCCCCGGCACCGGGCTCGTCGGCTCGGTCGCCGCATCGCAGATCGTCGACGCCCTAGACCTCAAGTTTTGCGGCTACATAACCTCGCCGGATTTCGCGCCGCTCGCAGCCATACACAACTACGTACCGCTGCCCGCCGCGCGCATACACTACTCCCAGAAGCACAACCTGGTCGTCATACTCTCGGAGATGTCCATACCCGTCGCCAATTCCATGGAGCTGGCGGACAAGATATTCGCGTTCGCCAAGTCGCTGCACGCGAAATCCATAATCTCCATCGGCGGCATATCGCTCAAGGAGGAGGACAGCGCCGTCTACGTGGTGTCCACGGACAAGGGGATGGTGAGGGACATAGTGGCGAGGAAGATCGCGAAACCGATACGCGAGGGCGCGACCACCGGAGTGACCGGCGTGCTGCTCGCCAAGGGCGCGCTCGAGAATTTCCCGGTGGTGACGATACTGGCCGAGGCCGAGCAGGATTTCGTGGACCCCAAGGCCGCTTCCAAGGCGCTCAAGGTCCTCAGCGAGTTCATAAAGACCCCGATAGACACCGCGGAGCTGGACAAGGAGCAGGCCGCGATAGTCAAGTCCGCGGGCGACAAGATGATAAAGTCGAAGATATCGAAGAAGGGCCCCATGGCGGGCGAGAGCGGGATGTACGGGTGAGAATATGGCCTGGCCGCCCCCTCCTACGGAACCTCAGCCGCCCATCCCCGGGCTCTGCCAGAGCTGCGGCATGCCGATGACCAGGAACGAGGACTTCGGCACGAACAAGGACGGCAGCAGGAGCTCTGATTATTGCGCGCACTGCTTCAGCAACGGCGCTTTCACGGAGCCCCGCATGACGCTGGAGCAGATGATAGAGCGCCTGGTGCAGCTCGCGCCCAAGATGAACATGCCGGAAAGCAAGGTCCGCGCCATGGCGAAGAAGACCCTGCCCGATCTGAAAAGATGGCGCGCGTCTGCCAAGAAAAGACGAGCTTCAGAGCAATGATGCGGGCGTCAGATCCGCGCGGCTTCCGACGTATTTGGATTCCAGCTTGGCCATCGAATCGTCCAGACCCTCAGCCGGAAAGCCGAGCGTGATGAGGGCGTCTTTCAGCTCCTGCAGATGCTCGCCGTAATCCGGGGATATCGGCAGCATGACGAGCCGGACGGATTCTTTTTTTGCGAGCGCGTCCGCCAGGCCGGGAAGCAGCTTGTCCTTGTAGACGCCGTTTGCGGCGTTCATGATCCGGGCCAGCTGCGGACCTGGCATCGCCCCCTCCTGCTCCTTGCCGACGCAGCGTATGAAAAGCAGCATCTTCGGGTGGTTGAGAGGCACCGTGCTCATCTCCATGCCCCTTCCCAGGAATATCATCCTTCCGGCGTCATCCTGCTCGGAGATATCCGGATTCTGGGAGCGGCATACGACGTGGGTGGGCTTGGCAGCGGCGAGCGCCGCGGCATAGAGCAGGAGATGCATGTCCCTCCTGTTGCCGCTGAAGACCTCGGAATGGAGGAGCACGAGGAGCGTGGAGGCCTCCTGCTTGATAACGCAGGCGTCGGCGGCCGCTGCGAGCGCGCCGGGCCGGTCCTTCACGCATACGATGAGATGGCCCGGCAGGGCTGCGTCCTTGGATTTCAGCAGCCGCAGGGCCTCCTTCTGGTCCTTGGAGCCGGGCAAGGGCTCTAAGACCGTGAGCCCGGAATCGTCCATGACGCTTTTCAGGCGCCGCGGGTTCTCCCACGAGGGGAGGAGCTCGAACGCGGGGACGAGTGGCGTGGCTGGTGCTGCCTCTGGTGCGGCTTCAGGAGTTATCTCTTCTTGCACCGGGCTCGGCTTGGCCTTTTCCGGCGCGCTGCCTTTCTTCCCTGCCATGGGACTGCATAACCAGATGAGATTTAAATAAACTTCTTTGATTCGCTGTCTTGGATGGTGGAAAGACAGTTCCGGCAGGATTCACGCCTTCCTGAAAAGCGATCCGAACACTGAGAGCAGCCCGGATTTTTCCGCGGTTTCCGCTTTGCGGTCCGGATCCCCGGAATCCAGGAACTCGATGAGGCGCCCGACCTCTTTCAACTCCGCCTCGAGCTCCTTTTTAGAGTATTTGGCGAGCTCTTCCCTGCGTTTGGCGAGGCGCCTGCTTTTCTCGTACTCCTCCTCATAGGAGCGCCTGTCCTTTCCCAGCCGCCTCAGGTCCTCCACGATCTTTCTCTCGCTTTCGCCCATCGTGGCGTAGAAATCCAGCGTCCTCTCGTCCAGGCCGTCGACGGCAAGGAATCCCGTCTGGGCGAAGGAGCGCACGGCCTCGAAGAACGCCGCGTTGCCGACCACGATCTTCCTGAACCTGGAGGTCTCTGGGCAGACATGAGAGAGCTTCTTCTCGCTGTAAGTGAAGCATTCGCAGAGCTGAGCTGCGCTATATGCGCCGAATGATGGATAGTCGGAAAAGAACTGCTTGAGCAGGGCCATCTCCTCCTTCCCGGGGAAGGACGGGCAGTGCTCCTTCAGGGAATGCCCCTCGAGCTCAGGGAGCAGATCCGCCACCGGCTTCGAGAGCAGGGAATGCAGGTACGCGCTCCTGGATTTCCTCAGCGACTCCAGATCCTTCTCAAGCTCCCCGTGCCTGCGGACCTTCTCATGGTCGACGCTCTCGTTCTCCAACTCAGACAGATCCGCCAGCAGCTTCTCGACCCTGAGCTGCTCCCTTCTGAGCGCCCTGCCGCTCTCCTTGAGGTCCTCTTCGGCCTTCTCATAGCTGTCATTCAGCTTTATGATGTCCTCGAAATATGCGAACTCCTCTTTCGCGGCTGGTATCTTGCCCTCCCTTGCCAGCCTTGCGACGGACGCGAGCCTCTTCCCGGTGGCCTCCGGAAGATTGCCCTTCTGGAACTCGCTCGCGGCCCACCTTTCGAAATAGACGGAGTCCTTGGACAGCTCCATGGCCCGCTTTGCCATCTTTATCCGCGTGCTCACTGCCGGATTCCAGACGCTTTTTCCCTTTTCCTGCACATCTTCTATCTCGGCCATGAGCAGTTTCAGCTGCTTGGCGAGCTTCAGCGTCGCAGGGCGGTGGCTGGTTCCAATCGTTTCCACTCTCTTTGCCAGGTCCTTGTGCGTTTTTTTAAGCTCGCGTATTTCCTCTTCGGTGGTCATCCGGTTCGCCCGCTCCCCTCAACTTATTATGAGTATTGGAGTATTTAAATTTGTCGTCGTTTGTGTGCAAGCGGCATTGATTGCAGGAGTAAGATGCCGAGACCAAGGCTCGGAACAGAACCGTCCCTGTCCCGAACAATCGGCTCGGTTTCCCATGCCTGCGCTATCATTTTGGTTCAAGCCAGAACAGAACCCTGTTTTGACCTCTCAACCGAGGGCTGTTCTGGGGGCAGAGAATAAAAATAGAGCTCCAGATTCACCCGGCGGCTTCAAGATACAAATCCAATGCCCGCCCTACGTCTCGCGCAATAAGGCCTGCAAGGGGCTTCAAATCCCCGTTATCCCCGGTTTCAAGGGCACGATAATAAGTCATCCTGATTTTCTTTTGCAAGACTATCGGGGGGAAAGTCGCACGCATCAGGCGCAAATTGGTGAGAAGCCTTGCGACTCTCCCGTTTCCATCTACAAATGGGTGTATCCAGACAAAAAGATGATGTAACCTTGCAGCGGATTCGACGGCTTTTCGTCCGTCTTCTTTGGAATTCAGTTCGTTCAAAACCCGTTTCATCAACATCGGCACTTCTTTGAATGACGGAGGACGATGCTTCGATTGAGTGATATAAACCTGTACATGTCGATAGAAACCCGCATTTTGAGGGTCTATCTTGCTTAAGATGATGGAATGAAGTTGAAGTATGTCCGCTTCGGTTATCTCATTTTTCTTGTTCGCTAATTTTTCAAGAAACAAGATCGCATCTTTGTGATTTACTGCTTCGAGGTGTTCTTTGACTGATTTTCCGCCGATTGTCATGCCCTTTTCAAGCACCAGGAAAGTTTCCTTGAGAGACAATCGATTTCCTTCTATGGCGTTGGAGTTGTACGTCATCTCGACTTCGAACTTTTTCCTCAAGCTTTCCAGCGTGATTGACGAAAGGGGCCGCATCTTGTTCAGCCGAGCCAGTTTCTTCTCCACTATGACTGCCGTATGCTCATCCAATAATTCGGATTCGTTTGGAGGTTTTATCCCATGCCGCTTGCAGTAATCCAGCATCTTTCTTCTGGTCCCAAGATACTGGAGGGTTTTCTGGCTGACTTTTCCGTTTTCACGGACAGTTTCGACCGCCTCATAGTAAGTCGTAACCCCTTTTTTTCTTTCTCTTATGAATACCATGCTATTTTGTAGTGGGGAACAGTTTTTAATATTTTCTATTTTGAGTAACCACTACAGATAAAATCTTTTTATTGCTGATTCGAACCAAAATATGATGCAGGAGGAAGGATTTGAACCTTCGAAGGCACTAAGCCGGCGGATCTTAAGTCCGCCGCGTTTTCCGGACTTCGCTACTCCTGCGTGAGCAAGGGGATATCTGTCCAGACTGCTATAAAAGCCTCGCTTTTTTGCCGTCGAAATAGATGTTCTCCTCGAACCGCACGCCGAAATCCTCGAAATACGCGCTAGGCTCTATGGCCATGGTCGCTCCGGCGAGCTTGTCCTTCGATTTCATGCCGAGGCGCGGGTATTCATGCACTTCCAGGCCGATGCCGTGGCCGATGGCATGGGGCAGCTCGGGAAGATGGTGTCTCTTGAACAGTTTCTTCGAGAAAAGCGTCAGCTCCGAACCGGTGCCCAGTCCGGGCATCGCGTCGATTATCTCGTTGAAGACCTCCTGGAGCTCCAGGTAGACCGCCTTCTTCTTCTCCTCGCCCATGAAGAAGCACCTCGTGAGATCCGAGGAGTAGTAGTCGGCGCGCACGCCGAAATCCACGAGCACCATGCCGTTTATCTTCGCGTTCCCCGTCCGGTAGTGCGGGAAGGACGAGTTGCGGTCAGCGGCCACTATCGATTTGAACGATACGTCCAGGTCGCGCTCCAGCGTCCCGGCCATGAGCTGCTCCCGGACCTGGGATTCGGTCATGCCCTTCTTTATGTCCAGGGATTGCAGGATCGCCCTGGCGCTGTGCACAGCCTTCTTTATCTTGTACACCTCTTCCATGGTCTTTGCCATCCGGCTCCTGCAGAGCTCCTCCGAGACGTCGACCGGCGTACAGAATTTCTTAAGATGCTCCGTGAGACGGAAGAACATGCTCGAGCCGTCGACGCCCAACTTCCTGCCCTTGGCCAGCTTACGCAGTTCGGCTATCGGGTCCAGGTATGGTACGACGGTGCCGCTGAACTGCTCCTTTGCTATCTTGAGGTTCATCCGCGGCACGAGCAGCACCTGCCTGCTGCCGTCCACGAAAAGGAAGGAGTGATCGATGTCCACGTTGGAGTAATGATAGAAGTTGGCGTTGAAATGCTCGTCCCTGTAGAGAAGCAGTGGGTATTTCATGCGGGAGAATCCCGCCTCAGGATTAAATTGCTTGCGGTCGGGCTCGGGCATCCATGACGTGGGAGCCGGAATCGCCCTCGAGGCTTATACGAACCCCACTTTGGCCTTCGACCTCAGGCCCACGACCCTCAGGTGCTCGGCTTTGAGTCGCTGCTTGAGCCCGCGGTCGTTGGTGCACACCACCGCGCGGTTCTGCTTGGCGTATTCGAAGAGCCAGTCGTCCACAGGGAGCTTGGACTCGACCTGTTTCGCCTTCTCTCCTCTGGATTCGAGTATTTTGAGTGCGAAGCGTGCCGCGGCCCCGGTCCCGCCCGGCCTCTTGGCTATGCCCCTCAACTCGCCGACGACCTTGGAAGGCACCACGAGCGTGAACGGCCCGTCGAGCAGGTACTCCAGCTCGGTGAACACGTCCACCTTGAACTGGTAGGGGACGAGGAGGAAGTTGGTGTCCATGATCACTTCGGTCATGGCAGTTATTAGCAGGTAATGGGATTAAAACACAATAGGTGGCATAAACAGATTACGGGAGCGAAAAAGGCATTTGTTGGTGTATACGGTTGGAAGAGGAGTTAAAAGGAATGTTTAAAAATGTTTTGGTTCATAAACACTTTAGTACAAAAATTTAAACAAACGCAGAGAGCGGGTGATGAGGGATGAAAACAATGGAAACTGGAAAAACGGCAAAAGAGAACGTTGAAAGGACAAGTGGGCCGACGACATCGGCTCGTGGGTTCAGGGGAAGTAATCTGCTTCTTACGACTGTTGGCGCCGCGGGCCTCGCGATACTATCGGCGTCGTGCAGCAAAAGCTCGGGAGAGACCGGCGACGCGGGCGCGTGCAAGATGGTGAAGGACGACGCCGGCATGGAAGCGTGCTCCTCGGGTTGCGAGCTCGCATTGGTTCCAGGAAGCTCTAAAGGCGTAAAGGACGGCGGAGTTGCACCGTCCACGGTGGCGTGTGTGCCGAAGCAGCGCGTAGATGCTTCTGTCACGGATACTTCAGAAAGTGAAACAAAGGAAAGTGAAGATACGGAGCCTTCATCCGATGTCGAAAAGGGCGGGAAGGAGGCTGGCGTGGCTAGTAAGAGTGATGCGGCAGTACCGGTGTGCACCGCCACGACCAAGCTCAGGGCGTGGGCATCTGTCGGAAGAGCCTGGGAGATCGGCGGTTATCAATGCCAGACAAATGGCAGCCCGTCCAAATTTGATGACGGCGATACCCCGAACTGGACAACTGATACTGGCGAGAAAGCGCCCTGCAGCGTAGCAGTCACGAATGGACCGCTGACCGTCACCGCCACCTGCACGCCGGCTTCGGCGGCAGGGGTGGATGGAGCGGCAGGACCGGTGGTATTCACGGCTGTTGAAGACGGGTGCGTGCAGCTCGCGGGCGGAGTGGTCAAGGCGTGCGCAGATGCAGACAATATAGCCCTTAATGGCAGCAGCACCACGGTCCTCAGGAATTTCGGTTCGGTGTCTGTGATCAAGGCTACCGGTGTGCAGTCCGACAGGGTCATGCTAGCGAAGGACCCGGATTCTGCTGCTGGTCCTGAGGCTGTCACCAGGAGCCTCGATCCGACGGCCCCAGCCACCGCCCCGGTCACAGCGAAGCTGTCTTCGCTCGGTGTTGGTGCCGACGGCAAATTGGCTGTCGCAGGGCAGATTACCGGCCTTCAGAACATGACCCTTTGCGGCACTCCGTTGCCGGACGGCCAGCCGGTGCAAGAGGGCCCTGTCGCGCTCGAGCACGAGGGCAGCCAGACCGATGTGGGGCCAGGTTCCGAGTGGAAGGCTAGCCCGACGTTCGGTGGCAGCGTCTTCCCAGGGCTCGTTGCAGGCGGCGCATCGGTCAATTTTGGCGGCCAGGTGGTCACGATCCCGGCTGCGATGACCAATGGCACTTATGCCGCGGTCGAGGTCCAAGAGCAAGGGGTGAACTGCGTGATCCCAGCTGGACAGGATAGCAACACCGCATGCGGTGTGTCGTTCAACGGCACTCCGGTGGTGCTGCCTGCGGCTAGCGCGGTTTCCTACACGAGCGACTGCCCGGCCCCGAAGGTTTCGGACGGAGGCGCTCCTGCGGCCAAAACGGCTGATGCGAGCGTCGTTGCTCCGAAAGCCGCTGATTCGGGCGAAGAGAGCGACTGAATTTCTTCTTTTATCTTCTCTTTGAATTTTTTTTATCCCTACTCTTTTATCCCGAGGACTTCCCTGGCCTTGTCCATGTCGAACGAAGTGGGCTTGAAGGCGACCTCGGTGTAGTCGTTCTTCCTGGAGACTATGTAGAGCGATTCGAGGTTCACGCCGCGGTTGGCGAGCTTCCTCGTTATCTTGCCCAGCTCCCCGGGCCGATTGAGCATCTTCATAACGAGGATGTCGGACTCCTGCACCTTGACCTCCGGGATCTTGGAGAGCGCCTTGGTGGCGCTGGACGAGTCCGCCGTGAGCACCCTGAAGAACGCCTTCTCCGCGAAGCCGTAGCAGGAGATGGCCTCGATGTTCACTCCGACGGCGCCGAGCGCCTCGGCGACCGTGGCGAGCGAGCCGACCTGGTTCTTCGCGATGATGATGAGCTCTTTCATGGGGGATCACCGGGAAAGCTATCCGAAACAAAGATTAAATAGGTTGCGCTGGAGAAGGGAGTAAAAGACAGAGGAAAGATATGGCAGTGACTAAGAAGCAGATCATGGAGAAGCTGTCCGGTGTCGTGGACCCGGAACTCGGGGTGAGCATCGTGGACCTCGGGCTGGTTTACGAAGTCCACGTGAAAAAGACGCCGAAAAAAGGCAAGCAGAAGGCGGATATAGTCATGACGCTGACGACGCCCGCATGCCCTTTGGCTGACTACCTGCTGGGTCAGGTGGAAGCCAAGCTGAACGAGCTGCCGGACATCGACATAAAC
>Ga0326728_10010630_pt1 | contig 21466 bp, 19 predicted proteins | sample MB3enrmetagenome_FD_207602 | JGI IMG/M metagenome (GOLD analysis project Ga0326728, IMG submission 207602) | Lab enriched peat soil microbial communities from McLean, Ithaca, NY, United States - MB31MN | ecosystem: Environmental > Terrestrial > Soil > Wetlands > Peat | place: USA: New York... | reverse complement strand
CCTTCGTCGGTTGGCGGTACATCTTCTTCATCAACGTCCCGATCGGGGTCGTCGCAGTCTCTCTCGGGTACCGGTACCTCGGCGTGGGGAACCGGACGAAGGCGAGCCTCGACCTCGTGGGGATGCTGCTGCTCGCCGCCACCCTGGGACTGATCGTCTACGGCGCCACCGATTTCGCTTCCTACGGCGCCACGAGCTGGAATCTTTCCATCATGGCCCTCGGCGCCGTCGTCGCCGTGCCGTTCCTCTGGTGGGAGCGCCACGCGGTCAGCCCCACCATCAACCTCCTGTTGTTCCGTTCCCGGCTGCTATCCCGGTCCCTCGGGGCCTCGTTCCTCCAGAGTCTCGGGTACCTCGCCACGGTGTTCCTCCTGATCATGTACCTCCAGGGGATCCGGGCCCTCACCCCGCTCGACGCGTCATTGCTTCTCGTTCCGGGGTACGTGCTCTCCTCAGGTCTCGCGCCGGTGGCGGGTCGCTGGGCCGACCGATGGGGACCTGCCCGGCTCGCCACGCTCGGTATCGCCTTCATGCTCGTGGGCGTGCTTCTCTATGCCCAGGTGGGGCTGTCGACCCCGCTCCTATTCGTCGCGCTCATCTCCCTGGTCACGGGGATCGGCGGCGCGTTGTTCTGGCCCTCCAACAACAAGGCCGTGATGCACGACGTGCCGCCGGGATACTACGGTGCGGTCTCCGGGCTCCTCCGGACCCTCTCCAACTTGGGCACCATCGGCAGCTATACGCTCGTGATCACGGTCGCCTCGTTGGCCATTCCCCGCGCTGTCGCGTTCCAAGTGTTCGTGGGCGGTCGAGGAGTGATCGGCTCCGTCTCGACCGACTTCCTCACGGCAATCCACACGGCGTTCTATGTGATGGCCGCCGTGTTGGTGGTGGCCGCCATCCTCTCGGCCACCCGCCAGGAACGGCACGACGCCGCAGAGCCGACAGGCGCAGCACACGCGACCGGGGAAGCGCGCCCGCGGGAAGGACCCCCGCCCTCGTGAGGGGACGACTACCGAGGCGGCGAGGGCGGCCGATTCGCCGTCAACGGGACTTGGTTCCGATGAGGAGCCCGCGATCGGCCATCAGCCCGCGGGCAAGGAAGCGGGACCGGAGCCCGGCCGCCTCCATCAGCTCTACGAGGCGCGTTCGAGAGACCAACAGCCCCACGTCGGTGACACGGACATGGCGGACCGCGCGCCCGGGTTCCGAGATGAGGAAATGGTAGCGGATGATCGAGTGGTTTCCGCGGCGTGAAGAGAACGCGACCCGAGCCACCTTGACGGTCGGACTGTCATAGGTTCGGGCATGGACCATGGCCGGCTGGAACTTCGAGGGGTCGATCCAAGGTTCCACGATCACGACCCCGCCGGGATTCAGGTGGCGGGCCAGATTCGCGAACGTGACCCGAAGGTCCCGCTCGCTGGGCAAGTGCCCGATGGCGCTGAAGAGGCAGCTCACGATGTCGAACCGCTCGCCGAGCCGGAACGAACGCATGTCCCCGAACACGAGACGGACCCCCGGGAGACGGCGGCGCGCGATCCTGAGCATCTCCCGGCTGCCGTCGACCCCGACCACCGGGTGTTTCCGGCGGAGGAACTCGAGGTGTCGGCCGGTCCCGCAGGCGACATCCAGCCAGGCCGTTCGCCCCCGCCGACCGAAACGTCGGGCGATCGCCTCGAGACGTTCGGTCTCGGCGCGGTAGTCCTTCGTCGAGTTCAGGCTGTCGTAGTACTTCGCGAGCTCCCCGTAGAACTGGAGCGACCTCGAGCGCGTCATGCCGCTACGGGACCTCGGTCGCGCGGTCCTAGGCGAGCTCGCTTCGCGACGGGCGTCGGCCGATCGTGATCCAGATCCCATCGGGGTCGGCGACGCTCGCCATCCATCCCCCGGTCGTCGAAGGGTCGTACCCCGTCGGCTTGGCCCCTTGCTTAATGAGCCGGCGATAGACGCGTTCGAGTTCTTTCCGGGAGACGACCCCGAGCGTGAAATCGAGGTGGTCGACCCCGTCCCCGGGGCGGTACGGTCCCGAGAACAGCGACCCTTTCGGGTACCAGTTCAGCTCGAGCTTCCGGCGCGAGCGGGGGTCCTCGAGAAGGACCCAGATGCCTCCGCCCCACCTCCGGGTATCCCCTCGGCGGACCTCCCGAAGCCCCAGCGCTTTGGTATAGAAGCGGAGCGAACGCGGTAGGTGGGTCACCCGCAGCCCGACGTTCTCGAACCTCATGCCGCTCGGATGGACGGGAGGTCTATACCCCTGACGCCACCGCGTCGGGACCGACCAGAGACACTGGGGGCCACGCAAGTCGGTAGCGCCGGCGACCCGAGCGGCTAGGGCGCGGGAGCGGGCGGGACCTCACCGGGTTCGGTCTCCTTAACGAACTCGTGGTCTTCCCACATGTCGTACGCGATCGCGACGGCCGCGAGCTGCGTGATGATCGCGATGGCGATCACGACGTGCAGGAACAGGAGGAATCGGAACACCGAGAGGTTCGCGACCGGGAGGACCCAGGAGCTGCCCACGTTGAACCAAACGAATAGGCCCAGGACGACCGTGACGATGGACAAATCCCGAGACGCCTTCGCGATCCGCTTGACCCGTCCGGGAACCCGGGTCTTCCGGAGCTGGTCGAAGCAGTAGTACGTGATCAGGACGATACCAAAGCCCAGGACTAGGTGGAAGTAGGGGACCACGACAGGCGGGTCCGGCCACATTCCGAAGAGGAACTCGAAGAACACGACCCAGATGGCCCCGTAGAGCGCCGACCAGAGCTTCATCCGTGAACTCCCTCGGTCGAGAAACGATAACCCGCCTTCCGACAGCCGGACGAACCCGGGAGGTGCCTATGAAACCTCGGTCAACCTCTCCCCATCCCGCGTCCCAGCACGGGTCGGGGAGTCCTCCCCAAATAGCTAGCCTCGGTGGCCTGCCCCGGACTCGAACCCGAATGGCGGCGGAACAGGTGAGACGGGACTTCGACACGCTCTCGGCGGTGTATGACGAGACCCGGGAGCCGCTCGACCTCGCGACGATCCAGGGTCTCGAGGGGTACCTCGGAGAGCACCACTGGAGCACGATCCTCGAGGTCGGCGTCGGGACCGGTCGGGTCGCCCGTCCGCTCGTGGACCGGGGCGTGCGTGTGGTAGGGGTGGACGCTTCGCGCGGAATGCTGGGTCGCGCGGCCGCGAAAGGCCTACCGTACCTGGTGCGGGGGGACGCCTACTGCCTTCCGTTCCCGGACCGGTCGTTCGACGCGGCCCTCTTCGTTCACGTCCTCCACATACTGGACCGACCCAGTCTGGGCCTTCGCGAAGCCGCCCGGGTCGGTCGGCACGGGGTCCTCGCGATCCTCGACCTTCCCTCAAAGGAGGCGCGGGGCGGCGACCCGCCCCCGGAAGAGGAGCCGCGCCGGCTCGTCCGTGAGGCCCTGTCCGAGGCGGGCTATCCGGACCTCCTACGTGCTGGCCCGCGGGCCAAGGAACAGAAGCTCCTTCGGACGTATCCGCCGGCCGAGCTGCGGGTGCTGAGCGACCGCGAGGTCACGGAGCCGCTCGCGAGGCGCCTCGACCTGATCGAGAAGCGAGCGTATCGCCACGTCCTCCGGGTTCCTCCCGACGTGCTCGCTCGGGCCGTCGCGGCGGCGCGGGAGCGCGTCGGCACGCGCACGGTGACCTACCGCCGGACGGAAGCGGTAGCGTGGTGGAACGGCCCGCCGGGTTCCCTCGTCCCGTCACCGTAGGGAGTTCGGACGGCCGCGGTCTACTTCCTGAATCGGTGTTCCATAACGTACGGGAGAACTCCGCCAGCCCGGTAGTATTCGAGCTCGGTGGAAGAGTTCAGTCGGCACGTGACGGTGAACGTGCGAGCCGCGCCATCCTGCGCCCGGGCGATGACCTCGACAGGGCTATCGGGACCGAGGGAGGTTCCCGTGGGAAGGCGCAGCGTGAACGTCTCCTTACCGGTGAGGCCGAGCTGTCTCCAGCTTTCGCCCGGCCGGAACGCCAGCGGGAGCACGCCCATCTCGACCAGGTTCGCGCGGTGGATCCTCTCGTAGCTCTCGGCGATCACGGCACCGACCCCGAGGAGACGTGGGCCCTTGGCAGCCCAGTCCCGCGAGCTTCCCTGACCGTAGCTCTTGCCCGCCAGGACGAGGAGAGGGGTTCCCTCGGCCCGGTACCGCTCGGACGCCTCGAATATCGTCGTTGCCTCCCCGGACGGGACGTGGACGGTGTGGCCGCCTTCCTTCCCTCCGGCGAGCTGGTTCTTGAGACGGACGTTCGCGAAGGTGCCCCGCACCATGACCTCGTGATGGCCCCGTCGCGCGCCGTACGTGTTGAAATCGGCCGCCCCGACCCCGTGGGCGAGGAGGTACCTCCCCGCGGGAGAATCCTGGGGGATCTCACCCGCGGGGGAGATGTGGTCGGTCGAGACCCGGTCGCCGAGGAGCACGAGCACCCGAGCCGCCGCGGCGAGGGTCCCGTCCCTCGGAAGCCACGGCATAGGAAGGTCGAGGTAGGGAGCGAGCGCGAGGTACGTGGAGTCGGCGGACCACCCGTACTGAGCGCCCCGGGGCGGGTCCAGGGACTCCCAGCGATGCTCTCCCTGCTCGATCGTGCGATACTTCTCCTGGAACATCGAAGGGTCGAGGTTGGCCTCGACGATCCGCCGCACCTCATCCGCCTGTGGCCACAGGTCCCGAAGGAACACGGGCGAGCCGTCCGGTCGGTGGCCGAGCGGCTCGCGCGTCAGGTCGACATCGACCCTTCCCGCGAGGGCGTAGGCGACGACGAGCATGGGGGAGGCGAGGTAGTTCGCGCGGACCTCGTTGTGGACCCGGGCCTCGAAGTTCCGGTTGCCGCTCAGGACGGCCGCGACGAAGAGGTCTCGGTCGCGGACCTGTTGGCTCACCGGGGGCAGGAGCGGCCCGGAGTTGCCGATGCAGGTGGTGCATCCGTACCCCACGACCGCGAACCCCAGCTGGTCGAGGAACGGAAGGAGACCCGCCCGCTCGAGGTAGGCCGTCACGACCTTCGAGCCGGGGGCGAGGGACGTCTTGACGTGCGGGGGGACCTTGAGACCGAGCTCGGCCGCGCGTTTCGCGATCAGCCCGGCGCCCACCATCACGCTCGGGTTCGACGTGTTCGTGCAGCTCGTGATGGCCGCGATGACCACCGAACCATCCTCGACCGGCGGGGCTAGGGGACCCGCGCCGGGGGTCGGTGGAGAAGAACGGCCCTTGCGGTAGGAGGAGAGCGCCGTTCGGAAGGAGGCCGCGGCGTCGCCGAGAGCGACCCCTTCCTCCGGGTTCTTGGGTCCGGAGACCATCGGAACGATCGACCCGAGGTCGATCACCAGGACGTCGTCGTAGTCCACGGACCCCGGGGCGGGCGAGCCCCAGAGACCCTGGGCCCGCGCGTACGCTTCGACGCGGGCGACATGGTCCTGCGTCCGACCCGTGCCGCGAAGGTACGCGATCGTCGCTTCGTCGATCGGGAAGAGGGCGGCGGTCGCTCCGTACTCCGGGCACATGTTGGAGACGGTCGCACGGTCGGGCACGGCGAGGTGACCGACGCCGGGTCCGAAGAACTCCACGAACTTGTCGACGACCCCCTTCTCCCGCAGACGGCGCGTGACGGTCAGGACGAGGTCGGTCGCGGTGGCCCCCTCAGGAAGCGACCCGGTGAGCTCGACCCCCACGACCGTGGGAGGGGCGAGGAAGTACGGCTCGCCGAGCATGACCGCCTCGGCCTCGATCCCACCGACTCCCCAGCTGAGGACCGAAGCCCCGTTCACCATGGTCGTGTGGGAGTCGGTCCCGATGAGAGTGTCCGGGAACGCGACCTGATCCGCCTTCGACCCGCGGACCTCGACCACGCTCGAGAGGTGCTCGAGGTTGACCTGGTGGCAGATCCCATTCCCGGGGGGGACGATCCGGACGTTCGCGAAGGCGCCCTTGGCCCAGCGGAGGAAGCGGTACCGCTCTGAGTTCCGTTCGTACTCTCGGTCGAGGTTGATCCCGAGCGAACGCGCAGAGCCGAAGCTGTCGACCTGGACCGAGTGGTCGATGACGAGGTCGACCGGAACGACCGGGTTCACCCGGGTCGGGTCCACGCCCCGACGATCGGCGGCGTGGCGGAGGGTGGAGAGGTCGACGATCACCGGGACGCCGGTAAAATCCTGGAGGAGGACCCGTTCGGGATAGTAGGCGAACTCGGTCCCCTCGGCGATCGGCTCGCCGTTCGCGAGCGCCACGAGCGTCTTCGGGTCCGTCCCGCGTGCGCCCCAGTGCCGAAGGACGTTCTCGAGGAGGACCCGGATCGTCCGGGGGCGTCGGGCGAACCGACCCGGGTCGACCCCGGCGAGGCGTTCCACGCGGTAGATCGTGGCGCGCTCGGAGCCCCAAGTCAGCGAGTCGGTCACGCGATGCGGGTCGGAGTAGCCCATGACCGGGCAGGGGGTGGGTGCTCTTGGGCTCTTTGGCCGCGCCGAGCTAGTCCGGGCCCAACGGGACCGACCGCTCCCAGCCGAGCCGCACATGAGCGCCCGGCAGAGGCGCCGGCCCTGTCGTCCTCATCTCGAGCCGCTGGCCGTCATCCGTCCGCAACACCACCTGGTTCTCCCGTCCGACCGGGCCGGCGATGAGGACGGTGGCGCCGATGCCATCGGTGGCCGGCGGGTGGAGTTGCAGGTCCGTCGGTAGGACCCCCACGAGACCCGCCGGGCCGGCGAGGACGTTGTATCCCAAGAACCGGGCGGCCCGTGCCGTCCCCGGGCTGCCGAACACGTCGGACGGGTGGCCAAGGGCGTGCAGTCCCCCGTCGAAGAGCAGTCCTACCCGGTCCCCGAGGAAGAGCCCCTCCTCGCGGTCGTGCGTGACGTGGATCGCCGAGGTGCCGGACGCGCGGAGGACCTGCCGGAACTCCGAGCGAAGCTCAGCCTTGAGCTCGACATCGATCGAGGCGAACGGCTCGTCGAGGAGAACGAGGCGGGGACGAGCCGCCAGGGTGCGCGCGAGGGCGACGCGCTGGAGCTCTCCGCCCGATAGCTGGTCGGGCCGCCGGTCCTCGAACCCGGAGAGGTGGAGGAGGGCGACGAGCCGCCCCACCTCCTCCCTCACTTCGGCGGCCGGGCGGCGTTTCAAGAGGGGGGCATAGGCGATGTTCTCGTAGACCGAACGATGGGGAAAGAGCGCCGGATCCTGGAACATCAGGACGATCCCCCGCTCGTGGGGAGGAAGGTGCGTCACGTCGCGCCCGTCCAAGTGGACCGACCCCGCCGTGGGACGCTCGAGGCCGGCGAGGCATCGGAGCAGCGTCGTCTTGCCGCATCCGTTCGGTCCGAGGAGGACCAGGAACTCGCCCTCGCCGATGTCGAACGAGACGTCCCGGAAGACCGGCACCCCGTCCCACGCGGCGGAGAGGTTCCGGACCTCGAGGAGCGACCTAGAGCTCGACACGACGACCTCCGACCGTGATCACGGCGAAGACGGCGAGGCTGAGCAGGAGGAGCAGACCCGCCGCCGCGTCGGCGACGGGGAACAGGCGGACCTCGGAGAGCGCGTAGAGCGCGACCGGCAAGGTCGTGAGCTGGGGCGGCACGAGGAAGTTCGTCGCGGTGAACTCTCCGAGACCGAAGGCGAACGCGAACAGCCCCACCGTCACGAGCCCGTCCCGGACCCGGGGAAGGTCGGCGTCCAGGAAGGCGCCGAACGACGTCGCCCCGAGCGTCCGAGCGGTGTCCCGGGCGGCCGCGGAGAGGCCCGCGAGAGGGATCTCGAGGCTCTGGAGGGCGAACGGGAGCGCGAGGATCGCCTGGCTCACGATCACGAGCGTCCAGACGTTCGAGCCGGTGCCGACGAACGGACGCCAGAAGGAGGAGAGGGCGAACGCCAGGACGACCGGAGACAAGAGGAGCGGGACGAACAAGAGGAGACCGAGCGCCACCGCCCGGTCCGGCCGGCGCACGACCGCGTAGCCGCTCGCCACGCTGAGGAGGAGGGCGAGGAGCGCGGCGACGACCGCGAAGAAGAGCGTGTTCCCGAGCGCCCCGAGCGCGGAGACCCCGAGGTGAGCCGTGGTCGAAGAGGAGAACAACGCGGTCCAGGCCGCGCCGGCGCCGTAGTGTCCGGTCGGCGCCACGGTCCGGTAGAGGACTGCGGCGAGGAGGGCCCCCTCCGCCAGGAGGACGAGCGTGGTCTCGAGCGCGAGCGCCCAACAGGCGGGAGCTCGCCAGTCGATCGGCCGAGGAGCGGCCGTCCGGCGTCCCGGGTTGGCCCTCAGGCGGCTCACGAGCGCGAGGTACACGGCGGTGGGCAGTAGCAAGAGGAGCACCATCGCGAGCGCGAGGACCGCGGCCGCGTTGGGGTCCAGGAACGTCTGGTCGAGAGCGTAGACCTGGGCTTCGAGCGTGTAGCAGCGGGAGCTCGCCCCGCAGAGGAGGAGCGGAGGCGCGAACGAGAGGGCGGAGAAGAGGAACGTGAGCAGCCCCCCGGCAGCCGCGCCGACCCACGTCGGTCGCGCCCAGACCTCCCGGTACGCCGTTGACGGGGGTCCTCCCAGGGTGGCTACCGTCTCCTCGAGCTCGACCGAAGCTCCCTCGCAACCGGTCGCGGTGAGGAGCAGGACGATCGGGACGTTGAAGAAGAGGTTCGCGGCGATGATCGCCGGTATCCCGCTCCCGAACCAGGCGGTGGCGGGAAGCACGCCCGAGACGACGCCCGACGGGCCGAAGAGGTCGAGCACGCCGAGGACGACCACGAGGCTCGGCAGCAGGAACGGGACCAGGAGCAGGGAGCGGAGAAGCGACCGGCCCCGGAACGCGTAGCGGCCCACGAACACTCCGGCCGGGTACCCCAGACCCACGGCGAGGACGGCCGACAGCGCTCCTTGCTCGAGGGAGTTGTCGAGGGAGCGAAGGTTCCGCGACGCCGAGACGACCGAGACGAACCCGCTCGTTCCACCCACCTGGGCGAGCGCGTTCGCGAAGAGGACCGCCACCGGGAGGAGCGCGAAGAGCGCGACGAAAGCGACCACGGGGAGAAGGAAGCCGAACCCCTCGGAGCGGAACCGCATCCTCAGCCTCCCGCGAGCGACTGCCAGGTGTCGAGCCACCCGTTCGGCGCGGTGAGGTTCGAAGCGACCGCGGCCGGAGTGGTAGCGTTATTCAGCGCGACGACCGTCGCCGGGTCGATCGCGGCGGAGAAGGCCGCGGGAAGCGCCACTGTCTCGTTGGCCGGGTACTCCCACTCGTTCTCGGGCAGGTACGACTGGAACGTCCCGCTGAGGATCCAGTCCTCGAGCTCCCGGGCGAGCGTCGCGTGTCGTGAGCCTTGGACCACCCCCACGCCGTAGATGGTCCGCCATCCGTACGCGGTCCCGTTCCACCACGAGACGGTCGAGTTCAGCGTTCCCGCTTCGCCGTTCGCGAGCGCGTACGCGGGGTCCGTGGCGTAGCTCACCACGAGCTGGTTCGCGCCGGCCGGACTCCCGAACTCACCGAACGCGGTCGACCAGTCGGTCGCCGGGTTCGGGTGGCGCTCCGAGAAGAACTGCTGCCAGAACCCTTGCCAGTTCTGGTGGAGGACCGTCTCGTAGTACTCGATCTGCCAGGCGAGGAACTCCTCGCCCGTGATGTCGTAGAGAGGGTTCTCGGTGACGAGCTGGGCGGCCCAGCTTGAGTTGTCGACGAGGTCGGGCATCGTCGCGTGGGCCACCGTCCCGTTCGTCTGGTTCAGGAATCCGGGAGTGTAGTCGACCGCGAGGAACCCGTACTCGTACGGCACGACCCCGTGGTCGGGGCTCAGCTCCGAGACGATCCAGGGCGGGATCGTCGCGAGGTCGGGCGGAGAGTACGGGGCGAGCAGCCCGAGGGACTCCGCCTGCGGCGCGGTGATCTCATCGAGGCCGACCACGAGGTCCGCCGCCGGGAGGTCGTAGTACGAAGGGTTGTCGAGGGCGCTTACCAGGTTCCCCGAGGGACAGACGAGCTCGACGTGGACCCCGTGCGCCTGCTCGAACTCCCCGAGCAGCATCGACAGGTTGGCCTCTCCGCAGTTGCCGCTGAAGAGCGCCGAGTAGGTGTATACCACGAGGGTGGTCTCCCCGGACGAAGCTCCCGACTCGTAGTACTCGTAGGTCGCGAACCCCGCCATCACCACGACCAGGGCGATGGCGACGGAGAGCAGTGCCCTCCCGATCCGGCCGGGCCGGCGTAGCCGCCGGGGACCCGAACCTACGGGGATCCCAGAACTCGTCACATCCTCCGCGGGCTGGCGGAGAGTCGCCTTAGGTGTCGCATCGCGTTCCCTTCGCGGGCATTATCCCGTGCAGGTTCGTGGGGTCGACGAGGTTCCCCTCGTCCTCTCAGCCGGTGCCCAGCTCCCCCTGCCAACGTCTCGCAGGGCGCCGCTCACTTTAAGATTTCGGGACGGCGGGAGCCGTCCGTATTATACGCACGTCGGTTCTCGCTGGGACGGAACCATCGTATGAGCGACCCCATCATGAAGCTCCAATTCGGTTCGGAGCTGGTCAAGCGAGGCTTCGCCCGCATGCAGCAGGGCGGGGTCATCATGGACGTGACCACGGCCGACCAGGCCGCCATCGCGGAGGAAGCGGGGGCGGTCGCGGTGATGGCGCTCGAGAGGGTTCCGGCCGACATCCGCGCGGCCGGTGGGGTGGCCCGGATGGCCGACCCCGTCAAGGTCCGGGAGATCAAGGAACGCGTGTCGATCCCGGTCATGGCCAAGTGCCGGATCGGCCACACGGCCGAGGCCCAGATCCTGCAGGCGCTCGCGGTCGACATGATCGACGAGTCCGAGGTCCTCACTCCGGCCGACCCGTTCCAGCACGTGGACAAGAAGGCGTTCAAGATCCCGTTCGTCTGCGGCGCCCGGAACCTGGGGGAGGCGCTCCGCCGGATCGAGGAAGGCGCCGCGATGATCCGGACGAAGGGCGAGGCGGGCACCGGTAACGTGGTGGAGGCGGTCCGACACATCCGCCAGATGCTCTACGACGTCGCCGAGGTCCAGAAGCTGCCGAAGAAGGACGTCGTCGCCTGGGCGAAGAAGGAGCGCGTCTCGGAGGCGATCGTCAACGAGGTACGGACGCTCGGACGCCTTCCGGTCGTGAACTTCGCGGCCGGCGGGATCGCCACCCCGGCGGACGCCGCTCTCTGCCGCCTCCTCGGGGTGGACGGGGTGTTCGTGGGGAGCGGGATCTTCAAGTCCCAGCACCCGATGAAGGTCGCCCGGGCCATCGTCGAGGCGTCCCTGCACTACGACGACCCCGAGGTGCTCGCCCGCGTCTCGTCGGGGCTCGGCGAGGCGATGAAGGGGCTCGAGATCGCCACGATCCCGCTCGACGCGCGCTTGCAAGGCCGGGAGTCGGAGCCGATCTCGGCGACCCCCCGGCGCGTCTTCCCCGAGAGCTGACGGCGGCATCGGCGGGTGCGGCGAAGGCCGTAAAGAGGGGGGGCGCCGTAGGGCGGCCTCGTGCGGATCGTTCAGGTCTCGCCGTTCTTCCACCCCCATGCCGGGGGCGTGGAATCCCACGTCCGCGGGATCGTGCGCGAGCTCGCCCGCGAGGGCCACGAGGTCACGGTCGTCACCTCGCGCTACGACCGTGGCCTTCCCGCCGAGGAAGAGACCGAAGGGTACCGTATCGTGCGGACCCGAACGCTGGGGGTCCTCCTCGACACGCCCCTCGACCTCGGCACCCGCCGTACCGTGCGCTCCCTCTCGCCGGACGTGTTCCACCTGCACTACCCCCCTCCCTTGACCTCCTACTTTGCGTCCCGCGAGCTGAGGCACAGGACGATCCCGGTGTGCCTCACCTACCACTGCGACCTCTACCTCCCCGGCGCTGCGGGACGGCTGCTCGCCGGCCTCTACCAGACCGTGTTCCTGCCCGCCACGCTCGACCGGACGGACCGCGTCATCGTTCACACGAAGAGCTACGGCAGCACCTCCGCGATGCTTCGGGGACGGGAGCTCACCGTCATCCCGTCGGCGGTGGACCTCGACCGGTTCCGGCCCGGTCTGGATGCGAGCCAGCTACGCGCCGACCTTCACCTCGAGGGAAAGCGGGTCGCGGTCTTCACCGGGCGGCTCGTTCCGCACAAGGGCGTGGACGTCATCCTGGAGGCCCTCGCCCAGCTGCCCCGCGACGTGGTCCTCGTGGTGATCGGAGCCGGCCCCCGGCTCCCGAGCCTGGTCCGGCTCGCCCGGCGGCTCGGGGTCAACGACCGGGTGCGCTTCTGCCCCGCCGTCTCCGACGAGGACCTTCCGCGCTTTCTTGCGCTCGGCGACGTCTTCGTCTTTCCCTCGCAGAACCGCCTCGAGGGGTTCGGCCTCGCGGTGGCCGAGGCGATGGCGGTGGGACTGCCCGTGGTGGTCGCCGACATGCCCGGCGTGCGCGAGGTCATCGAATCCGGAAAGGAAGGCCTCCTCGCGGAGCCGATGATCGCGAGCGACCTCGCCGAGAAGATCCGCATCATCCTGGACGACCCCGGGCTCGCGAGGCGCATGGGCCGCGCCGGCCGGGACCGGGCCGAATCCCGCTACGCGCTCCCGGTCGTCGCGCGCGGGCTCGTCAGCCTGTACGAAGGCCTGCGCGCAACTGGTTGATCTGGACCTTCAGGCGCTCGGCCTCCGCGCCTGCCGCCTTCTTCCAGTCGGGGCCGGCCGACGCATAGAGGATGCTGCGGGAGGCGTTCACGAGGAGAGCGCGCCCGTGAGCGTCGACCCCCTCTCGGACAGCGGTGGCGAGCGAGCCCCCCTGCGCCCCGACCCCCGGAACGAGGATGGGGATTCCGTTGCCCAAGGTGGCACGAGCGGCATGGAAGGCGTCCGAGAACGTCGCGCCGAGCACCACGCCCACGTTCCCGTGGGCGTGCGCGAGCCGACGGACCTCCCCGACCACGGCGAGCCAGAGCGGCCCTCGCGGGGTGGGGATCTCCTGGAAATCGAGCGACCCCGGATTGGACGAGTGGGCGACCACGAACACCCCGTGGGCCGGGTCGTCCAGGAACGGCTGGAGCGTCTCCCAGCCGAGCCAGGGGGTGAAGGTGACCGCGTCGAATCCGAATTGGCGGAACGCTCCGTCCCGCATCATCCTAAGCGAGTTCGGGATGTCGTTCGCCTTGAGGTCGAGGATCCTTAGGCGGGTCGGGCCAATCTTGCGGCAGAGGCGCGAGAGGACCTCGACCCCGGGCGCCCCATACTGGAAGTAGGCGCCGAGCTGCATCTTGTAGGCGGCCGCATGCGGGTAGGTCGCCCCGATGACCCCGTGCAGGAACCGCTCGAGCTGGGCCTGCGGCCCGAGGCGATGCAAGCTCTTCGGCATCAGGGCCGGGTCCGGGTCCAGGCCGACGCACACGAGCGAGTTCCGAGCGAGCAGGATCCGATCGACCCGTTGGGAGAACTTCGTTACCACGGCCCGCGAGGCATGGGCTCCGGGGGAAAAGGATTATCACCGGGGAACGCGCCCGCTCGCCGCCCCTCGGAGCGCCCGCCCACGGTGGAGCGCGACGTTCACCGTCCGCGGCCCTCGGGGCGCTTTTATGACCGGACGAGGTGGCCACCCCAGCGTCTTCCTCCATGACCGCCGAACCGACCCCCTCCGCCCCCGTCGAGACCCGCCTACGAGACCTTCGACCCGACGTGTCGCCGGTCGAGCTCGTCGCCCGGGTGGTCACCTTCGAGAGGCGCGACGTCACGCGGAGGTCGGACGGAAGCCGTCGCCCGCTGCTCTCGGGCCTGTTGAGCGACGGAACGGCGACCGTGAGGTTCACGTGGTGGGACCCGCCCCGGGAGGGGATCGAACGTGGCCTCGTGCTGCGGGCGGTGGGGGCGGAGGTGCGGGAGTTCCGCGGACGACCCGAGGTGACGTTCAGCTGGAAGACCCGCGTGGGTCCCGCAAGTCCGGCCGAGCTTCCCCGGGTCGACGCGAACGACGTCCCGTTCCGGACGATCGGCGAGCTCCGGCCCTCCGATGAGGGATTCCGTGTCGAGGTGCGGGTCGTGCGCATCGCCCCCAAGAGCGTGACCGTCGGGACCGAGCGTCGGGTCGTCCACGAAGGGCTCCTCGCCGACCGCACGGGGGCGATGGCCCTGTCCGCCTGGAGCGACTTCGGGCTCCACGTGGGCGAGGCGGTGCGGATCGCCGGTGGGTACGTTCGCGGCTTCCGAGGACGTCCGCAGCTCGTGCTGGACGAGCGATCGACCGTCGTGCGCGTGGAGGGAAGCGACCTCCCGGACCCGGCGTCGCTCTTGGCCGCCCCTCCCCGCTCTATCGCCGAGGTGGAGGAAGAGGGAGGGGGCGAAGCCATCGCCGTGGAGGGGGTGGTCGTGGGCCTTCTGCCCCCGAGCGGACTCGTCTTCCGGTGTCCCACCTGTCAGCGCTCCGTCCACAGCGGGATCTGTCGCGTGCATGGCCAGGTCAACGGTCAGGCCGACCTGCGCGCCCGGATCGTGCTGGACGACGGGACGGGAGCGCTCACGGTGAACGCGAACCGGGCCGACACCGAGAGGCTCTGGGGCGTGACCCTCGAGGAGGCCGAGGCACGTCTCCGACAGCAGCCGGACCCGAGCCTCCTCGAAGAACAGATGCTCGAGACCCTCCTCGGACGCCGGCTGCGCGTCCGAGGGGTCGGAACGAACGACGACTTCGGCGTGACGATCACGCCGGAATCGATCGAGCGGGTCGACATCGACCTGGATGCGACGGCGGAGGAGCTCTCGGCTCGCCTCGGGGAGCGCCGCGGATGAGCCTGCGGGAACCGGCCTGGCGGGTCACCGCCCGCGAGCTCGAGAGCTCGCTCGAGGAGGAGAAGGGGGAGGGGGAGCGTCCGGCCTCGTACTTGCTCTCCCCGTTCGCCGCGCGCATGAACCGGGTCCTCCTGGCGGGGTCCCTCTCGCCGGCCGAATCGATCGGTAGGGACGAGGCCCAGGCGTTCTGGCGGGCGCGGCTCAACGATCCCACCGGGGCGGTGGCGGTCACCGCTGGCTCCTTCCAGCCCCGCGCGATGGCCCAGCTGCGCTCGGCTTCGTCGCCCCGCCCCGTGATCCTGGTCGGCAAGGTCCACCTCTTCCGCGGACGCGATTCGGTCGCGTACGTTTCCGTCCGGGCGGAGGCGGTTCGCTCGGTCGCCGAGGCCGAGGAACGGGCCACACTCGCCGACATCGTCCGCCAGACCCTCGACCGCCTCGACCTTCTGGAACGGCTCGAGAAGGAGCCCGCCCTTTCCGAAGAGGCTCTTCGCAAGGAGGGGACCCCGCTCTCCTGGGTGCGGGCCGCGAAGGAGTCCCAGCGCCGGTACCCGAACGTCGACCGCGCCGCGTTCCGACGCGAGTTGGCGACCGCAATCCGCCGGGTGGCGGGCGAGAGCGGCCCCTCGCGGGCGACGCTGCCGACCCCGCCGACGGTGGTGGTGACCCGGGCCGCACCCCCTCGGCCGCCCTCCCCCGCGCCATCGGCCGCGGAACGGGCGGAAGAGTCGCTGTTCCTCGACCAGCTCGACGAGGTGGCGGACGTCTCCGCCGATGGGTACGCCGACCTCAAGGAGGTCCTCTCCCGCGTCTCGGCCCACGGGCTCACCGGGGAGCGCGCCGAGGTAATCCTCAATCGGCTCGAAGAGGACGGCGCCATCGAGGAGCCGATCGTAGGGAAGCTACGGCGCGCCTGACGACCCTCCCCGAGGGTTTATATCGGGTCCCTCCTCGGGGGCGCGGGGGAATGAGGAACACCTGTCTCTCCGAATCGATGACGAGACCAGCGACGAGCTGACCCCCACTTTCCGTTCTTCGTAAGCGATGGCGACCCAGCACCCCTCCCGCATCCTCATGGTCGTGCTCGTGGTCGTCGTGCTCGCCGCCGCGGGAGCGGCGGCCGCGTTCGTCTACGAGTACAACAAGCCCAAGGCACTCTCGCCGGTCCTCACGATCGCGGTGGGCGACAACGCGACCGTGAACTACATCGGCGAGTTCGGAAGCGGGGCCCAGACCGGTCGCGTGTTCGACACGTCGATCTACTCGGTGGCGAAGAACAACCAGTCGTTCCCCAAGTCCCTCGAGTACCAGGCGCGCGGGCCGGTGACGGCGTACAGTCCGCTCCCCGTCCACGTCGGGGCGGGTGCCCCCGCGAGCGGCTACACGGTCGGGAACCTCACCTTCAACACGGTCGTTACGGGGTTCTGGCAGGGTCTCATCGGTCTCGCCGGCAACCAGAGCCGGACGATCGTGGTGCCTCCCAGCGTCGGTTACGGTTCTCTCAACGTGAGCTGCCTCGAGACCTCTCCCCTCGACTACTCGGTCCCCGTGCTCACGTACGTCTCGGTCCATGAGTTCGGGGTCCTCTATCCCAATGCCAACGCCACCGTGGGACAGGTGTTCTCGGACCCGACCTACGGCTGGAACGACTCGGTGTTCGCCGTGAACTCGACGACCATCGCGGTCCAGGCCCTGCCGACCCTCGGCGAAACGACCCACCCGAACGGGCTTCCGTTCGTCGTCTCGGGCCTGAACGCGACCACGATCACGCTCTCGAGCCGGCTCACCGCCTCGGACGCCGGCCTCGTCCTCGGTCAGCTCACGAGCGGCGGCCTCTGCGGGAAGACGAAGTTCATCGTCAGCGCCGTCGACCCGGCGGCCGGCACGTTCACGGAGAACTTCAACCCCGAGGTCCAGGGCGAGACCCTGGACTTCGTCGTGACGGTGGTCGACATCTTCCCGGCGTGAGCCGGGCTCACCCGCCGAGGGTGATCTTCCCGCGCTTCAGCAGCTCTTCGAGCTGCGCCTCCGCGGTCGTCGCGAGGAGCTCCTCGGACGGCGGTCCGCGGGTGTGGGAGTACGTACGGAGCATCCGTCGGGCCTGCTCGCGTCGCGACCGGGACTTCGCGAGGATCTCTCGGGCCTCGTGGTCGAGCTCGTCCATCTCGCGGCTGAGGCCGTCGATCTTCGCGATCGCCTCGGCCCGGGCCCGACCCTTCTCGCGCAACGAGGCGATGAGGCTTCCCGCGACCTCGAGCTTCTCGCGGACCGCGGTCATCTTCGAATCGCGTTCGGCCTTGGCCGCGGCGAGCTCCTGGGTGCGGAGCGTGAACTCCTCGCGCGCGGCCGCGAGCGCCGCCTCGGCATCCTTGAACTTCTGCTGGTGGGCCGCGACGACCGCGGTCCGCGCCTCGGCCTGCTTCAGCTCCTTCGTGCGCTGGCGCAAGAGCGTGATGAGCGCGTTCTCCTCCTCGAGCGGCAAGGCGCGGGTCTGCTGACGAAGCTCGAGCTCGGCGATCTCCTTGCGGATCTGCTCCGGGCGCACTCGGTCCCCGGGGGCGAAGGTGAGACGCACCTCCCGGACCTGGACGATGGCTCCCTCGACCTTCTTGCGCGCTGCCTCGCGGGCGTTGCGCAGCTCGGCGATTCTCTTTCCGAGCGCGTGGTGCTCCTCGTACAGCCGCTCGACCTCGGCCTGAGGGGCCAGGCGTCGGTCGTAGATCGCCTTCTGCTCAGAGGAGATACGACGAACCTCGACGATCAGGTCCTCCCGACGGTCGAAGAGGGAGCGTAGCTTCGTGTCGAGCGAGCGGAGCCGGTCCCGGTCGTCCCGGTCCTCGCGTTCTTCTTCGTCGGAGAGCAGCGCGCGCGGAGGCACGTCCCACCGAGGAGTCGCACCTCTCAAAAGCCCTTCCCTCGGGCGAGTTCCCGGCGGTGGAAATGCCTCCGCCTACGGGAACTACGCAGCGGCCCGTCGGACGCGGGCTCGTCCCCGCCCGGGCCTCTCGGCGAACCGCTGGGCCGCGAAGAGCGCGGCGGGGACCGCCGCGTCGATGTTGACCACCGCCAACGGAGCGCAGGACTGCAGCATGGCGTTGAGGGCCGCCTCGCCGCGGCCCCCACGGCCGTAGCCGATGGAGGTGGGAATGCCCACGACGGGAGCCCGAACCAGGCCCGCAACGATCGTGGGGAGGGCCCCCTCCCGGCCGGCGAGCACGAGGTACATCTCCGGCCGTCGCCCCTCCAGGCGGTGGACGGCCGAGAGGAGCCGGTGGAGCCCGGCCACGCCTACGTCGTACGCCCGGACGACCTGGATCCCGAGCTCGAGCAAGACAGCCCTCGCCTCTTCCGCGAGCGGAACGTCGCTCGTGCCCCCCGTGAGGATCGCCACGACCCCTCGGCGGTACTTCGGACCGAGCGGCCCAGGGATCCGAACGAGCCGGTCATCCGCCCGGAACTTGAGGGACCTGCCCGCGCCGGCTCGTGAACTCCAGGCGCGGAGCGCTCGGAGCTGGGCCGGTGTCGGCCGCGAGACGAGCGCGCCGAGGCGACGGTCGGAAAGGACCCGCACGATGCCGAGGAGATGGTCGATGCTCTTGCCTTCGCCGAGGATGACCTCGGGGACGCCGACCCTGCGGGCCCGGTCACGGTCCAACTTCGCGAAATGGCGGACCCGAAGCGCCCTCGGGTCCCGGCGCGAGCCGGGGGCGGACCTCCTCGACGTCACGCTGCGTACCACCCAAGCCGTGATATAGCGGATTCCGCTCACACGCCACCCTCGTATTCCATGCCGGATTTCTCGCTGACCCCGGAGCAGGAAAGCCTCCGGGACCTCGCGCGCAAGTTCGCACGGACCGAGATGGCCCCGCACGCGGCAGAATGCGACCGGACGTCCCGGTTCCCCGAGGAGATCTACCGAAAGGCGTACGACCTGGGCCTCCTCAACCTCAACGTACCCGCGGAGTACGGGGGCAGCGGACTCGGGCTGTTCGAGCAGTGCCTCATCGTCGAGGAGCTGGCGTACGGCTGCGGCGGGATGACGACGACCGTCATCGCGCACTGCCTGGCGCTCGAGCCGATCCTCCTCGACGGGTCGCCGGAGCAGAAGGAGCGGTTCCTGAAGCCGTTCTGTGCAGACTACCACCTCGCGGCGTTCGCCCTCACGGAACCGTCGGGCGGCTCCGACCCGGGATCGATGCGGACCCTCGCGAAGAGGGACGGGGACCACTACGTCATCTCGGGGGAGAAGTGCTTCATCTCGAACGCTCCCCAGGCCTCGCTCTGCCTCGTCTTCGCGAGCACGGACCCGACCCTCCGGCACAAGGGTGTGACGGCGTTCGTCGTCCCCCGGTCGGCGGAGGGCGTCTCCGTGGGACCGGATGACGAGAAGATGGGCCACCGGGCCTCGTCCACCGCCACGATCCGGTTCGACAACGTTCGGGTCCCCGCCTCCGACCGCTTGGGCGCGGAGGGGACCGGGTTCTCGCTCGCCATGCGGACGTTGGACCAGACCCGGACGCCGATCGGGGCGCTCGCTACCGGGATCGCCCAGGCGGCCCTCGACCATGCCGCGGCCTACTCGCTGAAGCGGGAGACGTTCGGCAAGCCGATCTCCGAGCACCAGGCGATCCAGATCAAGCTCGCGAACATGGTCCAAGCCGTGCACGCCGCCCGTCTCCTCACGTGGCGCTCGGCATGGCTGATCGACCGGGGCCAGAAGGGAACGCTCGAGTCGTCGATCGCGAAGTGCTTCGCCTCGGACGCCGCCTTCGCCGTCGCGGACGAGGCGATCCAGACCTTCGGAGGGTACGGCTACATGCGGGAGTACCCCGTCGAGAAGCTCCTTCGCGACGCCAAGCTCACCCAGATCTACGAGGGCGCGAACGAGATCCAGCGGATCGTGATCGCGCGCGAGCTCCTGCGGGGATACGGCTAGGCCGGAGGTGGGCTCGTGGAGATCGTCGTCTGTGTCAAACCGGTCCCGGACGCCGAGACCCGGCTTCGCGCGGCCCCGGACGGGACGACCTTGGACATCGAGGCGGTGAAGTTCGTCCTCACCGGCTACGATGAGTCCGCGGTCGAGCAGGCACTGCTCCTGAAGGAAGCGAACCCCGGCTCGAAGGTGCATGTCGTTTCCGCGGGGCCGCCACCGAGGACGGAGGAGGTCCTGCGGGCGTCGCTCGCCCTCGGGTGCGACCTCGCCACGTGGGTCGAGACCCCTGGCGGAGTGGCGCCTGACCCGGTCTCCGCGGCGCGAGCTCTCGCCCGCGCCGTCTCGGCGATGCCGCACGACCTCGTTCTCTGCGGCAAGAACGCCGGGGACGACGAGGCTGGGGTCGTCGCGGGAGCCCTGGCCGAGCTCCTCGGCGTGCCCGACTTTAGCGCGGTCGTGGACCTGCGCTGGGACGCCGCCGCCTCACGGCTTCGGTTCCAGCGGTCCACGGAGGCCGGCATGGAGACTTGGGAGGCTCCCCTTCCCTGCGTCGTCGCGCTGCAGCAGGCGTGGAACGACCCGCGGACCGCGAAGCTCCCTTCGATCCTGAAGTCGCGTCGGTTGCCGATCGCGAAGGTCCCGCCCGAGGCGGCGCCTCCGAGCGCCGGCACGACCCGACCGACGAAGTTCGAGCTTCCTCCCCCTCGGACGGGGGCGAAGCTGATCGAGTTCAAGACGCCGGAAGAGGCCGCGCAGAAGCTGGTGAAGCTCCTCAAGGAGGAGGCGAAGGTCTTCCCATGACGGGACCGACGTTGGTCGTGGGGGAAGTCGTCGACGGTGTCCTCACCGACGCGACGCGGGAGGCGGTGGCCGCCGCCCAGAGCGTTTCCCCGAAAGAGAGCGTGGTCGGCTTCCTCGCGGGGAGCGCCGCGCGCGGTCCGGCCGCCGGTTTCGGCCGCTGCGGCGTCGCTCGAGCGTTCGTCGCCGAGGACCCTCGACTCGAGGGGGCGGTCGGAGCGGTCGTAGCCCATCTCGTCGCGTCCGTCGCCGATTCGCTCGGGGCAGAGCTCATCGTCGTAGGCGGGTCGACGTACGGTCGGGACCTCGTTGCCCGCCTCGGCATCCGGTGGAACGCTGCGGTCGCCACCGGAGTATCGAGCCTCTCGCGGAACGGCGCCGCGCTCGATGTGCGCCGGCCGGTCTTCGGCGGGCGCGCGACGGAGACGCGACAACTCACCGGGTCGCACGCCGCGGTCGCGCTCCGACCCCATGCTTCGGCCCCGCCCCCCGAAATCCCCGGGGAGACGGCCCTGACCGCCGTCCCCTTGGACGGCATCCCTCCGTCGTTCTGGGCGCCGAAGCGCTCGAGCGTCAAGGCCGTTGCCCGGGGCGCCGGCCCGGGCCTGACGGAGGCGTCGATCGTCGTGTCGGGCGGTCGCGGGGTCCGAACCGCTGAGAACTTCCGTCTCATCGACGATCTCGCCGCGTCCCTCAGTGCCGCCGTCGGGGCCTCGCGCGCGGTCACGGACGCCGGCTGGCGGCCCGAGAGCTACCAGGTCGGACAGACGGGAAAGCAGGTCTCGCCGCAGCTCTACGTGGCCGTGGGGATCTCGGGGGCGATCCAGCACCTCATGGGGATGATCAGCTCGAGGGTCATCGTGGCGATCAACTCGGACGCCACGGCCCCGATCTTCAAGGTCTCGGACTACGGCATCGTCGGGGACCTGTTCCAGATCGTCCCCGCCCTGACCCAGGAAGTCCGTCGCTC
>Ga0326728_10010625_pt1 | contig 21472 bp, 22 predicted proteins | sample MB3enrmetagenome_FD_207602 | JGI IMG/M metagenome (GOLD analysis project Ga0326728, IMG submission 207602) | Lab enriched peat soil microbial communities from McLean, Ithaca, NY, United States - MB31MN | ecosystem: Environmental > Terrestrial > Soil > Wetlands > Peat | place: USA: New York... | reverse complement strand
AGGCGGCGTCGAGCCGCCGCAGTCCAAGGCGCTACTTGTAGGCAAAGATCGCGGCGTAAAGGATGAGCAGGATCATGACGAGGCCGATGGTCAAGGCGGTGAAGCCGAAGCGCCGCCAGAACGTCACGACCACCGGGGGCGGAGCGGGTATCAGATGTTTTTCCAGTTCACCTTGCTCCACCAGTTGCTGGTATTCGCGCGGCCGGTCGAGTTTAAACTTCTCCAGCGGCTCCCCGCCCGTAAACACCACCGTATCGATGGGAAACCGCTCCGGCCGGAAGTGCGTGTTGAAGAAATGCACGGTGAAGATGAATCCCACGGCCAGCAGCGCCTCATCACTGTGGATGATGGTGGCCACGTTGATCAGGGAGCCGGGCAGCAGGCGCGTGAAGAATTCCGGGAACCAGAGGAAGAGCCCGGTGCTGCCAATAATCGCCACGCCCCAGAACACCGCGAAGTAATCAAACTTTTCCCAGTAGGTCCAGCGGCCGTATTGGGGACGCGGCCCTTTGCCCACAAACCACTTGAGCGAAGCCACGAACTCCCGCGCGTCAGTGCGATTGAACACCATGCTTCCTGGGCCGAGGATGAACTGCCGCCAGGTTTTGCCGCTGGCGCGGTGCTGGCGGAACAGGTCCCAGAGGTGCAAGCCGAAATAGGTGAAGGTCAGCAAGGCGCAGAAGCGGTGGATGAGCCCGGCGCCCTCGAAGCCTCCCAGCAGGTGGGAGAGCACTTGCGCCCAGCGCGTGTAGGAGAACTTCAGCATCATGCCGGTGGTCGCCAAGCCCAGAAAACTGGTGATGACCATGAGGTGCAAATTGCGGTCAAACGGCCGGAAGCGGCGCACGTATTCCGCGGCCTGCAATTTGCCGTTGGCCTTCAACTCCCGGCTGTACTGGAGCGAGCGCGGCAGCCAGGCCGCGGTGTGCAGTCCTGCCACCACCAGCGTGCCCATCAACAGCGAGGTCATGCTCCAGAAAGTAAGGAAGAGGAAGGGATACTTTTCCGGATCGTGGTGGGTGGCGTGGGTCAGATATCCCGCAAAGCGGCGGTTGGAACCGGGATGGCACTGGGCGCAGGTCTGCACCACGTTGGCGCGACTGAGCCGCGAGGCCGGGTCGTTTACGGAGCGGACATCGTGAGCTCCGTGACAGTCGTAGCACTTGGCGGTTTTCACGTAACCCAGCTTCGAGACTTTGCCGTGATAGGTGTCGAAGTAGGTTTTCGTAATGGCCTCATGGCACCGGCCGCACTGGTCCATGATGTGGAGGCGGAAGTCAGAAAGATCGGTGCGTCGGATGGTGTGCGCGGAGTGGCAATCGCTGCACACCGGCAGTTGCTTCGAGGTGTGGGTCACCTGGGGGGAGTGAATGCTGGTGATGAAAGACTCGTAGATGCCGTGATGGCACCGCCCGCAGGTGATCGCCACGTTACGGGGGTTGACGCTGGAACGCAGGTCGCGGGCGGGGAGCTCGCGGTGAGGCGTGTGGCAGTCGGCGCAATTGGCCGTCACCGTCAGCCCGCTCTTCAGCAGCCCCTTGCCGTGAATGCTCTCCACATAATTTTCCACGATATTGGTCTGGTCGCCTTTATAGCGGAGCGCCGCCCGCTGCCCGGTGCGGTGGCAATTGCCGCACAGGGTCGGAACGTTGCGCGCAAAGGTCGGCGATTGGGCATCGTTGTGGCTGAGGATTCCGTGCTTGCCGTGACAGTCCGTGCAGGCGGGCGCGTCCGGGCTGCCTTGGGCCAGCAACTGGCCATGAATGCTCTGCTGGAAGTCTTCGACCTCGGGGGCGTGGCAAATCGAGCAATCCACCTTGGCGGTTATGGGGGCGCATGGCCGCACCAGGGACGGGTCGCCGCCGGTATGGCATTGCACGCAGGCGGTCCGCGCGTGCCGCGACCCGGCAAGTTCCTGCTCGTTCACGAACATCGAGCGTCCGCCGCTGGCGGTTTTCAATTCCCGGTTGCCATGGCAGCGCTGGCAGTCTTGATCCGCCATCCCCTGGGCATAGAAGACGCGACGGATCTTGTGGGGCTCGTGGCAGTCCACACAGGCCGGGATGAGGCCCGAGTGCTTCTCCCACAACTCGCCGCGGATGACTTTGCGGTGTACGGTCTCAATCAGCGCATGGCACTTTGTGCAGGTATGGGCGATGTTCTGTTTGGAGATCGAAGAACGAGGATCGGTGTGCGGCAAAACGAAATGCGACGTGTGGCAGCTTGTGCAAACCGCCGTGACGACGAGACCCCGCTTGAACAAGCCTTCGCCGTGGATGCTTTCGGTATAGTTCTCCAGGATCTGATCCTGCGGAATGTTGTGAGAAACCGACACGGGCGAGCCTTCGTGGTGACAGCGGCCACACAAGAGGGGAATCTGCGTGGTGGTGGTGGGAGAACCGGGATCGGAAGGGCGTAAAATGTTGTGCGTGCCGTGACAATCCTCGCAATGAGGGGCCAGCGGGTCGCCGCGCTTGGCCGCTCTCCCGTGCAGGCTCTCCACGTACTGCTGTTTTTCATCCGCGTGGCACGTGCCGCAATCGACCGGGGTGAGCTTGGGGGGATGCGGAAAGTCCTTTTTGCCCTCCAGATCGCTGTGACAATTGGTGCACTCCAGGGTGGCGTGGGGAGAGGCGCGCAGAGCAGCCTCGTTGAAGGGGGGCGGGACCCCGGGCTCGCGCTTGCCTGTGCGCCGGCTGGTATCGTGGCAGTCCAGGCACGGCGTGCTTCCCGGCAGAGGCTTGGGCTGTTGTGCGCGTAAAGGCAGGGCAAGGAGGAAAGCAACAACGCTTACGGCACTGAAGGTAACCAAAAGATGCTTTCGCTGGCCCAAAGTCATACTTTTTGTCCGAAATACTCCACGCTTACTGTGAAATTTCACAGCAAGCCATCAAAGGAGCAATTCGGTTACCAAGCGGGATTTGTGGAGTGGGTCAAGACGTCGAGGCGGCGGAATCGGTCCCGACCTTCTCCGGACGCCTTTTGGGGAGGTAAACTCGCCGCCACGACCGGGTGATAAACGTAGGCTAACGAGGAAGGGCACGGGCAAGACCGCTGCTTAGCGTGGAAGGGCACCAATACGCTTCGATGTACTCGATCACCAATTCCGTGCCCTGCTCATGAGAAACATAGGGGCGATCCTTGGGGTTGTACATGGCGTCGGTAAGGTCGCGGACCAGGACGCAGCGAATTCCCCACTTGGTCATTTGTTTGATGGCGAAGGACCGGCCCAGAATGCACATATTGGCGTGGACTCCCATGATCAGGAGGTTCTTGATTCCGCGCTGGACAAGGAAACTGTAGATCTCCTTACCATCCGCCGAGACAACGTCATCCCCGGTGACGCTAATGGCCGGGTTTTCACGCGACCATGCCTTATAGAAACTCTCGCCCGTATCGCATCCGCCATCTTTATCGTCAATGGGCAAAGGCGGGTTCGACAAGTCCAATTCAGGCGGGGGCGCTGTGACGGGAACTCCCAGGATGCGGAACCTCTGTGGGTACTGGCTGTAAAAGTCCACCGTTTCGGAGGGAGCATGAATGATCTGGATGCCGCTGGCTCGAGCCTTATCAATGAGAGGAGCCATTTTGGCGGCCAGCACTTGCACGCGGGCTGTCGCTCCCGAGCACCAATGCTTGTCCCACATGTCACAAATCACGATGGCCGTGGAATGAACGGGGAAGCGCTCCTTGAAGTTAATCTCGCGCCAGACGCCGCTCCCCTTAAAAGGCTCCACACGCGAGCGCAGTTTCAGGGTGAGGGTCTTCTGCGCTGATTTATCCTGGGCTCCTTGTGCGCAAGGCGCGACCCAGCCCTCAACCACCAGGATCAAGGCCACCATCATGATTGCGAATTTTGCCGAAAGGTTGCGCACTAGGATTCATCCTTCCTCGGGGCAAACGGGCAGCGCCCTCCAGTGCCAGCTTATTTCAAAGCCCGTGAAATGCAACGGAATACTGATGGCCCACCGGGACGAAGCCCCCTGGGGGTGCACACCCGAGGTGCAAGTTGGCAATCCTGCCGCCCTGTGCTAAATTATTGAGGGTTAGTTTCACCCATGCTCAATCTGCGTTGTGTTCCGGACAGGAACGCAAGCGTAACCCACGGAAGGACGTCGGACCTTCGTCCGCAAACCATCCCTCGCGCGCAGATGGGCCGCGATGTCAGACCCCAAGGTTTAGAGGTGTGTGAATGTCGAGTCCCTGCCCTCGTTGCGGAACGGTAAAAACTGAATCTGTGCGGCACGGGTTCATTCACAACACGTTTTGGAGAATGGGCTACCACCTGCGCCGCTGTTCGTTCTGCAATCGCTGGCGACTCTTCAAGCGGACCGACGGCAACCGGCCCCACCCGGATGATATGACGGTGGAAGAGCTTCAGGAAAGGTTTCAGCGAAAGATCGCGGAAGCTTCAAGGGGCACGCAGGAAGCTTCGCAAACACCCGGGGAGAATATGGATTCTGGTTCTTCGCAGGAATCCCGCGGACGGGAGAGGCAGCCCAGTCAATCGTCGGTCGGTGTGGCGGAAGCGGCTGACGAGGTTGAGGAGTACCGCTTGTGCCCAAAGTGCCGGGGCGCGGTTTATCGTCGCTCTCGCCGCCGCTGGTATGAACGGATGATGAAGCGCCCGAAGATGGCGCGCTGCATGAAGTGCGACTACCGCTTCCCCTATCCTCATTAGGCCGAGCCGCGGAGATTGAAATCAAAGACGCTCTTGTCGAAGCTTTCCCGCTCCTAGTCAAAACCACGCAAATCGTGATACATCTTCCCCGATGAACTCTGCCCCCCTAACGCGGCGCATTGCCCAGGCTTCCGGCATTGTGATGGCGAGCGTATTGGTCAGCCGCGTTCTGGGTTTCCTGCGCGATTGGACCGTCGCCCACCAGATCGGCTCCAACGCCACCACCGACGCGTATTACGCCGCTTTCACCCTGCCGGATTTCCTGAACTACCTGGTGGCGGGAGCATCGCTGAGCCTCACCTTTATCCCGGTCTTCACCAAGTTCGTCGCCGAGGAGCGCGAGGACGAAGGCTGGCATGTTTTCTCCACCGTGGTGACGTCCATGGGAATGTTGTTGACCGCCCTCATCGTGGTGGGAGAAATCTACGCCCCGCACTTGGTTGACCTCATTGCCCCCGGCTTCCAGCCCACCGGGAAAGCTCGCGTCATTTTCCTGACGCGCTTGATGTTGCCTGCGCAAATTTGCTTCTATCAGGGCAGCATCCTGAGTGCTGTGCAGTATGCCAAGGGACAGTTTGTGGTGCCCTCGCTGGCCCCCGTGGTTTACAACCTGGGAATCATTTTGGGCGGCGTGCTGCTTTCTCCGCACATGGGGATTACTGGATTCGCGGTGGGCGTTTTGGCTGGAGCAGTGGCCGGAAACCTTCTGCTCCAGATCTATGGCGCCCGGCGCGCCGGCGCCCGTTTCACACCCAACCTGGATATTCGGCACCCGGGGTTTTGGTTGTTCATCAAGCTCACCATTCCCATCATGCTGGCGCTTTCGCTGGTGTTCACGGATGACTGGATCATGCGGTGGTTCGGCTCCTATCTGGTCGCCGGATCGATTTCGTGGCTGAATTACGCCAAGACCTTGATGCGGGTTCCACTCGGCGTCGTCGGACAGGCGGTGGGCGTCGCGTCCTTTCCTTTCCTGGCGCAACTCTACTCGGAAGGCAAGCTGGAAGAATTGAATCGCACCCTGAACGCCACAATGAAGGGTCTGATCCTGCTGCTCATGCCGATTTCCGCGCTCACCGTTGCCCAGGCGACGCCGCTGGTTTACCTCGTGTATTCGTACACGCGCCTGCGGGCCGCCGATCTGCAAGCCACCGCCGCCGCCCTGGCCGTCTTTTCCCTCGGCATGTTCGCGTGGGGCGCGCAAAACATCCTGGCACGCGGCTTTTACGCGGCGCGCGACACGCTGACCCCCGCCATCGTCGGGACCGCGCTCACCTTCCTGAACCTGCCGCTTTATTGGTGGATGGCACACCACTATCAGTATTTGGGATTGGCCGTGGCGAGTTCCGTGGGAATCATCGAGTACACGCTGCTGCTCTTTGTCCTGCTGAATCGCCGCACGAAGAATGCGGAGTCAGGTGAAATCGTCTGGTTCTTTCTCAAGATCACCGCCGCATCGGCGATTGCCGCAGCCGTGTGCTTCAAGCTGACCCAGGCGCTGCATGCGCGCATTGGTTGGCAAACCACGCTGCGCGCGCTGGCGGTGTTGGTGATCGTAAGCTCGGTGGGATTTGTCCTAACCGGAGTGTTGGCCAAGCTCTTCCGCGTGCGCGAACTCGATGCCTACCTGGCCAGGCTGCGGCTGTGATTACCTGAGCATCGGACCATTGGTTCATCGAGTCATTGACATCCTATTGATGCGAATGAAATTCAGCCATATCTGGGCCCTCCATTGTAGATATCCCGCAAATCCCCGAGATTCGCCGCAACTCCTCGAACGATTAGCTTGTAAGGCATTTGTTTTCATTTATATAGTGTGAAACATCGTTCCCGCTTCAGGATTATTCTGCATTGTTTTCATACACTTAGCCTGACCCACCAGCACTTTGGCCCCTTTTGGGTGGGGCGCCCCTAAGCAGGTCAGGGTAAACCTTCTTCGGCACAAGATTCTGCCTCTCATTTGATGAGGTAGCCAGAGTCGCGCCGTCGCCCAATCTCGCTTCACGGTGGCCGGCGATATCTTCATTACCGGAGTGGGGTTAGAAATTCTCCAAGAGCCAGATGTTGCTTTCAACCGTCAGAGCCTGGAAAGCCAGGTACTTGCCATCGGGAGACGGGCGAGGCCTGTTCATCCATTGCCTGTGAGCGCTCTTCAACAGCCGTTTTACCTTGCCCGATAAGGTAACGTGGACCAGGGAAGCCGGGTACACAGTTGTAAGAAACATGCCCTTCCCGTCAGCCGCCCGAATGTCCGACGCGTGCTGATATCGAGTGGGAAATCGTCTCGCCCCTCATTGAAAATTCCTGATCAGCACCGCGTCGGTCGGTTCCGTGCCGCGCGAGAGGGCCAGGCGGCCATCTTGGGACCAGTCAAAACTGAAAATCCTCTCCGCAGTGAAATGCGTCACCGGCATTGGCGGGCCGCCCGCCGCCGGCTGCTCCCAGATGTTCCCTACGCCATTCACGCTCTTGATGAAAGAGATGGCGTGGCCATCGGGGGTCCAACGAAGGGGAGCGTTGCGAGCGAGCAGCGGGAAGATTTTGGCGGGCTTGCCGCCTGCAAAAGGAACTATGGCCAAGCTGGGTGGCTGATTATGGCCGGGAGAGTAAGAACAGGCGATCCACTTGCCGTCCGGGGAGACGGATGGCCAGGTTGAGTCATAGTCCGTCAACTGGGACTCTGGGCCGCCTCCACCCGGAACCTTCATCAAAACCGACTTGCCTCCCTGGGTCGCAACGAAAACCACCCACCGGCCATCCGGGGATATGGCGGGAAGGACGCCCATCCTACTCTGGGTGAGCTGTTTCAGGTGGTTGCCATCCAGATCCATGCGCCAAATGTCCTGCAGGTTGTTTTTCCACTGGGAGAAGGCAATGAAGCCGCCACGCAGAGAGGCGGCGGGGTGGAGGGAAAACAAGGGTGCGTCGTTGCTGGTGAGCCGATCGGGGTTCGAGCCGTCGGCGCCCATCTCCCAAAGGTCCCGGCGTCCGTTAGGAGCCGAGTAATAGACGATTTTCCCCTCCGGGGTCCATGCCAGACCAAACAGGCCGTCGAGGTCCTGGTTTCCGGCGCTCAAGGTTTTGCTTTCGGGCTCCTTGCCGGGCGTGGCGACCTGGATCGTGGTCAGAGTTTGGTGCTGTAGGGCCAGCAGCGTCTTCCCGTCCGCGCTCAACTGAACTGCCGTGTAGGTGGAAAGATCGTGAGTGATCTGCCGGGCATCGCCTCCCTTAACCGAGACTTCGTAAAGCTGTGATGCCGCAACCGGCCCTGACGTCCCTTGCGGAAAGCCGGCAACGAGCAGGTGATCGCTTCCAGGGAGCCAGGTGAGATCCCGGATTGGGAAGTTCCAATGTGCGCCCGGTACCGGCTGGGCGGGACCGCCTTCCGCCGGGATGGTGGTCAAAACCGTGTCGGGAGTATAGCGGGTAAAGGCGAGGGTCTTGCCATCCGGAGACCACGTGACGCGTTGAGGATAAATAAACTCGGGCTGCTTGTAGGATACCAGCACCCGCTCGCCAGAGCCATCCAGCGAGGCCGTCAACAGGCTGTCCTCACCGGTCTCAACGGTTTCACGCACAAAGGCGACCCGATGGCCATCCGGTGAAAAAGCCGGCGGGCTGGAGATCCCCGCCAGCGCCTTTCTGGCGCCTCCGCCCAGGAATGGCACTCGGTAAAGATCGCCGACTTCTTTCCCGGGAACCTCGCGGACAAAGTAGACGTAGCTGCCATCGGGAGAGAACGCCAGGCCGGCACATTGATCCTCGGCCAGGGTGGCAATCTCGACTTCACTGCCGGTGGCCAGTTGCTTCAGCCAGAGGCTTTGCTTTCCTCCCGTTGCCCGTACGTAGGCCACATACTTGCCATCGGGCGAGATGTCCGCTTCCCGGAGGTCGCCGCTGCCGGTCACGCGCGTAAATTCCAGGGCGGCGGGCGGCGCGGGTGCATGGCTGGCCCGGCGATAGAGGTGGTAAACGAGGGCGGCGACGATGACGAACCCGCCCGCCATCAATGCCACAATCGTCTTCTTATGGCGCTTTAGCAGGCCCGCGATAATCTGCGAATCGGAGCTTTCGCCCGTCGCGCTGCCCTCCAGGGCGGCATTTCCCGATGCTGGGCTAAAGCCCGGCGCTAGATTTTCCGCTACGTCTTCCGCCGCCACGGGGGCAGAACGGCCCGGCGGTGGGGACGCCGCCGCTACCGGACGCCCTGAATCCGTATCGCGCTTAAGGCGTTTAAGGTCGGCCCTTAGTTCAGCGGCAGACTGGCAGCGTAGTTCTCGCTCCTTCTCCAGACATTTGTTGATGATTTCCTCGAGCTTGGGCGGTACCTCCGGGTTGATCTGCACAGGAGGCACGGGGGGGCGCGCCAGAATGGCATGGAAGATTACTCCCGAGGTCTCGCCGCGGAACGGCAACTGCCCGGTGGCCATTTGATACAGCACCGCTCCAAAGGAAAACAGGTCAGTTCGAGCATCCAAATCCTGGCCTCTGACCTGTTCCGGCGACATGTAGGCAACGGTGCCAAGAGCTGTGCCGGGACTGGTGAGATGTTCCTCTGCTTCGACGGTCGCTGCGCTCTGCTCCGATTCCGTTACCGACTGCGGAGAGAGTTTGGCCAGGCCGAAGTCGAGGATTTTGGCATGGCCGCGATCCGTCACAAAGATATTCGCGGGCTTGATGTCGCGATGAACGATTCCTTTTCCGTGCGCGGCATCGAGCGCGTCGGCGATCTCGATTCCGAGCGAAAGCAGCGTGTCCAACTCCAGAGGACGACTGCCAATGCGATGTTTCAACGTCGCGCCTTCCAGAAACTCCATGGCAATGAAGGCTTTCCCCTCCTCTTCAGCGATGTCATGGATCGTGCAGATATTCGGGTGGTTGAGCGCCGAGGCGGCACGCGCCTCCCGCCGGAACCGCGCCAGCACCATGGGATTTGTCGCCAGGCCCGCGGGCAGGAATTTCAGCGCCACCTTCCGGCCCAGGCGAGAGTCTTCCGCCTTGTAGACCACCCCCATGCCGCCTTCACCCAGCTTCTCCAGCAATCGATAACGACCGATGGACCTGGGATCGGGGGCGTCAGAGGCAGCCGGTAAAGGAGTATTTCCCGTGGCGCCCACTTCACTGGGGGGCTGTTCAGTAGAATCCTTCCCTGATTCGGGAGGGGCCGCCGGGGAAGACTGCAAAAAACTGGAGCGGATGTCTTCCCCGGAAGACAGCAGCGTTTCCACCTCCCGGCGCAGGGAAGGATCGCTGGCGCAGGCGTGATCGAGGTAAGCGGCGCGCTGATCAGGCTCGTGCTCGAGTGCCGCGTTCAGCACGCGCTTCACATCTTGCCAGCGTTCGGGAGTCATCTGCCTCTCATTTGATGGTGTAGCCAGAGCCGGGCCGTCGCCCAATCTCGCTTCACGGTGGCCGGCGATATCTTCAATGCCTGCGCCGTCTCTTCAATGCTCAAGCCGCCGAAAAAGCGCAACTCCACAATCCGGCTCTGCTGAGGATCGAGCCGGGAGAGACCCTTCAAAGCATCGTCCAGCACGATCAAATCTACGGTTCGCTCCTTCAGCAAGCGTTCCGCGCTGTCCAAAGTGACCTGGAACCCCCCATCGCGCTTGGCGGCGCCCCGGCGGCGGGCGTACTCCACCAGAATCTGCCGCATTAATTGCGCCAAAACGGCAATGAAATGAGCGCGGTTTTCGAAATGGACCGGTTCCTCTTGCCCGGCCAGGCGCAGATAAGCCTCGTGCACCAGTGCGGCGCTCTGCAGGGTGTGATCGGGGCGTTCCTTCCGCAGGTAGTGGTGGGCCAGGCGGCGCAGTTCGTTGTAGACCACGGGTACGAGGGCATGAAAAGCTCCCTCGTCACCGGCTTGCCATTTAGCCAGCAGTTCGCTGACGGGCTGCGATGAAAGCTCAGGCACCTGCCTACCCTCACTGTGTTTAAGCCTTGTAGTGTAAGGAGGTTATCCCTGCTTACCACCTAAGTCAAGCGCCGGTGGTGGTGCAGTTTGACGTAGAAGCGGCTTTACGCCGCCATATGGCGAGGTAAACTCGCCGCTACAACCTCAAACTGCGCCACTACTTAAGCGCCGTGGGGGTGGTGGCACGAGCAAGCAAATCGCCGATTTCCAGCCGTTGTTCCCATCGCGCGCGTTTTCCCGTCCGTAAATTATTTTCCAAGACGTGAGCCAATTCTGCCCCGAATTGCACTTTAACAAGTGTAGGAAGACATTTCTCCAAGGGAGGAACCATGCAGCGTGCGAATTCGACGGGCTGTTGGAAAGTGATGATCGGGCTTCTCAGTTTGATGGCAGTGCCGGCACTTCAAGCAGCCGGCCCTAAACCGAACACCGCGATCTGGGACAATCTGAAAACCGTAACTCCCGGCGCGAAAATCCAGATCGTGCTTAAGGACCAGAAGTCCTATGTTGGGAAGTTCCAGACCGCGAGCGATGCGGCCATCGTCGTCCGGTTGGAGACGGGCGATCAAACTTTCTCCCGGCAAGATGTGTTGCGAGTTTCTACCAAGGGGAAATCGCACCGCTTGCGCAACGCCTTGATCGGCTTCGGCGTGGGAGCAGGCGTTGGTTTAGGTTTGGGCGCCGCCGGCGACAGTAGTTGCGGTGGGAATTGTTTCTTTCCGAAGTTGGGCGAGGAGGTCTTCACGCCGGTGGGCGCAATTATCGGCGCCGGGGTGGGCGCCGCCTTGCCCACCGGGCGATGGCATGAGGTCTACCGCGCGCCCTGATGCGTGTTGGGCAGACGGACTTCTATTTCGGAAGGAAAAGCGCGGAAATAACTCAATGACCCGATGAGTCAATGATCCAATTCCCTCACTTCCCCACGCAAAAGGTTTTGAAGAGGATATCGTGACCTACGCTCAGAGCCACGGCTTTGCACATCCTGTTTGACAAAAATGTTCCGGTTGGTGTGCGCGGGTTCCTGCCCAACCACGAGGTCCGTACTTTTGTCGAAACGCAATGGCCGGAACAACTGAAAAACGGCGAACTTTTAGCGATGGCGGAACAAGCCGGGTTCGACGTGATGGTTACCTCCGATCAGAACATCCGTTACCAGCAAAACCTGTCTGGCCGAAAACTAGCCTTAGTCGTTCTCGGATCCAATATCTGGCCGTACCGCCACTCAGAGTTGGTTACGGGCGAGAAGTTCGGACCGCAATTCCAGGCGGCGGGCGTCGTTCATGGCGAGCACGTGCACGTTGGCGCAGCGGTTATCCGCTCTGCGCCGGACAACGTCCCGCGTCGTGGCATCCATCGTTAGCTTTGATTCAAATCCAGATGTCGCCGGGCCTTGAGCTTTAAGATCGCGATGAAGTCGCTGGCGTTGATGTAGGCTTCATACTCCGCCCGCTCCTCTTCACTGAGCGCGCCGTTATTGGCGCGTTCGGCGAGGGCATCGACTCGCGACTGTACTGCAGGATCGACCTGCAATTTCGTCACTCGCCGAGCCGACTCGGCGTCGAGGCAGCGGCTCAAGGGGTCCAGGAGACCGTCCAGCGCTGTGTCAATGGTAAGATCACCCATGCCGAGCAGATTACCATAGGGAACATCGAGGAGCCAGAAGAAAGAAACCAACAAGAACCACGTTCCCCAGGTTCTGCACGCGCGGAGGGGTGCGCGGAGGCAATTAAGTTGTTCGTAATACGGGCTACCCGCGGATGTGGCACCCGGCGGTTCCGGTCGTATCGTCGGCCGCTCGGAAATAAGCCGAGTGCTCGCTTTGGCGTGTAGTCAAACCGTATCTTTGGTCTGCTGTGCCCCCGCCGGGGGACCGGTTCGGGGGGCGCCCCCATCAGAAATGTCGAAACTCCGGACACGGGCGGGATCCCGATTCATGGGGACAGGCTGCCCGTGCTACGACTTGTACCATGGCCATCTTGGCCATGACCGGACACGGGCAGGATGCCCGTGCTACGCCGCGGGTTCGTGTAGGGGCCAGCAGCGCTGGCCCCGGGCCGAACGCTGTTCGGCCCTACGCCGCATTGCCCGCTTCAAAGACATCCCTTCCCCTCTCCCCCCGCCTGCGCCATAATGCTCTTGATGCGGCGAATGTGATTTTCACCCCTCATGGATCGCGATGAAAGCCACTCTTGAAGTTATCAATCGGATGCAGGCGGAGGGAATTATTGGCAAATACGCCATTGGGGGCGCGGTGGGAGCCACTTTCTATCTCGAACCTTTAGCCACTCTGGATATTGATATATTTGTCTCAATGAAAACCCCTCCCGGAAGCCCGCTGGTCACGCTGGCGCCGATTTACGACTTCCTCACGTCGCGTGGCTACAAAACCGAGAAGGAATACCTGGTCATCGACGAGTGGCCGGTGCAGTTTCTTCCTCCCAGCGACGCTCTGGACGAGGAAGCGCTCCAGCAGGCGGTGGAAACCGAGTTGGAGGGCGTCCGCACTTGGGTGATCAGCGCCGAGCATCTGGTGGCCATAGCGCTGAGAACCGCCCGCGCCAAGGATTTCGCCCGCATTTTGCAATTCATTGAAGCCGGAGTTTTGGACTCAGGCAAACTTGACTCCATCCTCGAGCGGCATGGACTGGAGGAGAAATGGGAGCAATTCGGAGTTAAATTCCTGCGGGGCACTGATCCATCGGGGCGAGATAAATTATGAGCGATTGGATGCGCAAAGTCTTGGAAAGCAAAAGGGCCACGCGCCAGCGGCTCCGCCAGCTTTCCTTTTCCGAAAAGGTCAAACTTCTGGAAAAGCTCCGTGACCGCAGCCTGGCGATTGCCCGGAACCCACTCCGCAAACGCCGCCGAATCGACGGATGAGTGACGAGCAAGATTACTGATTTCAGGCGGTCTCAATCCAAAATCCAAAATCTAAAATCCAAAATGGCTCTATGACCCAATGATTCAATTCCTTTACTTCCCCACGCAAAAGGTTTTGAAGATGATGTCGAGGACGTCGTCGGCGTAGGTGGCGCCGGTGATGAGGTCGAGGGGACGCAGCGCGTCGTAGAGGTCCAGCAGAAGCATTTCGTGGTGAGTGTGCTGCTCGGCAGCGTGGCGAGCCTTGGCCAGACCCGCCAGGGAATTCTTGATGAGCTGCTGGTGGCGCAGGTTGGTAATGAATTCGCCTTCCGGCCCGACGTCGCGCGCCGGGGCCGCGAGGGTGAGAATTTTTTCTTTCAGTTCGGGAATTCCCGCCCCCGTTAGCGCCGAGGTGTGGACGAGTATGGGGGCGCCGTCCGGCGCCTGCCCCGACAGGATCGGGAGGGAGGCAGGTGACGTAGCGCCGCCCTTTAGGGCGGCACTTGCCGGGCTGGGGGGTGCCGACGAAATTGATCCCGGGCTCCAACGTGCCGGGCTCCCGGCGAAGCCGGGACAGGTTCCGCCCGGCGCTACGTCGGCGATATCCAATTTCGGAGGCAGGTCAGACTTGTTGAGGGCAATCAGCAGGGAGCCCAGGGGGCGCAGTTTCTCGAGCAGGCGGGCGTCCTCTTCGGTCCACGGTTCGGAGGCGTCCACCACCATGAGGCGTAAATCCGAATCGGCGATGGCGGCAAAGGTGCGCTCCACACCGATTTTCTCCACTTCATCGAGGGCCGCGCGCACGCCCGCCGTATCCACAAAGCGCAGAGGGATGCCGCCCAGGTTGGCCGTCTCCGCCACCAGGTCGCGGGTGGTGCCGGGGATGGGGGTCACGATGGCGCGCTCTTCATTCAGCAGGCGGTTAAACAGGCTCGACTTGCCGACGTTGGGCCGCCCCACAATGGCCAGCGTCAGCCCTTCGCGCACGATGCGTCCGTACTCGTAGCCCTCCACCAGCTTTTCGAGGTCCGCGCTGATACGGTCGAGGCGCGTGAGGATTTCCGGCCACTCGATCACCGTCACGTCGTCTTCGGCGAAGTCGATGCCCGCCTCCAGGCGCGCGATGAGCTCAAGCAGCACCTGCTTGTGCGGTTTCAAACGCGCGGAAACGGAGCCCTCAAGCTGTTGCGCGGCCACGCGGGCCTGGTAAAGCGTCTGCGACTCAATCAGGTCGCGCACCGCTTCCGCCTGGGTCAGGTCAATGCGCCCGTTCAGGAAGGCGCGCATCGTGAACTCGCCCGGCTCCGCGGCGCGCGCGCCCTCCGCCTGGCAGCACTCCACGAGATACCGCAGGATCACCGGGGCGCCGTGGCAGGAAATTTCCACCACGTCCTCCGCCGTGTAGGAATGCGGCGCGCGAAAGCAGGTCACCACCACCTGATCGAGCGTCCGGCCGGATTCCATGTGCGCAAAGGCGCCCAGCGTTGCGTGTTGAGTTTCGAGCGGCAGCTTGGGCAGTTTAACCAGGCGGGTCGCGATCTCGATGGCGCGGTCGCCGGAGAGCCGCACCACTCCCAACCCCCCTCGGCCCGGAGGAGTGGAAATCGCGATTATGGTGTCTTCGGTGGATTGACTCATTGGTTCATTGGGTCATCGGGTCATTGAAGTGCGGTCCGTTGTCCGTAGTCAGTTGTCCCTTGCAAATTATAAGCGGAGATTGGGAGATTTAAGCCACGGACGACTGACAACGGACCACGGACAGCACTTTACTTGGCTGGGAAGATCACGACTTTCCGCTCGGGTCCCATTCCTTCACTTTGGGTCCGGACATCGGCGCGGTCGCGCAAGGCCAGGTGGACGATGCGCCGCTCGCGGGGGTTCATGGGGTTGAGCGTAAAAGGGTCGCCGGTGTCAATCACTCGATCCGCCGCCACCTGCGCCATCAGGCGCAACTCCTCCAGGCGCGTGCGCCGCCAGTCATCGCAATCGAAGGCGATTCGCCGGCATTGATCGTCATCCAGCCGTACGGCCTTCAGCACCAGGTATTCGAGGGCGTGCAGGAGCGTGGCATTCTTTTCCAGCAGCAGATCAGAATCCATCCCGGAAAAATCCACGACGTATTCCGGCGCCTCGGGATCGTCCGCCTGGACAGCGGCTTTCTGAACGGAAAACTTCAGCTTAAAGGGGCTGTGCTTAATGAACGTGTGGAGAAAAGATTCCATCGCGCCCAAATACTTTTCGAGATCCGTAGCGCCGGGCGGAACCTGTCCCGGCTTCGCCGGGAGCCCGGCACTTTCACTAGGCGGAACCTGTCCCGGGTTCGAGGGGAGCCCGGCGTCGGAAGTGTGGTCAGCACGAGGATTGTCGGTGTCCATGTTTCACCCCTTGGCCTCAATGGGCTTGCGCGCCACGGGAACAGGGGTAGGCGGCGGCATGCGTCGGTTGATGTAAATCTGCTGCACCAGTTGCACCAGGCTGCTGGTCAGCCAGTAGAGAACCATGCCGCTGGCAAAGCGATAGAACATAAATCCCATCATGAGCGGCATGAGCATATACATGCGCTGCTGGGCAGGGTCGGCGGTGGCCATGGGCATCATGCGCTGCGCGAAATACGAAGCGATGGTCATCAGGATTACCAGGACCGGAATGGAAAATCCCAAAACATTCAGCCGGTCCGGCGCGGAGAGGTCCTTGACCCACCAGATCCAGGGCGCGTGGCGAAGTTCGATGGAAAGGTCGAGCACACGGTAGAAAGCGTAGAGGAAAGGCATCTGCAAGAGCATGGGCAGGCAGCCGCCCAGGGGATTGATGCCGTGCTCGCTGTAAACCTTCATCACTTCTTCGTTCATCTTCTGCTTGCGCGGATCGTTGAACTTGTAGTTCTTGTATTTGTCCTGGATGCCCTTGATGATCGGCGCGACCTTCTGCATTTCCTGCGCGGAACGAAGGCTCTTGAGCCGCAGCGGGAACATCGCCATATTGATGATGAGCGTCAACAGGACAATGGCCCAGCCGTAATTGTGGACCCAGTGGTCGTAAATATATCGCATGCAGATGAACAGGGGCTTGGCGACAATGCTGAACCACCCGAAGTCGACAATGGAATCCAGCGGCGGGTTCGCGGCGCGCAAAACGTCCAGGTCCTTGGGTGCGACGAACAGGCGGAAGTCCAGGGGCTTCGCGCTCAGGCTCCCGAGTCTCACGTCCAACGGCTTGGGTTTGTCCTCTTCTTTACCCTGCCAATCCGGCGGGGTCCAAACTTCTCGCGTGATTCGGGCCTTGGCGTCGGGAAAATCGGGAAGAAAGATGCCCGCGAAGTATCGATCCTCGAGACCGGCGAAGACCAGGGGGCCGGAAACATCCTGCTGCATGGCGTTGCCGCCGCCGCTCCCTCCGGAAAAGAAGCGGCTGAAGAACGAGGGGGTGAGAGTCACCTCGCGGACCTTGGACTCCTCCACCGTTTCGTAGGCGGCTCGTTCCACCATGGCTGCTGTAGCGGGCGGCAGTGACTGGTCACCGAATCCGCCTGGCCACGCCACCTCCACGGGCAGATAACGCTGGCCATCGAAGACACTGACGTGGACCTTGACGGAGTACCAGCGGTCAGCAAACGAAAACTGCTTCTTCACCTCAACTCTGCCGTCACTGTAAGTGAACGTGAGGTTGACGGGAGGGGAAAACGTGTTCCCCGAAAGTTCCGCAGGCTCCTGCCCCTTGGGGACAACCTCTCCAGATGAGGCCTTGGCCACGAAAATCGCCTGATTGACTTGCGGATTGAGCGTGGCGTCCGCCAAGGTGACGCTCAAGGGGAAGCCCAGGGTTTCGCAGGCGTGGCTATCAATCGTGTCAATCTGCTCGCCCTTGGGATAATCCTTCAGCACCCAGCTCCGGACGACGGCGCCCACGGTGGAAAAGGTCACCCGGTAGAGCTTGTTTTCCACCACGATTTCTTCGGGCTTGGCGCCTTTCGAAACCGGTAGCGCCACGGGAGGTGGCGGCGGGGTGGGCGCGGCCGTGGTCGTAGTCGCTTTGGGCGCTCCGGGCTGGGAGGGCTGAGCGGTTGCCGTCGCCGCAGGCTTGTTCGGCTCCGGAGGCGGCTCCTTGACGAAATAAACGCGATACAGGATCAGCATCACGATGGAGAGCGCGAAGGCCAGCATCACGCGTTTTTCTTGGTCAAGGTTCACGGTAAATTCCAGGTTCCAGGTATCAGGTGCCAGGTGTCAGGTCCTACTTACCAAGTGTCAGGTGTTACGAAGGATCGAAAACTCGTGGGCTATGAATCGAATTTCGAGTTTCGTCCTTTCCTGACACCTGACACCTGGCACCTGACACCTATTTTTCCGGCACCGGGTCGTAACCGAAGCTGCCCCAAGGCCGGCAGCGAAGCAGTCGCCCCAAAGCCAGGCGACTGCCTCTCCACACACCCCATTTTTCAACCGCTTCGAAGGCATAAGCTGAGCAGGAAGGGTAGTGCCGGCAAGCCGAGGGCAGCACGGGCGAAATACACGCCTGATAAAAGCGGATTAAACCCAAAACCAGAAGCTTCATGATCCCACCCAAGGATACAGATGACAGGTTACGCGGCAAAGGCCATTGCTTAGTGTATGCGTTTTCCCTGTCCACTGAAACCTGTAACCGGTTCCCTACCCCGGAGGCTGCTGGGGAAACAGCCGCAGCAATTCCCGTTGCAGCACGGCGAAGGAGACTTTCCCCGCCGCCTCGCGAGGATTCACCAGGATGTCCCAGCCGCCCGGAAGGTTCACGCGATTCAGCCGGAACGCTTCGCGCACCCGCCGGCGCAGACGATTGCGCCGCACCGCATTCCCCACCCGCACCGGCGTGGTGATTCCCAGGCGTGAGTGTGGTAAGCCGTTGGGCCGGCAAAAGACCGTGCATAGTGACGCGCTGCGGCGCTGCCCTTCGTCGTAAACCCGCCGAAACTCGCTTCGGCGTAGCAGCCGAAAAGTCTTGGGGAAAGCTTGAGAGGTCAAACGAGCTCTTTAAGGAGTCAAGCGATGACGGCTCTTCTGACGGCGGCGCCGCAACACATTGCGCCCCCCCGGAGTTCTCATTCGAATACGAAAGCCGTGCGTTTTTGCCCGGCGCCGGCGGTTGGGTTGAAAGGTACGTTTCAAGACGCAATGCTCCCCGCTTGGATTTCCTACGTTAAAGTCAAACTAGTAAGATACCTTGCGCGAAGGAGTTAAGTCAAGCTGAGCGGGAATTTTCGAGACGTCTGCCCACTGAAACCTTACAGCCACTTCTTCTCACGCCACTGCTTAACGCCCGCCTCCGTCAGCCGCTTTAGCTCGGAAAGCGCCTCCGGCTCCGGTTGGACCTTGAAGTTGAAGCACGTCTTTCCCTGCATTCGCTTCTTGAGCGCGGGTGAGATGGTCCTGGTGAGCGTCGGGTTCATGTAGAGCGGCATCAGGTGGAAGCTTACATAGGCCTTGCCCAGGCGCACACAGCCGAAGTACATGGGGTGGCCTTTATGCTGCGGGAAAGGCGACGGGACCTTGGTGACCAGGTTGTACTCAAGGGGAGTATCCACCGTCACGGAGAGTTGTTTGGAATACTTCCCAAAGACCGATTTCAGCTCGGCAAATATCTTTTCGAAATCTGGGTTCATAGAGGAGAGTTTACCTTGGATGTGTCCCTTACCGCGACGGCGGTGAGGCGGGCCCCCGGCGCCGCAGCAGATAAAAGCAGCGCCCCTCGGTGGCCGGTTGGGGTGGGAAGAAATCCTCCACGCGATATCCCGCAGCGAGATAGTGTTGAAAGATGCGGCGCGATTCCAGCCGCCAGCGGCGTGCCAGGGGGAGCGCTTGTGACCGCATCGCCTCGGTCTGGGCGGGAGTCTCCACCAGCAGGCGGCGATGGGTGAGGTCCAGCCGCATCGCCCGGTTCTGCGGAAAGCCCTGGGCGTTCAGCCGGGTCTCATTCACGCGCGGCAGCGCCGGGTCAAACGCCGGAAATTCCCCGCGCAGCCGCGCTTCCACTCGTGCCGTCGAGATTCGCCAATCCACCACCCAGCGATCACTGGGCAAGCCTTTTTCCAGCGGGCTGGGAAACCGCCCGTAACAATCCGGCAGGTATTCCTCCGCCAGCGCGCCCAGGCGCGAAATGTTTAACCGCGCGTTCCGGCTCTGCAAGGGGTCGAAGGTCCAGCAAATGGACTTGATTCCGCGCTCCAGAGCGACTTGGCGGTGCACAAGTTTCATCCGCAAGCCAAATCCCCGGTCCCGGTACTTCGCCTCCACCGCCATCATATGTGACCAGTGGATCAGGCGTCCGTGGTATTGGCCGAGGAACGCGAAAATAAAACCCACAACCTTGCCATCAATGAGGGCTCCAATCAACGCGCCGCCGTATTTCTGCGCCGCCGTCAGAACCTCGCAGGTGGAGCCCGCCGCACCCCAAACGTGCGCCTGCACAGGTTCGCACTGGCGGTACTCCTCAACATTCTTCAGCAGCCTGACCTCAACCCGCGGCATCGGTGTCTCCAACACGACCGCCTTCATATATCATAATTCGTAATTCATAATTCCTTCATGCTTTCCCACACCTTGCCAAACAGTTCGATGGACCCTGGCCCGAATCCGGCGTAATGATTATTGAAATACCCCATTACTTGAATGCCGCGCTTGAGAAGCTGGCGGATGATCGGAATCCAGATCTGCATTTCATCTTCGCGGTCAATGATGATGTGGTCCCAGTGCTGGGTTTTTTCCTCAATGCCTTTGCGGTCGCCGAGCCAGCGGATGTACGTAAAGCCGGCGGTCACCAAATCCAGCTTGTTAACCAGTTGCGAAATAGGGGTCATCCAGGGGTGATCGATCAACGCCAGGGCCACACGCTTCTTGCGCAGGATGTCGAGCAGCCGCGCATTCACCCAGTACTTGTTGCGAACCTCCAGAGCGTATTGGAATTCGCCGGGCAACTCCTCCAGAAAGGGAGTGAGGCGCGCCAGGAAATCCTCCGGACGCGCAAAAGCCTTTTTGTTGAAGTAAGGGAACTGCAACAGCAGCGGGCCCAGGCGGTCTTCCAGCAGGCTCATGGTGCGCAGAAAATTGGCCAGCTCCTCGCCGCAATCCTGCATCACCTTTTCGTGCGTGATCACTTGGGGGAATTTGGCGGCGAAGGTGAATCCCGGCGGGGTGCGGGCCCGCCAGTTCCGCACCATGGACTCGGAAGGAATCCGGTAGTAGGTGGAATCCACTTCGACAGTGTCAAAATGCCGGGCGTATGCTCCCAGGAAGTCGGCGGGCGGGGTGCCGGGCGGGTAAAACGTTCCCACCCAGTCTTCACTGGACCAGCTTGAAGTGCCGAGACGCAGGTTGGGAATGTGTGGGTTAGTCAATGGCTTCTCGGATTTTGGATTTCAGATTTTGGAATTTGGATTGCGGTGCTCCCGCGCCTGAGACCGGGGAAACGGCCTTTGCCTCTGATAATCCAAAATCACAAATCCAGAATCGGCCTATTCCATTCCGCACATGCCGCGCTGAGCCGCGCCGCAAGAGCCGCAGGGCCCGGATTCAGAGGAGGCTGACGAACGCGATGATGCCCCCACGGCAAACACGGACAACAACTTTTCCACCTTGGGGCTTGCGCACTTCTTGCAAGCCACCTTGGTGGTGGAAGAGGGCACGATCTTTTCAAAGGTCGTCCCGCAATCACGGCATTTAAATTCAAAGAGCGGCATTCAATCCTCCTGCTGGGAATATAGCCAAACCCCCGCCGGTTTGCAATCGCCCCCCGCGGATTTGGCTGGCCATGTGCAAGGGGGTTGCACCACAGGCGCATTTTTTGTGGCTTTTTCAAATGCCCTCCGCTAAAATGTCTTGACAGGTGGATAGGAATTGTCTAAATTGAGGCCCGGTATTCATGGCACGGTCTCATTCCAAAAAAACACGAACTGCGGAGAGGAGCAACATATGGCGAAAGTCATGACCAAATCTCAAGTTGTATCTCACCTGGCGGAGAAAGCCGGGATTCAGAAGAAGGCGGCG
>Ga0326728_10010624_pt1 | contig 21472 bp, 24 predicted proteins | sample MB3enrmetagenome_FD_207602 | JGI IMG/M metagenome (GOLD analysis project Ga0326728, IMG submission 207602) | Lab enriched peat soil microbial communities from McLean, Ithaca, NY, United States - MB31MN | ecosystem: Environmental > Terrestrial > Soil > Wetlands > Peat | place: USA: New York... | reverse complement strand
TTCGGATTACCCACTCCATTCGCACAGAACGCGAATGAGTGGGGCACCGCTAATCCAGCTTTAGATTCTCCCGCAAAATCCCAATATCTTTATCCCCGCGGCCGGAGATGTTTACTATCACCACCTCCGACTTCTTCATCTTCGGCGCGCGCTTGATTGTTTCGGCTACGGCGTGCGCGGATTCCAGCGCGGGAATAATGCCTTCGGTTCTTGCCAGCAGCGTGGTTGCTTCCAGCGCTTCGGTATCGCTGGCGGGGACGTATTCGGCTCGGCCGGTGTCGTGGAGTTCGGCGTGCTCGGGGCCGATGGACGGGTAATCTAAGCCGGCGGAGACGCTGTGCGTCAGCGCGATCTGGCCGGACTTATCTTGTAACACATAGGAGTAAGTTCCTTGTAAGACTCCTGGCGAGCCTCCTTGGAAACGAGCTGCGTGGTCGCCTAGCAACTCGCTTCGGCCTCCGGCTTCTACGCCGATCAGATTTACTTTTTTATCTTTTATAAAGTCGTAGAAAATTCCTATCGAATTTGAGCCACCGCCTACGCAGGCGATGATGGCCTTCGGCAGCTTGCCTTCGGCTTTGAGGATTTGGGCGCGGGCCTCGCGTCCAATGACGCGGTGGAAGTCGCGGACCATGGTGGGATAGGGATGGGCTCCTAAGACGCTGCCGAGCAGGTAATGCGTGGTGCGGACGTTGGTGACCCAATCGCGCATGGCTTCGTTGATGGCGTCTTTCAGGGTGCGCGAGCCGGAATCGACGCCGCGCACTTCGGCTCCCAGGAGGCGCATGCGGAAGACGTTGAGCTCCTGGCGGCGCATGTCCTCGGTGCCCATGTAGACGACGCATTCGAAGCCGAGCAGCGCGCAGACGGTAGCGGTGGCGACTCCATGCTGGCCGGCGCCGGTTTCGGCGATGACGCGGCGCTTGCCCATGCGCTCGACCAGCAGAGCTTGGCCGAGGCAGTTGTTGATTTTGTGTGCGCCGGTGTGCAGCAGGTCCTCGCGCTTCAGATAGATTTTGGCACCGCCTAATTTCTTCGTAAGCCGCTGAGCGAAAAACAGCGGCGTGGGGCGTCCGGCGTAGGTTTTCAGAAGAAGATCAAGGCGCTTTTGGAATTTGGGATCGCGCTTGGCTTTTTCGTATTCGCGCTCTAATTCCTGGAGCGCGGCCATGAGCGTTTCCGGGACGTAGCGTCCACCGTAGGGGCCGAAGCGGCCTGGAGTGTTCTTTTGTTTTTTTGCAACGGTTGCGGTTGCCATGCTGAGCGTCCCTGACCTCGGCGGCTAAAGCCGCGAACATTAACCAAGCACGAATCGCAGCGCTAAAGCGCCGCGCCACCCCAAATCCCCAAAAGCGGTGCGCCACCCAAAATCAGTGCGCTACATCAGCCTCACCAAAATCAGCAACCAAAATCGGCGACCAAAATCAGTGGACGCACCATTGTCATCTCAGTTGGCCTCGTCCATGGCGCGGACGGCGGTGATGAAAGCGCCGATTTTCTGGTAGTCCTTCTTGCCAGGTTCGCGTTCGACACCCGTGGAAACATCGACGCCCCAGGGACGAAGGATGTGTATGGCTTCCTGCACATTCTCGGGATTCAAACCGCCAGCGACGATGAGCTTGCTGATGCTGTTGATGATGCCCGCCCAGGGTTGGACGCGTTCCCAGTCGAAGGTCTGGCCCGTGCCGCCGGGACTAGTGGCAGTAGAAGAATCAAGCAGCACGCCAGAGATGACGCCCGGGCGAAAGCCGTGAGTCTCGAGAAAGAGGTCGCCATTCTTGGCCACGTGAATTTTATGAACGCGTTTTCCCTTGTAAGCCTCATCGGGCTCGACCAAGCCGACGGCGACGGGGTCCCAGCCGACCGTTTCGTGCGCAGGCCGATCAAAAATCTGCGCGGGGCAGGAACGAAAAATCTTCGGGCGGGTGGCGCCGTTCGAGAGAGCGCCGAGAAGAGAAAGGGAAAACTGTTTGTCTTCGCTGCCGTGCAACTGGATTGCGGTCAGGCCGGCGATCCTGGCAATGGCTTGTACGTGTTCGACGGGGTCGTTGACGAAGACGCCGACCTTTTCGATCTCCGGCGGCATCTTGGCGACGATGGCCTGGACTTGCTCGGCGGAGATGTAGCGCGGGCTCCTTGGATAAAAGATGAAGCCGAGAGCGTTGGCGCCGGCGTCGACGGAGGCGCGCGCATCATCCAGGTTCGTGATCCCGCAGATCTTGATCCAAGTCATAAGAACAGCTACGAGCTTTGAGCTTCGAGCTTCGAGCTAAAACTCCTTGCTTCGGAAACCGTGGCGTTTTGCTTCGATTCCTCGATCAATTTTGCAAGCGCTTCGCCTGGGCGCTCTACTTTCATCAGCGATTCGCCGATCAGAAAGGCTTGGTAGCCGGAGGCGCGCAAGCTCGCAATATCGGCGCCGCTGTGAATGCCGCTCTCGGCTACGGCTAAACAGCCGCGGGGAATTTTCGCGGCTACGCGAGACAGCGTATCGAGATTCACTTCAAACGTGCGCAGATCGCGGCTGTTGATTCCGATCAGGTCGCAGCCCGCATCGAGGGCGCGTTGAAGTTCGGCCTCGTCATGGGCCTCGCAGAGCACGTCGAGCTGATACGAGCGGGCGCTTTGAGCGAGCGACACCAGTTCCCGTTGTTCAAGAGCTGCGACGATCAGCAGCACGGCGTCGGCAGAGTTGGCGCGGGCTTCCAGGATCTGAAATTCGTCGAGGATGAAGTCCTTGCGCAAGCAGGGGAGTGAAGTGGCGCTGGAGGCCTCACGCAGGTACGCGAGCGAGCCCTGGAAGAATTCCTCGTCGGTGAGCACGGAAAGCGCCGCCGCGCCCGACTGCTCCAGTTCGCGAGCCAGCGCGGCAGGGTGGAATTCCTGCCGGATCAAACCCTTCGATGGGGAAGCTTTCTTCAGCTCTGCGATGATTGCGATTCCTTGCCGGGAGAACCGGTCGAGGTTTACCCGGAATCCTCTGGGACGGTGGCGCTCAGCGGCGAGCTCGACAATGCGCGAATCGAGGTCGCGGCGCCTTTGAGAGAGACGCTGGCGCGTAGCGGCGACAATCGATGCGAGGGAGGGCATGCTGGAAGCTTTAATTATACGGAAGCAGGGACGAATCTCACCGCCGCTCTGCGCGAGTGTTTGGCGGCAAGCTCGCTGACTCGCGTAAGGTTTTCGATCAACTGTGCAAAAAGAGCACGGAATCAGTATGGCGAGGGCGATGGTTTGGCCCAGTGCAGCGGTGACGCCGGTCATTGACCATGAGTGCGCAAGATGTTATAAACATTTGCTTTGTGTAGAAGCCGCGCAGCTTTCTCTATACTTGCGCGGCGACACGAAGAGTTTTCCGACGCGGCCAAATCAGCACTCCTTTGTTTTAGCGTTGCGGTGGAAGCGTGGTCGGAACTCCGGCGGCCTGGTGGTCCCGCGAAATGGCGGGACGGACCGGATGCTGGAGCAAAACACACCGTAACCCCTGACTAGAGATTTTGTGGAGGATTGTGATGCGCACTTTGACCGCCCATGTTGCGTCCGCGAGCCGCGGGATTGCGAAAGCATCCGCCGCTCTGGCGACCCTGATATTCATGACTAGCGCCTGCTTTGCCCAGCCTGCCGAAGAAGCGGGGGGAGGCGAAGCCGCACTGAAGCTGCCCGATCTGTCGTCGGTCAACTTTCTTAATAACGCCATTGACGGCCACAAACTGCTGCTGATCGGCCTGCTGTTCTGCGTGTTCGGGCTTGGCTTCGGCATGGCGATCTTTATGCGCCTGAAGAACCTGCCGGTGCACCGCGCCATGCGCGAAATCTCGGAGTTGATCTACGAGACCTGCAAAACCTACCTGATCACGCAGGGCAAGTTCCTGATGCTGCTGTGGGTCTTTATCGCGGTCATCATTTCCGCTTACTTTGGCTGGCTGAAGCCGGTGCCCGGCAAATCGGTTGCCCTGACCCTGCCTATCATTCTGCTGTTCAGTCTGGTGGGAATCGCCGGCAGTTACGGCGTCGCGTGGTTTGGAATTCGCGTAAACACTTTCGCCAACTCGCGTACTGCTTTCGCGTCGTTGCCCGGCAAACCGTATCCGGTGTACCAGATTCCGCTCGAAGCCGGCATGTCGATCGGCATGATGCTGATTTCGGTCGAACTGCTCATCATGCTTTTCATCTTGCTGTTCATTCCGGCTGATTATGCCGGCCCTTGCTTCATCGGATTCGCTATAGGCGAGTCGTTGGGCGCGGCAGCTCTGCGTATCGCGGGCGGCATCTTCACCAAGATTGCCGACATCGGCAGCGACCTGATGAAGATCGTTTTCAAGATTAAAGAGGACGATGCGCGCAACCCCGGCGTGATCGCCGACTGCACCGGCGACAATGCCGGCGACTCGGTTGGGCCTTCGGCGGACGGATTTGAAACCTACGGTGTAACCGGCGTCGCGCTCATTACCTTCATTTTGCTGGGCGTGAAGAGCCCGACCATCCAGGTGCAACTGCTGGTCTGGATTTTCGTCATGCGCATCATGATGCTGGTTTCCAGCGCGCTCGCATATTTTGTGAATGGCGCCATCGCGAAAGCGAAGTACGCCAATGCCGAGAAGATGGACTTCGAGCATCCGTTGACTTCGCTGGTCTGGCTCACCTCGATTGTTTCGATCATTGCGACGTATTTTATTTCGTATCTCATCATCCCCAGCCTGGGCAGCACTGGCGACACGAGCCAGTGGTGGAAGCTGGCCACGATCATCAGTTGCGGAACGCTGGCGGGAGCGCTGATTCCGGAACTGGTTAAGGTCTTCACCTCCGTGAACTCCCGCCACGTGAACGAAGTCGTGACCTCGGCCAAGGAAGGCGGCGCATCCCTCGGCATCCTTTCCGGTTTTGTTGCCGGCAACTTCTCCGCCTACTACCTGGGCTTGTCCATGATGGGCCTGATGGCTGTTGCCTATTACATGAGCACGATGGGTTTGGAGGGCGCGGCCGGAATGCTCGCTCCGGCGGTCTTCGCTTTCGGGTTGGTCGCTTTCGGTTTCCTCGGCATGGGGCCGGTGACGATTGCGGTCGATTCCTACGGACCGGTCACTGACAACGCGCAGTCGGTGTATGAACTGTCGCTGATCGAGCAGGTGCCCAACGTCAAGGCGGAAATCAAGAAGGACTTCAACGTTGACGTTAATTTTGATCGCGCCAAGGACTTGCTGGAAGAAAACGACGGCGCCGGCAACACCTTCAAAGCGACGGCGAAACCCGTGCTGATCGGCACCGCGGTTGTGGGAGCAACCACAATGATCTTTTCGATCATTATGGCCCTTACCCACGGGCTGACGGTAAATAAAGAGAATCTATCGCTGCTGCATGCTCCGTTCTTCCTGGGCCTGATTACCGGCGGCGCGATGATCTACTGGTTTACGGGAGCATCCACGCAGGCCGTAACCACCGGCGCTTATCGCGCGGTTGAGTTCATCAAAGCCAACATCAAACTCGAGGGATCGGACAAGGCATCGGTTTCCGACAGCAAGAAGGTGGTTGAGATCTGCACCAAGTACGCGCAGAAAGGTATGTTCAATATCTTTCTCGCTGTGTTCTTTGGAACCCTGACCTTTGCCTTCGTCGAGCCGTTCTTCTTCATCGGCTACCTGATCTCGATTGCGATCTCCGGCTTATACCAGGCCATCTTCATGGCCAACGCCGGCGCCGCATGGGACAACGCCAAGAAGATCGTCGAAACCAAGCTGAAGCAGAAGGGAACACCGCTGCACGATGCCACTGTGATCGGCGATACGGTGGGTGATCCTTTCAAGGACACGTCTTCGGTGGCGATGAACCCGGTCATCAAATTTACGACGCTGTTCGGATTGCTGGCGGTGGAACTGGCGGAAACTCTCAAACCCAATGGTGAAGCCACCGGCCTGACGATCGGGCTGGCGATAGCCTTCTTCGCCGTTTCCTTCTTCTTCGTCTACCGGTCGTTCTACGGCATGCGGATTGGATCGGAGTAATCGGATCAGAGTAAGCAGTTCTGCCTGAAGTAAAAACGCCATCCAGCTTGCCGGATGGCGTTTTTGTTCCTGGTAACGGCCCCGCTTCGAGATCAGAGCATTTTTTCTAACTCTTCCGGCTCAAGTCCGGCATCGCGCATGATGCTTCGCAGCAGCTTTGGGTGGAGAATTTTCTGGGCATGAAATGGCACGGTCACACGTTTCCCCGCAGCGTCCTTGTAAATTTTGTGACTGCCGCTCTGCCGAGTTAAGAGGAACCCCTTCTTTTCAAGTACCGCGATGATTTCGCGCGCGGTAAGGCGCGGCAGCTTTGGCATCAGAGCGAGACTTCGACAGTAGACAGGCTGAAGGACTTCGGCGCGGCGAGTTCGTCGTGGTCCGCCAGCCGGTCTTCGAGGTGCAGCCGGATGGCATCCTTGATGTTGCTCAAAGCCTCATCGTAAGTGTCTCCCTGGCTGTAACAACCCTGGAGCGGCGGGCAGGAGACATAGAAGCCTTCCGCATCGCGTTCGATGATAATTGGCAGCGTGTAGCTCTTCATGGGGATATTGTACTGCGGGAAGCAAGGCCAGCGGGTCATTGCGCTTGCTGGATGCGCCTGCTTCCTAGCCCTTGTAGCGCCATAAGAATTTGTCGAACTCCCAGTAGCTAATGCCGCCTAATCCATAATATCGCACAAACTCGTCGATAACGCATTTGTACAGGGGATAGTCATCGAGGTCGTCCTTTTTCTGAAATTTCGCGAATTGCGTCCCCTGGGCGAAGCCATCCTGCTGCTGATACTTCCAGAGCAGCGCAGACGCTTGACTGTCTCTGACAGGATAATTGTCCGGTCGATGCCAGAAACAATACTTGGTGGCAAAAACCGGGCGCTTATACACTCCCGATATCTCAGTGTCCGCAATTTCTTTGACCAAGTCCAACGAACCCTGCGCGAGCTTCGGATCCGTGTCAAGCTCGCAAATGAGTTTCGCGACAGCATAAATGGCGTCCACGTCGTAATCAGGTTTCTTTCGGATTCCCCCCCGGTAGATCTGATTCAGCGCGGCAACCTTAAGTAACACTTCCTCTATTTTTCGGTTGTGAGGAAATGTCTTGAATAGCAATGTGAGGGCGGCATCACTGGCAACGGAGTCTGGTTCGCCCTTGAAGCGGTCCACTCCCTCTTGTTGTACGAGAGCGAGGGTTGGCCTTTGAAGGGGCATATTAGAGCTCGAGCCCGTGTACTTTTTCCCGATCATGGCCCCAGCTTTCTTCGCGAGCCGTTCATTGCGCCGCGCTAGGAGAACGTCTGCTTGAATAGCAGCATGAAACGCGGTCCGCACGCCGTCTTCCGGGTAGCTAGGCAGGGCAACTGCTATGCCCGCCTTCTTGCCGATCGTGATCACGGGGAAATTCGGCGCGTTCATGAATACCTTGCCGCTGTTCACTGTTACGGTGAAGTTGACTTCCGGACGCGCAGCCTTGATCGCGTCTACTCTTACTTGCTGCTCGTTTGTCACCGTATTTTCCTCGGGGAGCACGATTTCCCCTACAGCGAACTCATATTCGACAAGAACTGGCTGTTCGCCGCGGTCTTACTCAGCTTGTCGATCAGCAGCTCCATGGCTTCAACCGGCGACAGCGGGTTCAGCACTTTGTAGCACAGCAGCGAGATCCTAGCGATCTTCGTCCCCGAGCAAGTTACTGGCCTCGCTGAGGACGACTGGAAGCTTGCGTTCCAGCACGCTCCAGACTATTCGATGGTCGATTTCGGCGTAGCCGTGGATGAGAATGTTGCGGAAGGCGATGATCCGCTGATATTCGCCGATTTGCGAGGCTACAGCGGCGTCGGTCCGCGCTAGCTGGGCAAGCGCCTCGCCGACGATTTCCAACTGCCTCTCGACCGCTGAACGCAGCATGGGGTCAGCGCCGTAATCGGCGAAGGTCTTGCCCGCGATAAATCCAAGAGCTAGTTTGGCGGCGTGCGATGTCGTAAAGATATTTCTTCGATTCAATCCGCATAGACGAGGGTCTTGGTGGAATCGACCGCCTGCCGGAAGTAGGGGTTTTGAATGGCGGAGGCGACTACCAGATCTACAGGGCACTGAAAGAGCGCTTGCAGATCTTCCAGCAGTCCGAAGTAGGCATCCGCGTATTGGTCGAGGTCCAATTTCTGGAAACTCACGAGGAAGTCCAGATCGCTGTGCGCGGGGTCGAAGTCCGGCCGGGCACCAGACCCGAAAAGCTCGATTCGATGCACCCGACGGAGGCGGCACAGGCGCTCCAGTTCCTGACGCTTTTCCTCAACTAAGCGGTTCACCGCGACCTCCGTGGAATTGGGCGGACGAGGGCGTCCGCCCCACACAACCCTACAGCGAGCTCATATTCGACAAGAATTGGCTGTTCGCCGTAGTCTTGCTGAGCTTATCGATCAGCAATTCCATAGCTTCCACCGGCGACAGCGGGTTCAGCACCTTGCGCAGAACCCAGATGCGCTGCAAATCTTCTTTCGGAATCAGCAACTCTTCCTTACGCGTGCCGGAGCGCTGAATGTCGATAGCCGGGAAGGTGCGCTTATCGACGAGCTTGCGCTCAAGAATAATTTCGCTGTTGCCGGTGCCCTTGAATTCTTCGAAGATCACGTCGTCCATGCGGGAGCCGGTGTCGATCAGCGCGGTCGCAATAATCGTCAGTGAGCCGCCTTCTTCGATGTTGCGGGCGGAGCCGAAAAACCGCTTCGGCCGCTGCAACGCATTCGAGTCCACGCCGCCGGAGAGCACTTTGCCCGAGGGCGGAACGATGGTGTTGTAAGCGCGCGCCAGACGTGTGATCGAATCGAGCAGGATGACGACGTCGCGCTTGTGCTCGACGAGCCGTTTTGCTTTTTCAATCACCATTTCCGCGACCTGCACGTGGCGGGCGGCGGGCTCGTCGAAGGTCGAGGAAATCACCTCTCCTTTTACTGACCGCTGCATGTCTGTAACTTCTTCCGGGCGCTCGTCGATCAGCAGCACCATGAGCACGACTTCTGGGTGATTGGTGGTAATCGAGTTGGCCACGTTCTGCAGCAGCATGGTCTTGCCGGCGCGCGGCGGAGAAACGATCAAGCCGCGCTGACCCTTGCCAAGCGGGGTGAGCAGATCCATGACGCGGGCGCTGATGTTTTCGCGGACGGTTTCGAGCTTCAACCGTTCCTGCGGATACAGCGGCGTCAGGTTGTCGAACAGGATCTTGTTGCGCGCCTCGTCGGGCGACTCGAAGTTGACGGCTTCGATCTTGACGAGCGCGAAGTATTTCTCGCCCTCATGCGGCGGGCGGACCTGGCCGCTGATCGTGTCGCCGGTCTTCAGGTCGAATTTGCGGATTTGCGACGGCGACACGTAGATGTCGTCGGGCCCGGGCAGGTAGTTGTAGTCGGGCGAACGGAGAAAGCCGTAGCCGTCAGGGAGGATCTCCAACACACCTTCGGCGAAGATGTGCCCTTCTTTTTCACTTTGCGCCTGCAGGATCTTGAAGATGAGATCCTGTTTGCGGAGGCCGCTGGCGCCCGGAAGTTCCAAGGATCGGGCGATCTTGGTCAATTCCGTGATGTTCTTTTCTTTCAATTCAGCGATGGTCATAAGCACCTACAGGTTGGATTTTTCGGGAGGGATACTCTCGGGGAATTCTTGCCGCCGTGCGGGGCACACGGCGGAGCTGCTTAGGCAGCCCGCCGTTGCGCCTCGTTAAAGTTTTCTGGTTCGCTCAAAATGTCGTGCCGTTCGGCATCGGCGATCTTGTCGAAGACTTCGTTCATGGTTTCCTGAATACGGGTGTTCGGCCGGTGGAACTTCCGCGTTGCCTTGGAAGCAAGCTGGCAGAGCATATAGCGATTTCTCAAAGTCTGCAAAGCATCAAAAACGCGATCGGAGCGCATTTGAATCAGTCTCCTTATTGGAAGATGTCAGGCGTCAAGCTCGTCGTCCGCGACTAATTTGGTCCGCACAGGGCCAAGCCAGATCATTCAGGCTAGACGGAGCAGGAGTTGCCAGAATACTAAAATAGATGCCTCATCCCACCCGAAAGTTGCTCAATTCTTTGGAGTTATACCAACCGGGTAGAGGCCCAGCCGGGCGTACGGATAAACTAAAACCTGCCCGGAGACCAACTGAGTATAGCAAACCCACCGGCGCGGTCAAGAACAATTTCCGCCCCGGAATTGACCTGCTAGATGCCTACTTAAGCTCGCCTAAATGCTTAGAAAGACGTGACTTATATCGCGAGGCCGTATTTTCGTGCAGATTCCCCTTCTTGACCGCGCGGTCGAGGGTGGACACGGTTTCGCGATAAACCTGGCTGGCGGCGCCTTTGTCGCCCTTCTCCAAACTCTCGCGCATGTTCCGCAAAGCCGTGCGCAATTGCGATGAGTTGGCCCGGTTGCGGGTGGTTCGCTTCTCTGTTTGACGGGCGCGCTTCAGCGCCGAAAAATGATTGGCCATGTGCCTTGATTACCTTTGCTTGTCCTGGATGCGCCAGGAAAATATTCCGGTGGGAACCGAAGATCCGATTGTACGGGAGCAAGTTGCGCCGGGTCAAATAGATATGAATCCGATGGCAACTTAATAGACACGGATGCGGGCTCTCGCCGAGATCCTCGCACGCATCTCTGCGAGAGAGTAGCGGCCTCCGTATAATATGTAGCCATGCTGACCCGGATCTACATCGACAACTTCCGGAGCTTTGTCAACTTCGAGTACAAGCCGGAACGAAAGCAACTACTGCTCGGCCCCAATGGCAGCGGCAAGTCGTCGTTGTTCGATGCAATTCGCTATCTCAAGTCGTTCATAGCGGGAGAAGAGAATCCCTTTGCGCAATCGACACGTACGCGCTGGCAGAACAGACCACTCCAGGTCATCGAAGTCGATGCCCTCTTAGATCGCAAAGAATACCAATATCGGGTCGAGATCCGGTTCGATTCCGAGACAAGACAGGCGTCGGTGAATCTGGAGAGCCTGAAGGTTTCTGGTATGACGGCATTCGAGAGAGCAAACGGCGAGCTTCGCTTTTTCTCAGATTCCGGCGCCCAGGCAACAGCCAAGCCCCCGGATAATACGAGATCAGCGCTATATCTCTCCCGGCTAAGCAACCCGCATGTAGGTCGTTTCATGCAGTGGCTGGATTCGGTTCATTGCTTTCAAATCGATGCTTATTTCGACGAAATGGACACCCCCGCCGAGAGCGGGGAGAGTCAACCCCATTTTGAATTGGGGAACTTTCCTGGCTGGTACCGATACCTACTTCAAACCCATCCTGCTGAGAACGTGAATTTTCTCACAGCTGTGAAGGAGATTTTGGATAGATTCCAGGAATTGAGGTTCTATTCGAGCGGAAGCGGGAGTGCGGAACGCCTTCGAGCTGTTTTCAGAACGTCAACGAGCGAACTCGTCAGCTATTCCCTTGCTGAGCTTTCCGACGGACAGCGATGTCTGATTGGCTTATATGCGATCCTTCATTTCTCGATCATGAAAGGCCATACGGTGTTTATCGATGAACCGGATAACTTCATCTCTCTACGCGAAATCCAGCCCTGGCTCTTGGCGGCGGCGGAGGCGGTTGAAGACCATCACGGACAGCTCATCCTCATCTCCCATCACCCGGAAATCCTGAATCAGTGGGCGCAAGAGCATGGACTGCGTTTCTTTCGCGAGGATAACGGCCACGTTCGTACGGAGAAGTTTAAGACTGACCCGGGTGGAATGCTGCTGCCGTCGGAACTGGTCGCGCGAGGTCAGGAGGATGAGTAAATCATCGCGGGTCTATGTCATCGTGGTTCTAGAAGACGCCCGTCATGAAATGCTGGTCCGCAGATATCTCAAAAAGAAAGGCCTGGGAGAACGCGAGATGAGGATTGAGCGATCTCCATCAGGCCGGGGGAACGCCGAAGGATGGGTGCGGAAAACCTTCCTCACGGAAGTGAATGAATACCGCAGACGTCACGCCAAAACTGCGCTCATTGTAGTTATCGATGCAGACACTCATACCGTTCAAGATAGATGGAGGCAGCTCGATCAGACATTGGAGGACGTCGGAAAGCAGCGCGTTGATGTCGAGCACGATCAAATTGCCCGACTGGTTCCAAAACGCAATATCGAGACTTGGATTCTTTGCCTGAATGGACATGCAGTGGATGAGGAAGCCGATTACAAAAGGACGAGGGACGACTGGAGCGATCTGATTCCCAAAGCGGCGGAAACGCTAGCGGAGTGGACCCATCAGAATGCCGAATTGCCGAACCATTGCATCGACTCTTTGCGAAGCGGAGCCACAGAGCTGAACCGTCTTAGAATCTGACGGCTATCAATCAACAGTTTCCGCCATTGACTCGCCCGCCCGATTCCGCCGCCATCGCTCAGCGCCAGGGATTATTTCTGCGCCAGCGGGACTCGCACCAGGATCGCATCGTCCACCCGCACGATTAGCCTCGAGAACTTTTCTTTCCCGACATCTCGCATAGCCTCGTAACGGGGATTGAGCGTATCGACGTTTACGCGCAGCGGGGCTTTTGCATTCTTCGGCACGTCAAAGCTCACCCTGATATCCGGCTGTCCATCGCCATCAACGTCTACCACATCGGAGACATGCGACGGCAACGCGCTCGCGGGTTTCCAATCCAGTTGCACGAATGGCTTCTCGAATTGCAGCATGTGTGGAAAAACTGGGCGATGAACATCAATGGAATAGCCGGCGGCTTGAATCGTGCGTACCTTGGGTCCACCGGAGTACATTTCGTCCACGTGCAGGCCCAGGCCGGCGACCCCTTTGGCGAACGCTCCCATCAGCAGAAAAGGCACCAGCACGGCCGCGAACACAGTCATTCCCGCCGCCGTGTAACCGAGTTTTGCTCGTATTGTCATCTGCCCCTCCTACCCGCGCTCCAATCAGATGAAGACGTGCAATATGGTCGCCAGTCCCTGAACGATGATGCTGCCGCCGAACATAATGGCCATCGCCCAGGCACCGTACAGCAACAGCAGCCGCGCGCGTTCCGGATTGCTTGCGACTTCCGTCCCTTTGATGTGCCAGACGGCAGCGTCTTTCGGGCACACATCCACGCACGCCCCGCACTTCATACAGGACATCAGGGTCTCGCCTTGCGCGATGGATTCGTCTGTCAGCGACAGGGTCGGGCAAGCGGTCTTACAGAGTACGCACGGCGAGCAGCGCGTCCGGTCGATCTTCACATCGAACACACTCGTCTTATTGAAAATCGATTGGAATGCGCCAAACGGGCAAAAGAAAGCACACTGTGTTCTCTTCTTTGTCAGGAATGGCAGCGCAATCACCAGTCCCGCGAACAGCACGATGAAGATTCCGTTCTGCACCGTGCCTAGAGTGTTTCGAGCAGCTACGTATTCCGATACTGCTTTAAAGGGGCAGAGCCACATGCAGTAAACCGAGTCGAACAGCGCCAGCGACAACAGCACCATCGCCAGCAATACAGCCCATGGGCCATAGCGCCAGCGCGTGTCAATTTTCTTCAGCTTCGCGCGTGGGGCGATCGAGGCCATGCCCTCCTCGATTCCGCCGAAGAAGCATATGTAACTGCACCAGCCTTTGCCGACCACAATCGTCATCGCCAGCCACAGGCCTGCCATGGCCGCCATTCCCGCGCCCGCCATTCCTGTTCCTGGCAAGATCGAACCGGGGAACACCACCGTCTTGGTAAGCGCTGCCGGCAGGATGAGCAGTGGAATGGGCAGGAAACAAAATGGAGTCCGGCCCGCGATCATCTCCTCGATCGGGATGCCCATCGTTCCCCGCATCGCTATAACGGTGTGGATGAAGCCCACCGGGAAGAGCACTCCCATCGCCACAAAGAACCAGCGGCGCCATCGGTAGGTGGTCCGCGTCCGCATCATCATGAAAAACAGCGCAATCATAAAAATCGCGGTCGTCGTGCTAGCGACCTGCACTGCCCGACTTGGTTGCCAGAAATGGGAGAACATAAGCAGGGACCAGATTGCGACTGGCAAAGTCAGCAGCGCAGATCGGCCGATGCTTCGTGGCGCCGTCTGCCGGAGATGGAGGATTCGAGCCTCAGTAGCCATACACCTTTCTCCCGATCAACATGGTCACTCCCAGATAACCGTAATAGATCGCAATCAGTACCATTGCCATGCGTGCGACTGTGGTCACGGCTTCGTTGCGCGCTACGCAACCCAGGCCCACAAAGGGCACAAACCAGAGCGAAGTTCCGACAAAGAACACCGCGAAGAAAAAGAGCGCGGCAACTACGCTTCCTAACTGAGCCGCCCTGACGCCGGCTGCCACAAAGGGAGGACAGAGGCTCAGACCAGTCAGGAAGCCCAACGCCGCTGCGCCGGGCACGCCGCGTTTTCCCCTAGCGCCAATACTCACCAGCTCTGAACTGGAACACGACCGGGAACAACTGTGCCCGGTCGAATATGCGTACCAAAGCAGCACGGCAGCAATCAGCACGTGAGTCGCGCCGATGAGGACCATGCGCGGAGCGGGCGCAAGCGAGATCAGGGCGCCAAGTTCCCAAGCCACGGCGGCAAACAGCAGATAGCCCAGAGAGCGCGCTCCTAGAAAGGTGGAGAGGCAGCGGGCATTCACCCGCCAGCCGGCCTGCTCGGCGAGCAAGGAAGGAACCAACACGGGCCCGCAAGAGGCCATGCAGGCTGGCCCCGAAGCTAGTCCGAGGACCAGCGCCTCGCCGAGTATGAGAGCCCCGGCCATGAACGGAAAGTTAGCATCATTGAGTATCCCGGTCTGTGACGTGGGGCACTTAGTCAGGCAATCCCAGCTTGGTCAAGCCCCGAGGTGATTCGCTGGGACGAAGCGGATGTGCTTCTCCCATTGACTCCCCCGCCCGCGCGCGCTACGCTTACATCAAATGATGGCTGTCCGCGCCACGCTGGCGCGCGTTCCGGAACACTCCACCTTACAGACAATTCTTGCGCGCAAAAACCGGACGCCTCGCTGTGCTCATCAGCGAACCACCATCCAGACTGGGCCCCCAGAAAGCTGCGGGAGGCAGCACGTTCGTCCTTCCGAATGAAACCTGAATGAAGAAGAGCATCGAACTCAGCCCGAATATCGAGACCCTGTTTGGCACACGCGACGAAAATCTGCATGTGCTGGAAGACGGCCTGAACATCAATATCGACCTGCGCTCCAACAGCATTGAGTTGGAGGGCGCGCCGCGCGATGTGGCCCGCGCCGAACAGCTTTTTGCCGACTACGAACACTTGCGCAAGGCCGGCTACCAATTCCCGAACGGCGACCTGAACAGCATGCTGCGCGTGCTGGTGGGTGATCCGAATGTCACGTTGCGCGGACTGGCCGAAGCCGGCCGCCAGCGCTCGTTCGGCCGCCGTACGGTGCAGCCGAAAAGCCCCAACCAGCGGCGCTATCTCGAAGCGATCGAAAAACACGACATGGTGTTCGGCGTCGGCCCGGCGGGTACGGGCAAAACGTACCTCGCGGTCGCGATGGCCATCTCGGCGCTGCTCAATAAACAGGTGAACCGGATCATTCTGGCGCGGCCCGCGGTCGAAGCCGGCGAGCGTCTCGGCTTTCTGCCGGGAACGCTGCAGGAAAAAATCGATCCCTACCTGCGCCCGCTTTATGACGCATTGTTCGACATGCTCGATGCCGAGCGCGTGGAACGTTATCTGGAAAAGAACATCATCGAGATCGCGCCCATCGCCTTCATGCGCGGGCGCACATTAAACGATTCATTCGTGATTCTCGACGAGGCGCAGAATACGACCTCCGAGCAGATGAAGATGTTCGTCACCCGCCTGGGGTTCAATTCGAAGGCCGTGATCACCGGTGACATCACGCAGATCGATTTGCCGAATGCACGGCGCAGCGGCTTGCTCGAGGCTATCGACATTCTAGGGAGCGTCAACGGGCTGGCCTTTGTGCATTTCGATGAGAGCGACGTGGTGCGCCATCATCTGGTGCAGCGCATCATCCGCGCCTACGATGAGCACAAGGCGAAGGCGGCTGAACAGCAAATGTCGCTGCTGGAATCGAAGGCGGGGTCTGCGGAGAGCGCGCAGTCGACGAAGCCTGCGGCCGGAGTCGAGATGAAAGCTCAGACGAATTCCGAGGCGACACGCATGGTGTCGCCGCCAGAACCGCCGGCTCCTTCGATGGAACAATTCCGGAATTAGACCGATTGGACAGTAGAAGGAGGGGATGCGTTCCCTCCTTTCGTTTTACAGGCGCAACTGCTGACAGGTTGGATGCGTAGCGGCGCGGCAGCAATGATCATCCTTCGAAAACGGATGGGGAACTTGAGTAAGGTCGCACTCGGGCGTTTTATGACGCGAGCCCAAAAGGCTGCGCGCCTGTCGGGCCCAATCAACGTGGTGGTTACTTCCAGCGCCGAGATGCGGGCGCTGAACAAACGCTTTCGCGGGAAAGATCAACCGACGGATGTGCTGTCGTTTCCTGCGGCTCCTAGCGCCGTTGGTGAGCACACTGTGGGGGAGATTGTCATTTCCGGAGAGATTGCGGCGAAGAACGCGCGCTCTCTCGGCCATACTGTCGCCGAGGAAATCAAGATTTTGGTTTTGCATGGCATTTTGCACCTGCGCGGCTACGACCACGAACACGATCGCGGCCAGATGGCGCGTCGCGAGAGCCGATTGCGCGCTCTGCTGAGCTTGCCGGTGGGATTGATTGAGCGCGCGGGCGCTAGCCGGGGCGAGAAGACCTCGCCGACTGCCGCGTCGAAACAAAGAGCACTCGCGTCGGTTGGCGGAAGGAAGCGTTCGCGATGATCGGCGTGGCCATTGCGCTCGTTCTGCTCTTCGGCCTGTTGACGCTGGTGTCGTACGTGGACCGGCTCTATCAGGAAATCGGAAAATTCCTTTCCCGCGAATTCCAGGACAACATCGACGCCTTCGAGCAGTTGGTTGAGCCGCGCCTCAAGGTGACGCGCGAACGCGCTTCGCTCTCCATGGCGATCCTCACTCAGCTGGTCACCGCGTCGATCGCCATGATTGTCGGCTTCCTGGTGTTTCGCGACCGCGCCTGGAGCTTCTACGAAGTGCTGGAAGCCACCCTCAGCCTGATTCTCGTCATCATTCTGCTGAACCGCCTGCTGCCTTTTGTTTTCTTTTCCCGCACTTCCGGGCGCTGGTTGGCGCGCTGGGCGCCGCTTTTGCGCATTTTGATTTACATTGTTCTGCCGGTCACGCTCGTGCTCGGGTTCTGCCAATCGGTGGCCTCCCTGACGCGCGAGCATCCGGACGCGGAGCGAGAGACGCCGTCGGAAGCCGTCGACGCGCTCATCGAGGCGGGACAGGAAGAAGGCATTATCCAGGAAGGCGACCGCGACCTGATTCAATCCGTGGTCGAGTTCAGCGGCAAAACCGTGCGCGAGGCGATGAAGCCGCGCCCGGAAATGGTTGCCGTGCCCATGGAATCGACGGTGGAGCAAGTGGTGGAGTTGCTCCGCTCCAAGCCATTTTCGCGCCTCCCGGTGTACGAGACGTCCATTCACAACATCAAGGGCATTCTGCACACGCAAGATATTTTGCAGGTGCCGGACACCGAGGCGCGCACCCGGACGGTTGCGAGCGTGATGCGGAAGGACGTTTACTTTGTCCCGGAAAGCAAGCTGGTGAGCGACCTGCTACGCGAGATGCAGAAGAGCAACGTGCGCATGGCAATCGTGGTGGATGAATACGGCGGCGTCGCCGGGCTGGTAACGATCGAAGACCTGGTCGAAGAAATTGTGGGCGAGATCGGCGACGAACACGAGAAGGCCCAGGTCGTTCAGGAGAACGAGAACTCCTACGTAGTGCCGGGAAACATGGACGTAGACCGCCTCGACGAGCTATTCGGCAAGCGCCCCGAAGGCCACGAATCCTCGACGATTGCCGGCTTGGTGAGCGAACTGGCCGGCCGCATTCCGAAGAAAGGCGAAGTCGTCGAAGACGACGGTCTGAAGTTCGAAGTCCTCGACTCAACCGACCGCCGCGTAGAGCGGGTGCGCATCACAGCAGCAGAGCCCAAGCAGATGAAGGCGATGTAAAAGAAGCTGCGAGCTACGAGCCGCGAGCTTTGAGCCAGCCCCAGAAGCCCTGTCATCCTGAGCGCAGTAGCCGCTTCGCGAAGCGAAGCAGCTACGGAGTCGAAGGACCCCTACACATTTAACAATCCCAGCGAAATATCAAGGCATTCTCCCCGTGCTCTGTCTGGCGCTGACGGGCGGTTAACCCAGCCTCGGGCATCCAAATCCACCCTGAGGGTGCCCCACCCAAGCTCTGCTTGGGTGGGGGTTTTCGTCAGCACTGGCACACGGTCTGGCTTTGCTGTCACATCATTTACAATATGACACTATGATAATATAATGTCACATCATAAAGAGCGTGACACATGGCCCCTGAAACCCGAACCCGCATCAACCCAAACGGCCGACTCGTGATTCCGGCCTCCTACCGCAAAGCCCTCGGCATCAAGGCCGGGGATGAAGTCATCCTGCGCATGGAAGACGACGAACTGCGGATCACCACGATGAAACTGCGACTGGAACGCGCGCGTCAACGCGTTCGAAAGTACGTTAAACCGGGCGTGTCTCTGGCCGACGAGCTTATCGCCGAAAGGCGCGAGGCCGCGAAACGCGAGCGCCAATCGTGACTACGATCGTACTGGATGCGTCCGCGATGCTCGCCCTGCTGAACGAGGAACCGGGCTCGGAGAATCTGACCCCGCAGATGTTGAAACACTCGGCCGGCAGCACGGTGAACCTGGCCGAGGTTCACACCAAGCTGATAAGTCGCGGAGGCGATCCCGATGAGGCTTGGGAAGATGCGCTCAGCGCGATCCAGCAGGCTGTGCCATTCGACGAGGATCAGGCGAGGATTGCCGGTAGCCTCGTCGCCCACACCCGCGCATTCGGTTTGTCCCTCGGCGACCGCGCTTGCTTAGCCCTCGGACTCGTCCTCCAAGCCCCTGTTTATACGACGGACCGGTCATGGAAGAATCTGAAAGTCGGCGTACGCATCCACGTCATTCGATGAACTCGCGTTCCGAATTGGAACTAACCTCATTTTTCATCACAAAATTTGCCGGTCCGTCACAGACTTAAGACCTGCCATGCGGCGATAATCAGACATCCGTTTGGGGAAGGCGTAGTTGTGCCCATCGACCGATGGGGGTCAAGTCCTTATTGCTGAATACATTACAAGTAAACGCTTTACAATCAATACTTTGGGAGCATGTCCGCGAACTCAGCCAGTTTCGCATGTTAACTTCCATGCAATCAAGACTTTGCCTATAACTCATGGCGGCTCAAGACTTTGGCGGGAATCTCTCCCTAAAGTCTTGATTCCAATGGACCGGGTAGGGGAGGGGGGGAGGGGGGGGTGGCAGGTACAGACCGGGAGCATCCCTGACAGAATAGATCGGGCGGATACCTGACACTGCAACGGCGTAGTAGTGAGCTAGCAGCTAGAGGCTAGAAGCTAGTAGCCTGTACCCATGTCCTTTCACTCCGGTTTCGTTTGCATTCTCGGCCGCCCTAACGCTGGCAAGAGCACGTTGCTCAATGCGCTGGTGGGCGAGAAGCTGGCGATTATTTCGCCGAAGCCGCAGACTACGCGCAACCGCATTCTGGGGATCATCAATGTCCCCAAGAAGAAGGGACGCGAGGCCGGCCAGATTGTGCTGCTCGACACGCCCGGCGTCCACAAATCCGGGTCGTCGCTGGGCCGCAAGATGATGACGGAAGTCCGCGAGGCGATGGAAGGCTGCCAACTCATTCTGTTGATCGTCGATGCGAAGAAAAAATGGGATGAAACCGATTCTTATGCTCTTGATCTGGTCAAAAAATCGAGCACGCCTGTATTCCTGCTGCTCAACAAGATCGATCTCGTCCCCGACAAAAGGAATCTGCTGCCGCTGATCACACAGTTTCAGCAGCTGCACAATTTTCAGGAGGTCATCCCGATCTCGGCTCTTAAGAAGAAGGGTCTCGATGAACTGCTGGCATGCGTGGTGAAAGCGCTGCCCAACGGCCCGCGCTACTTTCCCGAAGATCAGATCACCGATCAGCCGGTGCGCTTCATGGCGTCGGAACTGATCCGCGAGCATGTTCTGATGTACGCGCAGGAAGAAGTGCCGCATGCAGTCTCGGTTCAAATCGAACAGTTCGAAGAAAGTCCAAGGTTGGTTCGGATCGCGGCAGTGATCTACTGCGAGCGCGACGGGCAGAAAGCAATTCTCCTGGGCAAAGGCGGACAGATGCTGAAGAAGATCGGGACAGCAGCCCGGCTTGACATCGAAAAAATGGTCGGAACCAAAGTCTTCCTCGAGCTTTTTGTCAAAGTGCAGCCGGGATGGAGGGATTCCCGCAATTTTGTCGAGGAACTTGATTGGAGACGGCAATTGCAGCAGGGCAAGGACTTGGGCAACTAGGGATGTTACATATTCCGGAAATCGCCATCTCTACTGTTGCATCCTCATTCGAAAATCCCTAGAATCTGACAGCACAATTGGGGTTCCCTGGGACGGGCCGGCCGCATCTTAAGGGAATGGGGTGACAATTCCATTTTCGTTTATGACTGATTCTTCCCCTCCGCCATCATCGGGTGACTCACATCCCGGGATTCATTTCGATTCGTCTAAGCTGGAGCTGAAACTCAGCTTGAAGCTGCGCGCCGACCAAAGCGCGGTGGACCAGGTGGTGCGGAATGTGATCGAGTTTGTGAGAAACGCGGGGTGCGCACCGGGCCGCGAGCACGATGTTGAACTGGCGCTGGCCGAAGCGTTGGCGAATGCAGTCGTGCACGGCGCGAAGAGTGACCCATCGAAAATGGTGGAATGCGATGTGGCGTGCAATAACGAGGGTGGAATTTGGATCGTCGTCCGGGACCCTGGTCCGGGCTTTGATCCGTCCAAAATAGCCAATCCACTGGAGGGAGAGAACATCTACTCCCATCACGGCCGGGGAATTTTCCTGATCAATCAATTGATGGATGAGGTTCGTTTTCGCAAGAACGGGACCGAAATTCACATGATAAAAAAATAGCTCTCAGGTCGCAGGTATCAGGTAAACCAAATAATGAGAACTGAGAACTGAGAACTGAGAACTGAGAACTGCTCTATTCCTTCACCGCAATTCCCAAGCTTTTCATCTTTCGATACAGATGGCTGCGCTCAAGGCCGAGAGCCTCGGCGGTGCGGCTGACGTTGCCGTGGTTTTCGTCGAGCTTCTTGAGGATGAAGTCGCGTTCATAGGCGGCGCGTGCCTGGTGCAGAGTTGAACCTTCGCTGGCAGCGGCTCGCCCGCCGTCGCGGTGCACAAGCGGCGGGAGGTGTTTGCGCTCGAAGCGAAAGGTAGTGGGATTCATGATCACGATGCGCTCGATGACATTGCGCAGTTCGCGGACGTTGCCCGGCCAGGAATAGCGCATCAGGGACTCGATGGCTTCGTCGGTGATTTCGCGTGGCCGCCGGCCATAGGCCGA
>Ga0326728_10010623_pt1 | contig 21474 bp, 12 predicted proteins | sample MB3enrmetagenome_FD_207602 | JGI IMG/M metagenome (GOLD analysis project Ga0326728, IMG submission 207602) | Lab enriched peat soil microbial communities from McLean, Ithaca, NY, United States - MB31MN | ecosystem: Environmental > Terrestrial > Soil > Wetlands > Peat | place: USA: New York... | reverse complement strand
GCCCATAGGTCCGACATGCGTGCTGCGGTTTAGCACAATCCATTTTTAGCCCACCGTCGCGGAATTACATTACCGTTCTATTCCAACAGCTTTGCGCCGCGCCGCCGGGCTAAAAATGCTCTGCATTAATCCACGGGATTTGCCGCCAAGCCGGCATTTTGCCATTGACTAAGTAATTGATCTCAAACAACTTACAGTAACTCAGAACATAACACCTTGAATTAACCAAAACTTCATAAATCACCCACAATTAATAAACAATGGAACTGTATTATTCCCCCTCGCAGTGAATCAAGCCCTCCATATCTGAGATCCCTTTCCCGTATGAAGAGGAGGTTGTTTCACAGGTCCAATAGGAATGCGTTTGCCAAAGCGGGAGGGATATGGATACGGGAAGCCATGCTCCCTGTGCAGGAGTCTGACGACGTGAAGGTCATCGATTCTAACCCCAGAGTGACGGAGGTTGGCAAAAGTTGTCCAATCCTGCCTCTGTTCTCAGGGTTCAGCCTTCTGATTTTCAATACAACTAATTTCGCTTTTCTATGGGAGGATCTGTGATGCGCACGCGATGGCTCTGTTGCTTTCTCCTTTTGACTGTTGACCTCTACGGACAAGTTGACCGCGGCGCTCTGACCGGAACCGTGAGGGACCCTTCCGGGCTGGGGGTGCCAGGCGCGAGTGTCGCTGCCTCACAAAATGGGACCGGCTTGAGCCGGGTCGCAGTCACATCCAGCAGCGGAACATACGACATCCCTATGCTGCCGGTCGGGACCTACACCGTGACCTTTGCCCTCAAGGGCTTCCAGACCGCCAGCTTTGAAAACCTGGCGGTGGGGGTGGAACATACCACCACCCTGAACGCCGTACTTCAGGTTTCCGGAACCACCGAGCGGATCGAGGTCACCGCGAGCACCCAGCAGCTGGACGAGAGCTCGAACACCCTGGGAGCGACCGTCGAGCGCAAGCAAGTGACGGAACTGTTGCTCAACGGCCGCAACTGGGCAACTCTGACCGCGCTTGCCCCGCTGGCGGTGGACACGGATTATAACAGCAGCAGCAATCAGCGGAGTATTCGCGTCGCCGGACGCGGGCGCGACGACAACAATTTCACCTACGATGGCGTCGACGCGACCAATATCATCAATCAAGCCCAGCAGCCGTATGTGCGTTTAGCGATACCGTTGGACACCATCCAGGAATTCCGTGTCGTGTCCATGCTGGCCACAGCTGAAACGGGGGCCACCGCCGGGGGACAGATGGCCGTGGTCTCGGCTTCCGGCAGCGATCGGTTTCACGGCAGCGCTTTCGAGTTCCTCCGCAACGACATCTTCGATGCCCGCGAGTTTATCGACACCGCCAAGCCGGCGTTTCGCTTGAATCAATTCGGAGGCAGCTTGAGCGGACCCATCGTCCGCGATAAAACCTTTTTCTTCGCCTCCTATGAGGGCTACCGCCAAACGCTGGGACAGACCTTGGTGGGTTTTGTGCCCTCGCCGGCCTTTCGGCAGCAAGTAGCCGCTCGATCTCCCATGCTCATTCCCATTGTCAACGCTTACCCCGAGGGTGTGCTGCCCGTCGCCGGCAACCCCGCCGCATCAGAATTCGTAGGGAATGGCCGTCAGTTGGGGAACGAAGACTCCGGGATGATGCGCATCGATCACCATTTCTCGGATAAAACAACCGCCTTCGTCCGCCTGAATATCGATCGAGCGGTCAGCAGCGTGCCGCTTGCCAGCTCGGGACAGTATCTGGAAGACCTGCAGGTATTGAATTCCTCGCCGGATAATGCCGCGATCGAGCTGCTGCATGTTTTCTCGCAGGGGCTGGTGAACGAAACGAAATTCGGCTTCAATCGCAGCACCGCCTACACCACCGATGTGAACCGGACCGGATCCCTGTACGCAATCTCAGTGTCCGGCTTCACGACCCTGAACAATGACCGCGTCAGTACCGGAGCCGGCAACACGTTTGCGGGAATCGACAACCTCACCAAGATCAGCGGGCGCAACGTGATCAAGGCCGGCGTAGAGATCCGCCGGATCCAGATGAACCAGGGCAAGACCGCCAGCGGCACGGTCTCCTATGCCTCCACGGCTGCTTTCGAGGCAGACGATGTGAATACCGGTAAGTACACCCAAGCGGAGCCAATCAACGGGCTGCGCAAGACCGCATACTTCGGCTACCTTCAGGATGAATTCAAATGGACGCCGGACCTTACGCTGAATCTGGGCGCGCGCTACAGTTTCTTCAATATCTTTCACGAAGTGCACGGCCGCCCCGACCCATTCGACTTCGAGACGTGCGGGCCGGCCGGGTACTGTGGCGTGGGGGCCAGTTTCGGACCGCCCACCTATCGCGACATTGATCCGCGTATCGCGCTCGCTTGGGCCCCCGCCTGGCTCGGAGGCAAAACGGTGATCCGCTTGGGCTTCGGAACTTACCATCAGGATGGACAATTGGACGACCAGAATGTTCCCGAGTCCAATGAAGTAGCGAGTTTTTCTCTTTCGCAGAAAACCATCCCCAGCCTGTCCTACCCCATCGACCCCTTTCTGGCTGACGTCACCGGCATCATTTCGCCGTCTGCCATGGAACGCCGTCGGAAGGACATGTATGTGAGCCAATGGGGACTTTCAATCCAGCAGGCACTTCCTCTCGACTTGGTGGGAACGGCCTCTTATGTCGGCAGCAAGGGAACGCACCTGCTGACGCTCTCTTATGTTAATGTCATCGACCCACTGACGGGCGAGCGTCCTTATCCCCAATTTGGGCAAATCTCCTGGCGCGGCAACGACAGCAACAGCAGCTACGAAGGCCTGGGCCTTAGCTTGCGGCGCTCTTTCAAGAAAGGTTTGCTGTTCTCGATGAATTACACGTGGTCGCACGAGATTGACGACGGCTCCATGGGCAGCGGCGATGGCGATTCGCTGACTCCGGAAAACGTCGCTTGCCGGTCATGCGACCGTGCCAGCGGCATCTGGGATTTCCGGCATGCGGCGAATGCCAGTGCCGTCTATGAGCTACCCTTCGGGGCCGGCAAAGCACACCTGAATCAGCCGGGTTTCCTGCGGAGTGTTTTCGGGTCCTGGGAGTTGACTACGATTGTGGGTGCGCATACGGGTTTTCCCGTCAACGTCACCGTCGATCGGTCGGCCGGTGCCGTGCCCGATGGTAACACGAACAACCAGCGCCCGAATATCCTTCCAGGAGTTTCTCTCACTCCTCTTGGCGGCGCTACGCCCTCGGCTTGGATCAACCTGGCGGCCTTTGCGGTGCCTGCCTCAGGCACGTTCGGCAATGCGCCACGAGATGCGGCCCGTGCCCCAGGTCTGTGGCAAGCCGATATAGGTGCGAGCAAACGAATTAGCTTAAACGACCGATCGCAGCTCCAATTCCGGGCCGAAGCGTTCAACATTTTCAATCGGGCGCAGTTCGGAGCCCCCAACGCGGACTTTTCGGCCGGACCCGGGGAGTTTGGCGTGATCACTCAACCGGTGAACACCACTCCTATCGGGACCGGGACACCGCGGCAGATCCAGTTCGCACTTCGACTCGAGTTCTGAATCGCGGCCGCCGGCTTGTTCTGGTTTGCAGGGTAACAGGCCGGGTATTCCAAACGCGTCAACCCCGGCCAAAGTGGAAGGGGCCTCAAAGAGGGACGTCCCCTGGGTGGAGGCAACAAGCTGATACGCCCAAGGGCCTCCCTTGAGCGTCTCATGTTCGGTGAAAATCGCGTTCCGAGGTGGCTGATTATGAAAATTCTGGTCATCGAAGATGAATCCAAGACCGCCAAGTTCCTAAAGAAGGGACTTAGCGAAGCGGGCTTTGTCGTGGATGTAGCCGGCGACGGTGTGGAAGGCCTGTACCTGGCACAGGAAGTGGATTTCGAACTTCTGATTCTCGATGTGATGCTTCCCGGTTTGGATGGCTGGCAGGTTCTGACTCGTTTGCGCCAAGCCGGCCGGCGGGCGCCGGTATTGCTTCTGACTGCCCGCGACGCAGTCCACGAGCGCGTACGCGGCTTTGAACTGGGAGGCGACGACTATCTGGTGAAGCCGTTCGCCTTCTCCGAGTTACTGGCGCGCGTGCGCTCGCTGCTGCGCCGGGCTCCGTCCCGCCAGCAGGAAACCATCCGCATGGCCGACCTGGATATCGATCTGTTGCGCCAGCGCGTTACCCGTGCCGGTCAACGGCTGGATTTGACGGCAAAGGAATTCCTTCTCTTATCGTTTTTTGCGCGGCGCGCAGGCGAAGTGCTCTCCAGAACTCTGATTGCCGAAGCGGTTTGGGACATGAATTTCGATAGCGACACTAATGTTGTCGACGTCAGCGTCCGAAGATTGCGCAGCAAGGTGGATGATCCTTTTCCCCTCAAGCTGATCCATACTGTGCGGGGAGCCGGCTATGTCCTGGAATGCGAACAGTAACACCGGACCGTGGTGGAGGACCCTGGCCTTTCGGCTAACTGCCGGGTACGCGCTGGCCGGCTTAGGTCTCGTATTCCTGGCTACAGCCAGTCTTTATGTAGTGTTGCGCACGGAACTGGAAAAAAGCACTGACCTGTTCCTCGCCGATAAGCTCCACGTGGTCCGCACGCTTTTGCGCGAGCGCCCACAGGACTGGGACGGGCTGAGGGAGGAAATTGAGCTTGAATCCGCCGCCCGGCGATACGAGCAATTCTATATTCGCCTGCTCGACGAGCGTGCCACACCGCTGCTGACGACGCCGGGAATGGCCGAGCAATTGGACTTGTCGCTGCTCGCCGGCCAAATACAGAGCCGTCCCGATCATACGTTTTCCATGAAGGGGATGCGCGGGCGGGCCTTTCGGATCACCGGCGCATCAGCGCAGGTCGGTTCACCTTCCACGCGAACAGACACAATCGAAATTGCCATCGACGTCTCACAGCAGGAAGCGTTGTTGGCCCGCTATCGGCGATGGTTCCTGGCAATTCTTCTGGGATCCTTCGCGATCTTCCCGCTGATCGGATATCAAGTTGCACGGCGTGGCATTCGGCCAGTCGAAGAGATTGCGACCACGGCTCAACACATCAGTTCGACGAACTTGCACGAGCGGATTTTGCCGGAGGGATACCCGCTGGAACTGGCGTCCCTTGCCGACACCTTCAACAAAATGCTCGACCGCCTGGAAGAGTCCTTCGAGCGGATTTCCAGATTCTCCGCGGATATTGCGCACGACCTGCGCACGCCGGTGAATAACATCCGCGGCGAAGCCGAAGTGGCCTTGGTCCGCGCACGCACCGTCGACGAATACCGTGATGTGCTCGGGTCCTGCCTGGAAGAAGCTGTGCGCCTGTCGGGCCTCATCAGCGATCTCTTGTTCCTGGCCCGAGCCGAGAGCCCGCTGACCCACCTGCATCGTGAGCGCGTCAATGTCGCCGAATTGCTCGATGGGGTGCGCGACTACTACGAAGCTTCTGCTGAAGATGGCGGTATCTCGCTCACCACCGCTGCCGGAGCCGAACCTGTCATTGCTGAGCTGGACCGCGCTCTCGTGCAAAGGGCAGTGGGCAATCTGGTGTCGAATGCCGTCGCACATACGCCATCCGGCGGATCGATCGTGCTGGGAACGACACCGGGAACCGGCGCTGAAGCGTCCACGGTCCGCATCGAAGTCTCCGATACCGGCGAAGGCATTCCGCCGGAAGCGCTGCCCAAGGTCTTTGACCGTTTCTACCGAGTGGATACGTCGCGCTCCCAGGCATCCGGCGGCACCGGGTTGGGGCTGGCGATCGTTCAGAGCATCATGCTGCTTCACGGCGGCAATGTGGAGATCGCCAGCCAGGTGGGGCAGGGCACCCGCGTCACCCTCCGCATTCCGGTTTCGTGATCAAGATGACAGAAATGTAATCTCCGCGTCATGTTGGCGTTTGGGCTGCCTTCCTAGAATGGAGACGCTTGCGTAGCCCTCTAGGCGCGCCAAGCCTCTGTCACGAATCTGTCACATATCTAAGGAGAGCTTTATGTCCCCAAAATCCTTTCGAAATAGTTTTCGGATCAAGCGTCTGCGCTTGCTCGCCGGCCTGCTGGCGGCAGGGCTGAGCTTTGCGGCGCTGGCCGCTGCTCAGGACCCGACCTACGGCCCCGGCGAGAACACGAGCGCGACGACCGGCCCGACCTACGCGAAGCCCTTGTCCAACCCATGGGTCGTCAGCGATGGCACGATCATCACGCCCGCCGGCACCCAGGTTTATCTCGGCATCACGACCCGCGCCAAGGCCGTCGCGCTGAACCCTAATACCAGCACGCACACCGCCGCCGTCCTTCAAATGGGCGCCCCACAGGCCGTCACGATCTTCAACACCGAGACCGGAGCTGTCCTGCAGACCTACAGTTACGACGGCAATAAGAACGGCAGCACCAGCGGCATCACCTATACGTCGGACGGCCTGCACCTGCTATTCAGCCAGGACCAGGACAGCATCTACAATAGCTACGTTGCCATCGTCAACGTCGATCCGGGCACGGGCTTGATCACAGGGAACGTCGCCAAGGTCAATGTTCCGCTGGACGCCACCAACATAACCGTCTCCGGGATTCCGGTGCCGGTGCCGCATCTGAACACCGTTACTTGCACCCAGACCGTCACCATGCCGGTGACCGGCGTTATACTGCCCGCTCCTGTGGGGACCACGGGGAGCCTTGCGATCCCCTGCGGCATTCCCTACTCATTTGTGGATAACTTTGAATACAACGCTCCTTACTACACAGTTAACACTTCCTATCCCACGGGCATCGCGATCTCGCCGGATAATAAGACTGCCTACGTCGTGCTGAACTTCAACAACGAGCTGGCAAAGATCGACCTGACCCAGGCGATGCCGGTCGAAGGCCCAACGGTCCGCGTCGGTAACGTCCCGCACAGCGTCGTGATCTCGCCGGATGGCAAGACCGCTTACGTCTCCAACGAGGCTGGCCGGATTGCTACCAACGCTGACTTTCAACTCTACTCCAACGGCACCCCGGTCGTCGCCGAGTATCCGACCGGTACCACGGCCACCGGCACCGTTTCCGTGGTCAATCTGGCCTCGTTTACGGTCACCGGCACCATCGAGACCGGTCTGCACCCGACCGGTATGGCCTTCTGGGGCCAGAAGCTGTTGGTCGCCAACACCTATAGCGACAGCCTCTCGGTCATCGACACCACCACCAACACGGTGTCGCGCACGATCGGCCTCGGGCTGCCGATCGGAGTGCCCTTTGATGTCGAACCGGCCTACGGCGCGGGCCCGAACTCGATCGCCGTCGATGCCACGAACAACATCGCCTACGTCGCGCTTTACAACGCCAACGCCGTCGCCGTGGTCGACCTCAGCGAGAACGCGTGGAATCCCATCAAGGGCATGATCCCGGTCGGCTATGCGCCGAGCTCGGTCGTGCTCGACGCCGCGGACAAGGCGCTGCTCGTTGCCAACGACAAGGGCCTCGGCACCACGGGCTACGGGGTGGCACCCCCTCCGACGGATACGTACGAAAACTCGTACGCCAAAGAATTTAGCGTGACCGACTTTGAAACCCACCAGGACCTTGGCACCGTGAGCATCGTCCCCGTACCGAGTAGCTCGACCCTGAACGCGATGACGATGCAGGTCTTCCAGAATAACCACTGGGATCGGGCGGACAATATCGGGTCGGCCTTCGGCGGCAACTGGTTTACCAAGCCGGTCGCAATCCCGGAGATGATCGGCGATCCGTCGCTGATCAAACACGTTTTCCTGATTATCCGTGAAAACCGCACCTACGATCAGATCCTGGGCGACGTGGCCGGCGGCAATGGCGACGCCTCCCTGGCAGTCTTTGGCGACCACTCGACCTACCAGGAATACCCCGTCGTAACGCCCAACGCGCACGCGCTGGTGCAGCGCTTCCCGCTTTTGGACAACTTCTACGACCCGAGCCGCCAGTCGGCCGACGGTCACAACTGGATTCTCCAGGCCATGGCGCCCTACTCCGACGACATCCAGTCGCCGGACTGGCTCCGCGACTATCCCTCCAACGGCGGCGATGCGATCGCTTATCAAAAGAACGGCCACCTGTTCGACGTGGCGGCCGCAGCCGGCATCAACATGAAGATCTACGGCGAGTACGTCGAGGAGAATACCTTCAACCCGCCGGGTTGCACCCCGTCGATCATTACGAATAGTTGCGAGCCATCCTGGACCCAGTTCTACAACGACACATTGGAATACGAGAATGGCAAGGAGTCGCAGCTCCAGTACTACAATTCGATCGGGTCGTACTCCCCGCTCCCGAACGTGATGAAGTACGCAGTCCAAAAATACCCGCAATTCGATCTGGGCATCCCCGACCAGTACCGCTTCGATGTCTGGCAGCAGGACTTCAACAAGGACGTGGCGGCCGGTAAGGTCCCCCAGTTGGAATTGATCTGGATCAGCTCCGACCACACCGGCGGCCCGCCGAGCGCGACAGCCATGCAGGCCGATAACGACTTGGCCCTGGGCCGCTTTGTCGACGCCATCAGCCACAGCCCCATTTGGTCCTCTTCGGCGATCTTCGTCGAGGAAGACGACGCGCAGACCGGCGTCGACCACGTCGACGGTCACCGCAGCCCGGGCTATGTCATCAGCCCCTACGTCAGGCAGAACGTGAACCAGGATGGCGCTGGGGTCGGGGTAATCGTAGACAGCACCTTCTACACGCAGGTCAACATGACGCGCACAATCGAGCAGATCCTCGGTCTGAAGCCCATGAACCAGTTCGACCTGAAGGCCTCGCCGATGAGAACGCTCTTCGTCGACGATCCGCCCAAGGACAACTTCCTGCCGTGGACGCACGTGCCGAACGGTGTCCCGCTGTGTTACGGAGTTGCGGGGTATACGGCCCCGTCGAATATCAGCACCAGCCTCAACACCTGCAGCAGCTCTATGTCTGCGGTTAAGGATCGGCACGTTAGCCCTGCGGTTAAGGCTCTGCAGGCTGGTTGGGAGAAGAAAAAGGCGGAGATCTTCGCCGGCAAATATCACATTCCCGACTCCGAAGACCCGGACACCGTCGGCCATCTGAACTGGTACGAGGCTACCGGGTTTACGCGGCCGTATCCCGGCGAGAAAAAGGTTCGCCCCGCGAGCGACTTCAAGCGCCCGGCGCCCGCCGCTAGCGCTGACCTGGACGACTAATATTCGTCCCAACCACAACAGCCCTCTCCCCGGTCATCGGGGAGAGGGTCTTTCTCGTTTACGCCTCAAACGCAAAATCCCGATGGTCAAAAAAAAGCAGAGCTGTGTGCACGATTTTCTCCGGCAATTCAAAATTCCAAGAGTCGTTTGAATAGATTTTCGCTAAATCTGGAAGGCCGCTCATTGAAATTCGACCCCACTCAACGATTATGTCCATACACCGGCGCCGCGGCGCAAACCTGTTGGGATAGAACGGACATGTAATCCGGCGGCGGTGGGCTAAAAATGAATTGTACTAAACCGCAGCACACATGTCGGACCTATGGGTATTGAATCTCAGTGTGGGTCGGGTAAAAACCCACCAGAATCGTGGAAGCGGATCAATCGAGACTCTTGGGATGGACTCCGTAACAGTATGCAGATCTTCAGGGAAGGAAGTCTGGGCAGAAATTTGAAAATCAAAAGACACTTCGACCGCACTTGTGGCGAAATGAGTGTTGTTGGGCATGTCCATTTCTGATCGCAATGTTTTCATGGGCCGTCCGAAGTCGGATGTTTGTTTGCTTTTTGCAGCAGCCCAATCACACGCATGCGTCCCTGGTGGCGCACCGGACATTCCCGCAGGGATATCCCTGTGAGTTTTTCCTAAAGGTCGCGGTAATCGCTTGGGCCACGCGTGTCATTGAAGCCGTGCGCAACTATGGCGAGATGTTCAAGCGCGACCTCGGCTCAGGGTCGGTGATGAAGCTGGCCCGCGGTGCAAGCAACCTCTGGGCGCAGGGCGGGCTCATGTGCGCGTCACCCATCCGCTGAGGCTCTCGTCGCGAGCTGGGATGGCTGTCCCCGATGGACTGCGCACGGAGAAACTCAGCTAGTGCGATTTCAGCTCATCGCCTATTCTTTGGGTCTCGAAGGAGTTGCAGTACTATCGCAAAGACCGTATCGGCCATCCGGATAAGGGAGGGAGATAGCTCGTGAACACTGAGAAGCCAAACAGACCCAATTTACCGTGGTGTCTATTGCTGATTCTGAGCTTGGTGTCAGTCGCCGGCGGCCAGATCTGGGCGGCCGGATCAGGCGGCGAGGCGAAGGACGAGTTGCAGCGCATCGGCATTTACGATTCGCGTGCTGTGGCGTATGCCTTCTTCTGGACTAACGACCAGCAGGCGAAACGCAACGAACAAATGAAGGCGGCCAATGCCGCCAAAGCCGCGGGCGACACCTCCCAGTTTGAAAAGCTGTCCAAGGCCCTAACCGATGCGCAGCAAAAAATTCACCGCCAGGTCTTCAGCAGTGCGCCGGTGGACGACGCACTGGCGGCGATCGAGCCACGACTCCCGGAAATCCGGAAACAGGCCGGCGACGCAGCCTTGGTTTCGAAGTGGGACGCGCCGGCGCTCCGGAAATACCCATCAGCCGTGCAGGTAGACGTGACCGACCTGCTGGTGGCCGAGTTCAAGCCGACGGAAAAACAGTTGAAGGCGATCGAAGAAATCAAAAAGCAGAAACCTGTGCCACTCGATCAGGTCGAACCGTTCCGCATCCGTCATAACGGATGTTCACCTTTCTAGAGAAGGACGGATCGAGTGCTATTTCCATAAGGAATCAATGCTTTACCCGACGTTGGGTCAACTTCTTCCTAGTGACTACTTTTGCTCCCAGGTATGGCAGTGCTGGAGGAAGATGGATGTCGGCGGCCTTTAGCAGCTTTTGCGATAGAGCTCGCGGCACAGGGATTTGATTGCAGCGGACCTCTTTTTTCACGAGAATCTGGGTGGCGCATAGCGTCGTTAGTTGATCCAATCCCTCCTCGACAGTGAGATCCATATCCGCCCAAGCCTGTCGCAGGTAACGGGTGATCAGATACGCCAGCATGACCACCAGGGCATGGCCGCGAGTATTCCTTTCAATGTGCACAAACCAGGGCCTCATTTCGAGGTGAACCGTTTTGGTCGTCCGGAAAGCCTGCTCCACCAGAGTCAAGTCCTTGTAACGGTCATGGATGGTCTGAGCATCGGCATACTCCCTGGGCAGGTCGCTTTTGACCACGTAGCATCCGTCCAGCAACGATGCCTCCGTCAGCGCCGTGCTATCCTCCTGCAGTCGCAGATCGCGCTCGGCAGCTACCACCTTCAACCAACCATCTATCTTGAGCTGGACGATTTTCGCCGCCACGTCTCTCTCGGCAATGCCCACCTTCGCCCGCCGGTGTTCCGCCAGATAGAGGTTCTTTTTTTCCAGAAGCCTGGATACGGATGCCTGCTTGTCCTGCCGGCTGCGCTTCAGATCCTCCACGCGTTGTGGATTGCGCCGCAATACGTAGCGGATGCCATCGCTTTCAACCTCGCAGATTTTTTCATCAAACCAGGATAACTGCACCACCCCCTTGTGAATCAACGTTTCAATCTGCGGCTTGGTCAGCGCCGTGATGTAGTGGAATCCGTCCTTCTCCTCCAGTTGCTCGATCTGCGCGCTCTTGATCATCCCGCGGTCCCCGACCATCGTCACCCGCTTGCAGCCGAAGCGATCCGCCACTTTGGCAATTTGATGGGCGAAGGTTTTCACGTCGCTCGTGTTGCCACGAAATACTTCGACCGACACCGGGTCGCCCACCTCGTCGCACAGCAGCCCCAACACCACCTGTTTCTTCCCCTTCTTGCCATCTCGGTTGTAGCCCCAATCCGCCAGCGCGTTGCACACCCCTTCGAAATAGCTGCTGGTCACGTCGTACAAAAATAGCTCGCTCGGCTTCTCTTTCCCCTTGCGCCGAGCTCGAAACAAACTCAGTTCGATCTGCTCCTGGTGCTCTGACAGCCAGCCCAGATTGTCGTACAAATCATTCTCGTCAAACCCGTGGGACATGCCCAAGATATCGCACGCCGCATGGGTTTGAGCCAGCCGAACCGCTGATAGCCGGGATCCTTGGTCGATAGTGCGGGCGATCACCTGCCATAACGCCAGCTTCCCCGCGCGTTCTGTCCCCAAGGCTTTTTCGATCCCCAAGCGCTTGGCGATCGCGTAGACGGTCCAAACGGCGCCCACGCGGAGGCCTTCCTGCAGCCGGATAGAATCTTCGATAGAACCGAGCTCCGCCAGATTTTCTTTATGTTCTAGAGCAAGGCGGATCGCCGCAACTTCTTCAGGCTTACAGTGGCTGAGGTTGGCGATGGTGCGGTTTTTAACCACACTTCCTTTGCGGTAAGACTCGCGTAACAGGGTACAGAGATAAGGCTGGCCGGACTTGGAGGTGGAGGTAGTCTGAGTGACATACATAGTGACTACTAAAATAAAGAATAGTAGTCAATCATGTCAAGAGAAATATTTACTATTATCAACAATATTAGTGACTACATATTTAGGTCAAAAAATGAGTTAACCTTCCTGACTACAAGATTTAAGTCAAATCGGGTGGGTGAACATCCGTCATAAGGCGCCCTTCCTTTAAGGTGCCACCAAGGCCCGGTCAAAGGCCGTGCGCCCCTGGGATCAACTTTCGCGCTTTGGCGATTTGTGCCGGGGTTGGCTTCTTCTTCCGGCCAGACTTCAGCCCGGAGATGGAGATCCCTCACGAGCTAAAGTGAGGTGCCTGTGTCCTTCGGGATGAGGAAAATGTTTATCGGCCTCTGCCCTTAGACCACGGGTTCTCTGACCATTTTTTGCGCCATTCTTCCCGGGTTCTGGACACTTCGGCAGGAACATGATCGCCGTAACTCAGGCGATCGAGAAATTCCATGATCTCTTTCATCTTGCCTTCGATTAAGCTGGCAACCCCGGGCCGCCCAGAATCACTGCCAACCTGCTCCCAGTGGAATCTGTGTAGGAGAGAATCGATAAGAATGAGACGATCCGAAGGGGAATGGCTGTTCTCAAATCGATCGACAAATTCCCTCACATCATGTTTAAGCCCACCCACAAATAGGCCTCTATGTTTATATGTTTTTTGGTAAGCCTTCCAGGGACATGTCCAATCGCACTTGGGACATTTTATGATTTCCTCTTCCCATTTTTTGCTCTCTATAGCCGTATCACATTTCGGACAATGAGGCCGGCCTATGACTGCCTCGCAAACCTTAAGAATGCTCTGGCAACGTGCAAAAAGAGAATAACCAACGTCATTGATCAGCTCTTCGTCAACAATGCCATTCCCAACACTCTTATAAAGGCGTTCGATTTGCAGTTTTGTCACGCGTGGTTCCCATTTGGGCAGAACATATTCGCTGTCATCGGCCATTGAAAAATCCTGTTTGTGGAAGATAAAGCCGAAACAAAAATGGAACTCCGCCAGCCGTGAGCCCGCATCGTTATGAAACGGTCGACACTGTCACTAGAGGAATTCCATGACTTAAAATATATCCGGTCAAATACGCTTTCAAGTCTCCGAAGCAACCCGGCTTTTTTTTAATACGGGTCAAGACTTTCTTAAAGAGCGGAAAGGAACCGAAAGGTTCCAACCTATAGCGAAGTCAGCGCCAAGTCCGGCACAGAAGGAAAATCATTCGCGCACTGAATGTGCTGACGGGCCGGTGTGTTCGCCACGGCTCATCGGCCAATCCGAGCCGTCAAGCCACGCAGGCGTTGATGTGCCCCCAATCCATGGATCGCCGCAGTGCGGAATTCCCGGATCGGCGGGTAAGGCAGCACCAGTCCTCAAGCACAAAAGCAAGCTTTCCTCCGGCATCGTCCACTTGAAAATATAGCCTATCGATGGAAATGAAATCCCCGGAACTCCCCCGAAAAGCCGCAGCATGGGAAATCACCCGGCGCTGTGCAGCGGATTGGTCACCGGTCGAAGGCCTGCACTCAGCAAAGAATCGCTGAATTTTTGGTAGTTTCCTCCGTCTTCGGCCTGCAAACCATTGATATTCGCTTTGGATTTGACTGCGCGAATTCCGCACGCGTTCCCCCTCAAGTTTTACCAAACCCTTACGAGATGTTCATCAACACCCAACAATAGGCATATAGATTTGGCCCCTTCGAAGAATTGTTACACAGAGGCGTGCGTGCACATGCCGCGACTGCTGCCGTGAAGGCGCAGAATCGATGGAGGAGAAGCAATGAGACAGGCAGCAAAGCCCATTTCAAATTTCATGAATGTTTTCGTCTTGAGCTTGGTTCTTCTCGGGCCAACGAAACAGGTCTTGGCGCAGGCAGGCGCGATCGCTGGGACCGTCACGGACCCAAGCGGGGGTGTTCTCAAGGGCGCGCAAGTGTGGCTTGCACCGGAGGATCTGAACATCGTTTCGGACGAGCAAGGCAAATTTCTTATCAACGGCTTAGCCCCGGGAAGCTACACGCTGACGATCAGCTATCTCGGATTCGCCAATTTCGAGAAGACAGTGGACGTAGCCGCCGGGCACACGGTGGATGTGCCGGCAAAAATGGAGTTGCGTTCCGAGGACCTGATGGTCCTGGTGACTGCGCCGCGGGCGACGGCCGAGGCGGAGGCGATCAATCTGGAGCGGGCAGCCGACAACATCCTGCAGGTGCTGCCGGCAGAAGTGATCCGGAGTTTGCCGAATGCGAATATGGCGGACGCACTGGGCCGGCTCCCGAGCGTCACTCTGGAGCGTGACGAGGGCGAGGGGAAGTATGTGCAGGTCCGGGGCACCGAGCCGCGCCTCACCAACGCTACCATCGACGGGGTGAGCATCCCTTCTCCGGAATCGGGGGTTCGGCAAATCAAGTTCGACGCCATTCCCGCGGACATCGTGGAGTCAGTCCAGGTCAGCAAGACGCTTGAAGCGAACCTCGATGGGGATGGGATCGGCGGTTCCGTGAACCTTGTCACCAAGACTGCCACGGATACTCCCACGTTTTCGCTCGGCAGCATGGGCGGTTACACGCCGATTATCAACGGGCGCGGGCTCACGGAAGAAGCCGGCACGGTTGGCAAGCGGTTCGGCTCGAGCAGGCGGCTGGGTATCCTCGTCGGCGGCACGTATGACTGGAACGGACGCGGCATTGATGATATCGAACCTGTTCCCGATGTGGCGCAACTGCCCGACGGCAAGACGGTGGGATGGAAGGACGGACAGGACATTCGCGAATACCAATACTTCCGGTCGCGATGGGGCTTGGCCGGCAGCGCCGATTACAAAATCGGGCAAGGCTCGAGTCTTTATTTCCGGTCACTTTATTCGGATTTCAAGAACTACGGTGACCGCTGGGTCTATTCGCTGACGGACAATACGCCGGGCATTTTGTTGCTAAACCCCGGGAATGTCGGTTGTGCGACCGACGATTCGGGCAAGACAGTGGGGCCCTGTACGGTTCCGCCCTCCTTCAACACGCAGCTTCGAAACCCCGACATCGGGATTGGAAGCGTAGTGCTCGGAGGCAATCACGAATTGACGACGTCATGGTTCTCGTGGGATGTATCCATTGCGCGCTCTTCTCTCAATAACGAGGCCTCCTCTTCAGCGTCTTTCAACAACAACCTGGCGGCAAGCGCTTGCCAATACGACCCGGCCAATACCGTGAACCAGTATCTGCCACGGTGGACGGCGGCATGCTACACGGAAGGGTATGACCCGAATAATTATACCTTGGGCAATATCAGCAAGTCGTTGGGCCTGACCGCGCAACTGAACCTCGGTGCGAGCGGCAGCGGGGCCAAGCGCTTCCATATCGGCTCGCATTCGGCAGTCATCGAGTTCGGTGGGAAATTCCGGAACGAGCACAAATTCTCCAACGCCTATAAGACCACGCTTTCCCCGGATGGCGATATTCCGATGTTGACTTTCCCCAACCGGCTGACCAACACCCATTATTACAACGGAGGCGAATACCCCTTAGGATACAACGTGGGCGACGAAGACGTGATTGCATACGCCAATGCACATCCGGAGGCTTTCGCGTCCAGCAGCACCTTCGGGCAAGACCCTTCGCAATTCAGCCTGGTGGAGAAGGTCAGTGCAGGCTATGTGAAAGGCACCCTGGATGTGTCCAATCGCCTCCGCTTTGTTGCGGGACTGCGGGTGGAGGGGACCAGCGACGGGGTGCGCAATTTTTCACTTGGCAGTTATGCCTGCGGGACCGGCACGTGCTCGAGCATAACGCCGAATTCGTTCTCGGGATCCTATGCCACGATTCTCCCGAGCGCCTCCGTCCGCTATGCCCTCGGTTCGAACGACAATCTTCGCCTCGTCTATGCGCGCGGGCTTTCGAGGCCTGATCCGCAGGACATCGCACAGGCGTTGGACTGGACCGTTACGGGGAACGGGGCCAACCGTTACTCAGTCAGTCTCGGCAATGCGAATCTCAAGGCCGAGACCGGCGACGACATCGACGTCCTGCTCGACCATTACATGAAGTCATTCGGTGTCCTTTCGGCGGGCTATTTCTACAAGAGTCTGAAAGATCCGATTGTGACGCAGACGTTCCAGCTTACGGATTTTCAGCCGACCGGAGGGCCGCTGGCCAATTATCTGGCAACCCAGCCGGTCAATGCCGGCAGCGCATGGATCACCGGATTCGAGGCGTCCTACCTCCAGCACTTCACGTCTCTGCCCGGGGGATGGGGCGGGCTTGGACTGTCCGCGAACTACGGCTATACGGCGTCTCGGGCAAGTGAGATCCCCGGCCGTTCGGATAGTCCGAGGTTGCTGAGGACATCGCCGAACGCCTTCAACATCAGCCCCACCTATGACCGGGGCCGGATTTCGCTGCGCTTGGGGCTGTCCTATAACCAGGCCAGCATCTACGGCTACCAGTATTCGAACGGCATGCCGGGCGGGATCAACGGGCCGCTTAGCGATATCTACTTTTATTCGCATTTCCAGGTGGACGCGCAGGGCAGCATTCGACTTGGACGCGGCCTGAGCTTCGTTATGTATGGGTTAAACCTCAATAACGAGGTTTTCGGCTTTTATCAGGGCAGTCCGCAGTACATGATCCAGCGAGAGTATTATCAGCCGACCATTTCGGCCGGGTTCCGCTGGGTCCCGGTACTCGAGAGATGAAGTCGGCGAAATAGGGGACACCACCGGAAGGTGGCGTCCCCTGCCGCTATGCTGAAGCGAACGCATGGGACTCGGTTACGTCTCTCTCCGAAATGAAGGAACGGGAGACCAGACGAGGTGGCATCAAAGAGAATCCTCCGGTCGTCTTCCTCCATCCATGGCTTTCCGAATCCGGGAACCCGCGGAGGGATTTCGGAGAGTCGCTCCGCAATCGCTAGCGCCTTCTCCTGCTTCGTCTCAGCATCAAACTCTGAAAAAGCCCGCCTTGCCCTGATTCATTTCTTGTTCGCAAAACACTGAACTTTTTCAAGTTGTCTTGTTGCTCCCCTGAGGTCGCATTCGGGGAGATCACCCTGTGGCTGGCAGACGGCCTCCGGGCCGGTGCGGCCAATGCGGACATCCCGGCGTTCAGGAGGCATCAACGCTAAGACTCAAATTCGCCAAGTCACCAATTTGGAGAAAACTTATTTCCTTGGCTTAAAGTTTTTGACGGCTATGGCAATCATTCAAATTCCTCCGAAGCAGGCTTGACCTTCCGACTGAATTTTCCCACGGGGCAGCCGAAAATGCCGATATCCTCGAGTGTCGGAGTTTGAAGCATCCAACGCAACCCCGAGGGCATATCCTAGCGTTCATTGCCGTGGAGCGTTATTTTGCGGCCGCCGTCAGCCACACCTTTCAATATGGACCGGTTCCGCACCGTGGCGACGTCAAAGGTTATCAAGGGCGTTTGAGTTGATGTCGTCCCGCCATTCATGATCCCTTTCAGCGAATTCGCCAGGGGGAAAGGGCATGAAGTGAAGAAAAAACCGAAAGGCCCAACCGCCGTCTCAGGACCTTAGCCGGTTCCCGACCCTGCCAAGGCGTGTCGGCAACGAACGACCCGGATCCCCCAACAAGATGGCTGAGAGGGGGTCATTTGCTCGTTTTGAGCGAACCGGCGACATGCCGCGCCGTGGCCACGGGGGCGGTGGATTTGGTCCTTCGGCTTTGGGCACAGGGACACTGAACCTTCACAATCAATGAGCCAGTGCCCATTAACCTCCGTGGTGTTTCTAACCCGCCTGCTCGGCCAGGTAGTTTTGGATCCCCATCTGCCTGACCTGATCAAGCTGGGCTTCCAGCCAGTCAATGTGATCCTCCTCATCCTTCAGGATGGATTCAAGAAGCTCGCGGCTGCCATTGTCTGCCGCCTGCTGGCACTGCTTGATGCCTTCATTGTAGGCTTTCACGGCGTCGAGTTCGGAATCGTGATCGTTTTTGTGGATGCGCTCCACGTCGGCGCCGATATTGATGGCGTTCAACTTGCTCACCGTCGGAGTCCCGTCCAGAAAGATGATTCGCCCGATTAATTTCTCCGCATGCTTCATTTCATCAATAGCGCGTTTTTCTATTGATTTGTGTAGCCGCTCATACCCCCAATTGGCGCACATCTCCGACTGGACCATATATTGGTTGATGGCTGTCAACTCATCGCGGAGCAAATCGTTAAGTGTTTCGATTACGGTTGCGTTGCCTTTCATCACTCCTCCTTGTTGAATGATTTGGTAAAAAAGCATCCCCAAAATACTTCACGGCAATCTGAGTGACTCTTGCAGGAACCGCGACTGCCGGCCAGCCAAAGCCCGGGCTGGTGATGTTCCCATTTACCGCCGCGGCTCCCAACAACTGCGCATGGTTGAATAGGTTAAACGCCTTAAGCCATCCATGCATGGCACACCCCGGCAGCGCGCGCGTGAGCGCCTTGCTGTCCCCCTGCCTGCTCCGGACTGAATGTCTGACGAAATCCTGTGCCCAGATCTCCAGGGCTTACAGGCAGCGCAGAAACGCCACCAAGTCCTTCTTTTCCTGCAAGCTCAAGTGCAGCTGTTGTACGAGATTAAAATATTCCACCGTATCCTCAAGGGTAAGGCAGCGGCCGTCATGCAAATAGGGCGGGGAATCCTTGATGCCCCTTAAGGGGAACGTTTTGATCGGACCATCGTGCGCCATCATCATCCCGTTTGCCAGCTCTTGCTTATAGAAACGTTCCGCCATGAGATTGTGCATGCTGTTGTCCGTGTAATAGGGAGCGGCGTGGCAAAGGGCGCACCTGGCTTTCCCGACAAAGAGCGCTTCGCCGCGCAGTTCGCTTTCGTTGGCCTTGGCTTTGTCAAGTTCCCCGTAGATATTTAGCTTGGGAGCAGGGGGGAAATCCAGTATCTCAAGGAACTCAGACATGAAGTGAACCTGCGAGTCCCGTTCCAGAATGTTAACCCCCTTCTTCGTGGCCATGGCAATATCGCCGTCGAAGTATGCTGCGCGCTGTTCAAACTCCGTAAAATCTTCCACCGTCTTGAGGGCTCGCTGAGAACCAAACAGCCGCTGAATGTTTACTCCACGCAGAGACGGCGTGTTTATGCGGTGCCGGAACTCCTGAGGCCGGATGTCCCCCACGAGGTGGGTAGCTTTGTTTGTGTGGCCATTGACATGGCAGTCCAAACAGGTAACACCGAGCACTCCGTCGGCCCTGTCGGTTCTGCGGTCTTCGGTCGCATTGAACTGCTGTTGCGGAAACTGAGTCAGCAAAAGGCGAAGGCCTTCGAGTTGCTTGGGATTCAGAATGCCGTTAAAGATTTCGTAATAGTTATTGACGGTAATGAGCCGTCCTTTCGCAACGTCGCCTAAGTCGGGCCGAGTGGTCAGGTAAATTGCCGGGGCCGGGTCCGGCAGAAAATGTTCCGGGAGGTCGAAATCCAAGTCAAATCGAACCAAACGGGGCAGGAGCTTGGTGGTCATCTCCGGGAACAGCATCCCGCCTTCTGCATGATCCGGAAATGGCAGCGGCCTATATGGGAATTGGCCCCTGTCTTTGATCTGTTCAGGCGTCATTTTGTCCAGCTGCTCCCAGGTCACTCCGCGCAGGATCGCGGTTGGCCCTACAGGGATGGGTTTCCCCCCCGACATGGTGACTTCTGTGGTTGTCTTGTTCGACAAATCATACCTGCTGTTCAGCAAATCGAGGTGCTCTTTGGCGCGGCTGGCCTTCACCGCCATGCGCGCGGCTTTAATCTGGGAAAATGTCATATCTTGATTTGTCGGCCCGTAGCTGGATACAACCTTCTCCCGCTGCTGGGCATAAACGACCAGACCAGCGGATAACGCTGCAAGCAGAACAAAAGCTTTCCACCACGTGGACCTAGTCTTTGGAGTCATTTTGTTATCCTTTCCACCACGCCGACCGGCATTTCTCAACATGGAATGCGGTGCAGCCCATTTGAAATACGAGGTTGTGAATCGGCCTCTCGCCATCCCAGCTCGAGGCGACATTTTTCGGGCGATCTGTCAGCAAGCTATAGGGGGGAACCTGCCATCGGCAGCTCTTCGGGTCATTCTTTAAATGCTATTACACATTAATTATACGCCAGCCCAGGGAACCCAATAGGAATTTTTATTTAAATCAGGCCGGCCTCAAGTGGCTGTCCCCTTCTGAAGATAGCCGCCGGAGTGCATCAACGAATGAAAGGGCCGGCATTCATGATGAGATCTGGCTCCCATCCCGAGGGCCTGACAGTCGAACAAGTCAAAACAACATTCGTAACCGATAATCAATGCGGTTTATTGAATCTGCCATGGAACTCCGGCCGGAAGAACTGCTAAAAAATCAACCAGTTCAGGAGAAGCTCCGAAGTTCTGGAGTGAAGACGACCCGTCACGCGAGGCAGCGAAGTCCGGAGCGCGTCCCGGGGCGGAGAAGATATTCAGAGGGGTTTCTTGACTGATCCGTATCCTGCGTGATGCAGCGGACCGAGGCACGCCCCGCTCGCAGATGTGAAATCCACGACATTGTCCAAAAGGCGCAATGTGGCAGGGAATCCGGCGCATGGCCTCAAATCCGTCATTAAGCGAATGCCTAAACTCACAAAAGAATCGCTGAATTCTCAGCCGTTTCTCTTATCCCCAAGCCGTGACCGGTTGATATCCGGCTTGGATTGCCCCCAAGAGCTCACATGAAAGATTTATTTAAGCCTGTGCAGGTGTGGATTTTGACGGGAATGGCACATTATGCCGAGGGAAAAGGGGCGCGCCATTTTCGTGATAGCCAATCCATTATAGAGATAGGCATAGGCAGGAAGCGGCCGGGGTACCGGCTCCTCTTGCCAATGAGTGCGAACGTCATGAAGACGGGACGATCGCCGCCGCGGTACACCGACTCCAAGAGATCGACAAATCCCAAGCGTTAAGCCCGGTCCTGCATGGGGGAAGCTTCCGAGAGACCGCACCGGACAACCCAGTATCGGGACTTTCAGTTGCATCACCGAAGTCAAGCCACGGAGCCTTGCCGTCGCCGATGTGCAGAAGGGCGTCGCGGTTGGA